>Ga0066709_100003419_pt1 | contig 12172 bp, 12 predicted proteins | sample GraSoiAngelo_158_FD_79665 | JGI IMG/M metagenome (GOLD analysis project Ga0066709, IMG submission 79665) | Grasslands soil microbial communities from the Angelo Coastal Reserve, California, USA - 14_1009_16_30cm | ecosystem: Environmental > Terrestrial > Soil > Grasslands | place: USA... | reverse complement strand
GATAGGTTACGAGCGCAACGCGGCGATGAGGTGGCGCAGTTCATCTTCAATCTCGGCTGGCGTTGCCACCGTGTGCGCGACTTCCTCACGCAACAGCTGTCGGTAACGCTGTCGCAGTCGATGAAATGCTTGTTTGACGGCGTTCTCAGTCATGCCAAACTCGAGCCCGATCTCCGCTTGCGACGGGCGATCCGGTTCGTCGGAGAGCAATGTGTTCAACCGCTCCAGCAGCGGCGTGTTAGCTGATCCCTGAGATTCCTCGCGCAAGCGCGCGAACACTCGGTCGAGCACAGTGAACGCCCAGCGACGATCATAAAGCAGATCGGCGCTCAGCATGTCGCTTCGATCGAACTCGGTGGAATCTTCCGATTCGATCCAGTCGAGCGGAATCAATGTTCGGCCGCCGCCACGTTTAATTGCTGCGGCGTCACGCCGCTCGTTCGCCATGAAATGCTTGAGCGAAGCCAGAAGAAAAGAACGCAACCGGCCCTTTTCCTGTCGCACGGAATGGAAATCTTTGCGCTCTAAAATCAGCGCGAAAAACCCCTGGGTGACATCTTTCGCCTCCTCTGGCCTAACGCCCTCTCGCCGCACGAAGCTATAAATCGGCCGCCAGTAAGTGCGGCAAAGATTTTCCAACGCCTCCTGCGCCGCTGGCGATTCACCTCGCGCCTCCAGCACCACGCTCCAGTGCGTAGTCGTAAACGCGGCGGGGCCAACAGATGCCGGACTGGTCGCGTTAAGCGAAGTCACGTTATCGGGAGCGACGCTCACACTGTAATCACAGTAAAAAGGCGGGCCGAAAGCAAGCCAACATACAGCGGAGCAGACGTTGAGTGGCCGACGCGATACTGCTGCAAATCCGCAGTCTTGCTGGCGGATATCCCGTGGTAGGGATGCCGCGCCGCGGCATCCGGTGGCGCAGCGCGCCGGCGCTACCGATCACGCCGGCAGCACGGTCGAGAGCGTCACCTCGCTGTCGATGGTTTCTTGAACGACGTTTTCTACCGTTGCGCCGACTTTTGATCCGTCGCGATCAACAATCCAGACCTGCTGGCCTTGTTCGAATGAACCGCGCGTCATCACCTTGAGCAACACACCCTCCTCGGTAGCCGGGTTATCGAGGACCTCAATGACGATTGCTTCAGTCTTTCCAAAGTCCGTCAGCAAAGTCAGGCTGTCATCAACGTTCGGCCTTTGCATCGACAGCAGATCCCCGTTTTCCGCTAGAAGTATTCGGCGCTCGCTCCCCTGCCGAGTGTGTCCCGCACTCCCAAACGGATCATTTATTTAAAGCTGTCTCGACCAGTTCACGTCGCGGTGGGGTATGCGCGCGGGGCTTGTCGCGTTTAAGCACGAGATACAAAAACCAGACAATGAAACAGTTCGCCAGCAAAGTGAGTACGCTCACCAAACCCGGTTGATGCCAGAGATGTCGGACCTCAATTGGAATCAGCGCCGCGGTAGCGAAAACCATCAGGAGTTCCGCCCAGCGCTGCTGCATGTACACGCCGATTCCCTCTGTGAAAAGAATTGCCGAATAAAACAGCGCCAAAAGACCGGTGGCCCGCAGGATGCCGTCAGCGAGGATCGCTTGTAGTTTGTTGAGCAGATAAGCGACAGCTCTGCTGTGCTCCAGCAGAATTTCGTCGGCAGTCCAATCCGATAACGCATCAATCCAGCGAGTTCGCGCGTTCACAAAAAGCAGTGAAACACCAAGCAAAAGCAGCAACACGCCCTTGCCGATTTTAAAGAGCCCAATCAGCTTGAGATAGCGAACACGCCGCGCACCCTGCAAGATCGCAAGTTCGTGCGGCGGATTACTCACTTATTCCACTATTCGTTCAGACGCGGTCATTACGCAATGATCGGACTTTCCCGGCAACAGATTTCCAGTTTGTTGCCGTCGGGGTCTTCGAAAAAGAAGGCGTAATAACCGGGGCTGTAACCCTCGCAAATTTCGGGTCCCTCCAGATTTTTTCCGCCGGCCTCGTGCACCAATTTTGCAATTTGGTCTACTTCTTCGCGCGTATAGGCCCAAAAGGCGATGCGCGTACCGTTGGGCCGGTGGTCCTTGTCCTGAGTGAAACCGAAAAATTCCAATGGCCGATCGCCACCCGCAGCATAGAACGTATGAAAATCCTCGCCCGGACTTTCGTGAACGAATCCAAGCTCCGGCAGAAATCTTCCGTAGAACTTTCTCGCCACTTCCATGTCTTTCACCCGCAAATCGATGTGATCAAAGCAACGCGTTTTCATATTCCGAATTTCAATCTCATTGCAGCGCAATTCAATCGTGCTTGCCAATGTCGGCGGACCATTCTGTCCCCGGCGAGCCATATGCCGGGGAAAGCGGCAGACGCAATAGGTAGGGCGCGTCACTCCGTGCGCGCCGCCCGTCACTCGCAAACAAACGGCGTGCAGAGGACTGTCCGCCCTACCGAACGGCGATCTATTCAGCTACGAAACGCGCCAGAATCGGTCTCAGCTTTTCTATCGTGGCTTCCGGCCAGAGCTTCCGATCAGTCACCAAAGCCGTATCCAGCGCGGAATGTTCAGGCCAGTTCGGCTCACTGGGAATTCGCGGGATGACGTCTGCAATGACTCTCCGGGCTGTCTCTGCATTTGCGATCAGGTGACTGAGAACGATCTCAGCCGACACCGGTTCCTCTTCGATTTTCCAAGAATCGTAGTCGGTGATCATGGCCATGGTCGCGAATGCGATCTCCGCTTCGCGAGCCAGCTTTGCCTCTGGAAGATTGGTCATGGCGATCACGTCGAATCCGTTGCGGTGATTGAATTCAGATTCCGCACGCGTCGAGAATGCCGGGCCGTCCATGTTCACGTAAGTGCCGCCGTTATGAACGGTGTATCCCAGTGACCTGGTCGGTTCAGCCAACAGGTTACGCAGGTTCGCGCTGATCGGTTCGGCGAATCCGACGTGCGCCACAATGCCTTCCCCGAAGAATGTATGCGCCGTCCTTTGACTGGTGCGATCGTAAAACTGCGAGGGCAAGACCACATCTCGCGGCACGTATTTTTCCTGTAAGCTGCCGACCGCCGCCACTGAAATGATCCAGCGAACGTTCAACGAGCGAAGCGCGTAAATATTGGCGCGGTGATTTATTTCGTGCGGCAGAATCCGATGGCCGCGGCCATGTCGGGGCAAAAAGTAAACCTGACGCCCGCCTAATTTTCCACCGACGAGTACGTCCGACGGCGGTCCGAACGGTGTGTCGATTTTGTGTTCAGCCGTATCGCGCAATTCCTCCATCTGGTAGAGACCGCTGCCACCGATGATGCCGATCGCTGGAGTGTTTTCATTCATGCTCGCCGCGATTTAAGACACGAATTACACGAATTGTCACGAATCTCAGACACCAATTACGCGATTTGTCGGTAGGGCGCGCAGTCCTCTGCGCGCCGATCGCGACGTAAAAGACGGCGCGCACAGGAGTGACGCGCCCTACCTGCCGCCCATGAACGCACTTTGGACGAACATCGGCTGGCCATGTATTGTTTCCGCGCGTCCATGCCCAAATTTTTCATCAAAACCTACGGTTGCCAGATGAACGAGCGCGATTCGGAACAGGTCGCGCATTCGCTCGTGGCGCGCGGCTACGAGCGGGTCGGCCACGAATCGGAAGCCGACGTCGTGCTCCTGAACACATGTAGCGTGCGAGACATGGCCGACCAAAAAGCGCTTGGCAAGATGGGCATGCTCGGGCGGCTGGCGAAAGAGCGCCCGCACGTAGTGTTCGGGTTCCTCGGGTGCATGGCCCAGGCACGGGGCGCGTCGCTGCTCAAAGATTTGCCGCACGTCGATCTTGTCGTTGGCACGCAGAAATTTCACCGCGTGGCCGATTACCTGGATGAGCTGGTCACTACGAAGGCGGCGCGCACGGAGTGCGCGCCCTACCATTCAAAGCGAGCGATGGACGATTTGCGGTTCTCGATCGTTGATGTCGATGAAGAAGTCGGTTCGCAATCGACCATTCGCGACCAGCAACTGATGCCCGGGCAGGCGACGGCTTTTGTCTCGATCATGCAGGGATGCAACATGCACTGCACTTTCTGCATCGTGCCGCAGACGCGTGGAGCGGAACGCAGCCGCTCTATCGCGGAGATTGTGGCGGAAGGGCGCGATCTGGTTCTGCGCGGAGTCAAAGAAGTCACGCTACTGGGGCAAATCGTGAATCTTTATGGCCGCCATGAATTTCCTAAGATCGACAACAAATCGCCGTTCGTGCAGTTGCTCGAATCCGTAAACGAAATCGAAGGGCTTGAGCGGCTTCGTTTCACTTCCCCGCATCCGATTGGTTTCCGAGACGACTTGATCGACGCAATCTCGCGACTCCCCAAACTTGCCGAACACGTTCATCTGCCGTTGCAATCAGGCTCGAACAAAATCTTGAGAGCGATGCACCGTGCGTACACCGCGGAGAAATATTTGGATCTGGTCGAGCGAATCCGGCGGGCGCGCAATGGCGTTGCAATTACCACCGACATCATCGTGGGATTTCCCGGCGAGACCGACGACGACTACCGGCAAACACGCGAGTTGGTCGAGCAAATTCAATTCGACAACGCGTTTGTGTTTCGTTATTCGCCGCGCCGGGATACTCCGGCGGCAAAAAGCCCGGATCAAATCGACGAACACGTCAAAGAACAGCGCAATCAAGATTTGCTCGAGGTAGTAAACAAATCGAATCGCCGGATTCTCGAAGGCCTGGTTGCAACCGAGGTGGAAGTGCTTTGCGAAGGCCCCAGCAAAACAAATCGCGCCCGTCTGACGGGGCGAACCCGCACGAACAAGATTGTTGTATTTGAAGGTAACGAGGAATTGATCGGCGCGCTCGTTAATGTGCGGATCCATCGGGCCAATGGATTCAGCCTCTACGGCACGCCAGTGATGCGGTAGCGCCTGTTCAATCGCAAGTTGAAAACCGGCGCCACCTTATCGAGAATCACACGCCAGCAGTGAACCTTCATTCATGATTTACCATCTCTCCCTGCACAGCGCGGGAATTGTCGCAGGGGTTTTCCTCATCGCACTTGGCTTGATTGGTTTGACAAAGCCCGACGTCGCCAGTGTGGTGCAGCGGTTTCCACGCTCTCGCGTTGCCGGAGTTGTGCTGCTCACCATTTGCCTGGTTTGGACCTTCTGGTTGGTCGCGACCATCCAGATGGGCGAATTCTCCAGCTTTCGTCGTCCGCTGCTGATTGCCTTACCGATGGGCTACGTACTCGCGCTGTTTTTCGTGGATGAATTTCTCGCGGTACGCGCTCTCGGGATTCTCTGTTTGCTCGCAGCCGAACCGCTGCTTGATGCGGCCTTTTTGCGCTACGAAACGAGCCGCTTGCTGGTCACGGTGTTTGCTTACGTGCTGATTATAGCGGGTTTGTTCTGGGTAGCGATTCCTTATACCCTTCGGGATCAGATCAATTGGATCGCACGGAGCGCTTTTCGCTGGCGCTGTCTACACGCAATCGAGTTAATTTACGGCGGCGTGATTCTCGGATTTGCGTTTACGCAATATTAGATTGTAGCGGCGGTCTGTGACCGCCGATAGACGCCAGCGAGAGAATTTCGGTGCTCATCGAGCGCCGCTACAGTAAATCGCATGAACCGCATTCTGGTGATCCGTGGCGGCGCAATCGGCGATTTCATTCTCACTCTGCCTGCGCTCAAAGCGCTTCGTGATGCGCGGCCGCAGGCGCAAATCGAAATTCTCGGCTATAAGCACATTGCATTGCTTGCGGAGAAGCGGTTCTACGCGCAAGCAGTGCGTTCGATCGAATACGGACCGCTCGCCAGATTTTTCGCGCGTAACTCGAATTTGCCTGCGGAACTGGCAGATCATTTCGCCAGCTTCGATTTAATCGTCAGTTATCTCTATGACCCCGACGGGATCTTCGAAACAAATCTTCGTCGATCTGGCGTTGAAAATCTGATTTGCGGACCGGCAAGGGTCGTCGAAAACGCGGGCCGCGCGGCGCGGCAACTTGCGCGACCAATCGAGGAAATGGGAATCAATGTCATCGATCTTGCCGCGAGAATTTTTCCTTCGATGGAAGATCGGGAGTTTGCGCGCCAGTTTCTCGCATCGGTGCGGCAACCGATTGTGGCAATACATCCAGGAAGCGGCAGCAGCGAAAAGAACTGGCCACTGGAAAACTGGATTGGCTTATTTTCGCCAAGCAGTCGTTTCGCAGAGTTCGAACGCCTGCTGGTGATCTCAGGCGAGGCAGACAAAGCTCAGACCGACCAATTAGAACGCGAATGGAAGAATCGCGATGTCCTTTTCGCCAGGAACCTGCCGCTGCCTTGCCTCGCCGCCGTCCTTGAGCGCTCGATATTCATCGGGCACGACAGTGGAATTTCGCATCTGGCTGCGGCCGCCGGCGCCAATTGCATTCTACTCTTCGGCCCCACGGATCCAGATGTTTGGGCGCCAAAGAACGAGAACGTGCGAGTTCTCAGGCCACCAAGCGGCAGACTTGATGATCTCCAAATCGAGACGGTTGAAGCAGCTTTCGCCGCCGCACTGTAGGTGTTAAACCGCGAAAGTCGCCAGGTAGGGCGGGCAGTCCTCTGCACGCCGTTGCGTTTTACAATTCACACAAGCGGCGCGCACGGAGTGACACTCCCCTACCAAAACAGACTTGCTGCGAAATTAGAGTCGGGGACTGGGCTTGCCACTAGTCGCTATAGCCCCGTGGAAATTTCTGGTGCCATTTCCAAGCGCTCTCGATAATCGCGTCGAGGGATTGAAATTGCGGTTGCCAGCCAAGTTCCTTCTTGATTCTCTCCGAGGAAGCGATGAGCCGAGGCGGATCGCCGGGCCTGCGTGGTTTGTCGATCGTCTCGATTTTTCGTCTCGTTATCTTGCGGGACGACTCAATCACTTCTCGAACGCTCGAACCGCCGCCCGTCCCGAGGTTGTAACAGCCGCTGGCAGCTTCGCCGAGAGCCAGAATATGCGCGTTGGCGAGATCGAGGATGTGAATGTAATCGCGAATACATGTTCCATCCGGCGTGTCGTAGTCGGTTCCGTAAATTTCGACGTTCGGTCGTTCACCGAGGGCCACCTGCAGCACAGTCGGAATGAGATGCGTCTCCGGTCGATGGTCTTCGCCAAATTTCTTTGATGCGCCGGAGGCATTGAAGTAGCGCAGGCAGACAAACTTCAGCCCATGAATCTCGTCGTACCAGCGTAGAATTTTTTCGAAGGCGAGTTTGGACTCGCCGTATGGACTGATGGGCCGCGGCTGCGCGGTTTCGTCGATTGGCACCCGATCGGGCGGACCAAAAATCGCGCACGTTGACGAAAAGACAATCCGCCGGACGCCAGTCGCGACCATGGCGTCGAGCAGATTCAATCCATTGCAAATATTATTCCGAAAATATTTGGACGGCTTCTGCATCGATTCGCCAACCAGCGCGTTGGCAGCGAAATGCATCACGGCGTCCGGGCGATAACTGGAAAGGGCAGTCTGGATCTGCTGGCGTTCCGCAAGTTCGCCTTCAATGAAGTGCGTCCGGGCATCAACGGCGCCCCGATGGCCTTCACTCAGGTTATCGAAAATAGCGACTTCATGCCCGTCATTGAGCAACAGCTCGGCGCAAACGCTCCCGATGTAGCCCGCGCCGCCAACGACAAAGATTCTCATTGGCGGAAAGAATGCCGCGTGATCAGCGCGAAATCAAAGCAACTCGCGGCGCGAAGTCCGGCGATGAGCGCGACTGGCGGTGCGTGCAGCCTAATTTGAAGCCGACGTGCGACGGGGACTATTCTGCGCGACGGTTTTGCCTTTCTTTTTTTCCAAGGCGGCGACCATCTTCCGAACGCAATTATGTTTGCAGCGTGGCGCAAGAACTTTCAAACTTTCTTCCTCCGAGCCCCATTGCAGTATGTCGATGTCCACGTAGCGAACACCCCAATTTTTCACCTCCGAGCGCGTCGGCTTATAAAGGTCGATAGTATCGGTGCCGACCAGTGCGTTCCCATAATCGTCGATGACGTATTCTTCGCTCGTATCGGCGAGACGGAACCGCGTTCCGAGCGGGTATCGCGACCAGTCTGAAGCGGCACTCAACACGTGCCGACCGGAAAGATAGGTGCCGATTGCGTTGTGCGCCCCGCTTCCTCCCTCGTGATGCGTGTACGCGGTAGTGCGCACCTTTGGAATGCGCTGTCCACTGGTGAGAGTTGGTTTCGATTGCGTCGCGCAGCCTACCACAAAGCAAGCTAAAGCTCCCGCGAGCGCCAGGTTAAGGCATCTAGGCATCGGCGTGTCGCGCCCTCAATAACAGTCCGATCAGCCGGGGGCAAGCAGTTTTTGCGAAAATTCCCTAGGTCTGGAACAGCTCAAAATAAATCTGACGCCGTGATCCTCCGGCGCGCATCCGCGGTGTCGATTTAGCACGTTACCCCGTGGCTCTTTGCGTCAATTCGCTGGTGCAATGTGGGCACCGTGTCGCCTTAATCGGGATAGTCATCGCACATGCCGGACAATCTTTTGACACCGGCGCGGCGTTTGGGGCCGGGCGCTTCATCTTGTTGACCGCTTTTACGACAAGGAAGATGCAGAACGCAACAATGACGAAGTTAATCACAAGAGTGATAAAGTTGCCGTAGTTCCAGGTGATCGCCTTGTGAGCTAGCGCGTCAGCCGGAGTTGAGAAATTAGTCATCCTATCCCCGCCTGCCTTTAAAACAATAAACTTGTTCGAAAAATCGAGCCCGCCTGTAAGCAAGCCTATCGGAGGCATCAGAATATCTTTCACGAGCGAAGTAATGATACTTCCGAAGGCCGCGCCGATGATGACGCCAACGGCGAGATCAATGGCATTACCTTTGACCGCGAATTCCTTAAATTCCTTCCACATGTCGGCTCATGTAATCAGGTGACGACGATATTGACCAGCTTTTTCGGCACCACAATGACGCTGCGCACCGTCTTACCCGCAATTCGATCTTGAATCTTCGGGCTCGACAGCGCGACCGTTTTCAGTTCCTCTTCGGTAGCGACAATCGGCATTTTCATTCGATCACGAAGCTTGCCGTTTATTTGAATGACGATTTCAACTTCCTCTTCAATGAGCAAACGCTCGTCGTAAGCCGGCCATGATTGTTGGGTAACATCCCCGCGCGCATCGCCGAATTCAGCGCTTAACCTCTCCCACAACTCGGACGAAATGTGCGGAGCAAATGGATTTAGCAAAATCAGGAACGTCCGCATGGCCGACAAGAGGATTGTTTCGACGTTCGTAAACGCGTTCACGAAAATCATCATCTGCGAGATCGCGGTGTTAAAGGAGAACGTTTCGATATCCTCCGTGACTTTTTTGATCGTAGCATGCAGCAACTTTTGCTGCGCCTTGGTGGCATCAACGGCCTTGATTTTTTTGGATAATTCCCATTCGCCTGCCTGATTCTCTGTCATGAGCAAGCGCCAGACGCGCGCAAGAAAGCGCGCGACGCCTTCGACGCCGCGAGTGCTCCAAGGTTTCATTTGCTCGAGGGGTCCCATAAACATTTCGTAGCAACGAAATGCGTCCGCGCCGTGCTGACTGATGACGTCGTCGGGGTTAACGATGTTCCCGCGCGATTTCGACATTTTCTGGTTGTCCTCGCCGAGAATGATTCCCTGATTGACGAGCCGCTGGAAGGGCTCGGGCTTCGAGACGTAACCCAGGTCGAATAAGACCTTTTGCCAGAACCGCGCGTAAAGCAGGTGCAACACCGCGTGCTCAGTTCCTCCAACGTACAAATCCACGCCGCCAGGTTTATTGCCGCCCATCCAGTAACGTTCCGCCTCTTCGCCAATGAATCGCTTGTCATTGTGCGGATCGCAGAACCGCAGGTAATACCAGCATGAGCCTGCCCACTGCGGCATGGTGTTTGTCTCGCGCATCGCCTTCTGGGAGTAACGGATCCATTCTTTTGCCTTTGCCAGCGGCGGTTCTCCGGTGCCAGTCGGTTTGTAATCGTCGAGCGGCGGTGGAATGACTGGCAATTCGTTTTCCTGCAATGCGCGGTGTTTGCCGTTTTCCCAAACAATTGGGAATGGCTCGCCCCAATATCGTTGACGCGAGAATAACCAGTCGCGCAGTTTGTAATTGATTGCGCGTTTGCCAAGGCCGCGTTCTTCCAGCGAGGACGTGATTTTCTTTTTCGCCTCAGCGCTCGTCAGGCCGTTGATGATCGGTGAGTTAATCGCAATGCCTTCGCCGGTGAATCCAAGTGCGGGCTCATCCCCTGTTGGCTGAACAACGATGACAATCGGCAGATCGAATTTTTTCGCGAATTCCAGATCGCGTTCATCGTGCGCCGGCACGCCCCCTATGGCGCCGGTCCCGTAGCCAAGCAGCACGTAATCAGCGATCCAGATTGGAATCTTTTCATTGATCGCTGGATTAATTGCGTACGCGCCAGTAAACACACCGGTTTTCTCTTTCGATAGATCGGCACGCTCCAACTCACTTTTACGCGCGGCGCGCTCGCGATATTCGCGCACTGCCGGCCACTGCTCCTCGGTCACGATCAAATCAACCAATGAATGTTCAGGCGCGAGCACCAGGAATGTACCGCCGTAAACCGTGTCGGGTCGCGTAGTGAAAACGCGAATCTGCTGATTTACATTCTCGATCTTGAAATCGATCTCCGCGCCTTCGCTCCGGCCAATCCAGTTACGCTGGAGCAGTTTGATTCCTTCTGGCCAATCCAGCTCGTCGAGTCCCTCAAGCAATCGCTCTGCATAGGCAGTGATACGCAACATCCATTGCCGCATCGGCCTTCGCACAACCGGAAACCCGCCAATCTCGCTCTTGCCATCTATAACTTCTTCGTTGGCCAAAACTGTGCCTAGCTCGGGACACCAGTTGACTGGGACATCGGCGACGTAAGCGAGGCGAACGCCGTCCGGATCGGTTCCGCGATACGTGGAAATCGGCTCGGCCCGATTCGTCTCCGGGTTGAACCAGGAGTTGTAGATCTGCAAGAAAATCCACTGCGTCCATTTGTAATAGGTCGGTTCGGTCGTGTTGATCTCCCGTTGCCAATCGTAAGAAAAGCCGATCCGCTGTAATTGGTTTCTAAATTTAGCCACATTCTCACGCGTGGTCATTGCTGGATGCTGACCCGTTTTGATCGCGTATTGTTCTGCGGGCAGACCGAACGCGTCCCAACCCATTGGGTGCAACACGTTGAAGCCACGCATCCGTTTATAGCGCGCGACGATGTCGGTAGCGGTGTAGCCTTCCGGATGACCAACGTGCAGCCCCGCCCCGCTCGGGTAGGGAAACATATCGAGCACGTAGAATTTTGGCTTCGCAGGATCGAAACCTTTCTCGCCGGGATTGGGCGCGTGAAAAAACTTGCGGTCGTCCCAGATGGCCTGCCACTTCGGCTCGATCTGATCGAATGGATACGGTTTGCGGCGCTCGCTGCTCATTACAGGTAAATCAGAAAACCAGGAAATCAGGAAAAGAAACTAGAATTTACTCTTGTTTTCTGGTTTCCACATTTCAATTGAATGGTCATCGAGCTTGTCCTCGCAACGCGCAACAGCCATAAGACGCGCGAGATCCAGCATATTCTTGAACCGGAGTTTAGGGTGCGCGATCTCGGCGCGCATCCCGAAGTTTCGGAGATTCGCGAGGGTGGAACGTCGTTCGAGGAAAACGCGACACTGAAAGCTCTCGCCGCATCCAGACAATTGCCAGCTCTGGTGATTGCTGACGATTCGGGACTGGAGGTTGACGCTCTCGGCGGTGCGCCCGGAATTCATTCGGCGCGTTATGCTGGCGCGAACGCGACAGACAGGGACAAAGTGGACAGATTACTTCGCGAGCTTGCGCGAGTTCGCGCCATAGAGGATGGGCGTCGTGCTCGATTTCGCTGCGTCGTGGCGCTCGCGCGCAACGGCAATCTCCTCGGAACCTTCCGAGGAATTGTGGAAGGAAGTATCGCCGATGAAGCGCGAGGCGACTCCGGATTTGGCTACGACCCGATTTTCATTCCGGAAGGATTGAAGCAGACTTTCGGTGAACTGCCCACCGAAGTTAAGAACACAATCAGCCATCGCGCCAAAGCGATTCGCGCGCTTACCGATAGACTTCGACGACTCGAGTTCGGCGACTAAGGACCAGGAGGAGGCGGAGGAG
>Ga0066709_100003416_pt1 | contig 12176 bp, 15 predicted proteins | sample GraSoiAngelo_158_FD_79665 | JGI IMG/M metagenome (GOLD analysis project Ga0066709, IMG submission 79665) | Grasslands soil microbial communities from the Angelo Coastal Reserve, California, USA - 14_1009_16_30cm | ecosystem: Environmental > Terrestrial > Soil > Grasslands | place: USA... | reverse complement strand
GGTCGGCCTGCTCGACCGGCTCGTCGACACCGGCAAGTCGGTCATCGTCATCGAGCACCACCAGGGGGTCATGGCGCACGCCGACTGGATCATCGACCTCGGCCCCGGCGCCGGCCACGACGGCGGCCGGGTCGTCTTCGAGGGCACACCCGCCGATCTCGTCGCCGCCCGCTCCACCCTCACCGGCGAGCACCTGGCGGCCTACGTCGGCACCTGACCGTGGCTCTCGAACCCCAACCTCCTGATCGGTAGTCAGATCTCTGGGTCAGGACAGCCCCAGGCGAATGCCGAGTTCGGCGTAGTCCGCCGCAGGAAGTACTGAGCCTGTGAGGCCCCAGACGCCTGCGAAGATTTCGGCCGGCGCGTGCTGTTGCATGCTGCCGAGCATCTCGACGCGATCGTTGATGTTCATGGCAGGCAGCATGACGGCGAGGCCCTTGGCCATCTGGTCGGGCGGGATGCTGGCGACGATGGCCGCGTGGATTGCGAGACACCCATCGACTCCGAGCGCCTGTTGGAGTCCCGGCATCACGACGCGCTCCTCGATGTCCTGGTGTCCGAGGTACTCGCCGGTGAACGATGCCAACTCCATGTAGAGCTGGTCCATGCGCGTCCGCTGTGCTGAGCCCGTGGCGTTCACGGTGTCGTGAGCGAGTGCCGTGAAGTCCTGCACGCGCTGTTCGAAGCGTGCGTGGTCGCCCGCGATGACGTCGGCGACGTCGGGCAGGTACATCTCGGTCGGGGGCTGAACATGGTGGTCCTCTCCCTCGGCATGCTTCTCGAGGATCGTGGCCAGGTTCGTGACACGAGCGGCGAGCGCAGTGCGCGCCACCCGGTCGGCCGCGTCGGTACTGCCCGCGGCCTGGGTCACGCCGAAGAGCTCGCTCCGGATGCCCTTGTGGATGTCGCGGTACAGGTTGAACGTGACCGTTGCGACGGTGTGGATCGGCTTGTGGTCGATGACGCTCATGTCGACTCCTCCAGCGTGTGCGGGCTTTCCCCGATCCTGAAGGACCGGCATCGCTCCCGCGCCGGAAAGATTCGGAAGCGTTTGCTAAGAACTCCCTATGTTCGCCCCCGAGACGACGGCGTTCGTCGAAGCGGGGCCGGCCCTGATCGTCGGCACCGTTGGCGCCGACGGGGCCCCGCACGCCACACGGGGATGGGGCCTGACGGTGCTGGATCGCGGGACCGGCGAGATCCGACTGCTGCTCGACGCCGACGACGACCAGGCCCGGGCGAACCTGGTCGAGACGGGCGCGATCGCGATCACTGCGACTGATGTCCCCACCCTGCGTTCCATGCAGATGAAGGGGACCTGCACCGAGGTCGCACCCGCGACCGATCTCGATATGGAACGGTCGGCTCGCTACCGCGACGCGTTCTTCACCGACATCGAAGCGATCGAGCGCACCCCCCGCGAGCTCCCCGAACGCCTCGCTCCAACGGCGCTCTCCGCCTGCACCGTGCGGGTGGGCGAGTTGTTCGACCAGACCCCCGGGCCGGCCGCGGGGACGCCCATGCAACGAGCCGGTCCCCATTGATCAAGGTCTCGCTCCGTGCGCTCGCGGCGTGTTTCGAGGGCGCGGTTCCCGCGGTGATCGCGACCGCGGCCGCCGACGGTACGCCGAACGTCACGTTTCTGTCCAAAGTCCGTTGCGTCGACGACGAACGCATCGCGCTCTCGAACCAGTTCTTCTCGAAGACGACGAGAAACCTCGCGGAGAACCCCCGCGCCTGCGTCTTGCTGATCGATCCTCACACGTACGACGAGTGGCGGCTCACCGTCGCCTACGAGCGCACAGAGCATCACGGCAGGATCTTCGAGCAACTGCGCGAAGACGTCGACACCGTCGCCACCTACCACCACATGGAAGACGTGTTCCTGCTGCGCGCCGCTGACGTGTACCGCGTGCTCCACGTCGGCATGGTGCGAAAGGGACGCGATCGCGTCGAGGGTCGTGCCGGGGCACCGGCCGCGGAGCGCCTCAGCGAGCTCATCGCCCGCTTGAGCCGGTGCACCGACCTTGACACGATCGTCGGCGCGACTGTCGACGGCCTCGCCGACGTCCTCGGCTACGAGCACTGCCTCCTGATGCTGCTCGACGAGGACCGCCGCCGGCTCTACACGATGGCCAGCAGAGGATTCGGCGACGAGGGCGTGGGCTCCGAAGTCCCCGTGGGCGAAGGCATCATCGGCATGGCCGCAGCCCGAGCGACGACACTCCGCATCGGCAACCTGCGCCAAATGACGAAGTACGGCAACGTCGTGCGCCGCTCCTACGAACAGTCGGGCGAGATCGGACCCGGCCGCGAGATCCCGTTGCCGGGCTTGGACGAACCGCAAAGCCGCATTGCGGTCCCGATGCTCGCGCTCGGCCAATTGACGGGCGTGCTCGTCGCCGAAAGCACCCATAGTGCCGCCTTCGGCGAGGTCGACGAAGCCACGCTCAGCATCGTCGCCACGGTCATCGCCAACGCGATCGAGGTGGAGCGGGCAAGGGAAAACGGCGAGGGCGCCACAGCCGCGCCTCCCTCCCCGGCACCGGCCACCGATGCGTCCACTCCGCCGACGCTCGTGCGCTTCTTCACCGTCGATGGCAGCACATTCCTCGACGGCGATTACCTCATCAAAGGAGTCGCGGGCCGCATCATGTGGTCCCTCCTCCGGCAATACACGCGAGAACAGCGCGTCGCGTTCACGAACAGAGAGATCCGGCTCGATCCCACACTCGAGCTACCCGACTTTCGTGACAACCTCGACAGCCGCCTCATCCTGTTGAAACGACGACTCGACGAGCGGCACGCACCAATCCGAATCGAGAAGACCGGACGCGGCCAGTTCCGCCTCCACGTCGACACCGCGCTGCGCCTCGACGAAGTCGTATCGTGATGATCGATCAGACCGCCGCCCGGTAGGTGAGCATCACGATGCCGGAGGCGAGGGTCTTGACGTCCTCGAGCTCGAGGCGGGCGTGCACGTCCTCCCCCCAGATCATGTCCTCGGTCGTTCCGACACCCGCGAGGACGGGATGGACCCAAAGGCAGAGCTCGTCGAGCAGGCCGTGACGCATCAAGGTCTTCGCGACCGGGCCGTACCCGTGCATCAGGATGTTCTTCCCGTGTGCGTCCTTCAGCTTGGTTATCTCTTCGACGAGGCCACCGCCGATGATCGTGGTGTTCGTCCAGTCGGCCGTCTGCATGGTCGTGGACGCCACGTACTTGGCGATGACGTTGATCCGGTCGGCGAGCTCGCCGTCACGCGCCGGCCAGGCGCTCGCATAGATGTCGTAGGTATGCCGACCGAGCAGCAGGGCGTCGCTGGCGCGCATCTGATCGAGGGCGAGCGCCTCCAGCTCGTCGTCGATGAAGCCGAAATGCCAGCGATCCATGTGGTTGATCACTCCGTCGAGGCTGACGAACGTCGAGTTCACGATCTTTCGCATGACGGGAGGCTACGTGCGGGCTGGGCGATGAGTTCGCGGGCTGCGCACAGTCACACTCGGTATGGCGTACGCACCGACGGATCGCATCGCGAAGGAGGCCGACATGGATCAGCCAACCGCCGAGGACGCATTGCGCGCGCTCGACCCGCTGGTGGGCGAGTGGTTGCTCGAGGCTCAACCGCCCGGCGGCGAGCCGTGGCCCGGTGGCGGGCGGGCGATCTTCGAATGGCACGACTCCGGTGCGCATCTCGTCGAACGCTCGAGCGTCGAGATGCCCGAGGCGCCCGACGGCGTGTCGATCATCGGCTGCGACGCCGCCAACGGCACCTACTACCAGCTCTACTCCGACGAGCGAGGGGTGTGCCGCGTCTACCAGATGAGCATCGACGCGCACGAGTGGAAGCTGTGGCGAACGGGCCCGCCGTTCGCGCAACGCTTCACCGCGACGATCAGCGACGACGGACAGACCATCGCCGGCCAGTGGGAGGTCGCCGAAGACGGCACGAACTTCACCGTCGACTTCGACCTCACCTACCGGAGAGTTTCGCCACGGTGAGATCAGGCGGGCCCGGGATCGACCCGTAGACCTCGAACCGCCCGACTGAGGTGTGCAGGCCGGTGCCGGTCGGGGTCTTTGGCGCGCGCCACGGACACCCGTGCCATTCCGGCCTGGTAGTGGTCGTCACTGTCCCAGACCATCACGGTGATGCGTCGGCCCGCGTCCCGGTCGACGAGCCACCAGCCGTGCAGCCTGGCGCTTGAGCCAGCGCCGGGATCACCTCGTCGTTGACGTGCTCGATGCCTGCCGCGAGGTCGCTCTCCGACTCGCCGTCGAAGCTCAAGACCACTGCGAACATTGCAGCCTCCTTTAGTCCTGCTGCCTCACCACATGGAACTCCACGCGGTAGAGGAAGGTGTCGTCGTGGATCGGGCCGGCGTGTGCAGCGCGTCGACGAAGGGCCTCGAGATCGGACTCTCCCGTCTGAGCGAGATCCTCGTCTGTGATCGACGAGAAGGGCACCAGCTCGATCTCGTCGATCTCGATCATCACGGAACCGCTCCGGTAGACGCCTCCGACCTTGACCTTCGGTCTCGACCAGAGGCGGTAGGACACGGTGATGGTTCCGTCCGCTACTCGGTCGCGGATATCAGCGTTGAATTGCACGCCGCAATTGTGTCGCCGAACGACTTCGCGCTCGGCTCAACGAGCAGGCGCCGGCTCGAAAGGGCCCAGCGCGTCCTCGAGCGGCGGGCCCGGCGGCGTCGGTGCGAGGATCGTCAGGCTGGTCGTCGCCCGGGTCAGGGCTACATAGAGGCGCGCCATGCCCGTCGCCCCGGGTGACTCGCGGACGATGGCCTCGGGATCGGCGACGACGACACCGTCGAACTCCAACCCCTTTGCGTCGACAGCGGTGAGGTGCTCAGCGCCGCCGTTGCCGTCGGCGACCAGTTGCTCGGGTGTGACCACCGCCACCAGCCCGGCCCCGACATCCCTCCGGATATCGGCAACCGCGTCGGCGATGTACGCCGCGCCGAGCGGCCGGCCACCGGTGTGAAAGCGGCGGGGACCGACCCCGGCGGTCCTGACGGAGCGGGCCGGGTGCAGGTGCGGTGCGTATTGCTTGAGTAGCCGGGTCGCCAGCTCCATGACCTCGGCCGGGGTGCGGTAGTTGACCGTGAGCTCGTGGCGGGCCACCGAACCCGCAGCGACGGCGAGCGCCCCGAGGATGCCGTCCCACGTTGCCGCCGCGCCGGCGCGGACTGCCTGCGCCTCGTCGCCTGCCAGGGTGAACGACTGGGTCAGGCACCGCCGGGCGACGGCCCGCCACTGCATCGGCGAAAGATCCTGGGCCTCGTCCACGACGACGTGGCCGTACCGGGCGTCGGCCGGGCGCACCGCGGGCACGTCGCCCTCGTCGAACTGGTGGGCGAGCTCCTCGTACACGCCGTGCAGCTCGTTGGCGGCGGGATCACCCATGAGCGTGGTCGTGGCGTACGTGGCCTTGCACTCCCGGCAGTCCAGCCGGTCGCTGCCGGACGCCTCGCCCGGCAGGTACTCGAGTGGGCGCCCGCACCGCGGGCAGTCGGGCAGCCGCTCTTCCAGGATCCGCTCGGCCACGTGGTCGAGCGACCGTCGGCGCCTGCCGGCGCGCTCCGGTCGCGTCGGGACGGGCCCGAGCAGGAGGTCGGCCTCGTCGAGGAGGGCCACGTCGGCCTCACTCCATCCGTCGCCGTCCTCACTCGAGGCATGCAGCGCGTCCAGCTCGTCGGGCGTGAGGATGTCGCGCCCGGCGGTCGCGAGGCGCCGGGGCGACGCGAGCAGACGGCGCACGAGCCCTTCGGGGCGGAGCAGGGGCCACATGGCGTGGAGGGCCTGCGCGAGCGCACCTCGGTCGACCACGTCGATGAGAGGTGGCGCGTACCGGACTCCTTCCGCGCCGATGCGGCCGATCCGGTGGTCGCGTTCGAGGCCATTGCGGTACGCGGCTTCCAGCGCCCGCAGGAGAAGGCGCTCCACCAGCGCGCGGCCGGCGTTGTGCGTCGTCGACCGTCGCCTGGCCGTCACGACGATGGTGGTGAGGTCGTCGTGCGCGACCACGAGGCGGAACCGGCCCGCCCACAGCTCGATGCCCACCCGCGGCGCCCGCTCGTGGGCCCGGACCGCCCGGGCGAGGACGTCGACCATGCGGAGGTCGCCCTTGACCGCGGCCGCCGCCGGCGGGTCGACCTTCGACACCGCCACGGGTGGGCCGAGATCCGCCGGCGTCGCCAGCACGACCCTGTCCTCACCGAGCGACGGGACGACGTCCTCGACGTAGCGCAGGAACGTCGACGACGGCCCGACGAAGAGGACCGCGCCGGCCACGCGGGCCCGCTCGGCGTAGAGCAGGTACGCGGCCCGGTGGAGCGCCACTGCCGTCTTGCCGGTACCAGGCGCCCCTTGTACGACCGTCACCCCGGCGCGAGGGCGACGGATCACGACGTCCTGCTCGGCCTGGATGGTCGCCACCACGTCCTGCATGCGACCGGTCCGCGGGGCGTCGAGCGCGGCCATGAGCGCGCCCTCGCCCACGAGGTGGAGCCCGGCCTCGCCCGCCGCGGTGACGTCGAAGACCTCGTCATCCAGCCCGACCAGCTCGCCCTGCCGCCAACGGAAGTGGCGTCGCCGCACGACGCCCATGGGGTCGTGGGGTAACGCCCGGTAGAACGGTTCGGCGGCCGGCGCTCGCCAGTCGACGACGAGCGGGTCGCCGTGCTCGTCAGCGACGGCCAGGCGACCCACGTAGAGACAACTACCGTCGGCGAGGTCGAGGCGACCCACGAGCAGACGCTCCTTCGCGATGTCGAGCGCCGCCAACCGGTGGCCGGCGTGGGCGATGGCGCTGTCGCGCTCGAACATCGCCTGCACATTCCTGGTCTCGGTGAGCCGCCGCGCCGTGCCGGCCATGCCCTCGGCCGAGCCCCGCATCGCCAGGACGCGGTCGTAGGCGGCATCGAGGTAGGCGCGCTCCACGCGTAGCTCGTCGTCACGCAGCACGCGGGGGATCGTCGCTGCGGGGGCCGTTGGAAGCAAACGAGCCCTCGGTCGTAGGATGAAGGTAGAGGGAGTGCCGCGAGTCTTGGAGGCTCGACGGCCTCAGTACTCGCCCTTGATCACGAAGTACGAGCCGCGGATCGTCCCGGCCAGCTTCGACTTCTGTCTCGCGAACTTGAACGATCCGAGCTCGGCGGGGACCTCCATCCCTTCGGAGAGCTTGAACCCGACCGCGCGCTTCTTCGGTTCGTCGAGCGGATACAGCACGTTGATCGAGAGCCCGCTCTCGTAGAACACGTAGGTCCACCGGATGTTCTCGACGTGGAGGGTCGTCGCCTCGAGTGGGGGCGAAGCGATGGCGATGTCGCGCTCCTCTTTGAGGATGCGGTGCACCCAGTCGATGTCCTTCTTGGCCTTGGCGGCCGGTTCGACCGTGAAGACGTGGTCGTACTTGTTCTTGAAGTAGCGAGCCTCGTTCGCCCGCAGGCCGGCGAGTGCGGTCGCCACCGGCGACGACTCCAGTCCGACGGTGGAGACGTTGACGAAGTCCACTGCATAGGTCATGTCGCGCTCCCCGCTCGTCGCCGGAGGGCCCGTCGACGGGCTCGCAACACTATCCCCGGCCGGCATGTTTGCTCCGCCCGCGATGAGTCGGCTGAGCGTGGCTCGCATCACCGCGTTGGCCGGTCGTCTGGCGTCAGCCGTACACGGTGTTGCCACCCTCCGTCTGCCGACGCGGAGCGGCACGGTTTCCAACTAGGAGCACGGACCGATGCTGCACGGGTCTGTCGGTGACGACGCGCCGGATGGCAGCCGCCCCGACGGACCGTCCTGGCGCGCTCGGGTTGGGCAGAACAGCGTGCTGTCGCGTGGCACTCAGGGCTTGCTGTCCGGTTGGCGTCAAGCCGTTTACGCGCTGGCTGGAGGCCAGAATGGCTCGGAGGGGGGTGTTCGCCAGCCAAGGGCCGAGGCGTGGTCGATGAGGGTCTGGGTGGCGCGAGCGACTATCGGCCGGGCGTCGTCTGCGCGGTGAAGGAGGGCCCAGGCCCAGAGGGGTATCGGGGATCGGACCGGCCGGCGGGTCAACGTGGGCGGGATCGGCGCCGTATGGCGCTTCGGCGAGTCGAGCACCGGTCGTCGGAGGCGGGCCACATGGTCGAAGAACGCAGACCCAGCAATGCCGCCGTCGTCGATATTGGTCACCGACGCCTGGTTGGCCTTCGCGAATGCAGAGGCGTAGCGGTTCCATGACCACCACGACGCTTCGTCCACATCGACGAGCACCGTGACCTCGGCTGCGGGCACGCTCTCATGACGAGTCGCCCGGTGCGCCCGCGGCATCACGGCCTCCAGTCTCTCGTACCACAAGAGGTGGGCGGCCAAGTTGAGGCGCTTGATGTCGGCCTCCTCGATCCAGGCAATAGCGAGGTCGAGGCTGCCTTCGGCCACCCGCGCCGCCTGCGTGTGCGATGGTAGGACCCATTCGTCGACACGGACCCGAAGGTCGGGCATCGCTGCTGCCTCCGGGGGAAGCCAACTGACGTAGCCCAGCCGGAGAGGTAACTCTCCGGCTCCGTTGCGGGCCCGATCGAAGGCCCGTGTCGCCGTGCCCAACACCTCTCGGGCGTCGGTCAGGAACTGGATGCCGGCCGGCGTCAGTTCGACGTGTCGGCGGTCGCGGACAAGGAGCTGGGTGCCCAGCTCACGTTCGAGGTTGCTGATCTGCTGAGAGAGCGAAGGACCAGCAAGGTGGAGCCGCTCTGCGGCCCGACCGAAGTGCAGTTCCTCGGCGACGGCGACGAAGTAGGTCAGCTGCCGGAGTTCCACGCGGTCGATGCTAGGGCTGACCTGGGGTGATAGGCGGGGCCTACCACAGTTCGGTCAGAAGTCGTGGACCCAAGACGAGCAGAAGGGTTCACTCAGATACAGGACCTTCGCTCGGCGGAGCAGGGACGCAGCTCCGGAACTCACTGATGTCATGCGCAATGCCGCGTCGGAAACCCACAACCAGAGAAAGCAAGACAGGGCCATGAGCGCAACCAAGGTACCCAGCGTCACCAGCGAGACGAGCGTTCGGAGGGTCGACATGAAGCTCGAAGTCCAGGTCATCCCCGTGTCCGACGTCGACCGGTCCAAGGGGTTCTACGCGCGAGTCGGTTGGAGGCTCGACGATGACGTCGCGCCGCTCGACGGGCTCCGTGTCGTCCAGTTCACACCACCAGGCTCGGGGACGTCGGTCACGTTCGGCCAGGGACTGACAACGGCCGCGCCAGGTTCGGCCGCGGGCGGGCTCACCGTCTCCGACATCGAGGCGGCCCATGACGTGCTCGTCGGCCGTGGCATCGACGTGAGTGACGTATGGCACGGCCCACCGTTCCCCGTCGAGGCACGGCAACCCGGCCCCGACCCCGAGCGCACCAGCTACGGGTCTTTCTGCTCCTTCAGCGATCCCGACGGCAATCTGTGGCTGGTCCAGGAGGTCACCACTCGGCTCCCAGGTCGGATCGACCCGACGGAAACGGCATTCGCGTCCGCGGAAGACCTGGAGAACGCGCTTTGGCGTGCCGAGGCTGCCCATGCCGAGCATCAGAAGCGCACGGGGCGGTCGCACCTTCTTCACCGGTCGAGCCACGACGACACCTGGCCCGCTTGGTATGCCTCCTACATGGTGGCGGAGCAGGCCGGGAGTGATCTGCCGGCGTAGGTGGGAGCCATGGAATTCCTGGTTGAGTTCGACATACACATTCCGGAGGGAGCTCCGGAGTCCGAGGTCGAACAGCGCGTGAGCGGCGAGGTGGCGGCCGCGGAACAACTGGCCCGCGAGGGACATCTCGTGCGGCTATGGACGCCGAACCACGCGCCGGACGGGAAGAAGGCCCTCGGCCTTTTCCGCGCCGCCAGCGAAGCAGAGCTCGACGCTTTGCTCGACGCGTTGCCCCTGAGCGACTGGATGCAAATCAGCGTCACTCCGCTCGAGCCACACCCAAACGACCCAACTAGCTCGCGCACCAGAGCGCCTCAGCTCCCGCGGCCCCATCTGACGCTGGTCTACCGCCTCGAAGCGACTCTGGGCGAGGTGCTCGATCTAGGCGAGTTTCCCCAAGGACACCGCCGGATCGTGCCGTGGACCGGCGGAACCTTCACCGGACCCAAGCTGAGCGGCAAGATCGTCCCAGGCGCCAGCGCCGACTGGCAGACGGTCCTGCATGACGGCACTGCGCTGGGCGACATCCGTTACACGCTGTGCACAGACGGCGGCGACCTGCTCTACGTCGAATCACGAGGCGTGCGTCACGGCACCGCTGAGGTCCTCGCCCGCCTCGGCCGTGGCGACGACGTTGATCCGACCGAGTACACCTTCCGGACCACGGCTCAGATCGCGACCGCCGCCCCAGCGTTTGACTGGTTGAACAAGGGCGTCTTCATCAGCGTGGCCAGCCGCCAAGCCACCCGCGTGATCTACGACACCTACCTGGTCGGATAAGGGGCGGCGCCTGAGGCCCGATCCCAGATGCTCGACAGCTCGACGACGAAGAGGTGGCGTTCCGACTCAACGAGCTCGCGTTCGCCGGCACGCTCTGGCGTCGTGACAGGCTTGCCGGATGAGCACGCCGCTGACCCTGATGGCTGTGCACGCACATCCCGACGACGAATCGTCGAGCACGGGCGGCGTCCTGGCCCGGTACGCGAACGAAGGCGTCCGAACCGTTGTCGTCACGTGCACGAATGGCGAGCTCGGCGACGCACCGGGCGGGATCAAGCCCGGAGACGAAGGCCACGATGAGGCCGAGGTCGCCCGCATCCGCCTCGGCGAGCTCGAGCGAGCGTGTGAGACGCTCGGCGTCGCGCATCTCGAGCTGCTCGGGTACCACGACTCGGGCATGGTCGACTGGGAGCACAAGGACCGGCCCGACGTGTTCTGCAACGTCGCGGTCGACGATGCGGCCGAACGCCTCTCGGGCCTGTTCGAGCAGTACCAACCCGACGTCGTCGTGACCTACGACGAGCTCGGCGGCTACGACCACCCCGATCACGTCCACGCGAGCCGTGTCGCGATGGCCGCGGTCGCCCGAACAGGGATCCCACGCAAGGCCTATCTCACGGCGTTCCGGCGGAGCACGTTCGAGCGGTTCCGGGAGATTCTCGAGGAGCAAGGGGGCGATCTCTCGCAGATCCCACAACCAGATCCGGAGCAGCTGCGCATGCTGGACGCGGTCGAAGCGCGCATCACTACCACGATCGACGTCGCGCCCTACGTCGAACGAAAGCGCCTCGCCCTTGCGACGCATGCCAGCCAGATCGAAGAGTCGTTCTGGGCCCGCCTGCCTGCCGAGGCGTTCAGCGCGCTCTTCGGTGAGGAGAGCTTCATCAGAGCGGAGGACACCACCGACGCGCCCCTCCCGGAGGCGGACCTCTTCGACGGGTTGCGCGAGAACCGATCGAGAGGCGAAGCGCGGAGTGAGTCGTATCGGTCTCGTTACCGAGCAAGGTGACGCACACCTCGTCGTCAATGAGTGTTACGGGCCTCGTCAGTCGCAATGCGTTGCGGGTTGGTAGTCCAGCTCGCGAGGAGCGCGAGGGCGTCGTCCGATGGCGAGGCCGGCTCGGGTGCGTAGATGACCAACGTCTGGCCGGGGTCGGCTGGTAGCTCGAAGACCTCCATGTCGACGGTCACCTCTCCGACGATCGGGTGACGGACGCGCTTGGTTCCGGTGCGATGCAGCTTCACGTTGTGGGCGGCCCAACGGACGCGGAACTCATTGCTGCGGGTGGAGAGCTCGCCGATCAGGTCGGAGAGATCTTTGTCGTGGGCGTTGCGCCCGGCTTCCGCGCGTAAGACCGCGACAACGTCGTTGACGCCGTCGTTCCAGTCGGTGAAGAAGTCGATGCCGTTGGGATCTGACGGTGGGTCCAGTCGTCGATGTCGGAGTGGCTCGCCGATGGCTCTGGCGGCTCTCGCCATGCGTTTCCCTTGATTGCTTTCGGCATCGTGGATTCTCCTCCGACGAGCAGCGCGCCTGACGACCACGGTGTGATGGCCAGCTCGGACCTACCTGTCAGTGGTCGTAGTCGCTAGCCCCAGATTTACAGACCCGTCCGAACAGTTGGGGATGACCCCATCCCTGCCGGTTCTGGGTTGGGACGAACGCGACCTTGCAACGCGCCCACGCGACCATCCGCCCAATGGCACGAGT
>Ga0066709_100003414_pt1 | contig 12177 bp, 12 predicted proteins | sample GraSoiAngelo_158_FD_79665 | JGI IMG/M metagenome (GOLD analysis project Ga0066709, IMG submission 79665) | Grasslands soil microbial communities from the Angelo Coastal Reserve, California, USA - 14_1009_16_30cm | ecosystem: Environmental > Terrestrial > Soil > Grasslands | place: USA... | reverse complement strand
TGCGGAACTGCTCTGGCCGCCGACGCACAGTTCTGCGCGAACTGCGGGACGCCGGTCCCGGATGACGCTCGCCGCGGAGACGGCAAGTCCGGCGAGAGCGACCAGACGATGTTTCAGGCACAGCCCCCGGGCGATCCCTGGGAAGGCTAAGCACCTATGGCGCTGCCGCCTGAGCCTCCGGCCGAGCCGCCACCACCACCTCCTCCGTCTCCGGACATGGAGGGCGGCGAGTGCCCGCGCTGTGGCACGCCGTACGAGCCGTTCCAGGAGTACTGCCTAGAGTGCGGGCTGCGCCTCCCGGTTGCGCGCGGGATCATTCCGGTTCTGGCCACCGCGTGGCGCCGGCGCATTCCGTGGTATCCGGGCGACTGGATCTGGCCCGTCCTCCTGTCGCTGGTGATCGCGGCGCTCGCGGCCGCGATCGCGATCCTCGCCACCCGTGACCACGAGACGTCAGCGACGAAGACGCGAGCCCAGACCGGAGAATCGGTTCCGGTGGGCTCCGGCACCGGTCCCGGACAGACGGAGCCGGGCGGATCGGGCACCCTCCCGACGACCGCCCCGGGAACGAGCACCGGACCGGCCGTCCCTCCCCCGCCGCCGACGAGCGGCGGCCTCACCGAGTGGCCCCCTGGCCAGAACGGGTGGACGATCGTGCTCGCGTCCATGCCGCAGAGCTCAGGTCGAGCCGCGGCAGTGCGCCAGGCGCGAAAGGCGATCTCGGCCGGCGTAAGCGAGGTCGGCGTCCTCAACTCGTCCGAGTACTCGAGCCTCCACTCGGGCTACTACGTGGTCTTCAGCGGGGTCTACAACTCACTCAGCGAGGCGAAGAGCGCCCTCGGCACGGTGCAGTCGAGCTACCCGCAGGCCTATACGCGGCAGGTCACCCAGTAGTTGAGTAGGTGCTAGGCAGCGACCGAGTCGCTTGCGGTGCCGCCTTCAGGGCGTACGGGCTCTGCCCCGTGCGTCCCTCGGAAATGACCGGTCGACCCACATCGAACTTAGAGCGGAACGCTCCCTACGCAGCCACCTTGGAGCGCTCGAGATGCTGGTGCGAGGGGCAGTAGTCGCGATCGGGCAGCGGAGTGCGCTGGCAGGGCTTGCCCTTGCGCGTCGTCGCGTGACAGCGCGGGACGCCTCCGTCGAAGGCGCCGGCCTCGATCTGCTCTTCGATGAAGGAGACCGCCGCGGCGACGCCCTCGTTCACCGCCCAGGCCACCTGAGCCTGCGCAGTGATCGGGAAATAGCGCCTGATGTCCTGGAAGAGCGAGCGTTCCGGCTTCGCGAAATACTGCGGATCCCGCGCAAGCCGCTCCATCGTCTGCTCGCAAGCCTCGAGCACCGCGCGACGGTACTCGGCCTGCTCTTGAACCGGGACATAAGGATCGACCAGATCCTTGATGGAGCGATAAATGGCTCGCGAGTACTGATACATGCAATGCTCTATGCGGAGGGCTCTATCGTCCGTCACAAGTGTGCCGGTCACCTTGTTAATCCCCCGCAAAGCTCTGTTAACCGTGGATTAATCCGCATGTGGAGCCCCAGTCGGCGCAACTCTAACGCCTCCCGGCTGCTGTTACAAACTCGCGGCCCGGGTTTCCAGCAGTGACAACAGTGGGCGCGTAGCTGGGCGCATCGGAGAGAATAGGGCGCCGGATGTCTCACGACACCGACAAGCTCATCCGCCAGCTCTCGCTCGTCGCCTTCCTGATGGCCGAGCGCCGGCCGCTGACCGCCCGTGACGTGAAGCAGAACGTCGAGGGCTACCAGGCAATGTCGGACGAGGCATTCGCTCGGCGCTTCTACTCGGACCGGGCGGAGCTGCTGGCTCTCGGCGTCCCACTCGACTCGCAGCGGGACGAGTTTACGGGCGAAGAGCTCTACAACCTGCGCTCCGAACGCTACTTCCTGCCTCCGCTCGAGCTGACGGACGACGAGCTGGCCGCCCTTCAGACGTGCCTCTACCTGCTCGAGGGCCAGTTCGCCTATGCGGAGCCGCTGCGGCTCGCCCTGCAGAACCTCGCGCTCGGCCGTCCCGGCTTCGAGGAGGCTCCAACCGAGACTGCGCGGGCCGTCGAGCTCCACGATCCCGGCTACTCGCCGGAGCTGCCCGGCCGTCTGGCGAAGCTCGAGGGCGCGATCTCGAAGAACCGGACGGTGAAGTTCACCTACTGGTCGATCCTGCGAGACAAGGTCCGCGAACGGACGGTCAACCCCTATTCCCTGCTCTTCGACCGCGGCCAGTGGTACGTCGTCGGGCTAGACCTCGACGACGACAAGATCAAGACGTTCCGCGTCTCGCGGATCCGCGGCGATATCCGCCTCGCCACCCGGCGCGAGCGCGACTTCCGGCTGACCGACGACTTCGACGCCGATGCTTACCGGCTGCCGCCGAACTGGCAGGTCGGCGAGATCCAGGGCGAGGCGCGGATCGAGGTCGGCGGCGACACCGCCTGGTGGGTCGAGCGCGCCTTCGGCTCGCACGGGCGCATCGAGGACGACGTCTTCGTCACGGACTATTCCGACCTGGGGCAGCTCTCGTCCTGGATCCTGCGCCAGGACGGGCGGGCCGTCCCGCTCGCCCCGCCGGAGCTTCGCCGGCAGGTGCGCGCGGATCTCAAGCTCGTCCAGGAGCGGCACGAAGGGAAGCTCCCGAAGGTCGCCGCGGCGGCGAAGGAGACCGGCCTCGAGCCCGAGGAGCGACCCGCGAGCCCCGTGCCGCCGGAGCGCTTCGGCCTGCTCCAGGCGCTCCTTGCGTACCTGCTCGACCGCTGCGGGGACGAAGCAGAGGCGACGATCCCCGCGGTCGAGATCGGCGAACGATTCAACATCCCGCCCGAGTCGCTCGAGGAGCACCTCCAGCTCTTGAATCTCGTCAACTTCGGCGGCGGCTGCTACGCCGTCTACACCGAGCTTCGCGACGGCCAGGTGCATGTCGACAAGGAGCTCTGGGGCGACACGTTCCGGTCACCCCCTCGCCTGACTCCGCTCGAGGCGCGCGCGATTCGGCTCGCGCTGGAGTTCGTCGGCCCGATGATCGCCGCCGACGCGCACACGCCGCTGGAGCGAGTCCGCCGGAAGCTCGAGGACACCTTCGGCGCGTTCGACCTCGCGCAGACCGCCGAGCCGCGCTCGGCCCGGGCCGAGGAGAAGCTCGTCGGCACGCTCAGTGAGGGGATGCGGCAGCAACGGGTGGTGGAGATCGAGTACCAGAAGGAGGAGGAGGAGACGCTCTCGACGAGGCTCGTGGAGCCTTACGTGATCGAGCGGCAGCTCCCGTACTGGTACGTGCACACCTGGGATCGCACGCGCGACGCCCAGCGCTCGTTTCGGCTCGACCGGATGCGCAGCGCGCGCCTGCAGCGAGAGAGCTTCGAGCCGCGGGAAGGCTTCCGCCCCGACCGGCTGAGCAGCGCCGCGGTCGCCGCGCGCATCTGGTACTCGAAGAAGATCGGCCGCTGGAAGGTCGAGGAGGGCGCGAGGCCGCTCGCCGACGGTGCCGCCCAGGCGGAGAAGGCGGTCGGCAGCGAGGAGTGGCTGGTCGGTGAGATCCTCGGCGACCGGGGCGAGGCGGTCCTGCTCGAGCCGGAGAATCTACGGAAGCGGGTCGCTCTGCGCGCAAAGGCGCTCGCCCGCGAGCTGCGCCTCAGCCGGGTCGGCGCAAAGGCCTAAGCATCAACTCTCTGCGGGAAGCAGGAGGGTGAAGGTCGCCCCCTGCTCCGGCGCCGACTCCACGTCGAGGGTGCCGCCGTGGGCCTGCGCGATTGACCTGGCGATGAAGAGGCCCAGGCCCGTGCCCGGCTTCGCGTTCTCGCCGCTGACGCGCCCGAACTTCTCGAAGATCAGCGTCTGGTGCTCGGCCGACACGCCCGGGCCGCTGTCGTGCACCTCGATGCTGATGCGGCCGTTCTCCGCATAGGTCTCGATCGCAACCTCCCCGCCCACAGGCGAGTATTTGACCGCGTTGTCGATCAGGTTCGTGATCACCTGCCGCAGCCGCTCGCGGTCGCCGCGCACCTGAGGCAGCGACGGGCGAACGTTCGCGCTGATCCGTACCTCGTCCTGGCCGCTCTCGGCCGCAGCCGCCGACTCGCGGACGAGCTCACCGAGGTCGACGTCGCCGAACGTGTAGCTGAAGCTGCCGGCCTCGATGCGCGAGGTGTCGAGCACGTCCCCCACGAGCTCCGCGAGCCGGTTCGTCTCGTGCTCGATCAGCGCGAGGAACGACTCGCGTTGCTCGGGCGTCAGCTCGCGCCAGCGCTGGTGGAGGGTCTTCGCGGATCCGATCACGGCGGCCATCGGGCTTCTCAGCTCATGCGAGACGAGTGAGACGAAGTCGGCGCGCAGGGCGGACAGGCGCCGAAGCTCCTCGACGGTCGCGCGCTCGGCCTCGTAGGCCCGGATGTTCTGCACCGCGCTGCCGAGAAAGCGACCGAGCAACGAGACGAGCTCGATCTCGTCGGCCGTGAACGCGTCCGGCTCGACGCGGACGAGCGAGATCATCCCGACGGTCCGCGCGCCCACGACGAGCGGCGCCGCCAGCCGGCAGCGCAGACCCAGCTCGTAGAACTCCTGCTCCTCCGGGTGCTGCTGGTCGGCCATGTCCGGCCGGTACACGGTGTGCCCCTTTGACATGACTTCTTCCAGCAGGGAGCCCGACACCGGGCGGCGAGTGCCCGGCGGGAAGACAGTGTCGGCGGCCGCCCCGGCTGTCGCGATCACCCGGGCGACCCCGTCGTCGGCGAGGACGATCGCCGTGCGGTCGAACGGGACCAGCCCCCGCAGCTCCCGAATGAAGGCCGCGAAGGCCTCCTCGATCTCGAGCGACGAGCCGAGTGCGCGCGCGCAGCGGCTCGCCGCGTCGAGCAGGTCGATCCGGCGCCCCAGCTGATCGCGCAGCACCTCCGCCTCTGAAGCGCGGGCCTCGGCGACGTCCGTCTCGCGTGTCGCCCGCCTGACGAGCCAGCCGATGATGGCGCCCATCACGAGCTGGAGCCCGAGAGGGAAGGTGATGTGATCGACCGTGAAGGACGGCGTCGGGAAGTGGTCGCTTCTCCACCACTCCGTCGCGACGAGCACGGGGGCTTGTGCGATCGGCATCGCGAGACCGCCTACGAGGCCGTAGCGGAGAGCGGCCTCGACGACCGGGAAGAAGAGGAGCTGCCGGATCGGCGTGCCGGGCTCGAAGGTGTAGATCACGGAGTAGGCCCAGATCACCGCCGTGTCGAACGCGAGCCCCGCGAAACAGATCGCCGGCTGGTAACGCGGCGAGACGTTGCGGTGGTCGGCCCAGAAGAAGCAGGCCGCCCCGACCGCGAGGACGACAGTGGTCGCCCATGCCGCTCCCTCGTACGCGCCTGACGGATAGCTCGTGGTGAAGACGCTGATCTCGAGAAAGGCCCACGGGACGGCTATCAGACGGACCCACGAGATCCACCGCTCCAGCTGCCAGCGGCGGCGTAGCTCGTGGTTCACGCGCTAGCCCCTCTCCGCGAAGCGCCCGAGCGCCCACTCCGCATGCTCGCGCAGCAGGGGATCGTCGTCAGCCGCGTACGGCTCGGCGGCGACTCGGTGCTCGGGATCGCCGGAATTTCCAAGCGCGACGAGCGCGTTTCGGCGGAGATAGCGCGGATCCTTTCTTGGGAAGTAGAGCCTTTCATAGCGCTCCCGCAGCTCTTCATCGGTCAGCTCGAGCCATTCGATAAGCGACACGTGCGGCTCGGCCTCTGCAGGAGGCAGCTCGCCGGCACGGCGCTTCTCGATGCCGCGGTTCCAGGGGCAGACGTCCTGGCAGATGTCGCAGCCGTAGACCTGGGCTCCCAGCTCGGCCCGGTATTCCTCCGGAATGGGTGCGGGCGCCTGGGTCCAGTACGAGAGGCAGCGGGTCGAGTCGAGAACGCCCGGTTCGTCGAGCGCGCCGGTCGGGCACGCCTCGATACAGAGCGTGCAGGCGCCGCAGTCGAGCTCGAGGCGAGGCTTGGACTCGACCTCGACATCCGTGACGAGGGTGCCGAGGACGACCCACGAGCCGTGGCGGCGCGTGATCAGCATCGTGTTCTTTCCGTAGAAGCCGACGCCGGCTCGAGACGCCGCTTCGCGGTCGACATGGTCGTTCTCGTCGACGAGGACGCGGTAGTCGCCGCCGAGCTTCCGTCCGAGCGCACCGAGCTTCTCCCGCAGCTCCGCGTACGCGTCGAACCACGTGTAGCGCGGGAGCCTGCCTTCGCCAGGCTCGAGGGGCTTCTCTTCCACGTAGTAGCAGAGGGCGGCCGAGATCACCGTCCGCGCGTTGGGCACGAGCGCCTCCGGGTGGCACGACACCTCGGGCCGCGCCATCGTGAAGCGCATGTCCGCGAAGAGGCCGCGCGCCCGGCGCTCCTCGATGTGCCGCTCGGTCTCCGCGTACGGCTCGGCCGGGGCCGCCCCGACGACGTCGATTCCTAGCTCTTCGGCGAGCCGCTCGAGCTCAGCGCTGGTCACGACCGAATTGTGACGCCGAAGAGCTTCTGTTGCATTGCACGAGACTCGATCGCGTTCGCGTTTTGATCAGGCGCTCAGGTGATGGAACACAAGGGGGTTACGATCGGCGCCGTGAAGGCGATCCGGATCCACGAGGACGGCGGGCCCGAGGTGCTCCGCTACGAAGATGCGCCGGACCCGGTCGCCGGCCCGGACGAGGTGCTGATCCGCCTCCGCGCCGCGTCCCTGAACCACATCGACCTCTGGGTTCGCAGCGGCCGCCCATCGGCTCCCAAGCCGCGGATCCTCGGCGCCGACGGCGCCGGCGTCGTCGAGAGCGGGCCGGGCTTCAATCCGGGGCAGCGGGTCGTGATCAACCCTGGCATCGACCACGGTGACATGGTCGCCGTCTACGGGGAGCACATGGACGGGACACATGCGGAGCTTGTCGCGGTACCGGAGCAGAACGTCTACCCGATCCCCGAAGGAATGAGCTTCGAGGAGGCTGCCGCGTTCCCGCTCGTCTTCGTGACCGCCTACCGGATGCTGGTGACGAAGGCCCAGCTCCAACAGGGCGAGTGGGTGCTGATCTGGGGCGTCGGGGGCGGGGTGGCGATGGCCGCCAACTCGATTGCGAGGGCACTCGGCGCGAAGACGATCGTGACCTCCTCGAACGGCGAGAAGCTCGCGCGCGCCGAGGCCGACGCGAAGGTCAATCACAGCTCGGAAGACGTCGTCGAGGCGGTCAAGGCTGCGACCGAGGGGCGCGGCGCCGACGTCGTCGTCGAGCACGTCGGCGAGGCAACGTGGCAGCGTTCGCTCCAGGCCGTCCGCTCAGCCGGCCGGATCGTCGTCTGCGGAGCGACCAGCGGCCCGAACCCACCCGCCGCGCTCCACCGCATCTGGTGGAAGCAGCTCACGATCTACGGCTCGACGATGGGCACGAAGGAAGACTTCGACGGCGTCTACGACCTCGTCGCGAGCGGCAAGGCTCGGCCGATCGTCGACGAGGTGTTCCCGCTCTCCGAGGCCCGCGCCGCGCACGAGCGAATGGAAGCCGGCGAGCAGCTCGGCAAGATCGTCCTCGCGATCCCGGAATAGCGGCTTGAGGGTTGATGGGAAATTCGGGCGTCATCCGGGCCTAATTTCACATCAGGCCCTCTAGCCCGAGTCGAGCCGCTCTTCGCGGAGCCACTCCTCGAACGCCGCCCAGGCGACCAGGTAGTTGCTAAGGCGCTTGATGCCGTCCGTCACTTCGACGCGCGTGTTCATCGCGCAAGCGGCGCAGAGCCCGAGCGACCCGGGCGCTTCGGCGTCTCGACAGCGAATGCACATCGGTTCCATAAAGGACTAGCATTGAGTGCGGTTGCGCGAGTCGTTACGATCATCGGCAGCCTCGCCGTGCTCCTGAAAAGTCGGGGGGAGAAGAGAGGTCCTGAATGTCGAGAGCCGAAGTGGAAGCGGACATTCGCGAGACAATCGGAATCGTTCCCGAGTTCATCGCGGAGGTTCCTGACTTCCTCATCGAGACCGAGTGGCAGAGCTTCAAGGGGCTCATGCTCTCGGAGACGGAGATCCCCAACAAGTACAAGGAATTGATCGGGCTAGGCGTGTCCGGCGCGACCCGATGCAAGTACTGCGTCTACTACCACACCGAGGCGGCCCGATTGTTCGGCGCCACGGAGGAGGAGATCAACGAGGCTGCGCTCGTCGCCAAGAATACGATGGGCTGGAGCACATATCTCAACACCCGGGCGTTCGACTACAACCGGTTCACGAAGGAGTTCGATCAGATCGCGGAGTACGTGCGGTCGCAGATGGCGGCGGCCGTATAGCCCAGCTCAACACGGCGGGTTTCGAGACGGGCGCGTCAGCGCCCGTCTCTCTTTTCGGGTTGGCCGCGCTGGAGCGCGGCGTCGTAGTCGCGCAGGATGCGCTCGAGAGCCTCGACCGGTTCCGGCGGGGCCTGCGGGTCGCCGCGCATCATGTCGAGAGCCATCCGCGCCGCGGCGACGAGCGCAGAGAGCTCCTGGCTCGTTGCGGTGACCGTGAAGACGTTCGGCCGCGCCTGCTCGACCTTCACCGCTACTCCGGAGTGACGTAGGCGGCGGTGAGCCCGCCGTCGACGAGGAAGGTCGAGGCATTCACATAAGACGACTCGTCGCTCGCCAGGAACAGCGCCGCATTGACGATCTCGCGCGGCTTCGCGAGGCGCCCCATCGGCAGGTGGATCCGGCGCCGCTCGTACGCGGCTGGGTCATCGCCGAAGATCCGCAGCAGAAGCGGTGTCTCCACCGGCCCCGGGCAGAGCGCGTTCACGCGGATTCCCTGCCGGGCGAATTGGACGCCGAGCTCGCGGGACATCGACAGGACCGCGCCCTTCGACGCCGTGTACGAGATCTGCGACGTCGCCGCGCCCACGAGCGCGACGAAGGACGCGACGTTGATCACCGAGCCTCCACCGCGCTCCAGGAGATACGGGATGCCGTGCTTGCAGCAGAGGTAGACGCCCTTGGTGTTGACGTTCTGGACGCGGCCCCAGGCATCCTCGGCGGTCTCGAGGATCGAGTCGTCGTCCGGCGGAGAGATGCCGGCGTTGTTGTAGAGGACGTCGATACCGCCGAAACGCTCCGCCGTGGCCGCGTACATTCCCTGCACGCTCTCCGCGCTCGCAACGTCGACCTGGACTGCGAGGCCGTCGCCCAGCTCGGACGCGACCTGCTCAGCCGCGTCTCCGTCGATATCGGCGGCGCAGACCTGCGCCCCCTCCTCCGCGAAGAGGAGCGCAGCCTCGCGTCCCATGCCGCCGCCGGCACCCGTGATCACAGCAACCTTGCCGTCGAGCCGACCCATCAGGCTTCCGTGGAGAGGTACACGTTCTTGACCTCCGAGTAGCCGTCCAGAGCGTGCATCCCGAGCTCGCGCCCGAAGCCGGACTGCTTAAAGCCGCCGAACGGCGTCGAGACCCGCACGGATGTATTCGAGTTCACGGAGAGCACGCCCGCGTCGATCCCGCGCGCCACCCGGAGCGCCCGCCCTGCGTCACGCGTCCAGATCGAGCCGGAGAGGCCGTAGGGCGTGTCGTTAGCGAGGCGGATCGCGTCCGCCTCGTCGGCGAACGGGATCACGGCCGCGACGGGGCCGAAGATCTCTTCGCGCGCGGCGCGGTCGTCGTTCGAGACCGGTGCGAGGACTGTCGGCGGAAACCAAAACCCTGGACCTCCCGGGGTGTTGCCTTGATAGACAACGTTACCGTCGACATAGGACGACACGGACTCCCGCTGATCGGCCGACACGAGCGGGCCCATCTCGGTGTCAGGGCTCTCCGGGTCGCCGACGTTGATTCCCTTCGTCGAATCGATCAGCAGCTCCAGAAAGCGGTCGTACGCGCTCTGCTCGACGAGGATGCGGGAGCGCGCGCAGCAGTCCTGGCCGGCATTGCCGAACACTGCGTACGGCGCGCCGGCCGCCGCAGCCTCGAGGTCGGCGTCCGCAAAGACGACGTTCGCCGACTTGCCGCCGAGCTCGAGCGTCACGCGCTTGATCGACTCCGCCGCGCCCTTCATCACCCCGCGTCCAACCTCGGTCGACCCGGTGAAGCCGATCTTCGCCACGTCCGGGTGCTCGACGAGCCGCTGCCCCACGACCGAGCCGGGGCCGATGATCACGTTGAGCACCCCCTCCGGAATCCCGGCCTCGAGCGCGAGCTCCCCAAGGCGCTGCGCCGTCAGCGGCGTCAGCTCCGCGGGCTTCAGCACCACCGTGTTGCCGGTGGCGAGCGCAGGCCCGAGCTTCCAGCTCGAGATTGCGATCGGAAAGTTCCATGGCACGATCAGACCGACGACACCGAGTGGCTCGCGGAAGGTCATGTCGACGCCGCCGGCGACGGGAATCGTCTCGCCGTGATGCTTGTCGACCGCGCCTGCGTAGAAGTAAAAGACCTCGGCGACCATGCCCACCTCGCCGCGCGAGTCGGCGATCGGCTTGCCGACGTTGCGAGTCTCGAGCAGCGCGAGCTCCTCGCCGTGCTCCTCCACGAGCGCCGCGAGCCGCCTCAGCAGCCGCGCCCGATCCAACGGCGCAACGGCGCGCCAGGCGGGAAAAGCAGCCTTCGCTGCGGAGACCGCGGCGTCCGTCTCTTCGATCCCGGCTGCAGGAAGCTCGGCGATCGCTTCCTCCGTCGCCGGATTGACGACCGTGATCACGTCCGCGACTCCCGGTACTCGCCAGCCTCCTCGACGAGCGCCTTGAACAAAGCCATGTCCTCGCCTTCCTCGGGATGCCAGAGGACGCCGACTGCGAACCGCTTCGCGGGATCCTCAAGCGCCTCAACGGTGCCGTCGTCCGCCCACGCCGTCTCGCGCAGCCCTTCTCCGATCCGGCCGTAGCCCTGATGGTGATGTGATTTCACCGGCGCCCGCTCGCCGAGCAGCCCACCGACACGGCTCGCCCGCTCCAGCCTCACTTCGTGATCGGCCCATTCGCCCTTGACAGGTCTGTGCACATCGTGGCCCAGGGAGTCGGGCAGGTGCTGGTTGAGGTCTCCGCCGCGGGCGACGTTCAGCACCTGCGAGCCGCGGCAGACGGCGAGCACGGGCATGTCCCGCTCGAGTGCGGCCCTCAGCAGCGCCATCTCCGCACGATCTCGTTCCTTGCGAACTTCCGTCGTCTCGGGATGCGGCTCGGCGGCATACAGACCCGGATCGAGGTCGGAGCCGCCGGAGAAGAGGATCCCGTCGAGTACGGCGAGCGTCTCTTCGATTGCGTCTTCGCTCGGCGGGACGAGCAGCGGGCGGCCGCCTGCGCGTTCGATCGACCGGACGTACGCGAGAGGCACGAGCGCTGCAGCTTCCTCCCACGCGCCCCATCGCACATCGTCCTCCGTGTACGACGTGATGCCGACAACCGGCTTCATGCTGGAAAGACTAGACCCGCTCGAACAGCCGCTCCCGCTCGTAGCACGTCACCGTCTCGTCGAACAGGCGCTGCTCCGTTCGCGCGTAGTTCAGATAGTGGTCGACGACGTCATCCCCGAACGCCTCGCGTGCGATCTGTGAGCGTTCCAGCTCGTCGATTGCCTCCCGAAGCGTGGACGGAACGCGCTGCAGGCTTTCGTCGACGTACGCGTTACCCTCGAATTGCGGCGGCGCCTCGAGCTCGTTGTCGAGGCCGTGCAGGCCGGCGGCGATCATGGCTGCGAAGGCGAGGTACGGATTGGCGTCCGCGCCCGGGATCCGCGACTCGACGCGGAGCCCGTCGCCGTGGCCGACGAGGCGGAAGCCGCACGTGCGATTGTCCCGCCCCCACGCGAGCGTGGTCGGCGCCCAGCTCTCTGCCGCAAAGCGCTTGTACGAGTTGACGTTCGGAGCCAGGAACACCGACAGCTCCCGCATGGAGCCCGTGAGCCCGGCGAGACAGTGCTTGAAGGTATCGCTCGGCTCGTGCGGATCGTCGCTGGGGAAGAGCGAGCGCGTCCCCTCCGGATCCCAGAGGCTCAGGTGGATGTGGCACGAGCTGCCGACCCAGGTGTGATCCGGCTTCGCCATGAAAGTGATCGACTTCCCGTGCTGGTGGGCGATCTCCTTCGCTCCGTTCTTGTAGATGGAATGGCGGTCGGCCGTCGTCACCGCGTCCGCGAAGCGGAAGTTCAGCTCGTGCTGGCCCGGCCACGCCTCGCCCTTCGTGAACTCGACGGGGATCCCGGCCCCATGCGTCCCG
>Ga0066709_100003413_pt1 | contig 12181 bp, 13 predicted proteins | sample GraSoiAngelo_158_FD_79665 | JGI IMG/M metagenome (GOLD analysis project Ga0066709, IMG submission 79665) | Grasslands soil microbial communities from the Angelo Coastal Reserve, California, USA - 14_1009_16_30cm | ecosystem: Environmental > Terrestrial > Soil > Grasslands | place: USA... | reverse complement strand
GCTCCGGCAGGCGGTGACGCGCTTCTACGGCCGCGAGTTCGGTCTCGACTATCCGGTGGAGTCGGTGCTGGTCGCGGGCGGGGCGCGTCCGCTCATCTATGCCACCTACAGGGCCCTGGTCGACCCCGGCGAGGCGGTGGCCTACCCGGTGCCGTCGTGGAACAACAACCACTACTGCTACCTCTCCGGGGCCTGCGGGCTCCCGATCGAGGTGTCGCGGGCCTCGCGCTTCCACCCCACGCCCGCCCAGGTGCGCTCCCTCCTCCCCCGCATTCGCCTGCTGGCTCTCAACACGCCGCTCAACCCGACCGGGACGGCGATCGAGCCGGAGGCATTGCGCGAGATCTGCCGCGACCTCGTGGCCGAGAACGCGGGGCGGCGCGCGCGCGGCGAGCGTCCGGTGTTCCTGATGTTCGACCAGGTCTACTGGTCGCTCGACTTTCGCCGGATGGAGCCCGTGACGCCTCCGGGGCTCTTGCCCGAGGTGGCACCCTACACGGTGATGCTCGACGCCATCTCGAAGTCGCTCGCCGCCACCGGGCTCAGGGTCGGCTGGTCGGTGGCCTCGCCCGCGGTGACGCAGCGGATGTCGGACCTGCTCGGGCACGTGGGAGCCTGGGCCCCCAAAGCCGAGCAGATGGCGACCGCGGAGTTCCTCGACGAGGCGGACAGCTTCGGGGCCTTCCGCCTGGAGATGCACCGGCGTCTCGGAGAGCGCCTCGAGCGGCTGGCGCGGGGGCTCGAGGCGCTGGGCGCGCGCGGGCTCCCGGTCGAGGTGGTGCCCCCGGAGGGGACGCTCTATCTCTCGGCTCGCTTCGGTCTCTTCGGCCGCGCCGTGGGCGGGAGCGAGATCCGCACCAACGAGGACATCCGCCGCCTGCTGCTCCACGAGGCGGGCGTGGCGATGGTGCCGTTCCAGGCGTTTGGGCTCGAGCGCGAAGACGGCTGGTTCCGTCTCTCCGTCGGCGCGGTGTCGATCCAGGCGATCGAGGATGGGGTGGCGCGGCTCGGGAGCCTCTGCGAGCGGGTGGTGGCGTGAGGCGAGGGCGAGGTCGGCGCGCGTCGAGTCTCGCGATCCCGTTCGCCGTGGTCCTTGTGGCGCTCACCTTCACCTTCACGCCCCAGGCGGCGCACGGCGCCCGCTTCACCTGATCGGGGCAGGGCTGCGGCCCATCGGCGCCCGTGCCGGCTGCCGATTTCCTTCTCGAGCACATGAGCCGCACCCTTTGGGATCCCGTCGATCCCGCCCGGCTCGGCTCGCTCGACCCCAGGCTCCGCGCCAAGGTGAACGGCGAGATCTACCGCTTCTCGGGACCCGTCACCCTGGCGCGCTTCCGCCGTCATCCGGCGCGCTGGTGCGGCATCCTCCGGGATCCGGTGAGCGGCGTGACGTTCGTTCCCGATCGTTTCGCGCCGCGCTTCGACACCCGCGACGGTCCATACTTCTTCGCCAGCGAATCGACGTTCGCCGCCTTCCGCGCCGACACCGGCCGGTTCTTGATTCATCGAGGAGGGTGAAGTCCCGCAACATTGTGTTGGCCGTCCACGCCGACGGGCGAGTCATTGCTCGCTCTTCCCGAAGGTGAACTGCACCAGGAAGCGCTCGGGCGCCACCGGCGTCGTGTTGGCTCGCGGAGCGAGTGCTACTTGCGCCGGCGCAAGTCCCATCGTTACTCCGAGGTCGTCCGACGCACATGTCTCGGCGGGCACAAGCGGACGCTGGTCTCGGGGCAGGGGCGGTGAGGCGCACGACATCGCGATCGCTCACGTGCGAGAGCAAGTAGTTGGACATGTATTTGCCCGCAACTTGCTCCTTGCGGACGGAGGGCTGCCTGAGCGTGGAATTCTCGGAACCCGCATTCGGGCCCGCGGTCTCTCCTGGCTAGCCTCACCCGCCCGGCGCCTGCACCAGCTCCTCATGCAAGGCGCGCACCGCCTCCGGACCGGCGGCGCGCGAGACCACGAACGAGACGCTCAGCTCCGAGGAACCCTGGGCGATGGCGATCACGTTGATCCCGCGCCGAGCGATCGCCCCGAACATGCGGGCCGCCACACCCGGGACGCCGCGCATCCCCGATCCCACCACCGCGACGATCGCGACCTCGCGATCGGCCTCGACGCGGCGCGCGGCGCGGGTGCGCAGCAGGGCCGATTCGAGCGCCGCGCGGGCGGCCTCGAGCTGGTTCCCCGCGACCGCTAGCGAGATGCCAGCCTCCGAGACGCTCTGGGAGATCATGCGGATGTTGATGCCTCGCTCGGCGAGGGTCTGGAACACGCGCGCCGCGGTCCCGGCGTGACCGATCATCGCCGCCCCGGTCACGTTGATGAGGCCGGCGTCCTGGACCAGGTGAATGGAGCGCGCCACGGTCCCCGAAGCTTCGCCGCCGGAGATCAAGGTGCCCGGGCTGGCGGGGTTGAAGGTGTTCTTCATGCGCACCGGGATACCGCGCTCGGCCGCCGGCTCGAGCGCCCGCGGGTGCATGGCCTTGGCGCCGAACTGCGCCATCTCGACCGCCTCGGCGAACGAGATCTGCTCCAGCAGGCGAGCCTCCGGCACCAGGCGCGGATCGGCGCTCATGAGCCCGTCCACGTCGCTCCAGATCCACACCTCGCCCGCTCCGAGCGCCGCTCCCAGCAAGGTGGCGGTGTAGTCGGAACCGCCGCGACCGAGCGTGGTCGTGACGCCGTGCTGGGTGGCGGCGATGTAGCCGGTCACGAGCGCCGTCCTGCCCTCCCCCAGCGCGCGCCCCACGCGCTCCCCCATCTGGTAGAGCGACAGCTCGAAGAGCGGCTCGGCCTCGCCGAAGCGCTCGTCGGTCACGAGCCCCGCCTCGCCCCCGGTGAACGTCGCGGGCGCCAGACCCTCGAGCGCCAACGCCCGCTCGAAGAGCGCCGCCGCCAAGCGCTCACCGAACGACAGGACCGCGTCGCGCGATCGCGCGGTGAGCTCGCCCACGGCGCCGATCCCCTCCCTGAGGCGCTCGAGCTCCGCCAGAAGCTGGGTGACGCGATCCACTCCGCCGAGGCAGCCCGCCGCCTCTTCGTGCCGGCGCCTCAGCGACGCGAGCCGCGTCTCGACCAGCGCCGGTCCGGTGACGGCCGCCGCCTCGGCCAACGCCCACAGCTCCTCGGTCACGCCGTCCATCGCCGACACCACCGCGGCGGCGCCTTCCGGGCCCGCGTTCTCCTGCACCAATCGCGCGCAGCGACGCATGCGCTCGGCGTCGGCCAGCGAGGTCCCGCCGAACTTCATCACCAGCTTCATGCCCTTCCTCCCTGGGCATGCCAGACATCGATCAGGTCCCGGACGATCGCGGTCGCGGTCTCCGGCCCCCCGGCGCCGCGGCCGACCAGCGTCATCTCGCCTCCGCTCTCGAGCTCCACGCACAGCGCGTTCAGGCTGGCCGGCACGTTGAGCGGCGAGTCGGCGGGAATCTCGCGCGGCCCGACCGAGAGCCCCCGCTCGAGCTCGGCGATGAGCTTCACCACCCGGCCCTGGCCGCGCGCGCGATCGATCCACTCGCGGGAGACCTCACGGATCCCGGCAATCGACACGTCGGCGAGCGAGCAGGGGCGGCCCAGCACGCCGTTGGCGAGGATCACGAGCTTGGTCGCGGCGTCCACGCCGTCGACGTCGGCCGAGGGATCGCGCTCGGCGTAGCCGAGGCGAGTGGCCTCGGCCAGGGCGGCCTCGAAGCCCTCGCCCTCACGCTCCATGCGCCACAGGATGAAGTTGGTGGTGCCGTTCAGCACCGCCCTGAGGGCGCGCACCTTGCTGCCGCGGGTGCACTCGGTGGCGAACGCCAGCATCGGCGTGCCGCCTCCCACCGTGCCGCTGAAGCGGAGCTCCACCCGGTTGTGGCGCGCGAGCTCGAGCAGCGCCGGGAAGGCGACCGCGAGCGGACCCTTGTTGACGCACACCACGTGCTTGCCGGTCCGGAACGCGGCCTTGAGCCGGCTCAGGGCCGCGTTCGGGCAGGCGACCGAGGTCGGCGTGGCCTCGATCACGACCTGGGCGTCGCTCTGCGCGATCAGCTCGACGTCCTGCACGCCCTCGAGCCCGCGCGACGGCAGCGCCCCCACCGTGCCGTGCCGCTCCTTCGCGGCCAGCAGCGCCTCCGGGTCGAGGCCGTCGGCGTCGAAGGCGGCGCCGCGCGAGTCGATCACGCCGACCAGCGCGGGCGAGAAGCCGTGCCGCGCGTAGAGCGCGGCACGCTGCTCCTCGAGGAGCAGCGCGAGCGCCTTCCCCACCACCCCGAATCCGACCAGCAGGATCTTCACGATCCGATGAGCCTCCGTACCGCCGCGAGATCGGGATGGATGCGCTCGCGGAGCACCGGCACGCCGAGCACCGCGTCCGGATCCTTGAGTCCGTTGCCGGTGGCCACGCACACCACCGGGCCCGGCACCTCCAGGCGACGGCGCCGCAGGTAGGCGATCGGAGCCGCCGAGGCCGGCTCCACGAACAGCCCTTCCAGCCGCGCGAGGAGTGTTTGGGCGTCGAGGATCTCGCGATCGGTCACCGTCCCGGCCTCGCCCTCCGAGTCCCGGATCGCCGCGATCGCCTTGCGCCAGTTGACGGGCGCTCCGATGCGGATCGCCGTGGCCACGGTCTCGGGTCTCGGGACCGGCTCGAGGTCGCCGTGCCCCCTCAGCGCCCGCACGATCGGGGCGGCGCCTTCGGCCTGGACGCCGATCATGCGCGGCAGGCGGCCGATGCGCCCGAGCGAATGGAACTCGCGGAAGCCCTTCCACAGCGCGCTGATGTTGCCGGCGTTCCCGACCGGCAGGACCACCGCCTCGGGCGGCTCGCCGAGGGTTTCGCAGAGCTCGAAGGCCAGCGTCTTCTGTCCCTCGAGCCGGTAGGGATTGAGCGAGTTCAGGAGGTAGACGCTGCGTTCGCACACCGCCAACTCCGTCACCAGCCGCATCGCGTCGTCGAAGCTGCCCTCGATCTCGGCGATCACGGCGCCGTGAACCAGGGCCTGCGAAAGCTTACCGGCCGCCACCTTGTCGGCCGGCACCAGCACCAAGGCCTTGAGCCCGGCCCGCGCCGCGTAGGCCGACATCGACGCCGAGGTGTTGCCGGTCGAGGCGCACGCCACCGCCCGGGCGCCCACGGCCGCGGCGAGGGCGATGCCCACCGTCATCCCGCGATCCTTGAACGATCCGGTCGGGTTCTCGCCCTCGTTCTTGACGTAGAGCCTCGGGATGCCGAGCTCGCGCCCCAGCCGCTCGCAGACATGGAGGCCGGTGTCTCCTTCCCCGAGCGTCACCGCGCGGTCGACCGGCAGGAGCGGCCGGTAGCGCCACACCCCGCGTCCCTCGAACGCGGTGGCGCGCCTCATCTCTTCCTCCGAGTAGCCGACCTCGAGCGGCGCGCCGCATCGCGGACAGGCGTAGAGCATGGGATCGTGCGGGTGCGTCGCCTCGCACGCCGGGCAGCGGAGCAGCATCAGCGCGCCTCGATCACCCGGGCGCCGGGCGCCGGGCGTCCCACGCGGGCCTCGGCCGTGACCCCGGCGCGCCGGAACGCCTCGCACATCGCGGTCGCGACCGCGCGCGCGTCGGCGTGTGAGGCATCCACCACCGCCATGACGGCGGGACCGGCGCCGCTCAAGGATGCCCCCGCGGCCCCGGCGCGCCGGGCGCTCTCGCATGCCGCTGCGAAGCCCGGCACCAGGTGGGCGCGGGCCCGCTCGGCGAACGAGCCCTCGACCGCGCGGCCGAGCGCCCGGACGTCGCCCCGGGCGATGGCGGCCACGATCGCGCCCGCCCGGGCGCAACCCTGCGCGTGGTCCGCGAGCGGGATGCAGCGCGGCAGGGCCTGGCGCGCCCGCCGGGTGGTGAGCTCGAGTCGCGGGATCGCGAGCGCGAACCTGAGCCCCGCGGGAGGAGCGAGTCGCGTCACTCGGGTGGGGTCGGCCTTCTCGGCGATCACGAAGCCGCCGAAGATCGCCGCCGCCACGTTGTCGGCGTGCGCCGCGCCGGCCGAAGCGGTCTCGCCATGGGCGGCGTAGGGCACCAGAGCCGCGCGCGAGAGCCCGAGGCCGAGGAGACGGTTGGCCGCCACCACGGCGGCCGCCGCACTGGCGGCGCTCGAGCCCAGGCCTCCCGAGCCCCTTCCCTTGAGGATGCGCGCCCGCAGCCCCGTCCTGGAGGGATGGTCGCTCAGCAGCCTCGCGAGCGCCACGCCGACTGTGTTGCGGCGCGGTCGGGTCGGGACGCCCCGCGCCCCTTCACCTTCGACGCGCAGGCTCAGCCCGCGCCCGCCGCGGATCAGGGTCACCTCGTCGCACGCCACGTTGACGGCCATCGCGAACACATCGAAGCCGTGCCCCAGGTTGGCGATCGAGGCGTAGGCGCGAGCGCAGACGAGCCTCATGGTCGGCGCATGCTATCGGTTCGGATCGGCGTGTCAATCGGCGGGGCGGCCGAGCGAGCCGGGCCGGCGAGCTCTCGGCGGGCTCAAAGACGACGGGGCGGGCCTCCTCCTGTGTGGGCCCGCCCCGGATGATCGCGTTCGACTACCAGGACACCGGAACCGTGCTGGGAATCGAGAACGCGAACGGGAACGTCTGGTTGATGCGCGCGGGGTCGTTCGCGCGGAGCTCGATCAATCTCTGCTCGATCACATCCGGGTTGCTGTGGAAGAGGCCACCGCTGATCCCGGAGATCCACGGCGTGGACATGAGACCCGGGTTGACGAACGGCGTGGCGCTCTGCGTGCCGTAGGGGCTGAACGGCGTGTGCTGCAAGCCGAACCCGGAGGTGATCGGGAGCCCCTGCAGGTTCGGGCCGAACGTGGGCTGGATGCCGTAGCCCGGCACGCCGAGCGTTTGCGCGCCATAGCCCAGGTACGACGGATACCCGAGCGGTCCGACCTGCGAGTTCACGATCGGACTGTGGGAGAGTCCGTGCACCGACAGGCGCACCTGGTTCAAGGCTTCGATCATCTGGCTGATCCTGTCATTGAGCAGCTGGAGCTTGCGGACGTCGACTCTCGCTTCCATGGGAGAACCTCCTCTTCTGGGGTGGGTTCGGCCCGCGCGGGGGCGGGCCGTCCCGTTCGTCTGGACGGAGGATCCTCCGCGGCCAGACGCCTGGGAGACTCGCTTCGTCACTTCAGCTCACATGAATCGTTTTCGTCCCGCCGGGAGCGGCCACTCTCGGCATGCGGATCTCGAGTACCCCCTCTCTCAAATGAGCCTGCAGCTCGTCCACAACCGCTTCGGGCGGCAGGGGAACCACGCGCCGGAACGTGCCTCGGGCCTGCTCGGAGTAGAGAAGGCTCGCCTGTCCGGAGCCGTCGGCCGGCCGGGCGGTGCGCTCTCCGCTGACCTCGAGCAAGCCGTGCGATGCCCTCACTTTCACCGCCTCGCGCGGGACGCCGGGAAGGTCGATGCAGATCAGCAGCTCGTTCGCGCCCTGCCACACCGCGATCGGCGGCGTCCACCGCGCGAGCGGCGATGATCTGCCCGAGAAGTCCGCGAGGCATTCAGCGAGCCGGTCGAGCTGTTCTTCGACGTGCTCCTCGGGCGAGCGCTCGGGGGGCATGGTGGCGTAGGGCTGCTCGCTCGCCGGCGGCGCCTCGCGGCCGGTCAGGGTCCGGTACAAGCTCTCGATCTGTCCGATCGTTCCGTCGATGGTCTCGGTCTGGAGCATGATGTTTCCTCACTCCCTTCCGGGCGGCCTAGGTCCGCCCTGCGACGCGCGGCGCTCACGGTTCGCTCGATGTGATGCGCGCGAGTTGGCGATGGCCGAGAGAAGCGGCCGTTCGAGAAGTGGCTGCGCGAGGAGGCTGGACGGACGCCCTGCCCGGCCACGCCGATACATTCCGTTACTCTCCGAACCGCTCGAGGATCCTCGCCGCCATGCGCTGCATCGCGAGGCTCGCCTCGATCTGTTCGACCCGCTGGAGCAGCTGCGCGTTCTCGCGCCGCAGTCCGGCGAGCTCGTCATCGCGCTTCACTTCCTTCGTGAGCTCATCGGCATGGATCTCATCCGCACGGCTTACCGCCATGGTCACTCCTTCCGCATTTCAACTGGACGATGGATGGCGGCACCGCGAGCGCAGGAATCGGTGAGGCGCTGGGATGCGGTTCGTGCGCGTGTCGCCCCGCTTTTCAACCGGCACCGCGCAGGGTGAGTTCAAGGGTCTCGAGCCGTCAACGACCGGGTGTCGAATTGGCGAGTCCTTGAAGTGGAGAGCGTGCAACTTGCAACGTCGGCGGTGCGGCGAGGCGTTTCTGAGCGTCTGCGAGCGCGGAGTAGCCGGTCCCTAGAGGAACACGCCCTCGCCGAACGCCAGCTTCACCGCCTCGTCCAGGTTCGAGGCGTGGCGCACGATCTCGGCCGAGATCTCTCGAGGAACCAGGCTGCTCTGCTCGAGCTGCGCCTGGTTTCCGAGCGGCAGCACGATCATCCGCAGGTTGCGGTGGTAGGCGGCGTCGACCTTGTACTCGATGTCCCCCACTGGGCGAAGCACCAGGACGTCGTGGGCATCGGTGACGATGGCGCCGGTAAGAGCGATGTCCTGCGGGACCGGTCGCTGGAGGAACAGCGAGAGGAAGGCGAGCGCCGTGGGCAGCCCGGCCGAGGTCCCGCCCGAGGGCTCGTCCTCCTTCGTCACCTTGTAGGAGTAGGTGTAATCGAGGATGTCGCGGGTGAGGTGAGGGAACTTGGCCTGCGCGTATTCGCGGGTGGCGAGGAAGATGTTCCGCACGTTGTCTTTCATCTCCTCGGTCAGGTTTCCCAGGATGTCCTCCTTGCGAAGCATCCCGCCGCGCCCGGGCGAGGCCATCTCGCGCGTCGCCCAGACCTCGTGAATCAGGCCCTGGGCCTTGCCGATGAACCGGTACATGGCGGCCGAGAGCACCCGGCCGATCGCCCGAGCCCGGTCGCGCGCGGCTTGATCGAGCGCCGCCGCCCGGGCCTCGAACTGGCGCCGCTGGTCCTCTCCTCCCGGCTGGAGGCCGAACAGGGTCCCGAGCTGCCGCCACACCCGCGGCTGGTTGGGAGTGATCTGGAGCATGGACTCGAGTGTCTGGGCGGCCCGCGACCCGATCGGGGGCTCGCGGAACAGCTCAGCGATCGCGGCGTGGCCGTCGCGGGCGTGGGTCTCGAGCAGCCAGCCGATCACCTCCGGATCGTCGGGATCGCCGCGCAGCGCCCGCGCGTAGAGCTCCACCGCCTGGTCGAGCGCGCCGAGGCCGTCCTCGAGGCTCTTGAGATTCGCGCGGTATTTGAGGTCGAGCACCGCCTCCGAGTCGGCGAGCTGCTCGCGCGCCGCCCCGCCGTCGCCCTGGATGGCGCAGGCGATGGCGCGCTCGCGAGGCGAGACCTCGGCGGGCAGCTCGCTGTCGCCGAAGCGGATCTCCCGCAGCCGCTCGATCGGAAGGAAGCGCTCCGCCGCGACCGCCACGGCGTCCGCCAGCGAGGGGCGGTGCATGCGCCGCCGGTACGCGGCGATGTGCTGCCGCTGGTAGAGCTCCGCCTCGTCGCTCCTTCCCAGCCTCCGGAACAGCAGGGCGAGCCGGCCGAGGATCGCCCGGTGCTCGAGGCTCTTCTCGAGATGCCTGCAGATGTTCACCGCGGCCTCGAGCTTCTCGCGGGTGCCCACGCGCTCGTAGAGGCTCACCAGCGCGGACAGCCGGTCGAGGTCGGTCTCGAAGCCGCGCTCCTGGCCCAGCAGCTCGAGCGTCTCGCACGCCGCCTCGAGGTCGCCGATCAGCTCGCTGATCCACGACTCCGCCAGCACCGCCAGCTTGTAGACCTCGTGGTCCTTCTCCCGGTACCGCTTCCCGACCTGCCGGCAGGCGGCGCGGGCCTCGTTGGGGCGTCGCGCCACGTACGACCGGAAGGCGTCCTCCAGGGCCAGGTAGGCGGTGGGCTTGCGCACCAGCTGGTATTGCCCCACGGCCAGGAACTCGCCGGCGCCGCGCTCCGGATCCTGGGCGAGGTGCAGCATGGACTCGAGGTGCATCCGGGCCATCTCGCCCGAGGCCGCTCGCTTGGCCTGGAGCTGGGCCCCGCACGCGACTGCCAGCGACAGCTCGCCGCGCATGTGCTTGAGCTTGGCGAAGAGGCTCAGCGCGTCGAGGTGCTCCGGACAGCGCTCGAGCACGTCCGCGACCTCCAGCTCGGCCCGGCTCAGCTCGCCGAGCTCGACTAGCACCGTCGCGTGCCGCAGCCGTTGCTCGTGAGCCGCAGGGGAATCGGTCGTCGCGATGTGGGGATCGCTCGTCACGACTCGCACTATCGGATCTCGCCGCCAGCGGTTGCAAGCCGGCCGCCGCGGCCCCGGTGCTGGCCCCGGGCCGGGCCGGCTACCCGGAGGGCTTCCCGGTGATGTACTCGGTGAGGTAGCGGATCTCCACCTCGCGCTCCCGGGACAGGTGCTTGACCAGATCCCCGATCGAGATCATGCCCGCGAGCCGACCCTCGACCACCACCGGGAGGTGGCGGATGCGTTCCTGGGTCATGATCGCCATGCAGTCCTCGAGCGTCCGCTCGGGGTCCACGTAGATGACCCGGGTGGTCATCACCTCGCTCACCGCCGCGGCTTGGGGCCGGATGTCCCGGAGCGCCACGCGCCGGAGATAATCGCGCTCGGTGAAGATGCCGGCGATGGTGTCGCCTTCCACGACCATCAGGGAGCCGACTCCCTGCTGGACCATCTTCTCCACCGCTTCGTACACCGTGGCCTGCGGCGGAACGAAGTGGACCTGGGACCCCTTGGCGGCGAGAACCTCTCTGACCCGACCCATGGCTTCCTCCTTATGAGCGAGCGCCTTCCGGCCGGCTATCCTACTCCGGGCGCCGTCGAAGCCGACAGCCTCATCGGGGCGGGCACCGCCTTGCGGAGGACGGCGATCTGGCCCGCGTGATAGAGGTCGTGCTGGATCACGCCGTGGATCTGCACGTAGGCGATCGATCGATTCGCGCCCGGCGGGCGGCCGAGCTGGGTCTCGTCGAACCGGGCCACGGTCTCGGCCAGCGCCCGATGGCCGCGCTCGAGCCCGGCCAGGCAGGCCGCCCAGGCCGCTTCGGTGGTCTGCCCGATCGCAGGCCAGTCCTCGGCGTCGGTGAGCTCGACCTTCTCGCCTTGCAGCCGGCGCCGCACCGCATCCTCCCAGGCGGCGATGTGCAGGGTGATCTCCCAGATGCTGTGCGCGTTCGGGAGCGGCCGCGAGCGCGCCTGCTCGGCCGTGACCCCGTCCAGCACCTCGCGCACCGACGGCCCGTGCCACGCCCCTCCCTCGAAGGCGCGCTCCAGCTGATCGGCGATCCGCTTGATCTCCGACATGACTTGCTCCTCTCGGTAGCCGGGTCTTCATTCACGAGCCCGCCGCCCGGCGGGCGCAACCGAGCCGGACAAGCTCCGCCGGGGTGCACCCGGCAGGATCCTGCCCGGCCGCTAGCGGAGGTTGCCGCCGGGTGCGCGGGGTTCGCACCCTGGGCGGCGCCCCATCATGCTCCTTCGGCGGGTGATCGGGTCAGTTGCCTGCCGCTCCCGGGCCCGTCGAGTGGCAATTTCTCTTGCACGCCTGCATGGCCCGAACGATCTCGAGCTGCCGGTTGTGGTGTCGGGTGTTCTCGGCGTGGATGCAGTCGGAGTCGCTGCCGCACCCCTGGAGGGTCGCGTCGTGGAGCCGCACCTCCGCGCTGTGGTCCGTGTTGAACGTGGCGTTGCACGCGTGCATGCAGTCGCTCACGGCGTTGAGCGTGGGGTTGAGCACCTTCACGTCGGTGCCGGTCCCGGTCAACGGGTCGATCTGGCGGCACTGGGAAAGCGCCATCGCCGTCACGGCCAGGATGGCCGCCAGGGCCGCGAGGGTGAGGCCTCGGGGAAGGGGCCGAGGGCGGTGATCGAATCTGCTCATGTAAGCTCCTCTTTCTTCCGGCCGCGATTTCAAACGACAGGTCGCGCCGGGATGCCTTCCCGTGGCCCGCGGGCCGGGCGATCCGTCCCGATGTCGCCCGATCTGAGTACGACAGTAAAAAGTATAGTCAGCCCGCGTGACGCCATTCAACGGCTAACTGGCTCGGGCTAGTGCTAGTCCCTGAACAAGCGCGATTTCATAGCTGAGGAGGAAGAAAGAGCTCGAAAGGCCCGCCTAGAGCGGCTAAGAAGGAGGTGTCAGAACACCTTCACGACGCCAGGGAGGGCCTTTCGAGT
>Ga0066709_100003411_pt1 | contig 12184 bp, 8 predicted proteins | sample GraSoiAngelo_158_FD_79665 | JGI IMG/M metagenome (GOLD analysis project Ga0066709, IMG submission 79665) | Grasslands soil microbial communities from the Angelo Coastal Reserve, California, USA - 14_1009_16_30cm | ecosystem: Environmental > Terrestrial > Soil > Grasslands | place: USA... | reverse complement strand
CTGGTCCGCGACACCGCCCGCAGATTCATTGAAGACAACCTCATCCCCATCATTGAAGAATGCAATCGTGCAGGACGCTTTCCTCGCGAATTGGTCAAACCCATGGCCGATCTTGGTTTCTATGGCGCCAGTCTCAAAGGATATGGCTGCGCGGGCATGTCGAACGTCGAATATGGTCTGGTCATGCAGGAACTGGAACGGGGCGATTCCGGCGTGCGCTCTTTTGTCAGCGTGCAGTCAGCGCTGGTCATGTATCCGATTTACGCATTCGGCAGCGAAGAGCAGAAACAAAAATGGCTTCCGGCACTTCAGAAGGGCGAAAAGCTTGGCTGTTTTGGTCTGACCGAGCCGGACTTCGGTTCCAACCCGGGCGGAATGCGCACGCGCGCTCGCAGAGTCGGGAAAGAGTACGTGCTGAACGGCGAGAAGATGTGGATCACCTCTGGCTCTATCGCCGACGTCGCTGTCATCTGGGCCAAAGTAGAAGATGAAGACAACAATGTCCGCGGATTTCTGGTGGAAACCAATCGCCCTGGCTTCCGCGCCGAAGATATTCACGGCAAGTGGTCCTTGCGTGCGTCCGTGACTTCCAGCCTCTCTATGCAGGATGTCCACGTGCCCGAATCGAACTTGCTGCCGGAGAGTGGAGGGCTCAAGTCTCCACTGAAATGTCTGAACCAGGCACGCTATGGCATCGGTTGGGGGGCAATCGGCGCGGCGATGGCCTGCTACGACTGCGCCTTGCAATATTCATTGTTTCGCAAACAGTTCCGCGACCAGCCCATCGCGTCCCACCAACTGGTGCAGGAAAAACTGGCATGGATGATCACTGAGATCACCAAGGCGCAGTTGCTGGCGCTGCAAACCGGGCGACTCAAAGATAAAGACAAGGCCGGCCCGCAACACATTTCCATGGCCAAGCGAAACAATGTCTGGATGGCGCTGGAGTGTGCCCGCATGTCACGAGATATCCTGGGCGCCAATGGCGTTGCTGATGAATATCCTATCTTCCGCCACATGGCCAATCTCGAATCCGTTAAAACTTATGAAGGCACCCATGATATTCACACCTTAATCATCGGACAGAGTGTGACTGGGATCGACGCGTTCTAAAACACCTGCCCCTTCCCTGCCAACCGCGAAAGCGTATGATTTCGCTTGCGAAGCCGCTACTGGGGCGGCTCGACCTAATGTTGGAATCCAGGGGAGGGATGCCATGCGTCAGGTGCAAGTGGTTCCCAAAGATAATTACAGATTGTATGGCGCGATTGTCGCCAAGGAGGTCGAGCTCGCCCACAAGCACAAGGGAACGTTTCATCGCAGCGGGCCGAAGGAAAAAGATCGTGCCAAGTGGTCGCACGCTAACTATGACGGCTGGCTCAACCTGGCTCGCAGTATGGGAGAAGTGGTCGCCATCGAAGTCCGCTCCAAGAAACCTGAAAAGGAGTGGATGCTGCTTAGAGCATTGCTTGGCTTTCTCGACCGGCACTTCGCCGAGAAGATTCAGGCCATCAATATCCAAATGAATGAAAGTCACGTCAAGCCGAAACGTCGTCGCCGGAGACGCTAGCTACTCTCCCGGTCCTATTTCACAAACTCAAGCCGCAGTACCAGCGCTTTCGCCGCGGACCCGCGAGGCGTAGTCGGCCACCGAACTTAAGCGGATCCCATATTTTCTGGCAGTTTCCTGAGCTCCTTTTGTTTCGTCTCCTTGCGTATAACCGAGCATCAGCGCGGCAAAAGTTTTCTGCAGCGGATCAGGGGAGCTGTATTGCTGCTGCAAAGCCTCCGCCGGCACATGTTCGAGCCGAAACTTCTTTTCCAAAGCTTGTTCAAAGACCTTCACTGCGTCCATTTGCGACAAAGGTTCAGGTCCACCCATCTCGAGGATTGCGTTCTCATCCTCTTTTCGCGTGGCAGCGGCCACAGCAAACTCGGCGACGTCGAACGCGGAGATATAACTGCCCTTCGCCTCGCCCGAGCCGTAAATCCGAACTGAACCGCTGACGAAATCAAAGCCAAGTGCCGGGCTTAGCCACACTTCCGCGAAATAAGTAGGCCGCAGGATGACGTTTTGCATGGAACTCCGGAGCAGGCGGTTCTCGCAAGTTCGCTTGGCTGTCTCGAGCGGCGAAGCGATTTGGATATTTCCGGAGTAAGAAGTGTAAACAAAACGCTTGACCCCAGCGCGCTCGGCAGCTTCAATCAGCGCCAAAGTGCCGTCGAGGTCCACGCGTCGCAGCCCATCATTGGCTCCCGTGGGCATGGATGTTGCGGTAGTGACCACGGTGGCAATCCCGCGGCAGGCTAGTGCGAGAGTCTCCGGAACAGTTAAATCGCCATCCACGATCTCCATGCCGGCAGCGCGAAGTGGTTGGACTTTCGGGTGGGCGTCGCCACCGCGCACAAGAGCTCTTACTGATTCTCCTTGCCGTCGAAGCTTCTGGGCCACCTGGCCGCCCACCAAACCCGTCGCTCCCACCACTAGAATGGACATGTTTCCTCCATTGGATCTGCACTGTTCTTGTCCCGAAGAATTTAGGTCCGTAGATAAGGCGTGTCAAGGCCTGTCGGGGTGAAACATAGCGACATCGAAGATGCACCGCTTTCTGCAAAGACCCTCGGGGGAAGGCCGACCACTTCACTAACGCATCGGAATATTCGATAGAAAACCCGTCGGAAACATCCCGATTGAGTTCTATTAAAAGGATCGCCGCGTCTCTGCCCTACCGAAAAATAGCGCCATCCCGCGTCGGCAGATTTTCCGCTTTCATTTGCCGCGCTCAAGCGTCCAACCTGCAACGCATGTTGAGCTGCGCCCTAGAATGAAACTGATTGTCAGCCTCGTGCTCGGCTATTCGCTGATAGTGGCGCTGACTCCCGTCTTGCTTGCTGACAACGTGCCCACCAGCTCCGATCGCTCAGCGGCAATTCCCCGCATGGCACAACCACCCACGCTCGAGGACTTCCTGACCATGGAGCCCAGCCCGCGCATGGCCGGCAAGATGGCGAGGATCGAGGGGTTTCGGCAATGGATTCCACACGACGGCGACCCCGTCAGCCAACGCACTGTCGCCTATTTAGGCTACGACGACAAGAACTTCTACGCCGTATTCGTCTGTTTTGATAAGGAGCCGGGCAAGATTCGGGCTCACCTCGGTCATCGTGACGACATCTGGGACGACGACTTTGTTGATGTCTGGATTGATAGCTTCCACGATCACCGCCGCGCTTACGAGTTTGTCGTCAATCCACTGGGGCTGCAGGGAGACGGCCTCGCGACCGACAACAATGAAGACTTCAGCTTTGACACGGTTTGGTACTCTCGCGGGCAGATCAACCAGCAAGGCTGGGTCGCCTGGTTTGCCATCCCATTTAAATCGCTGCGCTTCACCAAAGCACCGGTGCAGACATGGGGCATTACCCTGCAGCGCGAAATCCATCGCGCCAACGAGAAATCATTCTGGCCATATACCACGCGCCGCGAAGAAGGAATCATCTCCCAAAACGGCGAGATCCGAGGAATGGAAAACATTTCGCCCGGGCGCAACATGCAATTCATACCCTATGGCCTGTTTCGTTCCTTTCGTGGCCTTGATCTACGGGATCCTAACGTTCCAGGTTTCAATTCGCGTGCGGCAAAGTTCGATGGCGGGCTGGATTCCAAATTTATCCTCAAGGACAGCTTGGTCCTGGACACTACCATCGAGCCCGACTTCAGCCAGGTTGAATCCGACGAGCCGCAGGTCACCGTCAGCCAGCGCTTTGAAGTCTTCTTTCCAGAGAAGCGTCCATTTTTTCAGGAAAATTCGAATTACTTCGATACGCCCATAAATTTATTTTTTACACGACGTATTGTTCATCCGCAATTTGGATCGCGCCTCACCGGCAAGATAGGAAAATACTCGCTGGGCATGCTGCTGGCCGACGACCGCTCGCCCGGATTGCTGGTTCCCGATAACGATCCGCTCGCCAACAAACGCGCTTATTTTGCCATTGGGCGGATCAGCCGCGACATCCTGAAGGATTCCAATATCGGCTTGATGTACACCGATCGTGAGTTCGATGGCAGTTTCAACCGCGTCGGCGGTGTCGACGCCACCATCCGGCTATCGAAAACCGTGGTTAGCAGGTTTCAGGCGGTGGAGAGTTCCACTCAACAGACCGACGGCACATATCTCGCGGGTCCCGCATTTGAAGGTGACATCAGCCGCTTTGGGCACAGCCTCAACGCCGATCTTCACTACAGGGGACGCAGCGACGGGTTCCGAACCGAGACCGGTTTCGATCCCCAGCCCGATATTCACAATGAGGATCTCAATGTCTGGTACAACTTCTGGCCTAAAAAGTATGTCCTGCGCTGGGGACCGCAGTTTGAGACCTATCGTATCGACGACCATGAAGGCAATCGCCTGAATTGGGGCTACATTCCGGAATTCTTTTTTGAGATGCCGCGGCAAACTCGTCTAACCCTGGGGTATGCCGAGGAAGCTGAGCTTCTCCGCCCGCGGGATTTCTCCGTCCTCGCCCAAAACCAGGATTTTCTCCGCAATACCAAGTTGTTCTTCTTCCGTACCGCGCCCAACAAGCAAATTATCTTTGATATCGACTGGCGCTGGGGCCGCCGCATCAACTACGCACCCCCGTCCGGCGTCGATCCGTATCTCGCGCGCCGCAACAGCGTGACCACCGATCTCAGTATCATTCCCACGAGTCACTTGCGCGTCGACAATACTTACCTTTGGTTCCGGCTGGGTGACTTCAACGACCGCGGTGCTGCGTTCAACAACCACATCATTCGCTCCAAGTGGAATTACCAATTCACGCCCAAGCTCTCGGCGCGCATCATTATGCAGTATTCCGCCGTACTCGCTAACCCGGCCTTCACCAGCCTGGCCACGACAAAGAACCTGAATGCTGATTTTCTGATTTCTTACCTGGTCCACCCTGGAACCGCAGTGTATGTCGGCTATAACAGCAACCTTCAAAACCTGGATCACGATCTTGCGCTTGACACTGATGGCAACCTGGTTCGCACACGCAACTCCTTCATCAACGATAGCCGTCAGTTTTTCGTAAAAGTTTCGTACCTATTTCGTTTCTGAGACTAAGTGCAGCGGGCCGGGTTACAACAGCAAATCAACCGAAGCCGATTTCCCGAACTTTTATAGCAGCGGCTGCAAAATCACGTTCGGAAAGCCAGGAATCCCAAAATTGAAATCCGTCCGCTCACCGGCTTTCTTACGCGGGGCAGGGATCAGCCTCGCAGCCAAAGGTTTGTGCCACTTCAACGCCAGGCTAGCCACGTCGCCAATGATGCGTTCCAATTGCTGCTGCGATACGTCTCCCGGCAACGGGATGGTGTCCAACCCCGCTCCACATACCGCGGAGTACGCCACGAGAGAATCGATGTTGTAATTCCTTTCGCTCCAGCCCTGCGCCAGCACCGGATCCTCGAGCGGAGGCAGCATCAATCCTGAATAGCCAACTCGCTTCACTGGGATAGAACGTACGGCGTCGGTGATGATGGCCGCGGCGGTCAATGTGCCGCTGAAACCGAACTTCGTTCCTGTGAATTGCTGGATAGCAGCTCCGATGGAAGAGTCGGGGCCGGGGGCGGGCGTGGCATCCAGGCCCATGTAGCTCCATCCCGAATCCTTTTCGACTTGCAGCGCTATGGCTTCCAACGATCGGGCGTTTTCTGCCAGTTTGCGCGATAGAAGTTCCCGCGCCATGCGGGGGTCACCGTGACTCCCCGTGAAAACATCGGCCACAAACGCGCCGGCTTCGAGTCCGACAGAAAATTGATGGCCGTGCCCATTGTGATTGGAAGCGGGAAAAAACGGAGTGTAAGGTGGCACAAATGCCGCCGCCGCAAAATCAAAGTTGCGGGCACCATTTGCGCTGTGATCCTCGACATACTTGATGGTTTTCGCCGCCGCACGGATTGCGTTCCAATGGATGCCATCGTCTGCGGCAATCACCAGGCTTGTGTTGATGTCAGTGGTCACAAGAATGTCGGCTAGCAGGTCTACCGCCGAGTCATCTTGATCATTCAGCATCGCTGGCCCGACATTGGCGAGGAATGACTCTTTTTTTGATAAATCGTCCAACTTTTTGAAAAACTCGAGTGCTTCCGCTTTCGTTATGCCGCGTGTGTACTGCGGGAATGGCTGAGTAGTGATGCGAATGGTCTGAACCTCATATCCCCCTTTCTCAAACGCGGATTTGGCTTTTCGAAGCATTGCCAGCGTGTCCTGAATTTGGCCGGCATATGTCGAGCGGTCTATGCTTATAAAGGCGGTGATCGCCCGAACTTTTGGTTTCCGCGGCACATCGCTAGCCAAAAGAGTTGCGGCGCAGCCGACCAACAGGATCAGAATGAAAGGTCCGCGGAACGCAACAAACTTGATCAATCTTTTTGTCATCCTACCTCCCGGCTAAATGAGGACACTTACAGAGTCGAGCTATTGTGCCAAAAATTCACCATGCCGGCACGACCGGCTTCGCGCGATTTCCCTGACGGACATAAATCGTTATAGTCTGTGACCGCTCTTTTATACATGGAGACATGATGGCAACCCATACCAGGTCTGAAACCAAAGCCAGAACTTTTGGCGAAAACATTGAAAGCGACCTAGCTTCGAGATTCCTTCGTGTAGTGGAGACGGCCGCCATCGTTTCAGCCCGCACCATGGGCAAAGGCGACCGCAGGCTCGCCGACGACGTGGCCACACAAGCTATGCGCCGCACCATGGACAATGTACCGATGCGAGGGACAATCGTGATTGGCGAAGGCGAACGCGATGAAGCGCCAATGCTATATATCGGCGAAAAAGTGGGAGCCGAGTTTCCCGATGGAACCGAGGTCCCGGAAGTGGACATCGCTGTCGATCCTCTGGAAGGCACGAACCTCTGCGCGACTGGCGCTCCCGGCGCGATTACCGTGCTGGCAGCGTCCGAACGAAACGGTCTGCTGAACGCACCCGATTGTTACATGGAGAAGATCGTTGTCGGGCCGTCGTGTAAGGGCGCCGTCGAGTTGGACGCGCCCGTCGCCGACAACCTGAAGAACATTGCTAAACGCATGGAACGTGACGTAGAAGACTTGGTGGTAGTCGTGCTCGACCGTCCACGTCATGAAAAGCTGATCTCGGACATCCGCAATGCCGGCGCCCGTATAAAGTTGATCGGCGATGGCGATCTCTCTGCCGGAATTGCAGCAGCCGTAATTGGCACCGGAGTACACGCGGTCATGGGCTCGGGCGGCGCTCCGGAAGGCGTCATCACGGCTGCAGCCATTCGCTGCCTGAATGGATACATGCTGGGCCGTTTGGTGATCGACAAACCTGAATTGGAAGAGCGCATCGCCCGCATGGGCATCAAAGACAAAAATAAAATCTACGAAGCTGAGGACCTTGCTCCCGGCAAGCAACTGATCTTCGCCGCCACGGGCGTCACTGATGGCTCACTCATGCGGGGGGTGCGCTTCTTCGGAGAAGGTATACGGACGTCCTCGGTAATTCTGACCCTTCGGACAGGGAAAGTCCGTTTTATTGACAGCATTCACTTGGAGAAAGGGCCGGATGTGAAGGTGAGGTTCGCGTAGAATGACTACATGGTCAGTCGCACTCGAAAGGCCGCCGTCCCTGCCGCAAAGAGAGTTAAGCGCGTGACTCGACTCGCCGCTCGGCCTCGCAGTCTGGTCAAGTTCTTTGCTGAATCGCCGTTAGCGCGCGCCGAAGTAAATTTGGAACGCAAATCAGATCACGGACGCAGGGTCAAGTTGTGAGGTTCTAGATCCGATACACCGCCTCGGAATCCCGTAATCACTAAGCTGGCGTCGGTGGCCATTCTTGCGATAGTCCCGGGAACAGGTTCACAGTTTTCTCCGCGCGCTTGCTTCCGTCATGGATCGCAATGCGATGCGGTTTGCCGGGCTCTGAAGCGTATCCCTCCCACAGCGACACGCCTGCGTAAACTCCGTCTTTACGCAGGATGTAATACGTCATGTCGATGAATTTCAGGCGGTCTCGGTCGCCGTTGTAATTGCGCACGATTCTTTTCAGGGCATCGGTTCCTGCCTCAAGCGGTGACATTCCTTTCCGCATGTTCTCGATGATGGTGTGAGCGCCCGCGACTTTGATGTTTTCTTCTCCACTGCCGGTGGCGCCCGCCGAGCCCACGTCCTGATCGGTATAGCAGCCCGCGCCGATGATCGGCGAGTCACCCACGCGGCCGGGAAGCTTCCACGCAAGTCCGCTTGTGGTTGTGCAGCCCGAGATGTCACCTCTGTCATTCAGCGCTGAGCAATGAATGGTACCGGTGGGCGGGAAAATCACTTCGCGAATTGCGGTTGCTCGCTGCTCCGGCGCAATGCCCAGCTGAGCAGCAACTTCTTTCATACGTTTCATTCGAATTTGCCACTCGTCCTTCTGTGATTTCCCCGCGGGAAAGCGTTTCTTCCAGTTAGGATCCGCCAGTCCAGGCCCCCACCAGTCGGAATGAGTCTCTTTCCACAACAACCAGACCTTGCGCGAATAATCGGTTAACAAAGTTTCTCGCGGAAAACCTTGAGCAACGGCGAAACGTTCCGCGCCGTCGCCCACCAGGAAGACGTGTCCGGTGTGCTCCATGACCGCCTTGACTACCTGGGAAGGATTCTTGATATTACGGATGCCGCCCACCGCGCCAGCTCGCCTGGATGGTCCGTGCATGCAGCAGGCATCGAGTTCTACTACGCCTTCCTCATTAGGCAATCCACCAAGGCCGACACTGTGATCGTTGGGATCGTCTTCCGGGCCCTTCACCACCCGCAATGCGGCGTCGAGTGTGTCGCCGCCACCTCGAAGGAAGTTGTACGCATCGTCGAGGTAGTTGTACCCGTTTGCCGAGGAGACAATGATGGGGCGCTTGCCGGCCAGCGTTCGTGTTTGCGCTTTCCTGGAGTCCTGTTGTTTCTGTTCCTGACTTTCTAATCCAAGTGATAACGAACCGACAACAGCAGTAGTAAGAAAATCACGGCGCGAAAAAGCCATGGCAGCCTCCGCTAAGATTGCTTGTCAAAAACGCCGAACAGCATAGCATGCGAATTCTTTTCTTGACGTCTCATCCACTTGTCCTCTAATGTGCGGTGACTCGCTGCGGATTGCCAGAATCTGGCGTCCTAAAATTCACGGCACGGAGAGGAAATCGTGATGAAGAAACCAGTAATTACGTTTGCGTTCGTGGCTCTACTCGCTTTTATTTGTTTATGCCCTGATGTAGTCCAGGCTCAAGGCAGCACTTCTGCCGCTGCGGCGGTCCACCATTACCCCAGATGCGGTGAAGTGGAACCCCCTGTTACCAGGAATCCAGATTTCCGCGCTCGCTGGAGATTCCAGTAAGCCCGGCCCTTACACCGTGCGACTGAAGTTCGCCGATGGCGCTCGCGTCGCTCCGCACTGGCACCCCGAAGACGAGAGCGTCACCGTGATACAGGGCACGTTCCTGGCGGGGATGGGCGAAAAGTACGACGCGGCAAGCTTGCACGAGTTCCCCACTGGCTCGTTTATTCTCATGCCAAAGCAAATGCGGCACTTCGCGGCAGCGCGTGCTGAGACTATCGTGCAACTGCATGGCAATGGGCCTTTCGTGATCAATTACGTGAATCCGGCGGACGATCCATCTAAGTCCAATAAATAGGATTGCTAGTGTTAGCCAATGGCTAACACTTCGCGGCAGGATTCGACCTTGGCTCGCCGCCGTTCGGGATGACCCCGGAAACCATCTTGACCGCTATCGGCGCACCACGGGCATCCTAAGGCCGGGAAACAGCATTCTGCGCGAAGGGTTGGATTGGAGAATTGTCTAGGCACTTAACAGCTCTTTGTCCTAAATAAAATAGCTATAAGATATTAACGTTGTAAGTTGCTGATAATAGAATAGAGCAGTTCTTTTTTCGAGAGAGTGGGGTCGGATTCAAGAAGCCACGGCGACACCGCCGCCCTTGCTCTGGTCGGCGCGGAAGCGCAGCAGAGCAGCGATATTTCCGACTTTGTCGAATTCCGGGTCTCCATCCACGTAAAACAACTCGATATCACGGCGGATCGTCGCTGGAACAATGGCATCGCAGACGTCTTCGAGTTCCCGCGTACTGCGGCCACAAGCGGGACAATAGCGCACCATATGCGCGTCCAGATGACCGCAACCGGTGCACTCCACCGCGTGGGCGCGATAATTCTCCCCCATCAGAAGTGTCTGTACTTCCCCCATTTCGAGGGACCGCAACACGCGGCGCAGGCCAGTGACTCCTCGACTATTGCTTTTGGCCTGGTCGAGCACTTCTTTCACCAGATTGCGCCGGCGCTCATCTTGCGATTCCCGCAGAATGCGTCCAGCCTGCTCCCGCACCTGCTCTGTCTTCATGCTGCCCACGTCGGCGGAAAAACGTCCTAACATGCGTTTCTTCAAATAGGGATGCAAGTGGGTTTCAAGATCGTGCCAGTTACTCTCCTGGCAGCCGAAGATCAGATTGTCGAACAGATCTTTCTCCAGAGCTTCTCGCAAGTGCTCAGCGACGAATTTAAAATGATGTAGAGCCTCGTCCTGCACGCTACGCTCGGCGTGGCCACCGTCATAGCCGGCGAAACCATCGCCGCGGCCGCGGCGCGGCAGGGGACGAAAAAGGCCCTCCTGCTCTTTGACTTCATCCAGTCGCAGATCGAAGACGCGCGCCTTGTGACGATCCAGCAACACCACACAGATACGTGGGTGCGCGCCCAGCAGCACCGCTAGCGGCTTCAGGTGGAAGCGACGATTGACAAAGAGCTGCGTGCCAGACAATTGTGGGGGAAGATCAAACTCGCGCCAGAAGTGCCGGTTGCCGCAAGCGAAGACAGCCTTGGCGCGCGCCTGATTTCCGTGCAAGCGCCCGGCTAAATCAACAATGCGTTGCAAATCACGCCGGAGGCTTTCATTTTTGCCACCTTTCTCCGCCTCGCGAATCGTGTCACGTACCAGGTCCTTCAGCAAAATTGCTTCTTCCCGGTGGGATTTGTTCTGGGGTGTCCGTGGCTGAAAATAAAAAGTGAGCGCGCAGCCTTCTTCATCCTCGATGCATTGCAGTTGGGCCAGCTCACGGATGTCTTCGCGCGTAATCATTCACCATTTCTCCTGAGCATCGTATTCAGGCTTAATCGGATCCTGTTCTTTGCAGCTTGTTCTTCGATCGATCGGCAAGCGGCGGAGAACGGCGGAGGTGCTCGCGAGTAGCAACAATAGAAGACATGATCTCGCCGGGCTTTCGGTCGGTGATGGCCACAATTTCGTCCACCGAAAAACCTTCAATAGCGTGCAAGATGAAAACCTCGCGGTCGGCGCGGGAAGTGCCATCCAGAGCATATTGCACCAGGGTGACCATTTCGTCAGAGTAAGCGATATCCTCCGGGGTAGCGGTACGGCGGTCGGGAATCACGGTCTCCTCGGTAAAGGTTTCGTCGGGTTGATGGAACTGTAGTTCGGACTCATCGCTGGCCCGCACATTTCGCTTGCGCACGGATTCTTCCAGCGGAACAGAGGACAGGCTTTCCTGGCTGGAAGTCGAAAGATCATCAATCGAGCGAATCGCCAGCCGGTACAGCCAAGGTTCAAGCGCCAGCCGCTCCGGCTTCTCGCCTCCGTCGCCTAACGCGCGCGCGATGACTTCATCAATCACTTCCTCTTTGTTGACGAAGTCCGGAAGAAGCTGCTCCGCGGTTTCGCGAAAATACAATTCGCGTTCGACGAAACGCTCCAAACGCACCAGGTTCGCATTCACATAGGAACGGATGTCGTCAGAAGAAACCGTAGGCGCCTGCACCGACGCAACTGTGTCCTCGAATGCGACTTCCGCTGGACGGGTATCTGCGCCTCGTCGCCAGCGTGGCCATTTGTGCGAACTACGCAGCAAGTCTTTGTGCTTAGTAAGTTGCTGCAGCAGATCGTCAAATGCTGCTTTGATTGCCGCCGTCGCTGTGGAAGCGGATTCCTGTACTGCCATTTGCCCCGAGGGAAGACGCAAATTCAGCGACACTGTGGTGCCTTCGCGGGCCGAATTCTGCTCGATCCCGCCTTTCAGATGCACCAGTTCAGGGCGAAACACCTGCAAGCGCTTGCGCAGCTTTTCCACCAGGTGGTTGATTTCTTTTTCGATGTCGGGAGTTTT
>Ga0066709_100003410_pt1 | contig 12185 bp, 10 predicted proteins | sample GraSoiAngelo_158_FD_79665 | JGI IMG/M metagenome (GOLD analysis project Ga0066709, IMG submission 79665) | Grasslands soil microbial communities from the Angelo Coastal Reserve, California, USA - 14_1009_16_30cm | ecosystem: Environmental > Terrestrial > Soil > Grasslands | place: USA... | reverse complement strand
ATATCAATCCCGACGGCATTCCGAACGACGACCCGCTGTTCAAGATTCTTGAGGAGATCGAAGAACAGCGCCATCGTACCCCCGGGCCGCCTCCGCCGAAGTTCGATTAGGCATGTACCTGCTCGACACGAACGTGCTGAGCGAGTTGATGCGGCTCCAGCCCAATCCGCGGGTTGAGGCCCGGTTCGAGTCAGAATCCGACCCGCTTTTCACATCTGCTGTCTGCGTGGAGGAAATCCGCTATGGCGCCGGGATCGCGCCGCCTGGGAATCGGTTGTGGGAGCGCTTCGACCGCGACGTGCTTCCCTTCGTGACCGTGCTGGCGTTCGACCACCCCGTAGCAGAGCTCGCCGGCGACCTGCGTGCCGCCTGGAAGGTGCGCGGTACTCCCGTTGGCTATTCGGACGGATTGATTGCGGCCACCGCCAACGCGCACGGCTTGATCCTCGTCACCCGGAACACGCGGCACTTCGACCATGTCGCCGGCTTGAGAATTGGTTCGATTGACCGCCTGCTGATGCCGCTGCCCATGAGGAGCCTTGGCGCACGTTTCACCTGCGCGTCATCCACCGTGCCGTCAATGCGGCGACACAGAGTAGAGGAACATTCGCTCGTAAATGCCGCTGGCGCCGAAAACGTCGATATTGTTGAGCACGCGAAAGGTGATTTGGTTGCGCTGGCCGGGGCGAATCAGTGAGCTGATGTCCAGGTCGATGGCGTGAGGGCGAAACCACGGCATCTGATGCGCACGGTGGCCGGCGTATTCGCCGTTGACCCATACCCAGGCCTCATTGACCACGGCTGGGGCGCAGAGCCGAATGGATTTGCCTTTCATATCGGCCGGAATATCGGTGCTGAGTCGATACCACATGAGCCCGCGGTAGGAGTGACCTTGGGCATCGCCGAAGCCTTGATTCTCCCAGCCGGCCGTGGTGAGCAGATGCTGCCAGCCGGAGTCGTCGTAATAGGGATCCTGCCAGCGTTCGTAGCGGCCCTCGTCGGCCGGATCGGTTCGGCCTCGCGCCTCCTGAGGGAGCACGGCAATCAGTTTGCCTTCGGAATCATCGGTTTTCGCCGCCAAGCCGCGCAAGCGTTTGGCTTCCCAATCCGGCGCATAGACTGCGTACGGCTCGTACCCGAAGAATGGCGAGATGCGATTTAGCTCGCTTTGGCGCATCATCAGCCCTTCAGCCAGCGCAGTGGCTTTGGAGAATTGGCATTCGCGTTTGGCTGTTTCCATGGCTACGTAGTCGCGCAGGTAATCGAACATCCGCCGCTCCAACCCCACATGCGATCTCTCCGTCTCCGATTGTGCGCGCGACTCAGCTTGCTCGATGGCGGCTTGGAGTTTCCTCAGCAGAGCCGGCGTATAGATGCTGTTGAGGACAACATCTTCGTGGCCGTGGGCAGTAGTTTTGGCGAAGGCGGCTTCCAGCGCATCGTAATATGTCTTCATTGGGCTGGCGGCGCCGCCAAACCAGCGGCCATAAAAATCGTCCAGCAATGCGTCCACGTCGGTTTTGGTGTCCCATTCCAACGCGGCGCGGACCAGGCGCGTGGGAATGCCGGTGAGCGACCAATCGGCTTCGTCCTGATCGTGAAAACCCAGCGCGCCCCACTGCTTGAGGAGCGGGATGTTGCGTCGCACGCGGTGGACCATGGGAGTGATGGTGAATTTGCTGACCAGCATGGTGTAGTTATAGTTATAGAGCCACACCTTGTCGCAAAGCCGGCCCCATTGCTGGAGCATCTGCCCCTGGCGGCGCATCTGCCAGCAATGCGGATCGTCGTAGGCATGGAGGGTGCAGGCGCAGATGTTAGCGAACATCACTACCAGATTGCGGTGCTGATTAAAACCGGGCAGCTCCGGCGGGATATCGCGGTTGGCATAGCCGTTGGTGACGATCTTGTAATCGGGGAACTCCTTGTTGACCTCGTCCATGATGGCATTGACGAAATGGAACCATTCGTTGCTGATCGAGGCCTCCACCAGCGGATCGCGATCGTTGGCGCCGTAGCCGTCGAAGCCGTTGGCCAGCTTCTGGCACCTTCCACAGTAGCAACGGGGCATCCCGTCGTCGGGCGCGAAGGCGGAATAGCGTTTGCCCGCGCGAGCTTCGGCCTTCACTCGTGCCACGAAATGACCAATCATGCCGGTGCTGGTCATGCAGACCATGTGTTCGTCGCGTTTGCCATCGCGCTGAAGAGCAAACCAATCCGGGTGCTGCTTGAATTCATCCTTGCCCGGCACATAATTGCGGATGGAGGAATCTCCCGGCACGCCAAACCACTCGTGCATGCGCGGATTCATTTTGTGATGAATCTTCCATTCGGTGTCCAGGTCGCCCATTTTGCCGCGATGGTGTTGCCAATAGTTGCGCATCGGAAAATCCGGATGTTGCCGCGCTTCCATTTCGGGCACTGTCAGCGTGCGCGCCTGAGGCAGCACTTCGCCAAATTCCCCCGGCACAAACCAGCGCACGCCCAGGCGATGCAGCAGTTCGGCGACGGCGTAACGCGTGCCATAGTACGGTCCGGCATCATTGCCAGCCAGCACGAGGCGTTGGCCACGGCAATAAATGAGAAAACCTTCTTCGCGCAGTTGGGGGCTCAGCCCTGAAGGAATCTCCAAGTCGCTCATCTCGTCCGTGAACCGGCTCGGCCCTACCAGGATGAGCGGCCCGGAAGGCGATTGATCGTCCTTAACCAGCGGCAGGTCCGCGCCGCTGATTCTGCGCACGTATCGCTGCAGTTCGCTGGCGGCAGCGCGGGCGTTTTCAGAGGGCGCCGCCGCGATTACGATGGTGGCTGCCGCGCGGCCTTCGTGTGTGAGGAGGAAGGTCTTCGCGGCCAGCGCAGGAGCGGTGAGGCAGAAGAAAATGGCGAATGTGGTTGATGGATGCACACGCACATTTTAACAGAAGGCAACGAAGAAAACGAAGAAGAAAGTCTTCGGGTTATGAGCCAAACAAGTCAGCCATCGCCAGGCTTAATTCCGGCAGGAGCGTCTCGGTGAGCAGATCGCGGTTGGCCAGAATGCGCTGCAAGGCCAGTCCGTAAGGGGAACCATGATAGACTTCGACATTGTCATAACGCGGATCCACCATCCAGAGCCGCGGCAGGCGGACATCTTCGTAAATCGCTTTCTTCATCACCGTGTCAGGGTGATGATCCACGGTATCGACTATTTCAGCAATCAGCCAGGCTTTGCCCGTGGCGGCGGTGACCAATGTCAAGTCGGGCCGAAGCAACGTGCCGGGACAAAGCTCGATGACAGTGCGCGGCGGCAGCAGCCGGGTGCTGACGATGCCGGCCGCGCTGAGGGAAACCCGCTCGTGCAGTCGCTCGCAAATCAGTTCGTGGCGCCGGCCAGGGGCACGACGCAACAAAGACTCCCCGCGCACAATCTCTTCGTAGCCGTTGCTCATGAGTTTGAGAGCACTTTCCGCAGGAACTGGCCGGTGTGTGACTGTTTATTGCGCGCCACTTCTTCGGGTGTGCCCTCGGCCACGATACGTCCGCCGCCATCGCCGCCTTCAGGGCCGAGATCGATGACCCAATCGGCCTCAGCGATTAAGTCCAGGTTGTGTTCGATGACGATGACGGAGTGACCGGCATCGACCAGCCGTTGCAACATTTCCACTAGCCGCCGGACATCGGCCATGTGCAAGCCGATGGTCGGCTCTTCGAGAATGAACAGATTTCGCTTCTCCTTCGGCTCGAATAAGGCGAGTTGCTCTTTGAGGCCCGTGAGCAAGTGCGTGACCAGTTTCACCCGCTGCGCTTCGCCGCCGCTGAGGGTGGGACTGATTTGGCCCAGCTTCAAATAGCCCAGGCCGGTGTCGCGCAACGCTTCCAAAGGCCGGCGCACTTTGGGAAAGCTGGCGAAGAATTCCAGCGCCTCCTCCACGGTCATTTCGAGGACCGCGGCGATATTTTTTGCGCGATATGCGATATCGAGTGTTTCACGATTGAAACGCGTGCCGCCGCAGGTCTCGCATCGCACAAAGGCTGGCGGAAGAAAATTCATCTCCAGTTTAATGGTCCCGGCCCCTTCGCAGGCGGGACATCGGCCCTGAACACTGTTGAAAGAAAAGCGGCTCGGAGAATAGCCGCGCATGCGCGCTTCGGGAGCTTGCGCAAATAACTGGCGAATCTGATCGAAAAAACCGACATAGGTCGCGGGAGTGGAGCGGGGGGTTCGGCCAATGGGAGACTGGTCCACTTCATAGACGGCTTGGATTGTACCATAACCGCTGATCCTGCCACGCACTTCAGCCGGTTGCCCCTGGCCCTTTTTGATCGCGGCCTGGAGGTTGGGCAGCAGGCATTCCCGCACCAGCGTGCTCTTGCCCGAACCGCTCACCCCGGTGACGACCACGAAGCGGCGCAAAGGAAAGCGGACCGTCACCTTTTTCAGATTATTGAGAGAGGCGCAGCTTAAGACCAGCCATGACGTCGCGTGATCGGTGGTGGATTGGCCGCACGGTGACACCGAATCCGGCTTAAGGGATCGACCTACGCCAGTTTTCTCCTGACGCATTTGCCGGTCACGCCGTTTTGGCTGTCGAGCTGCGATGTACGGTGTTGGCGCGAAATCACGCAGCTCGAGCGCGTCGGATTGCAATTCCGCGGGGAAGTGCCCCTTGGAAGTGACAGGCCGACGCTGCCCGCGTGCCGGAAAAGATTTTCGTTCGCGCAGACACTGGCCGGTAGTCGAGTGGGCGTGCTGCAGCAGTTCCTCAAGCGTGCCGCCGGCCACCAGTTCGCCCCCATGTGCGCCCGCGCCGGGTCCCAGATCAACGATATAGTCGGCGTGGCGCATCGTTTCCTCGTCGTGCTCGACAACGACCAGCGAGTTTCCGCGGCTCCGCAACAGGTGCAGGGCTCGCAACAGGTGCTGATTATCCCGCGCGTGAAGTCCGATCGTCGGCTCATCCAGGATGTAGAGCACACCACTGAGATTCGATCCCAGTTGCGCGGCGAGGCGGATGCGCTGGCCCTCGCCGCCGGAAAGCGTAGTGACGCCTCGGCCCAATTGCAAATAACCCAGCCCCACTTCGCAAAGAAACTTCAGGCGCTCGCGAATCTCCGGCAGGATGTCCCGGGCGATGAGTGCCTCGCGGCCTTTGAGTTTCATTGTCCGAAATAATTCGCTCGCCTGCTCGACCGATAAATCAGTGAGCGCATCGATTGTCGGCGCCGACTTTGACGCTCCCAATTTCAAGTTTACAGTTTCCAATCGGACCGCTCGCGCTATTGGATTCAGCCGCGTGCCCTGGCAGTCCCCACAAACCTCGCGGTTGCCCTCCTGCCATTCGTACCAGGACTCCTCGATGGCATCGGCCCGCGCGCCGCGATCGACGTCCGGAAGATAAAACAGTTCGCCAAAACCCCGGCAGGTCGGACACCAGCCTTGCGCGGAATTGTAACTGAACATTTTGGGATCCAGCGGTTGAAAGGAGCGGCCACATTTTGCACAAGCCCGTTCGGTGGAATGAATCGTGAGCTGCCCGCCATTATCCAGCGCGAACAAAACGCCCCGGCCTAGTTTCAGTGTTTCGTCCACCAACTGCTGCGGAGTTTTTGCGGCCTGACGGCTGCGCTGCCGCCGCGCTTCCAGCACTCCCACCACAATTTCGACGTCGTGTTCGCGGAAGCGGTCCAGGCGGAAAGGCTCGCTCGTCGAGTAGATTTTTCCATCGGCGCGCACTTCTGCATAGCCGTGGCGGGCAGCCCACTCCGCCACGTCGGAGTGGAAGCCTTTGCGGTTTTTCACCACCGGCGCCAACAGCAGCAGGTCGCCGCGCTTTTTCAGCTCGGCTTGCACGCCCCGGCCAAGTTCATCACGGGTCTGCCCCTCCACTGGTCGCTGGCAATCGGGACAATACTGGGTGCCAAGCCGGGCGAAGAGCAGGCGCAGGAAATGATAGACTTCAGTAACGGTGGCGACCGTGCTTTTGCCGCCGCCGCGGCTGGTGCGCTGGCAGATGGTCACGGTGGGAGGGATGCTGGTAATGAGATCGACGTCGGGCCGGGAGAGTTGCTCGACGAACTGGCGGGCGTAAGTGTTTATCGAATCTAGAAAGCGGCGCTGCTCCTCGGCAAAGAGCAAATCGAAGGCGAGCGTGCTTTTGCCCGACCCGCTCACGCCGGTGATAACGACGAACTGGTTTCGCGGAATGGTGAGAGAGAGGTTCTTTAGATTGTGCTCCCGCGCGCCATAAATGGCGATCGCATTTTCTGCCGCTGGAGCGCTGCTCGTCACTATAAATTCTTAGCGGTGAAACCTGCCGCGCGCAACCCAAACCGGCGGAAATCAGCGAGCTCGCTAACCCGCAATCTTCCCATCCCGTATTTCTATGCGCCGCGGTGTGACCGAGGCGATTCCAGGATCATGCGTCACTAACGCGATAGTCCTTCCCTCCTGGCTGAGCTTGCGAAACAGGGCGAGGATGGCTTCTCCAGTGTGCGAATCGAGATTGCCGGTCGGTTCATCGGCGAAGACGATCTTGGGATTATTCACCAACGCGCGGGCGACGGCCACGCGCTGCTGCTGGCCTCCGGAAAGCTGCATGGGCCGGTGCCGGCTCCGGTTTTCCAAATCGACCATTTTTAACGCGGCCACGGCGCGGTCCTTTCGTTCTCGTGCCGAGATGCCACTGTAGATCATGGGCAGCTCGACGTTCTGAAGCACATTGAGCTTGGGCAGCAAATTAAAGAATTGGAACACGAAGCCGATCTTCTGGTTGCGAATCCGCGCCAGTTGCGCCGGCGGAGCGTCCTGGATCAACGTGCCGTCGAGCTTGAGTGTTCCTTTGGTGGGCGAATCCAGGCAGCCCAGAATGTGCATCAAAGTGGATTTGCCGCTGCCAGAGGGGCCAATAATCGAGATGAATTCCCCCAGCTCAATATCCAGCGAAACCTCATCCAGGGCCCGAATCTCCTCCCCGCCAAGGTAATAGATTTTGCTAACGTTCCGCAGCTCAACCAAGGCCATACTCAGGACCCGGCCGCCTTGCGTTGCGGCCGCTCCGCCGTGGGACTCTCCGCTTTGCCCGCCGCGCCTTTGCTCGCGCCCACCGCGTTGCCGGCAGCTCCGATGCTGCCTATGCCCAAGGGGCCTGAGATTCGAGTGCCACTGAGGCTGTTAGTAGCCTTGGAGCTGCGGAACTCGGCCGGTTGTTCGAGCGAAACGATATCGCCCGCAGCCAGACCGCCCTGCACTTCGGCGAAGGAATAATCAGTGATGCCGATCAAAACCGTCCGTTGCTCGAACCGGTCTTCCTGTTTCACAAATACATAGCGTTCCCCTCGCTCTGTGAAGACTGCCGCCAGCGGCACCGCCAGCACGCTCTCGGCCGAGGCCACGGGAAGGCTCAACAGCGCCGTCATGCCTGGCCGCACGCGGGGATCGATGTCATTGATCGCCACGCGCGCCGCGAAGCCCTTGATCCCATTCTTGATGATCGCTTGAGGAGCAATCCGTTCCAGCGTGCCTTTCATTTTCAACCCCGGTACCGATTCGACCTGGATGTCCACTGCCTGGCCGGCAGTCAGACGCGTCACATCCGCCTGGTTGATATGAGCGTTGATGATCATGTCCTTGAGATTTGCGATGGTCATGATTTCGGTGCCGCTGTTGAACCCGGCCGCGCCGGACACCGTTTGGCCCAGCGAGACTGGCCGCGTCAGCACCGTGCAATCAAATGGCGCGAGGATCTTTGTTTTGAGAATTCGGTCCTCGACCAGTTTCAGCGCGCTCTGGGCGCGCTCCAGCGCGTTAGTGGAAAGGTCGTAATCGGTTTTGGTATCTTCGTAGGCCTCGGCCGAAACCAGGTGGTCCGCAAAAAGCTGTTTGCTGCGATTGAAGTTGCGGCTCGCCTTCTGTAACTGCAATTTAGCTCCATCAATCTCCTGCACCCGTGAGGCGCGCTCGATCTGCAGGTTGCGATCATCCAGCCGGCAGAGCAGCGCGTCTTTCTTGACGTGATCGCCTATATCCACCGGCAGCTCGGCGATGCGCCCATCGACCTCTGGCCGCACGGAAACCTGGTCCGCCGGACCGATGTCGCCCGCAGCCGTAACCGCGAAGTAAATGTCACGCGCTTCAACCACCGCTGTGGTGGGCCGGTTGGCGATACGTTCGGCAAGCTCATCCACGGGCGACTTTTTCCAGAGGAAATAGCCGCCGGCGCCCAGGCCCAGCACTGCAATTAAGATTAGAAATAGCTTCATCGCCACCGACTCTCGATTTGGCAATCGAATCCACGATCCATGAATTCGTTACATTATGTTGACGCTTGGCGGGAAAGAAAAATTCTTACTAATTTCGCTCTCAACCAGGCGCGCAGGGCGGATTCAGAGCGTTGGCCCCAATTGCCAGGGCGCGAATTCCTCATCCCCGATGCCGGCCAATTCGCTCTTGGTTTTCTCCCCGCTGGCCACGGAAATGATCTTCTCGAAAATGCGCTGGCCCACCTGCTCGACCGTCTCCGTGCCGTCCAGAATAGTACCGGCATTAATATCCATGTCGTCGTTCATATGGCGGAACAACGGCGTGTTAGTAGCCACTTTGATGCAAGGCGCCGGCTTGCAGCCATAGACACTGCCGCGCCCGGTGGTAAAGACGCCGATGTTGCAGCCGCCGGTCACCAAACCGGTCATGCTCACGGGATCAAACCCTGGTGTGTCCATGAAACAAAAGCCCGGTGTTTTGATCTCTTCGGCATATTGATAAACCGCCGCCAGCGGGGACTGGCCGCCTTTTGCGACCGCGCCGAGGCTCTTTTCATAAATCGTCGAGAGGCCCCCCTCTTTGTTGCCAAAGGTTGGGTTATTATCGATGGTGGCGTTGAAGAGGCGAACATGATCTTCCCACCAATGGATGAAGGAGACCAGTTTTTCCCCGACCTCCCGGTTGATCGCCCGGCGCGTGAGAAGATGTTCCGCCCCGTAGATTTCCGGCGTCTCGGCCAGCACCGACGTGCCACCGTAGCGGACAAGTTCGTCCGACGCCACACCCAGCGCCGGATTGGCAGTGATGCCGCTGTTGCCGTCTGAACCGCCGCAGTTCTCGGCCAGGATGAGTTTGCTGATGGGCTGGGAAGTGCGCCGCAACGCATCGGCCCCGGGCAGCAGCTTGTTCACCGCCGCGACGCCGGCTTCCACCGTCCTGGCAATTCCGCCGGCGCTTTGGATATTCATGAAAGCCGGCGCCAACTCGCCGGGCCGTGGCTGGTCGAGCTTGTAATCCTTGACGATGAACTGGACCTGGTTCACCTCGCAGCCCAGGCCGATCATCACATATCCGCTGATATTCGGATGGCGCGCAACGCCGGCCAGCACGCGCTGCAGCAGCTTGTGCGGGTCGCCGGGTTGAAGGGCGCAACCGCTTTTATGCGTGAAGGCAATCACGCCATCGACGTTGGGGCAGTCGCGGTGGAGATCGGGCCCCTTAAAGCGATTCGCGACGTAATGCGAAACGGAGGCGGAGCAATTAACGCTGGAGATGATTGCCAGGTAGTTGCGCGTGCCCACCCGGCCATCAGGCCGGGGATAGCCTTGGAAAAAGCGCATCTGGCCGGCGGGATAATAAGCGACGGGCCGGGCATCGACGCAGAATTGATAATCCCTGCCAAAGTCTTTCATCGCCAGGTTATGCGTGTGTACGTGTTCGCCGGGGGGAATGCGTCCATTGGCGAAGCCAATAATCTGGCCATATTTCCGCACGGGCGCGCCATCGCCGATTTCGCAAAGAGCAATCTTATGGCCGGGTGGAATATTTTTGGCGGCGGTGACCCGCAGAGAGTCCGTGGCCAATTCTGTGCCGGCTTTGAGCAGGCGCTTAACGACGGCTACGTTGTCGCTCTCACAGAGGCGCAAGGCGAACTCAGCGAAATTCTTTTCAGCCATGTAACCGGCAGTATTTCAAATTGGCTGCCCCAGGTCAAACCTGCCGCGGAGGCATCCAGCTAGGTCAAGATCAGTGGGATCAGGATCAACAGGGAACCCTCGCAGCGTAACCGGAAGAATTCTGTCGTGCGCCCATACCGAGACATCCGCGCATTTTTGATTTGCCTGTCTCCGGACGGACACTAGTCTTGTGGCAACTGAATCACTCTGATGGCTGCCAGGTACTGGAATCGATTGGCCTTCGAGCGCGCGCTTTGGCAACAGGGCCTTCTTTATGTGGCCGGCGTGGACGAGGCGGGCTGCGGTCCATTGGCAGGGCCGGTGGTGGCGGCGGCGGTCGTGTTCCCTTGCGGGTGGCTGGAGAGTGGGTTGTATCCCAAACTGCGCGGGTTGAATGATTCCAAGCAACTGACGGAGGAACAGCGCGAAAAATACTTCGCGATTCTCACCACCCATCCCGAAATTCGTTACGGCATCGCCAGTGCCGATGCAGAACTGATCGACCAGCTCAATATCCTGCAAGCCGCTCATCGGGCGATGAGCCAGGCCCTGGCGCAATTGCAGCCTCCACCACAGCATGTTTTGGTGGATGGCCGCCCGGTCAAATCACTCCAGTTCCTTCACACGCCGCTTATCAAAGGAGACGCCCGCAGTTATTCCATCGCCGCCGCGAGCGTCCTGGCCAAAGTCACTCGAGATCGGCTCATGGTCGAATACGACCACCAGTATCCGCATTACGGATTTGCCGAACACAAGGGCTACGCCACTCCGCAACACCTCGCCTCATTGGCCGAGCGGGGACCCTGCGCGATCCACCGGCGCAGCTTTGCTCCGTTTCACCCTGTCGAACAGGATCTGTTTGAATCTACAACCGACGCCGTTGCTCCCGGCCAAAAGATCGAGCGCAGCGCAGACCTGCCTCCTGTCGAGCCTCCACACCCGGCGCAAACCCAGAGTGGCCCGGCTGCTCAACCGCCACCCACATGAACCCATGGCGATGGATTCAGTCGCGCCGCGAACAAGTAGAGTCGCCGCTGCACTTGCGCCATGGCCAGTTGGGCGAGCAAGCTGCCCAAAAGCATTTGCGCCACTTGGGTCTTAAATTCCTGCTCGCCAATTTTCGTTCGGCCCGCGGCGAGGTGGACCTCATCTTTCGCGATCAGGACTGCCTGGTTTTTGTTGAAGTCAAAACCCGCTCGTCTGAGGAGTGGACCCGGCCAGCCGCTGCCGTCAATGCTCGCAAACGCCGTCTTCTGACTCAAACGGCGCTGGACTACATGAAGGTATTGCGTCATCCGCACGTGAAAATCCGTTTCGACATCGTCGAAGTGCTGCTTAGCGACGGAGAAGTGCACGAAGTGCGCCACTTGCCTAACACTTTTCCCATGTCCGCGCCTTATCGGTACGGGTGAGAGGAGCACTCAGAGCGCTTCCATCCAGCCGCCGGGGTTGCCGGGAAGAAAGTGCAGCACTTCTTCGATGATGTAGGCCAGAAAATGGATTTCAGCCACCGGTATCTGCTGCGCGACTGGCAAGCTAGTCATGGCGTTTAGTCCGCGGGCGTCCATTTCTGTTTCGCCGATGTCATGTCGGGCGGCTAACAGCAGCCGATGGTCATTCAGGGCGGTGAGGAGGGCAGGCGCCTCTTCCAGTTTAACGCACAATTGATGATGGCCGGCTTTGGAGACTGAGAGGCGGCGTAACCACTTGAGGAGAAGCTGCAAGTTTGCGCTTCGGTACTGGTGCAGGTGCTCCAGCCATTCGCGGGTGTCCTCGGCAGACATCCCCGCGGTTTTGCAGCCGCGAGTGGAGTACCAGGCGGATGCAGCTTTCGGGTCAAGCGCATCCGGTTTGATTTGGTAATTGGCGATGATCTGCTTGAGGATGAGCTGCAGAACGCGGCCTTCCAGAGAACTGAAGGTAAACGTGAGCGCTTTTCTGCTGCTGGCCGCTTGCATAGGTCAAGTCTGCTCGATGGTCACGGTCAGGCCGTGCGCCTGGATTTGCTGGTAATATAGTTCCGCTTTTTCGCGGCTTTCGGTAGCGACAACGCTTTTGCCAAGGTTATGGACTTCCAGCATGTGTTTGGCCGCTTTTTCTTTGGTGAACCCGAGCACCTTCATGAAGACGAATACAACATAGCTCATGAGGTTGACCGGATCATTCCAAACGATGACGTTCCAGTTCTTTTCGAATGCCTCTTTGACTTTCTCCTGAGTCGTTTCAACAGGAGCGGGCAAGGTTTCAGCCGCCATATGCCAAATCTGATT
>Ga0066709_100003409_pt1 | contig 12186 bp, 9 predicted proteins | sample GraSoiAngelo_158_FD_79665 | JGI IMG/M metagenome (GOLD analysis project Ga0066709, IMG submission 79665) | Grasslands soil microbial communities from the Angelo Coastal Reserve, California, USA - 14_1009_16_30cm | ecosystem: Environmental > Terrestrial > Soil > Grasslands | place: USA... | reverse complement strand
GGGCTCTCGACGCGCCACAACCCCGAGTTCACCATGCTCGAGTTCTACCAGGCCTATGCGACGTACGAGGACCTGATGGCGTCGACCGAGGAGATGATCTCCGGGCTGGCGGGCGAGGTGAGGGGCGGAACGGCGGTGCAGTTCGGCGCGGAGACGATCGACCTCGCGCCGCCCTGGCCGCGGCGCACGATGCTCGAGCTCGTCGCCGAGCAGGCCGGCGTGCCCGCCGAGCGCCTGCTCGAGCGCGACGCGGTCGCGGCGCTGGCGGCGCGGCATGCCGTCGCCGTCGCCCCGGAGATGACCGCGGGACATCTGCTGGGAGCGCTCTTCGAGGCGCTCGTCGAGCCCGGCCTCGTCCAGCCGATCTTCGTGACCCAGTTCCCGGTGGAGCTGTCGCCGCTCGCCCGCCGCAACGACCGCGATCCGCGCTTCGTCGACCGCTTCGAGCTGATCGTCGGCCGCCACGAGATCGCCAACGCCTTCTCCGAGCTGAACGACCCCGAGGACCAGCGAGCGCGCTTCGAGGAGCAGCGGCGGGCGCGCGCCGCGGGCGACCTCGAGGCGCAGGTCATGGACGAGGACTACCTTCGCGCGCTCGAGCACGGCCTGCCGCCGACGGCGGGGGAGGGCATCGGGGTGGACCGCCTGGTGATGCTGCTGACCGGGGTCACCTCCATTCGCGAGGTGATCCTCTTCCCCCAGCTCCGTCCGGAAGCGTCGGCGTGAGCTGGGAGCTCTTCGTCGGCCTCCGCTACCTGCGCGCCCGCCGGCGCGGCGCGTTCCTCTCCCTCATCTCCGCGATCTCGCTTCTCGGGGTGACCATCGGCGTTGCCACCCTGAACATCGTGCTCGCGGTCATGACCGGCTTCGAGCAGGATCTGCGCGACAAGATTCTCGGCTTCAACCCGCACGTCGTGGTGGTGAGCTACAGCGGCCCGATCGAGCGCCAGGCGGACGTGCTCGAGCGTGTACGCGCCGTCGACGGCGTGGTCGCAGCGGCGCCCTTCGTCTACGGGCAGGCGATGCTCACCGTCGGGCGGAACGTCTCGGGCGTCGTCGTGCGCGGCATCGACCCGGGGGCTGCGGGCGCGGTGGTGGACGTCGAGCGACACATCGAGCACGGCGGGCTCGCCGGCCTGGCCACGCCGCACCGGGTGACGCTGCCGCCCGAGGAAGGCGGCGGCACCGTCGAGCTGTCCGGCCTGCTGCTCGGCCGCGAGCTGGCGCGCCAGCTCGGCGTCGGGTCGGGCGACGTGGTGAGCGTGGTCTCGCCCCTCGGCACGCCGGGCCCCGCCGGCATGGTGCCGCGCGTGAAGCGCTTCGTCGTCGCGGGTCTCTTCGACTCCGGCCTCTACGACTACGACACCACCCTCGCCTACATGGCCGTGCCCGACGCCCAGCGTTTCTTCGACCTGCGCGAGGGCGTCACCGGCATCGAGGTGCGCGTGCGGGACATCTATGCGGCGCGCGGCGTGGCCCGGGCCATCGAGGCGGCGCTCGGCGGCTTCCCGTACCGGGCGCGCGACTGGATGGAGGTGAACCGCAACCTCTTCTCCGCGCTGAAGCTCGAAAAGGTGGTCTACGGCATCGTGCTCTGCCTGATCGTCGTCGTCGCCGCCTTCAACATCCTGGCGAGCCTCACCATGGTGGTGAAGGAGAAGCGTCGGGACATCGCGATCCTCAAGTCGATGGGCGGCTCGAACGGCTCGATCGGCCGCATCTTCATCCTGAACGGCGCCGTCATCGGGGTGGCGGGCACGCTGCTCGGCAACCTACTCGGCCTCGGAGGCTGCTGGCTCCTCGCGCACTACCGCTTCGTCGAGCTTCCGAAAGACGTCTTTCTCGTGACCACGCTTCCCGTTCGGATGGACCCGATCAACTTCCTGGTGGTCGCGACGGTCTCGGTCGGCATCTGCGTGATCGCGGCGCTGTCGCCCGCGCGACGGGCGGCGAGCCTGGTCCCGGTCGAGGTGATCCGCTATGAATAGCGCCGCATGCCGCAGGGGGCCCTCGTCCAGGCGATCGAAATCGACAAGCGCTACGTGGACGGGCCCGCGGTGGTGTCGGTGCTCGAGTATCTCAGCCTCGAGATCGAGGCCGGTGAGCGCATCGCGATCGTCGGCGAGTCCGGCGTCGGCAAGAGCACGCTGCTCCACCTGCTCGGCGCGCTCGACCGGCCCACCAGCGGCCGTATCCTCTTCGAGGGCGAGGACGTCTTCTCCCGTCCCGAGGCCGAGCTGGCGGCCTTCCGCAATCGCGAGGTCGGCTTCGTCTTCCAGTTCCACCACCTGCTCCCCGATTTCACCGCGCTCGAGAACGTCATGCTGCCGGCGTTGATCGCCGGCGAAGCGTTTCGCGAGGCGCAGACCCGGGCGGCGTCGCTGCTCGAGCGGGTCGGGCTGCGCGAACGCCTCGCGCACCGGCCCGGACAGCTCTCCGGCGGCGAGCAGCAGCGTGTCGCCGTTGCCCGGGCGCTCGTGCAGCGGCCCCGCCTCCTGCTGGCCGACGAGCCGACCGGAAACCTCGACCCCGCAACGGGCGACGGCGTCCAACAGCTGCTGGTCGAGCTCAATCAGGAGCACGGCTCGTCGCTGGTCGTGGCGACGCACAACGCCCGCCTCGCCGCCGCCATGGGCCGCACGCTCCGCCTCGCCGGCGGACGCCTGCGCGAGCAGGTCGCGTCGACGCCAACCCGCATCGGCGGCGTGGGGGGCGGCGCGTCGTGACCGGGTCGAGCCCCACGGCGCCGGGCTCGCGACCGGAGATCGCCGCGCACGGCGGGAAGGGGCCCCGCCGCGCATCCTGGATCGCACTGGGCGTCGCCGCGGCGCTCGCCGCGGTCGCGGGGCCGCTCTTCGCCCAGGGCGAGCCGTCGATCGCGCGGGTCGCCATCGAGGGCAATGTGCGCGTCGAGGAGGACGCGATCCGCGTCCACCTGCGGACGCAGGTGGGTCAGCCGTTCGAGCGGGACACGCTCGATCGCGACATCCGCGCGGTCTATGCCATGGGGTTCTTCGACCAGGTCGATGCCGACGTGAGCCCCGCGCCCGAGAACCACGTCGTGGTCACCTTCCGGGTGAAGGAGCGGCCGCTCGTGCGGACCGTCAAGGTCGAGGGGACGAAGAAACTCAAGCGCGAGGAGGTCGAGGCGGCGCTCAAGGTCCGGCCGCACACCATCCTCGATCCCGAGAAGGCCAGCCAGGGGATCGAGGCGGCGAAGAAGCTCTACGTCGACAAGGGCTACCTCGACGCCCAGATCGCGTACCGCGCGGCGCCCGCGGGCGAGAACGAGGTCGACCTGTTCTACACCGTGAAGGAGGAGGGGCCGGTCCGCGTCACCCAGGTCGACTTCGAGGGCAACCGGGCCTTCTCCGCGCGCAAGCTCCGGCGCGTCATGCAGACCCGCGAGAAGTGGTTCCTCTCGATCATCACCGGCGCCGGCATCCTCAACAAGGACGTGCTGCGCACCGACATGGAACGCCTCACCGCCTTCTACTACGACCACGGCTACGTCACGGTGAAGGTCGACGAGCCGCGCGTCGAGCGGCGCGACGACGGACTGCACGTGACGGTCAAGATCGAGGAGGGCGACCAGTACCGGGTGGGCGAGGTGACCGTGGTCGGCTCCAACGTGCCGGCCGACACGACCAGGCTGCGCCAGGACCTCGGCACCGCGGCGGGCGACGTCTTCAAGGCGAGCACGCTGCGCGAGGACGTGCAGAAGCTGACCGAGCGGCTGTCGGACGACGGCTACGCCTTCGCCACCGTCGAGCCCGACACCGACATGCACCCCGAGCAGAAGACCGTCGACATCGCCTTCGAGGTGGATCGCGGGCGCCAGGTGACCGTCGACCGCATCGAGGTCACCGGCAACACCAAGACGCGCGACCAGGTGCTGCGACGCGAGATGCGTCTCCAGGAGCAGGAGCTCTTCTCCGCCACCAAGCTCCGCAAGAGCCGCGAGGCGCTCCAGCGCCTCGGCTTCTTCAAGGAGGTCAACATCACCACGCGGCGTACCGGCGCCGACGATCGCATGAACGTCGTGGTCGACGTGAAGGAGGGGCAGACCGGCGCCTTCAGCGCCGGCGCGGGTTTCAGCTCGGCCGACTCGCTCCTCTTCAACCTCCGCATTCAGGAGAACAACCTCTTCGGCCGCGGGCAGCGGCTCGTGCTGAACGGCGACGTCGGCTCGCTGCGGCGCAACATCATCCTCTCCTTCACCGAACCCTACTTCCGCGAGACGCCGCTCACCGTCGGGGCGAGCGCGTTCAGCTGGCGCCTCCAGTTCGACGAGTTCGCGCGCGGCGGGACCGGGATCGGTACGCAGCTCACCTATCCGGTGACGGCCTGGGGCTACACCTCGCTCTGGGGGTTCCCGCTCGAGGAGGTCCGCGTCGGCGCCGACTACCGCCTCGAGCAGGCGGAGATCAGCAACCTCGGCTTCGGGGCCACACGCTCCATCCGGGCCGAGGAGGGCAAGAACCTGATCAGCAGCGTCACGCCGCACGTGTCGCGCAACACGCTGAACCACGCCTTCGACCCCACCGCCGGCTCCTTCCAGGAGCTGTCGCTCGAGGAGGCCGGCCTCGGCGGCGAGCGCTTCACGAAGATCGAGGGGCGCGAGCGCTGGTACTACACCTTCCTGCGCTCCAAGGCGCTCGGCGACTTCACGTACTCGCTGGGGAGCACCGTGGGCTACGGCTTCGGCAACGGCGGGCTCACCGGCAACGATCTCCCGCTGTTCGAGCGCTATTTCCCCGGCGGCATCAGCTCCATCCGCGGGTTCAAGAGCCGCACCCTGGGGCCGCGCGAGGATCGGAAGGACTTCTTCGGCCGCGTCATCTCGACGACGCCGATCGGCGGCAGCGAGGAGGTGATCCTGAACAACGAGGTCATCTTCCCGCTCGTCCAGGGGATCGGGTTGAAGGGCGTGGTGTTCGCCGACGCGGGGAACGCGTACGGGGCCGACGAGGGCTTCTCGCTGGACAACACCCGCCTCTCGGCGGGCGCCGGCGTCCGCTGGCTCTCGCCCGTCGGCCCGCTGCGCATCGAGCTCGGCAAGCCGTTCCACACCAAGCCCCACGACCAGAAGAGTCTCGTGCTGTTCTCGTTCGGGGGACCGTTTCAGTACTAGGGAGGGGGCGTGAGGCAGACCGCACAGTGGATCAGGGCCGCCGCGCTGGCGGTCGTCTTCGTGACCGTGCCGGCGCGCGCCGACCTGAAGGTCGGCGTGGTCGACATGCAGCGGGCGCTCAACGAGTGCGACGCGGGCAAGAAGGCTCGCGATCATGTCAAGGCGAAGTTCGAGAAGGCGCAGGACCAGCTGAAGCGGCAGCGCGAGGATCTCGACCGGCTGCGGGAGGACTACGACAAGAAGGCGGTGGTCCTGAAGGAAGAGGAGCGCCGCAACCTCGAGAAGGACCTCGAGAACCGTAGCCTCGAGTTCAAGCGCAAGTACGAGGACTTCCAGCGCGACCTGAAACGGACCGACTCCGAGCTGACCGCCGGGATCGTCGACGAGCTCTACGGGCTGGTGCGCGACTACGGCCAGAAGCACGGCTACTCGCTGGTGCTCGAGGCGTCGAACGGCGCGTTGCTGTACAACGACAAGACCACCGACATCACCGACGACATCATCAAGCTGTACAACGCCTCGCCGCACCACGACGGGGCGCGGTCCAGCAAGGACAAGGAGTAGCGCGCTGATCGATATCCTTCGCTCGCGCTCATGACCCCTCACGCTGAGCAGCGAGGGCCGTTCCCGGCGTTCCCCTACCCGCTGATCGACCGCGTGCTCGAGGTCGAGCCCGGGGTGCGCGCGGTGGGGAGCAAGCTGGTGTCCGCCAACGAGCCTTACTTCGTCGGCCACTTCCCGGGGGCGCCGGTCCTGCCCGGCGTGCTCGTATGCGAGGCGCTCGTGCAGCTCGGGGCGTACCTCGACGAGGACGCCGAAGACCTGCGGCTGCTCACGGTCGACCGCGCCCGCTTCCGGCGTCCCGCGGTGCCGGGCGACGCGCTGCGGCTCGAGGTGACACGGCGGGCGCCGGGCTCGCCGTCGCAGCTGCGCGGTGTCGTCTCGGTCGGAACGGCGCTGGTCGCCGAGGTGGATTTCTCGGCGGCACGGCCCGCCGGACCACGCATCCACCCGACCGCCGTGGTGGCGGGCGGCGCCGAGCTCGGCGCGGACGTGACGATCGGACCGTACGCGGTCATCGGACGCCACGTCCGGATGGGCGCCGGCTGCCGCATCGGACCGCATGCGGTCGTCGACGGCCACACCACGCTCGGCGCGGGAACGCGGATCTTTCCGTTCGCGAGCGTGGGGTCGATCCCGCAGGATCTCAAGTATCGCGGTGAGCCGAGCACGCTCGAGCTGGGCGAGGCCAACATCGTGCGCGAGTTCGTCTCGATCAATCCGGGCACGGCGGCCGGCGGCATGGCCACGCGCACCGGGAAGGGCTGCCTCTTCATGGTGAACGCCCACGTCGGCCACGACTGCCGGCTCGGCGATCACGTCATCGTCTCGCCCGGCGCCGCCCTCGGCGGGCACGTCACGGTCGAGGACCATGCCATCATCGGCGGGCTGGTCGGTGTGCATCAATTCGTGCGCATCGGCGAGTCGGCCCTGTGCGCGGCGGGGGCGATGGTGTCGATGGACGTCCCCCCCTACTGCGTGGCCGCCGGCGACCGCGCGCGGCTGCACGGGCTGAACGTCGTCGGTCTTCGGCGCCGGGGCTTCACCCCGGCGGCGCTCGCCACCCTCAAGCGCGCGTACCGGATGCTCTTCCAGGCGCCGGGCACGCGGCGCGACGCGGTGACGCGGACGCGGGAAGCGCTCGGGCACGTGGCGGAGGTGGCGCGGCTGCTCGAGTTCGTCCAGGCGTCGCAGCGCGGAGTGTGCCGCTAGCATGGAGCGACACCTGGTTTCCGAACCGCTCGGCGCGGAGCGCATCGGCCTCGTCGCGGGCAGCGGGCGCTTCCCGGTGCTGTTCGCCGAGACCGCGCGGCGCCGCGGCGTGGAGGTGATCGCCGTCGCGCACGTCGGCGAGACGGACCCGGCGCTCGAGCGTGTGGTGAGCGCCATCACCTGGATTCATCCCGGAGAGCTCGAGGCGATGATCCGGGCGCTGCAGGCGGCGGGCATCCGCCAGACCGTGATGGTGGGTGGCATCGCCAAGCCGCGGCTCTTCCGCGAGCTCAGGCCCGACGAGCGCGCGATGCGGCTCCTCTCCCGCCTCGGCAAGCTGCGTGACGACCTCGTGCTGCGCGCGCTTGCCGCCGAGCTCGAGACGGAGGGGATAGCCGTCGTGGAGTCGACGCTGTATTTGCAGGAGATCGTGCCGCTCGCCGGCGTGCTCGGGTCCCGGCCGCCGACCGAGGAGGAGTGGAGCGAGATCCGCTTCGGTTTTCGCGCCGCCAAGGTCATCGGGCAGTTCGACATCGGCCAGAGCGTCGTGGTGCGCAGCGGCGCCGTGATCGCCGTCGAGGGCATCGAGGGAACCGACGCGACTATTCGACGGGCGGGACAGCTCGCGAACGGGGACATCGTCGTCGTCAAGGTGTGCAAGCCGACGCAGGACACGCGCTTCGACCTGCCCGCCGTCGGGCCGGACACCATCCGGACGCTAGGCGAGATGCGGGGACGGGCGCTGGCGGTGGAGGCGCGGCGGACGATCACGCTCGATCGGGCGGAGATGGTGGCGCTGGCCGACGCGGCGGGCATCGCGGTGGTCGCCGTCGACCCGCGGGAGGTGCTGGGATGACGCGCACGAGGCTCCGGGCGGCGGTGATCGGCGTCGGGTATCTGGGACGTTTCCACGCCGAGAAGTATGCGGCCAACAGCGGGGCCGAGCTGGTGGCGGTGGCGGACATCGACCCGGCCCGCGCCCGGGCGGTGGCGGCGGCGCTCGGCGTCGAGGCGGTGACCGACCACCGGGCGCTCCTCGGCCGCATCGACTGCGCGAGCGTCGCCGTCCCGACGCCGCTGCACCACGCCGTTGCGGGCGATCTCCTGGAGGCCGGGGTCGACGTGCTCGTGGAGAAGCCGCTCACCACGACGGTGGACGAGGGCAAGTCCCTCCTCGAGATGGCGGTGCGCCGCGAGCGCGTACTCCAGGTGGGCCACCTCGAGCGCTTCAACCCGGCCATCCGGGCGCTCGCCGGCGTGGTCCGCGAGCCCCGCTTCATCGAATGCCACCGCCTCGCGCCGTTCATCGAGCGCGGCACCGACGTCGACGTGGTGCTCGACCTGATGATCCACGACCTCGACGTCATCCTGAGCATGATGCCGTCGGCGCTGCGCTCGGTCGAGGCGGTGGGCGTGCCGGTCCTCACCAACTCGGTCGACATCGCCAACGCCCGGCTGCGCTTCGCCAACGGCGGCATCGCCAACCTGACCGCGAGCCGCGTCTCGCTCAAGCGCGAGCGCAAGCTGCGCATCTTCCAGCCCGACGCCTATCTCTCGGTCGACTACGGCGAGCGGCGCGTCCTCATCTGCCGGCGCGAGCCGGGCCCCGACGGCCAGCCGGCGCTCAGCGTCGAGGAGCGCGAGGTGCCGGAGGCGGACGCGCTGGGCAGCGAGATCGACGCCTTCCTGCGCGCGGTGCGGGCGCGCGAGACGCCGCCCGTGACCGGGTGGGACGGCCTGCGCGCCCTCGAGGTGGCGCACGTGATTCGCGAGAGCCTCGAGACCGAGGTGCGCGCGGCACAGGCGCGCTCGTAGGATGATCCGGCGCAGCGCATCCGCCGCTCCGGCGGCGCCGGCGCGCCGCTACCGCGTGCTCCTGGTGGCCGGGGAGGCGTCGGGCGACCTGCACGGGGCCGACCTGCTGGCGGCGCTGCGGGCCCGGCTGCCCGACGTCGAGGTGTTCGGGATCGGCGGGGAGCGGCTACGCGAGGCTGGCATGGAGACCGTCGCCGACGCGGGCGAGGTGGCGACCGTCGGGGTGACCGAGGTCGTGGGCCGGCTGCGGACGCTCGTGCGCGCCTATCGCACCCTGGTCCGGACGCTGCGCACGGAGCCGCCGGACCTCTGCGTGCTGATCGATTTCCCGGAGTTCAACCTGCGGCTCGCACGCGCCGCCAAGCGGGCCCGCGTGCCCGTGCTCTACTACATCGGGCCGCAGGTGTGGGCGTGGCGGCGCGGCCGGGTACGCAAGATCGCGCGCCGCGTGGACCGCCTGGCGGTCGTGTTCCCGTTCGAGCCGGCGCTCTACCAGGCGCGCCTGCCCGCCGTCGAGTTCGTCGGGCACCCGCTGCTCGACCGTGTGACGGTGACCCGCAGCCGCGGCGACACCCTCGCCGCGCACGGCCTCGATCCGGCCCGCCGCACGGTGCTGCTCCTTCCCGGCAGCCGGCCGAACGAGATTCGCTCCCTCCTGCCCGACCTCCTCGACGCCGTCCGCCGGCTGGCCGCGAGCGGTCCTTGCCAGTTTCCGCTCGCGCTCGCGCACACCGTGCCGCGGGCGGAGGTGCAGGACCAGATCCGTGCCGCCGGCGTCGACGTTCCCGTGATCGAGGGGGACACCTACAACCTGATCGCCGCCGCGGATCTGGCGCTCGTCACCTCCGGGACCGCGACGCTCGAGTGCGCGCTGCTCGAGTGCCCGATGGTGATCGTCTACCGTCTCTCGCCGCTGACCGGGCTCCTCGCCCGCCTCCTCATCCGGGGCGTGCGGCACATCGGCATGCCCAACATCGTCGCCGGCCACGAGGTCGTCCCCGAGCTGCTCCAGGGCCGCGCGACGGGCCCCGGGATCGCGGCCGAGGCGCGCGGCATCCTCGAGAGCCCGGCCCGCCGCGCGGCGATCATCGGCGAGCTGCGCGAGGTGCGTCGCCAGCTCGGGCGGGGCGGGGCCGCGGGGCGGGCGGCGACGATCGCCGCCGAGCTGCTCGGCGCCGCCGGCGGCTAGCCGTGGCTAACGGATGAAGCAGTATCGCCGCCTGCTCGGCTACCTCCGGCCGTACCTCTGGCCACACGGCGCCCTCGCGATCCTGGCGATGCTCGGCTTCAGCGCGGTCGAGAGCTCGATTCCCTTCCTCGCCAAGTTCACCTTCGACCAGGTGTTCACCCAGCAGCACCGCGACGCCCTGCCGCTGGCCGTGGTCGGCGTGCTCGTCGTCGCCAATCTGCGCGGCGGCCTCGACTTCAGCTCCGAGTACCTGACCGACTGGATCGGCCAGCGCGTGGTCACCGACCTGCGCAACGAGCTGACCATTCACATGCAAAGCCTCGACCTGGCTTTCTTCAACCGCCAGCGGGCGGGGCAGATCGTCTCGCGCGTCACCACCGACGTGTCGCTGGTGCGCGGCACGGTGACCGACGCGCTCACCTCCCTGTTCGAGGACATCACGCGGCTGATCGGTCTGGTCGCGGTCGCCGTCTACATGGACTGGGTGCTCGCCCTGCTCGCCGTGGTGCTCTTCCCGGTCGCCGGGTTGCCGCTCCGCTACTTCTCGAAGCAGCTCCGCCAGACCGGCCGCCGCATGCAGGAAGGGATCGGCCGGCTGAACGCCATGCTGCACGAGAACGTGCAGGGCAACCGCGTGGTGAAGGCGTTCGGCCAGGAAGGCTACGAGCAGGAGCGTTTCCACGAGCACAACGAGCGCCTGTTCCGCGTCTACATGCGCCAGAGCCTGCTGCGCGCCGTGCCGATCACCGAGCTGCTGGCGGGGATCGCGGTCGCCGGCATCATCTACTATGGCGGCGCCAGCGTGATCGCCGGAACCCGGACGCAGGGCGCGTTCATCGGCTTCGTGATCACGCTCTTCCTCCTCTACGAGCCCTTCAAGCGGCTCGTGCGCACCAACTACTCGATCCAGCAGGGCCTGGCCGGCGCGGACCGGGTGTTCGAGCTGATGGACACCCGGCCGCAGGTCGTCGACCGGCCCGCGGCGCGGGCGCTGCACGAGGTGCGCGACGCGATCGTCTTCGACGGGGTGAGCTTCGCTTACGAGCCCGGGGAGCCGGTACTGCGCGACATCCACCTCCGCATCCGCGTCGGCGAGGTGGTGGCCCTCGTCGGCATGAGCGGCGGCGGCAAGAGCACCCTCGCCGACCTGATCCCGCGCTTCTACGACCCGACCGAGGGACGGATCACGATCGACGGCGTCGACGTCCGCGACCTGACGCTCGCCAGCCTGCGCGCCCACATCGCCGTGGTCACGCAGTTCACGTTCCTCTTCAACGACAGCGTGCGCAACAACATCGCGTACGGCGATCCGCAGCGGTCGATGGACGAGATCGTCGCCGCGGCGCGGGCCGCCAACGCCCACGACTTCATCCTCGAGCTGTCGCGCGGCTACGACACCCACATCGGCGACCTCGGGGTGCGCCTCTCGGGCGGCCAGCGCCAGCGTCTCGCCATCGCCCGGGCGCTGCTCAAGAACGCGCCGATGCTGATCCTCGACGAGGCCACCTCGGCGCTCGACACGGAGTCGGAGGGGCTCGTGCAGGAGGCGCTCGAGCGGCTGATGGCCAACCGCACGACGCTCGTCGTGGCGCACCGCCTGTCGACCATCCGGCGGGCCGACCGGATCGTCGTCCTGGTGCGCGGCGAGATCGTCGAGAGCGGCACGCACGACGAGCTGCTCGCGCAGGCGGCGGAGTATCGCAAGCTCTACGAGCTGCAGTTCCGGGATCTGGACGTGCCGGAGGCGGCGGGCGCGGAGGAGCTGCTCGGCGAGGAGGGGCAGGCGCGCGCCGGGAAGGCGTGTTGAGCGCTGGCTCGGGGCGCGACGCGGCGGCCCGCGACGCCGCCCACGCCGCCGACTCGCCCTTCCGCCGGCGCTGGGGCTGGCGGACGCGGGTGGTCGTCACGTTCGCCGGCTGGGCGATCGCCCTCGTGCTGCGGTTGCTCTACCGGACACTCCGTGTGCGCTGCCTCGATCCGGCGGGCGTCCTCGAGGGCGTCGCGCGGGGCGAGCGTGCCGTGTTCGCCTTCTGGCACGACACGCTGGTGCTCCTGCCCCTCATGGTGACCGCGGTCTACCCGCGCGCGCGTGTGGCGGTCATGCTCAGCTGGCACCGCGACGCCGAGATCGCCGCCCAGGCAATCCGCCGGCTCGGCATCCGCCCCGTGCGTGGCTCGGCGAGGAGAGGGTGGTTGGGGGCGCTGCGCGGGCTCCTCGCGGCCCATGGGCGCGGCGAGCTCATCGCCATCGTGCCCGACGGGCCGCGCGGTCCGC
>Ga0066709_100003408_pt1 | contig 12186 bp, 11 predicted proteins | sample GraSoiAngelo_158_FD_79665 | JGI IMG/M metagenome (GOLD analysis project Ga0066709, IMG submission 79665) | Grasslands soil microbial communities from the Angelo Coastal Reserve, California, USA - 14_1009_16_30cm | ecosystem: Environmental > Terrestrial > Soil > Grasslands | place: USA... | reverse complement strand
TTGATGTCCATGCAGACGATTTCCTCGCCGCGCTTCGCCAGCAGCGGAACGAGGCGGCGGCCGATAAAGCCGGTGCCGCCGAGTATCAGGATCGACATGGGTTTCCTCCCCGGTGCGAAATGCGTTGCCGAAGCCTAGTCCCGGCCGAGGGCCTTCCGCAACGTTGGCGCGGTGAGGGTCAGGGTTGCTCTCACCTTTCCAGCGCGGCGCGATCCCATTTCGCGAGATCGGCGGCGGCGGCGTAGGTGCTCTGCAGGAATTCCAGCAGGGTTTCGCTTGGCGAGGCGGCCTGCCGAACCGCGTCGTAGGGCAAGATGAATTCGCCGATGTTCTTGTCGTAGTAGCCGGCGCTCGGCCGGATTGGCACCTCGCCGAAGCCTGCCGGTTGCGGATAGGCGTAGGAATAGAACGCGGCCTGTCCAAAGCCGCCATTGCCGGGCCAGAAGCCGCAGCTGCTGACCTCGTGCGAATAGGCCTCGCGGTTGACAGCGTCCGGGATCACCGGATTGCTGGGCGGGGACGGCGCGCGGCGGCCGGAGAAGCGCGTCACCGCGAGATCGAAGCTGCCCCAGAAAAAATGCACCGGGCTGACCTTGCCGATGAAGCGCGAGCGAAACGCCGCGAATACCTGATCGATCTCGGCGAGCGCGTGCCAGAAGCGGTTGACCTGCACGGGATCATAGGCAGCGTGGATCCGATCCTGGTCGAACGGGATCGGGTCGGCAATCTCGACCGGCACCGGCCAGATCCGGACCTCGATCCCGAGCGCCCGCAGCCGGCCCATGATCTCCTGGTAGAAATCCGCGACCGAGCGGGGCATCAGCGGCACGCTCTCGCGCCTTCCGTCGCTGGTGTCGATGCGCAGCACGTGATCGATGAAATCGAAATCGATCTGGAAGGTGTGCCCGCCATATGGCATCGGCGAGGTCGTCAGACCACGGGATGTCAGGTAGAGCGGCACCTGCCACCAATGATTGACCGGCGGCGCCAGCGCCAGCCGGATCTTGCCGACGATCTTCGTCCACCTGTGCAAGGTGGCGCAGGTGTCCTGCCAATCGGGATAGACCAGCGGCGGCCAGCGCGAATTATCGGATTGCATCGAGGCAGCCCTCCTGACGGGCGTCTTCCGCTGCTTTTCGCCGCTTCGCCGAGCCCGATCGATCAAACCATTGAAATCAGGCGCTTTTCCGCCGAATTATATCGCGAATTAACAGCGAGATAACAGCAGAAAACCAGCGAAATTAACAGCGGCATGCCTGCGGCGACTCCGGTCACGCACCACCAGCCGATCCGGCCTGCCAACCTGCAAATGCAGCGAATTTGCATGTGAGCATCCCATGCTGGGTCATTCGGTCGTCGACCCGGCGATCGCGTCACAACAATTGCGGAATATAGTACCCGATTTCGCTATGTCAAGAACAAATCATGTACATTGGTCGGGGCTAATCGAAATCCTCAGCGAGGGCGGCGCGCATCGGCTCGGGCATCACCGCCATATGACTGTAATTCGGGTGATCGAACCCGATCACGATCGGCGCGCCCGGTTTCTTGAACGCCGTGATCTGTTGCGGCGCGAACGGGAAGCGGATGAACTGCACCGCCGAGGCCTTGCCGTTCGGATCGGTGTTTTCCCGGGTCGGATCGGGCTCGCCGCGGATCTTCTCGCCGGCGATCTCGATGAACGCGCAATTCTCGATGCCGCCGAGCCGGGCCAGGCCGGTCGCCCGGCGCCGCGGGTCGTCGATCTCGAACATCACGGTCGCGACCAGCTCGTTACCCTGCGGGATCAGCGGGTTATAGGCTGCCAGCTCATCCGCGATCTGAGCCTCGCCGCCCTTTTCGATGTACAGCATCTCCTGGACCTGCTGCCACATCGTCGCGAAATTCTCGAAATAGAAGGTCGCGAACGGCCCGATCTCGACCCGCCGCTGGCCCTTCAACTCGGTGATCTCGCGGCGCCGCTCGTGCCGGATCTTGACGTATTCGTCGAGCGGCAGGATATCGGCGCGACTCAGCTGGCGATGGGTACGGGCTTGCGGGTCGTTCATGCTGTCCTCGTGCTTTGCTGAGGGACGGCGCCGACAAGGCCATAGGCGCGGGCGACCAGCTCGATCGGATGCATCGGCCGTTCCGGCAGGGTCTCGTCTTTGGCGAGGAGTTCCATGCCTTGCAGGATATGCATGCCGGCGAGCGGGCATTCAGCCGCCAGGAACGGGTTAGAATCGCGCAGCGCCTGACGGGCGACCGGCCGGCCGATTTTCAGCGCGGTTTCAAAATTGTCCTTCATGACGCCCCAGGACCCGCCATGGCCCGAACAGCGCTCGGTGACATTGACCTGGGCCTCCGGTAATAGCCGCAGCATCTCAGCCGCCTTCTGCCCCATATTCTGGGCACGGGCGTGGCAGGCGAGGTGCAGGGTCACGCCGCCGCCCAGCGGCTGAAGCCCGGGCGCCAGCCCTTCCTTGCGGGCGATGTCGACGACGTATTCGGCGACATCGAACGTCACCCGCGACAGCTTCTTGACCGCCTCGTCATCGGGCACGATCAGTGGCCATTCGAATTTGAGCATCAGGGCGCAGGACGGCACCAGAGCGATCACGTCATAGCCATTATCGATGTACGGGCCGAGGGTCATTGCGACATGCTTGGCGGCGGCCGCGACCTTGGCGAGATCGCCGGCCTCCAATTGCGGCATCTGGCAGCATTGCGGGTAGACGGTTTCGGTCTCGACCCCGTTCTTCGCCAGCACCGCTCGGGTCGCCTCGCCGATCGACGGATTGTTGTAGTTGACGAAGCAGGTGGCGTAGAGCACCGCCTTGCGCCCCGATGCTGGCGCGGCCTGCGCGACCGGCGGCGCGGCGCGGCGCGAGCGCGCGACAAAGGTGCGGCCGTGATATTTCGGCAGCGCGGCGTTGCGGTCGACCTGCGCCACTTTTTCGAGCACCAGCCGGGTCAGCTGGTTGTGCCGGTCGCTCGCCCAATTGGCCAGTGGCGCGACATAGCGGGCGAGCTCGCCGTTGCGATCGGTCTTGCCCAGCTCGGTGCGTGCCCAGGGCACGCGTCCCTCATGAAATTCGACCGCGCGATAGCGCAGCATGACATGCGGGAAATCGACGTTGAATTCGTGTGGCGGGACATACGGGCACTTCGTCATGAAGCACATGTCGCAGAGCGTGCAGGCATCCGCGACCTTCTGGTAATCGGCGGTCGCGACCCCATCGAGTTCGCCGGTTGCCGAATTGTCGACCAGGTCGAACAGGCGCGGGAACGCATCGCACAAATTGAAGCAGCGGCGGCAGCCGTGGCAGATGTCGAAGATGCGCCGCATCTCGGCTTCGGTCTTGGCCCGGTCGAAGAAATCCGGGTCTTCCCACGGGATGACATGACGGGTGGGCGCGTCGAGGCCGCCTTCGCGCATGGTTCACCTCTTCGCGCCGGCTATGCCGGCGTGTTGCAGAAGCGCATGTTTCAATAACGCGGGGCGCGAAAGCTGTCGCTTCCGCGCCCCCGGATTGTTCGAGACGAGCTCGAGTTCAGTCCAAACCGTCGAGCGCCCGCTGGAACCGGCCGGCATGCGATTTCTCGGCCTTGGCGAGGGTCTCGAACCAGTCGGCGATCTCGTCGAAGCCTTCGTCGCGCGCGGTGCGCGCCATGCCCGGATACATATCGGTGTATTCGTGGGTCTCACCGGCGATCGCCGCGCGCAGATTGTCGCTGGTGGCGCCGATCGGCTTGCCGGTCGCCGGATCGCCGACTTCCTCGAGGTATTCGAGGTGGCCGTGGGCATGGCCGGTCTCGCCTTCCGCGGTGGAGCGGAACACCGCCGACACGTCGTTGTAGCCCTCGACGTCGGCCTTCTGGGCAAAATACAGATAGCGGCGATTGGCCTGGCTTTCGCCGGCGAACGCTGCCTTCAGATTTTCCTCGGTTTTCGAGCCTTTGAGAGACACTTCTTCCCTCCATTATCTGCGGATCGGGAGGGGAGCAGACCAGCGGTCCAGTCCCCATCGCTGCTCATATAGACGGGGAAGGAGCCGTGTCAACGTAGATTAGAAATATTCTAATCTACCGCGGCGTTCAGTCGCGACTCTTGTCGGATGCGGATGATGACATCGACCCGCCGGATTTCGGCGCCGGCGGGAGGCTGCGGCAGCTCGCCGACCCTGACCAGCTCGCCCGGGATATCCTGCAAATGGCCGGTCGACTCGCAGAAGAAGTGGTGATGGTTTTCGGTATTCGTGTCGAAATACGACCGCGCCGGCTCGACCACGACCTCGCGCATCAACCCGGCGGCGGTGAACTGATGCAGCGTATTATAGACAGTCGCGAGCGAGACCCGGATTGCCGCGGCGACGGCCTCGCCATGCAGCTGTTCGGCGCTGACGTGGCGATCGCCGCCGTCGAATAGCAGCCGCGCCAAGGCAACCCGCTGCCGTGTCGGCCTGAGACCGACCTGGCGCAGGCGCTCAATAATGGATGGCAAAGGGCGTGGCAGCTCCATCCGTCAGATATAGGGCGCAGGGGGCGAAAATAAAGCGCTTAATAAAGGCCCGAAGGCGGCGATCAGTTGCCGGTCTGCAGGCGCTCGACCAGTTCGCGCACGGTCGGCACGTAGCCGTTGGCGTAAAACGGGTCCGAGGCAAAGCGATAAGCATTGTGCCCGGCGAACATCAGCTGGAATTCGACATCATCCGAGTGGCGGATCGCCTGCAGCGTTTTCTGGATGCAGTAACTCCGGGGGTCGGTCTTTTTGCCGGTCGTGGCGGCCTCGTTCTGCGCCCAATTCGAGAACTGGCACGCGCTGAGACAGCCCATGCAGTTGATCTGGTCGGTACGGATTTCGAGCGCCTTGGGCGGGGTCACGAAAATGAGCGTCGAATCCGGGGTTCTCAACGCCTCGGTGAATCCCTCGGCGACCCAGCGCTGCGCGGAGTCGCGATCGTGTAGGGTCAGATAGACCAGCCGGCCGCGCGCCCCGACTTGGAACGGCGCGACGTGCTCGCCGACCGGCTCGACCGTATAGGCGACCTGCCGCTCGGAACGCTGCTGCAATTCCTTCAGAAAATCGTTGAGCACCGCGGAGGAATAAAACCCGGTCGGGCTATACCGGTTGAGCAGGACATCCCCTTCCTCTAACGCCAGGAGCTTGCGTTTCCAGGCGTCGGAGATCGGGCTCTCCTGGGTCAGGAGAGGGCGGGTCCCGAACTGGAAGGCGATCGGCCCGAGTTCCGGGTTGTCGATCCAATCGGCCCATTCGCGCAAATACCACACGCCGCCGGCCATGAAGATCGGCGTCGCTTCGAGGCCGAATTCGAGCATCAGGCTGCGCAGTTCGCGAACCCGCGGATAGGCCGGCTCCGGCCGCAACGGATCCTCGCTGTTGGTGATGCCGTTATGGCCCCCCGCCAGCCACGGGTCCTCATAGACGACGCCGCCAAGCCAGTCGCGGAACTTGTGATAGGCGCGCTTCCACAAGGCGCGGAAGGCGCGGCCCGAGGAGACGATCGGATAATAATACACCCCGTAACGGGCGCAGATCTCGGCGATCCGGTAAGGCATGCCGGCGCCGCAGGTGACGCCGTGGATCAGCCCGCGAGCCCCTTCCAGCACCCCGTGCAGGACACGCTCGGCCGCGGCCATTTCCCACAGCACATTCATGTGGATGCGGCCTTGCCCGTTGGAGCGCTCATAGGCAACGCGGGCCTGCTGAATGCCGCCGGCGATCGCGTAGGCCACCAACTCCTCATGCCGCTCGCGGCGGGTGCGGCCGAAATAGACCTGCGGGATCAGCTCGCCGGCCTCGTTGTAGCTGTCCGCGTTGACCCCCGAAAACGTGCCGACCCCGCCCGAAGCGGCCCATGCCCCCGAGCTTTCGCCGTTCGAGATCGAGATCCCCTTGCCGCCCTCGACGAGCGGGAATACCTCGCGCCCGGATATCACGAGCGTGTTGAGCGGCCTCACTGAATCGCTCCTTGCCGCGTCCCGATAGAATAAGGCGCGCCGGCGGCCCCACGCCGGACCGGCGGCTCTCCTTTGCTAACCCGCAGGATTATATCGGGAACATCGGAGAAAACGGAAGTGACGCCCCAGGCGAAAAGGGTCTGCGCCCGCTGCGGATCGTTGACCGTATAAGCCAACAGCGGATAGCCAGCGGCGCGGATCTCGGCGACGAGCTGCGGGTCAAGCCGCCGATGGTCGGTGTTGATCGTCGTGCAGCCGAGCCGCTCCGCGATCGCGCGCCAGCGCCGCGGCACAATGTCGAGCAACAGCCCGCGCGGAAGATCCGGGGCCAGATCGCGCAAAGTAACCAGCGCCGGCCGCAAAAAGCTCGACGCCAGTACGATCGGCAGCGGGCCTTCAAAACGATTGAGGGTGGCGGCGACTGCGGTTCCGGCGGCGGAGGCGCGGCCGCGATCGGCTTTGATTTCGATATTGACAGACAGCCCGAGCTGCGCCGCCAGCGACAGCGCTTCTTCCAGAGTCGGCACCATCTCGCCGGCGAACTCCGGCGCGAACCAGCTGCCGGCGTCGCACCGGCGGATTGCTGCGAGAGTCTGCGCCGAGACGCGGCCACGTCCGGTCGTGGTTCGCTCAAGCCGGCCGTCATGGCACAGCACCAGTTCACCATCGCCGGTCAGCCGCACGTCGAATTCGACCCAGGCACAGCCGAGCTCCTTAGCGCGGCGCAGCCCCGCCAGCGTGTTCTCGGGCGCCCGCGCGGCAGCGCCGCGATGGCCGATTACCCAATCAAGGGGCACCGGAGCAAGGGACGGGCAGGCGGTCAGCACGCCGCCTCCCGGTCGCGGATCAGCCTCAGAGCGCTGCCTGTTCCTGCTTCGGCTGTTCCCGCTGGCGGTGGTCGCCGAGATCCTGGCCGGTTTCCTGGTCGACCTGGCGCATGCTGAGCTTGACCTTGCCGCGGTCGTCGAAGCCGAGAACCTTGACCTTGACGGTGTCGCCGACCTTGACGATGTCGGCCACCTTGCCGACGCGCTGCGGCGCCAGTTCGCTGATATGGACGAGCCCGTCACGCGAACCGAGGAAGTTCACGAAGGCGCCGAAATCGACGGCTTTGACGACCTTGCCATTGTAGATGGCGCCGACCTCGGGCTCGGCGACGATCCCCCGAATCCAGTCGATCGCCGCCTTCGAGGCGTCGGCGTGGACCGCGGCAATCTTGATCGTGCCGTCATCGTCGATGTCGATCTTCGCGCCGGTGGTCTCGACGATCTCGCGGATGACCTTGCCGCCCGAACCGATCACCTCGCGGATCTTATCCTTGGGGATCGAGATCGTCGTGATGCGCGGCGCGTTTTCGCTGACCTCGTCGCGTGCCCCGGTCAACGCCTTGGCCATCTCGCCGAGGATGTGGGCGCGCCCGTCGCGCGCCTGATCGAGCGCGATCCGCATGATCTCCTCGGTGATCGAGGTGATCTTGATATCCATCTGCAGCGCGGTGATGCCGTGGCCGGTGCCGGCCACCTTGAAATCCATGTCGCCGAGATGGTCCTCGTCCCCGAGGATGTCGGACAGGACCGCAAAGGCGTGCGATTCCTTGATCAGACCCATCGCGATGCCGGCCACCGGCCGGGACAGCGGCACGCCTGCATCCATCAGCGCCAGCGAGGTGCCGCATACCGAGGCCATCGACGAGGAACCGTTCGACTCGGTGATCTCCGAGACGACGCGGATCGTATAGGGGAAGCTTTCCTTGACCGGCAGCAGCGGCCGCACCGCACGCCAGGCGAGCTTGCCATGGCCGATCTCGCGCCGCCCCGGCGATCCCATTCGGCCAGCTTCGCCAGTGGAATAGGGCGGGAAGTTGTAATGCAGCATGAAGTTTTCGCGATACTCGCCTTCAAGCGCATCGATGATCTGCTCGTCCTGGCCGGTGCCGAGCGTTGCGACAACCAAGGCCTGCGTCTCGCCGCGGGTGAACAGCGCCGACCCGTGGGCGCGCGGCAATAGTCCGACCTGACACTCGATCGGGCGGATCGACTTGCTGTCGCGGCCGTCGATCCGCGGCTCGCCGCGCAGGATCGCGCCGCGCACGATCTCCTTTTCGAGGTCTTTGAACAGCTTCAGCGCAAGGGCGTGTTCGGCCTCGTCATCGAACAGGCTCTCGGCTTTCGCCTTGGCCGCTTCGAGGAGGTCGCTGCGCGCCTGCTTGCTGCGCTCGCGGTAGGCGGCGTCGAGCAGCGGCCCGACAGCGTCGCGCAGCCTCCCCTCGATCGCCGCTTTGTTCGCGGGCGGCTCGGGGACGTTCCACGGCTCCTTGGCGCAGGTCTCGGCCAACTCGATGATCGCGTTGATAACCGGCTGAAAGCCCTGATGGCCGAAGGTCACCGCGCCGAGCATGATTTCTTCGGCAAGTTCCTTGGCTTCCGACTCGACCATCAGCACGCCCTCGCCGGTGCCGGCGACAAGCAGATCGAGCTGCGAGCGCGGCAATTGGTCCAAGGTCGGGTTCAAAACATACTGCCCGTCGATGTAGCCGACGCGGCAGCCGGCGATCGGCCCCATGAAGGGGATCCCGGAAATGGTCAGCGCCGCGGAAGCGCCGATCAGCGCCACGACGTCCGGGTCATTTTCCAGATCGTGGCTCAATACGGTGCAGACGACCTGCGTCTCGTTACGAAACCCGGGCACGAACAGCGGCCGGATCGGCCGATCGATCAGCCGCGAGGTCAGCGTCTCTTTTTCCGAAGGCCGGCCTTCGCGTTTGAAAAAGCCGCCGGGAATCTTGCCGGCGGCAAAGGTTTTTTCCTGGTAGTTGACGGTCAGCGGGAAGAAATCCTGACCGGGCTTGGCCGATTTCGCCGCCACCGCCGTGCACAGAACCGTCGTTTCGCCGTATGTCGCGAGCACCGCGCCGTCGGCCTGGCGGGCCATCTTGCCGGTCTCGAGGACGAGACGGCGTCCGCCCCAGTTCAGCTCCTTACGAAAGACTTGAAACATTCCTTATCATTCCTTCCAAAAACGGACTGCAACCGCGCTGGAGGCGGATCCTCCGCGCGTCGCCGTTGATTAAGCCATGCCGCGATTGTCGGTCGCGGCGGCACCTTATCGCCAGGGATATGGCAATTCCTGCGCCATCCGCAAAGGCGGCGGCGAAATCTCCAGACGGGGGTGACCAGCGCCGCCGACGAATCAGCGCCGTAACCCCAGCCGCCCGATCAAGCCCGTGTACCGTTCGGCGTCGGATCGCTTCAGATAATCGAGCAGACGGCGGCGCTGGCCGACCATGACCAGCAACCCGCGGCGCGAGTGGAAATCCTTCTTATGCGCGGCGAGATGGTCAGTCAGATTGTGGATCCGCTCCGACAGGATCGCGACCTGGACCTCGGGCGAGCCGGTATCGCCCTGCTTGACGGCATATTCGCCGATGAGCGCCTGTTTGCGCTCGGGAGTGATCGACATCGGTGGTTCCTTCAACGATTGATGATGCGAATTGGCCAAAGATGGCCGCCCTCAATCCGCGCCAACGCGACGAGAAGCCGATTGAGCCGGGCGCCGACGATCGCTCCGTCGTCGATGCCGGCCAGCCGCTCCCTTTCGCCTTCGGTTTGCGGCGTGACCCGCTGTCCCTGGCGCAGTCGGGCCGCTTCGGTTGCCGTCAAGGCCAGAGCCGGGATGTCGTCCAGCACGGTCTCGATCGGCAGCAGATGCCCGGAAGCGGCGAGACTATGCCCAAGGGCCAGGGCGGAATCCAGCGAAATCGCCTGTTTTTCGGTGAACCGGCCGACTGCGAGGCGGCGCAGTTCGACGATATGTCCGAGCGTGCCCAGCGCTTCGGCGAGGTCGCGGGCGAGGGAACGGATATAGGTGCCCTCGCCGACGACGGCGTCGAAATCGGCATGATCCGCATCCGGCAGCCCGGACAGACGCAGCTCGGCGATCCTGACCGGACGCGCCGGCAGATCAGGCGGCCGGCCGGCGCGCGCCAGCTTATAGGCGCGGCGGCCGGCCACCTTGATCGCCGAATAGGCGGGAGGCTGCTGCAGCAGCGCGCCGGTGAACCGGGGCAGCATCGCCTCAACCGCCGCACTATCCGGCCGGACGGCGGATTCGGCGGTAATCGCTCCTTCGCGATCGTCGGTCTCGCGCGCGACGCCCCAGCGGATGCGGAAACGGTAATGCTTCCAGCCGGCGGCGGCAAACCGCACCGTCTTGGTCGCTTCGCCCAGCGCCAATGGCAGGACGCCGGTGGCGAGCGGATCGAGCGTCCCGGCATGCCCGGTCTTTGCCCCGGTCGCGCGCTTGATCTGCGCGACCACGCGGGCCGAGGTGATGCCTTCGGGCTTGTCGATGACCAGCCAGCCATGCAGCCCCCTCCCTAACCCTCCCCCGCTTGCGGGGGAGGAAAGGGTGGGGGCGAGCCCCGGATCAGCCGGTTTCGTCATCATTCTCGCCATCGGGATGGAGATCGGATTCGACAGCGGGGCTCGACAGCAGGGCCGAGATCCACGCGGCGCTCTCGAAGGCGTTGTCGAGCGCGAAGGTGATGTTCGGCATGTGCCGCAGCTCGACCATGCGGGCGAGCCGGCCTTTCAAGAACGGTGCGCTGCGGCGCAGCCCGGCCATGATCTCATCGGCTTTGGCTCCGCCGAGCGGCATCACAAAAGCGGTCGCGTTGCGCAGATCGGGGCTGAGGCGCACTTCGGTGACGGTAATGTTGGCGTCGCGCAGCGCCGGGTCGCGCAATTCGCCCGGCCGCAACAGCTCGGCGAGCAGGTGGCGCAACTCCTCGCCGACCCGGAGCTGCCGCTGGCCCGGCGCCCCGGGCCCGCTGCTATGTTCGCGATCGCGTCGTCGCGGCATGAGGTCAACACCCGTACATCCAAAGCCCCTCACCCTGTCCCGCTCCCCGTAAACGGGGCGAGGGAACGCGGTTGCGACTGCAAGCATAATCGATCGAGTGTCATTCGGAGCGGAGCCCCAGCTCTCCCTCTCCCCGCCTGCGGGGAGAGGGCCGGGGTGAGGGCCCGGTTTCTACAGTGCGCGGGCGACTTCCTCGACCTCGAAGCACTCGATGACGTCGCCGACCTGGATGTCCTGGTAGTTTTCGAAGGCCATGCCGCATTCGTAACCGTCACGAACCTCGCGCACCTCATCCTTGAACCGCTTCAAGGTCCGCAACGACCCCTCGTGGATCACGACGTTGTCGCGCAGCAGGCGAACCTTGGCGCCGCGCCGCACGACCCCTTCGGTCACCATGCAGCCGGCGACCTTGCCGACCCGGGTGATGTTGAACACCTCGCGGATCGCGGCATTGCCGAGGAAGCGCTCGCGCAGGGTCGGGGACAGCAGACCCGACAGGGCGTTACGCATATCGTCGATGACGTCATAGATGATCGCGTAATAGCGGAGCTCGACCCCGTCGCGCTGCGCCAAATCGCGTGCCTGCGGATTCGCCCGCACGTTGAAGCCGATGATCACCGCGTTCGTCGCCTTGGCAAGGATCACGTCGCTCTCATTGATCCCGCCAACGGCCGAATGCAGCACCCGCACCGATACTTCGCTGGTCGACAGCTTTTCGAGCGAGGCGACGATCGCCTCCAGCGAGCCCTGCACATCGGATTTGACGACGACCGGCAGCTCCTTGGCGGCCCCGGAGGCGATCTGCGAAAACATCTGCTCGAGGGTGCCGCGCGCCCCGGCCGCAGCCGCTGTGTCGCGCCGCCGCCGCTGGCGGAAATCGGTGACTTCGCGGGCGCGGCTCTCATTGTCGATGACGACAAAGTCGTCCCCGGCGAGCGGCATCCCATTCAGCCCCAATACCTCGATCGGGGTTGACGGTCCCGCTTCGCGCTGGCTCTCGCCGCGCCCATCGATCAGGGCGCGGACCCGGCCCCATTCGCCGCCGGCCACGAAAACGTCGCCGATCTGCACCGTGCCGCGCTGGATCAGCACCGTCGCGACCGGACCGCGGCCCCGTTCGAGCTTGGCTTCGAGGACGACGCCTTCGGCTGAACGGTTCGGATTGGTCTTCAGGTCGAGCAGCTCGGCCTGCAGCAGGATCGCTTCCTCGAGCTTGTCGAGATTGGTTTTCTTGAGGGCCGACACTTCGATGTCCAGCACCTCGCCGCCGAGTTCTTCGACGACCAGCTCGTGCTGCAGCAGCTCCTGGCGCACCCGTTCGGGCTTGGCGTCGGGACGATCGATCTTGTTGATCGCCACGATGCT
>Ga0066709_100003406_pt1 | contig 12187 bp, 16 predicted proteins | sample GraSoiAngelo_158_FD_79665 | JGI IMG/M metagenome (GOLD analysis project Ga0066709, IMG submission 79665) | Grasslands soil microbial communities from the Angelo Coastal Reserve, California, USA - 14_1009_16_30cm | ecosystem: Environmental > Terrestrial > Soil > Grasslands | place: USA... | reverse complement strand
GCTGCGTGAGGGTGCCCGGGACGACGTTGGGGCGGTTCGCGCTCCTGGCCCCGCTCGGCGCCGTCGTGGTTGCGCTCCTCGTCTGGCGCGGGCCGGACTGGGCTCTCGTCGCCGACGCCTTCCAGCTCGTCTCGTGGGGCTGGGTGATCGCGGCGATCGTGCTCAATCTCTTCTCGGTGATCGTTCGCGCGCTCGCCTGGGACCGCGTCATCGAGCAGGCGATGCCGCCGCCGCGGCCGGCCTTCCGGACCGTCTTCTCCGCCTTCGGCGTCGGGCTATTCGCGAACGCCGTCCTGCCGGGCCGGATCGGCGAGCTCGCGCGGGTCGCCGTCCTCACCCGGCGCCAGGAGCAGCAGCGGCGCGCAGATGCCTGGGCGACGATCCTCGGCACCGTCTTCGCGCACCGCATCTTCGACCTCTTTCCGACGTTGCTGCTGATCGCGTACGTGGTCGCGACGGCGAAGATTCCCCACTGGGCGCTGACGAGCCTCCTCCTCTTCGTCGCGTTCGGATTCGGGCTGTTCGCGTTCGCGCTCGCGAGCGCGCGACGCCACCACCGCTCGGTACTCGACGAGGCGGGCCAGGCGCGGCGGCTCGTGACGATGGCGCGCTACGGGCTCGGCGTCTTGCGGGCGCCGCTCCCGGCCGTCGTCGCCGTCTGTCTCCAGTGCCTGGGTTGGGTCTGCCAGCTGCTCGCCGTGTACGCGACCATGCGCGCCTTCGACCTCGGTGCGCCGCTTCCGGCCGCGGGGGTCGTGCTGTTGCTGATGAACATCGCGATGCTCTTCCCGCTCTGGCCCGGCAACGTCGGGCTCGTGCAGGCGGCGGTCGCGCTGCCACTCGTCTCCTACGGCGTCGACTACGCGAGAGGGTTCGCGTTCGGAATCGGGCTACAGGCGATCGAGATGTCGGTCGGGGTCGGAGTCGGTCTCATCTTCCTCGCGCGCGAAGGCCTCTCGTTCGCAATGCTGAAGCGGATGCCCGGCGCCGACCAGGCCGAGGTGGCCGAGGAGCCGGAGGACGCCGAGCCCGCCGAGGAGCCGGTTCGTGCGCGCGCTGGCGTCTCCCGCTAGCTGCAAAGGCGTTCTCTCGGCCGTCGAGGCGGCGATGGCGCTGGGCGCGGGCATGCGCGTCGCCGGCGTGGAGGCGGAGGAGCTGCCTGTCGCCGACGGCGGCGAGGGCACGATGGAGGTGCTCGCGGCCGCGCTCGGGGGCGAATGGCGCACGGCGTCTGTCTCCGACCCGCTCGGGCGGCCGGTTGCGGCAAGCTTCCTCGTGCTCGAGGACGGGACGGCGGTCGTCGAGGCGGCTCAGGCGATCGGACTGCGCCGGCTCGCAGAGGACGAGCGCGATCCGATGCGCGCCTCGAGCCTCGGCCTCGGGGAGCTTGTGCTCGCGGCGGCGGCCGAGGCCGCTGGGCCGCTTCTCGTCTGCCTCGGCGACTCGGCAACGGTCGACGGAGGCTCGGGTCTGCGCGAAGTCGTCGGCGACGCGCTCGCCGGCCGGGAGCTGCGCGGGCTCTGCGACGTGCGGAGCCCGTTGCTCGGCGAGCGGGGCGCCGCGCGGGCCTTCGGGCGGCAGAAGGGGGCTTCGCCGGAGCAGGTCGAGGAGCTCGAGCGCAAGCTCGCGGCGATGGAAGAGCTACGCCCCTACGCCGAGCTTCCGGGCGCGGGAGCGGCCGGCGGTCTCGGCGCGGCGGTTGCGGCACTCGGCGGAGAGCTGGTCTCGGGCGCGGACTTCGTCCTCGAGCGGGTGGGCTTCCGTGTCCAGGCCGCCGGCGCGGACCTCGTCGTCACCGGCGAGGGAACGGTCGACCGCACGAGCGATGAGGGGAAGGCGGTCGGCGAGGTGGCTCGGATCTGCCGCGAGGAAGGTGTGCGCTGCGTCGTCTTCGGCGGCCGGGTCGAGGCCGAGCTCCCGGGCACCGAGACACACGCGCTGAGCGGCGTTCCCGAGCGGGCGGCCGATGACCTCGTCGAGCTGGGGAAGCTCCTAGCCGACGCGCTGCTCGGAGGCGCGTAGCATCTTCGCCATCGTCTGCAACATCTTCCAGGCGAGGTCGGCGTTCTGGGCGATCAGCGGCCTGAACTCCCACGACGTGATTCCGTAGCAGCGGAGATCGGTCTTGGCCGTGATCGTCGCCGTGCGCGCACCGTCGTCGATGAGCGCGACCTCGCCGAAATAGTCGCCGTGCTTGAGCGTGGCGCGCTCCTCTCCCTGGACGGAGACGCTCGCCTCGCCGTCGTCGATGATGAAGAAGCCGATCCCGGTCTGGCCCTCGGTCGCGATCGTGTCGCCGGAGTTGAAGGTTCGCTCCTTCATCGTGCTGGCCAGTCCTTGCAGCTCCTTCTTGTCGAGGTCGGAGAAGAGCGGGACTTGCTGGATGAGCTCCTCTGGCGCGGGCATGCTGCGGATTCTAAGCAGGGAGTGACTGCTAGTGCTAGGAGGGCTTGACGGCCTCGACCCGGCGGGCGAGCTCCTCGATGCGCCCTTGCGTCGCGTCGAGCCTCGCCGCGCAGAGCCGGTAGAGCTCCTCGCCGCGCTCCCAGAGCGTGATCGCCTCGTCGAGGCTCGCCTGGCCGCTCTCCAGCCGCTCGACGATCCGCTCCAGCTCCCGCTGCGCGTCTTCGAAGCTGGGCTCGGCGTTCATCGCGTCTCCTCGACGCGCGCGCCGAAGCCGCCCTCCCCGAGTTCGACCTCGACCTGCTCGCCGGTTGCTACCTGCGCGCTCGCGCGGACGATCTCGCCGCCCGCGCGGACGATCGCGTAGCCGCGCTCCAGGGTTGCCTGCGGAGAGAGCGCTCGGAGCCGGCCCGCCGCCTGCTCGAGCGCTGCCCGGCGTCTTTCGAGCATGAGCAGGGGCGCTCGGCGAAGCCGCTCGCGGCCCAGGTCGAGCCGGCGGCGCTCCCGCTCGAGTGCCGTGCGCGCTCCGCGGGCGAGCGCGGCGCGCGAGCGGTCGAGGCGGGCGGTCAACTCGGCGACGTCGGGGACGACGAGGCGCGCGGCGGCGGTCGGCGTCGACGCACGCGTGTCGGCGGCGAGGTCGGAGAGCGGCGTGTCCTGCTCATGGCCGACCGCGGAGACGACCGGCACCGGGCAGGCGACGATTGCGCGGATGAGCCGCTCGTCGCTGAACGGGAGGAGGTCTTCGAAGCTGCCGCCTCCGCGTGCGATCACGACGACGTCGATCTCCGGCGCTGAGCAGATCTCGCGCAGGGCTTCGCAGATCGCAGGCGCCGCTCGGGGGCCCTGGACATATGTCTCGGCGACGAGGATCCGCGCTGGCGGGAAACGGGCAGTGATCGCCGTCAGCACGTCGCGTTTCGCGGCCGCGTCGTTCCCCGTCACGAGCCCGATCCGGCGGGGGAGACGGGGAAGTGGGCGCTTTCGCTCCGGCGCGAACAGACCCTCGGCGGCGAGCTTGCGCTTCAGGCGTTCGAGCGCGGCGAGGTGGTCGCCGAGTCCGAAGCGCTCGATCGAGAACGCGCGGAAGCGGAAGTCTCCCCTGGCCTCGAAGAGCTCGGGTCGCCCGAAGACGTGGACGCGCTCGCCGTTTTCCAGGTCGAGGCGCAAGGCGTCGAACTGGCCGCGTGGCATGGTCACGGCGAGGCAGGCGCCGTCGGCCGGGTCCTTCAACGTCAGGAAGACGCTCTGCCAGCGCGCCTGGCGACGAAGCTCGGTCACCTCGCCCTCGATCCAGACCGTCGGCAGCCGCGAGAGCCACTCGCCGATGCCGCGGTTGAACGCGGACACCGTGTACACACGCCGATCGCCGTACTCGATCGCCTCGACCTTCACGGCCCGGATGGTACGCGCTGCTACCTGGGGCCCAGTGCGTCGGAGCCGGCCGCCGCCGCGTGCTCGGGCGGAATTGTTCGACTTTCGGTCGAGACCCATGTGGTTTCGCCCGGTACGCTCGCCGCGGGTGGCGGGTGGTCCTCTCCCCACCCGGTGGGGCCGTGTGTGCCTAGATCAGGATCTCGGTCGCGGTCTTCGGCTCGCAGCCTTGCCTGACGAGCTCGACGGCGGTGTGCAGGTCGGCCTCGCTCTGCGCGAGACGCTCGGCGAGCGGGAGCGGATAGCCGGCCTCGATCAGGACATGCAGTCGCCAGCCAGCGACCTTGTCGCGCTCGCTCTGGTCATGTTCGGCGATCTGAGTCATTTGCTCACGAGGATTCGTCCTTCTTTAGACGAACCCTCCCCGTTGGAGTTGGCGGACTAACTTGAGACCCTCGGCAGCGAACCCAGCCGCTCTTCGGCTCGAGAGACCGTCTGGTCGATCCGCCGCGCGATCTCAGCCAGCCTGGCTTCGAGAGCGACGCGCTCGGCCTGTTCCTCCGCGGTAAGCGCCGCGAGGCGGTCCCGGAACTCTGACTCGACTTCGCCGAGCCGTCGGCCGAGCGAGGCCACGAACTCCTCGCGCTGGCGCTCGAGGGCCGCCGCAACCTGGCCGAGCTTTTTCTCGAGCCGCATCCCGCCCGCGTCGCCCAGCTGCGCCATGCGGTCGCCGAGCAGCCTCTCGCCCTCGCGCGCAAAGGACTGCACAGCCCGCTCGAGCTCTCTCGACAGACGTCGGGCTGCCTCCTCGCGGGCTGCCTTGACGGTTCCGTCGAACTCGTGCGCGGCCGCTTCGACGAACCGATTCGCGGCACGGTCGAGGACGCGTTCGAGCTGCTCCACCTGGCGGCGCTCGACATCCGTGAACGTCATCTGGATCCGCCGCGCCGCATCCGTCTCCTCGTGCTCGATCCGGCGGACGAGGTCGCGCTCTCTCGTGGTGAGCCGCTCGGCGACCTGGTGCAGCGCCCGGCGCCGGTCCGTGGCGTGCGACTCGAGCTCCGCCGCTGCGGACGCTGCTGCCTCCTTCGCGGCCCGCCCGAGATCTTCGCGCAGTCTTGTCAGGGCTGCCCGTTGCTCTTCGTCGGCTGTCTGAAGCCGGTCGGCATCGGTGTCGAGCCGCGTCTCGAGCGCTTCGATCAGGGAGCGCTCGCGCTCGGCGATTCGTTCGAGCCGGCTGCCCAGGTCCCTCTGGGCTCGGTCGAGGTCCTGGTGCCAGGCGACGAGCCGCCGTTCAACCTGCGCCTGCGCCTTCTTCAGCGCCTCACCGAGCTCGCTCCGCGAGCGCCGCTCGCTCTCAGCCAGGGCGTCGCGCCGGGCCTCGGCCAGACGGCGTTCCTCGACGGCGAAGGTGGATAGCGAGTCGGCTCGAATCCTCGCCAGGGTCCGCTCGAGATCTGCAGAGCGCGCGCGAACTTCTCGCTCGACGACAGCGTCGATCGCGGACTTTGCCCGCCCGATCTCCTGCTCGATGACGCGAGCTTGTGCGAGCCCACGGCGGAGCGCGAACGCGCCGAGCACGGCGACGAGGCAGGCGACCAGACCGGTCGCCGCGACCGCGAGCGCCGTCTCCGGGCGCAGCGCGAACGCGACCCACGCGGCCGTTGCCGCCGCCCCGATCGCGCTCGCGGCTCCAACAAGCGATCGTCGACCGGCCCGCTCCAGCGCAGCACCGGCGAGCGATGCGGCGGCCAGCAGCACTCCCCCGGCGAAGAGGAGCTCGAACGCGGTTTCAAGCGACATTGCTGTGCATCGTAAAACGCCTGCTACCCGAGGCGAAGAACGAGCAGTGCGGCGGCGAGCGCCGCGACGGCGAGTGTCAGCGCCCTGAGCGCGCCCTCGGGCGCCGCGATCAGCGTCTCGGCGGTAACCGGCTCGCGGCCGCCGTCTCGCAGCTCGATCGACCCCGAGACCGACACCACCCGCCGCCGGACCGTCCTCACCCGGGTCGATAGGCGTCGCTGAGCGAGGCTGAGAAGCCCCGCGAATACGCCAGCGAGGAGGGCTTCGCCGCTCACGCGCTCGGCCTCGGCGAGATAGGCGGCGAGCAGCGGGAACGAGCCCCAGGCGAGCGCGAACCACGCGTCGCTGTGAAAGGCGCCGCCGAACCACTCGAGGTTGTACGCGCAGACGATGAACGCGCCGACCGCGACGACGGGGGCAAGCCAGGGCGTGTAGGCGATCGAGGCGTAGACGCCCAGCGCGACGGCTCCGCCGATCGAGGTCGCCGCGAGCCCGACCAGCAGCCGGCCGGGGATTCGCGTCCGCAAAGGCCGGCCGTTGAGCTCGTCGAGCGCGTGCGCGCCGATGCCGACCGCCAGGAAGAAGGCGGCGAGGGCCACGATCAGGCGCCCGACGTCGAGGTGGGGCGCAAGGCCCGCGCCGATCACCACGTACGAGAGATGCCAGACGGTATAGGGAGGGTGCAGAAGCGTCGCGTAGTCGCGCCAGCCCCCCGGCGCGAGGGCGTAGAAGGCCGGGCGCGACTCCGCGGTCATGTGCGACGCCCCCAGATGACGAGGCCGCCGCCGAGGCTGAGCCGCCGCGAGCGCACGTCTTCGAGACCTGCCGCTCGCCAGAGCTCGAGCTGCCGTTCGAGAGGGAAGCGGGCGTAGAGCTCACGGATGCTCGGCCCGAGGAAGGCGCCGACCTCGTGCCAGCCGCGCGAGATCAGCCGGCCGGCGAGCGGCAGCCCGACCCGCACGTAGAGCTCCCACGGCGGCCGCCAGATCCCCGGTGGCAGCCCGAATTCGAGCCCCGCGATCGTCCCGCCGGATTTGACGACCCGCGCGAGCTCGTGGAGCGTTGCCGCCGGATCATCGACGTAGCGCAGGAGGTACGTGAAGGTGAGCGCATCGAAGGAGGCGTCCGCGAACGGAAGGCTGTCGGCGCTTCCCTCGACGAGCCGGATCTCGTCCGAGAGCCCGGCCGCGTCGATCCGGTCCCGGCCCGCGGCCAGCATCTCGGCGCTCTGGTCGAGGCCGACGACTCGACAGCCGGTCCGGCGCACGAGCTCGATCGCGACCGCGGCCGTGCCGGTGGCGACATCGAGCACCTCGTCGCCCGGAGCGGCGTGCACTTGCGAGACGAGGAAGCGGCGCCAGCGAGGGTCCTGGCCGAGAGAAAGCAGGCGGCTCCAGCGGTCGTAGGTCGGCCCGAGCGGAGCGAAGAGCTCTCGCGCGAGCCGATTTCGCTCAGGCATGGCCGCCATCAGCCCAACTCTATTCTTGAGCTCATGGCACTCCGGAACGATCTCGACCGCGCCGCCGCCGCGGCCGCGCGCTTCGCCGAGCAGGGCGAGGAGCTCGCCGGCGTCGTCCCGGCCGAGGCCGCGCCGGGCGAGCGAACCTACCTCTGTGCGTTCGGCGCGGGCGAGGCGCGCACCTGGCTCGTGCTCGGCGCCGCGGGCGAGCCGGTGACGAAGCGCGACGCAGTCCGCCGCTCGGCCTCGATCGCTGCAATGTGCGAGCTGGCCGAGGAGAGCGCGGGCGGCGGCGAGCTCGGTGAGCTCCGTGAGCGGCTCGTGGCGATCCGCCTCACCGAGAGCCCGCAGGGGATCGAGGAGGCCGAGGAGTCTGCACTCGCCCTCGAGCAAACGATCGGCTCTCCGCCGCGCCTGGCCGAGCCTTCGTACCTCGACCGTGTCGGCGCCGCGACCCGGCGCCTCGAGCAGGCGCTGGGCGACTCGGGGGTCTCGCCGTTCGCCGAGGCGATGAAGACCGGCATGGCCGCCGTCGAGGAGTTCGCGGACGACGTCGAGTCGAACTACAAGCGTCCGCTCGAGTGACCGGTATCGTTGCGGCGATGGAAGGTGGAATGGGATTCCCGCTCGGCGGCGACCCCGAGGACCTCATGCGGAACCTGCAGGAGTTCGCGGCGCGACAGGCGGAGTCGGTCGCGGAGGCTCAGCGCGAGCAGTTTGCGACGCTGACGCTGAACACGGCCGTCGAGCTGACGGGCGCTGCTCTGGGACGCATGGACGTCTCGGGCAGCACCGACGAGCAGGCGCTCGCGCTGCGCGACGCGATGCGAGTCCTCTTCCCCGAGGCCGTGGCGCTGGTAAGCGCCGCACGCCAGGGCTTCATGCGCGAGAGCTAAACGCGCTCTACGCCGCGACGGGCATTTCGACCCGCGGACAAGTGCAGGGCTGGTCGCCGGAATGCAGCCGCGGCGAGCACGGGATCGGCAGCTGCGTGAAGCAGTGGCAACAGCCGCTCGGGCACGAGCACTCCGAGCAGCGCTGGCGGCACACGGTGCCGTTGAGGCAACAGAACCACTCGCCAGACGTCGAGCAGCCGATCGGGCAACCGCCGATCTTTGTACAGGGCTTGCACGAGTAGGGCGGATTCAGGTTCTCGCAGAGGGGCGCCGGCGAGACGCACGGGTTGCAGGGCCCACCGCCGCAGCCGACGCAGCCGGTGATCGCGCCGAGCGAGACATCGGTTCGGGTGAGCCAGAGGCCGGCACCGAGTGAGCCCCCGGTCAGGACCTTGAAGAACTGCCTGCGCGACGAGCGCCGCGCCATTGTCTGGGCGGCCTTGGTGGAGAAGTCCATCGCTAGGTGATGTCGGCCGTGATCACCTTGTGCTGGTCGAGCGAGATCTTTTCCACATGCCAGGGCGGCGTCGGCATGTAGGGCCGCTCTTCGGACCCGGAAGCCTTGCGTAGCCGGGCGAACTCGTCGTCGACGATCGCTCGAGCCTCGCTGGGGCTGTCTGCGAAGACGGTCACGTTCTGCATGAACAACTCGCCGTGATCCCCCTCGACCTTTCGGCTCAGGGCGTAGATCGCTCCATCCATGTGCTCACCTCCTCCCGAGCTAGGAAATCACGATTAGACCTGCAATTACAAGCGCAGTTGCCCCAACCACGCGCTTCAGCGGCAGCACCTGGGTCTGAATCGCGTCGCATGCGCCCACGAAGTCGCCGTCTGCCGCCGAGACCGCCGCAACGACGGCGAGCGCGCGCGAGGTGCCGTACACGGTCATGATCGCGACGGCGGTCGCCAGGTTGCCGGAGAGCAGCGCGGCGATCGGCAGCACGAGTAGCGACTGATGTGGGATGCGCGTGCTGATGCCAAGGCCCAGGTCGAAGCCCCAGCCGAAGATCCCGGGGTAGTGCCCGAGGGAGCAGGGCCAGGAGCCGGGCGTCTGCCGCTCGGAGGTGATCGGCCGCACGCGCAACAGTCCGAGGTCGACCGAGGCGGCGTAGACGAGCGCGGCCGGGACGACGACCACGAACACGGTATCGAGCGTGTCGCCGAGCGCGGCGCGCAGGAGCAGGCCCGCGAAGCCGAGCAGCACTCCGATCGTGGCTCCACCCGCTGCGCCGCCGAGGACGTGAAAGGCGAGCGCTGTCTTTCTCTTGCCCACCTGGACCAGGGGGCCGATCTGTCCGACCATTGACAGCCCTCAGGGGCTGGCGGCCGTCGAGAGCCCGACGACGAGGCTGAGGCTCACGAGGAAAAGGAGCGTCAGGCTAGCCATGCGCAACGGCGAGGACGGGAGCCTCCGCCGGCGGGCATGGGCACGGCTGGTCGCCCGAGTGCAGCCTCGGCGTGCAAGGGATGTTGAGCCGTGTGAAGCAGTGGCAGGCCGGCGATGAGCATCCGTTCGGACAGTTGCATTCGGAGCAGCGCTGGCGGCACACGGTGCCGGTCACACAGCAGAACCATTCGCCCGAGGTCGAGCAGCCAACCGGACAGCCCCCGCCCTGCGCGCAGGTCTTGCAGGGGTACGGCGGATTCAGCTGGTCGCAGAGGATCGCCGGCGAATAGCAGGGGTTGCAGGGCCCGCCGCCGCAGCCGACGCAGCTGTAGATCGAGCCGAGCGAGACGTCCGTGCGCGTCAGAAACAGGCCGGCGCCGAGCGAGCCGGCGGCGAGGAACTTGAAGAACTGGCGGCGTGAAGACTTGCGTGCGAGCGAATGAGCTGCCGTTCCGGCGAGATCCATCAGTCCTCCCTCGACTCGGCGACGGCCGCCGGCTCGCCGTCCATCTGAACCCATGGATTGCCGGCCTGGAGCGTTCCTTCCTGGTCGAGCAGGGACTCGAGCTGTCGCCAATCGTTCGCGATCCCGCGGATGACGACCTTGCGCTCGTGATCGAGCAGGTACGCAAACGGCGTGAGGGTCACGAGGTAATCCTTCTCGATCTGGCCGGCCGTGTCTATGACCATCGGCGCCTCCAGCCCGTTCATGCGGCCGAACGCCTGGCAGGACTCGACGTCCCCGCGACAGACGACGAGGAAGTCGAACTCCCGGCCTCTCGTCTTGCGCACCTCGTTGAGGCCCGGGATCAGCTCGCGGCACGAGAGGCAGCCGGGCGAGGCGAAGACGATCAGGCGGGGCGCAGCCGGCAGCTCGGACAGCGTCACGAGCTCGCCAGACGCGGAGTCGACCCCGGTGAAGTCGGGTGCGTCGACCCCTCGCTCGAGCCCCGTATCGGTGATGAGCGCGCCGGGGTCGTCGCCGAGGCGAAGCTGGAGCAGGCCGAGCTGCCGCAGCGCGCCGGCGAGCAGGAAGCCGAGGACGAGAACGAGCAGCCAGAGCACGACGTAGGAGGCAAGCCAGACGCCGCTCACCGGTCTTCCTCCACTCGCGAGTAGAGGGGAACGTGCAGCGGTTGGTGCCGGAAACTGACGCGGCGCGTCGGCGTCGGGTAGAGCGTCGCCTGCGCGCGGAGGAACGACCAGGCGAGCGGGAACAGGCCAGACAACCGCGTGACGGCCACGAGCCCAGTCGCCATCAACAGTCCGGGCAGGACATCGTCGCCGGCGATTCCCGGCCTGTCCCCGAGCGCGAAGACGAGCAGGGCGACGGCGAGCGCCGAAAGCGCGAGTGCGCGGACGAGGGCAAGCGGTGAGATGCGCTCGACATCCGAGGCGCCGAAGCAATGGCACGGCGCGCGGTTCGAGCGCGCGAGGCTGACCGCGAGCGCCGCAGCGAAGACGGCGAAGAGGACGATCGCGCCGATTGCCGCGACCTCGGGCACTAGACCGCTGACGAGGAGGGCGCCGATCCCGAGCTCGGCGGCGATGAGCGCGCCGCCGACCGCGGCTGCCAGCCGCGCCGGAACCAGCCCGTACTGGCGCACTCCCTCGAAGAAGGCACGCGGCGCGCGAGCCTTCTCGAGCCCGGCGAGCAGGCACACCCCGCCGAGCCCCATGCGGAACACGAAGTACGTGACAGCAGTGGCCAAAAGCCTCCCCCTCGAGTCTCGCCCCTCTCGTGCCTCTCGATCTTGCGCCGCAGCGCCGATTTCGTCAAGGCCCGGCGCGCATAGAATCGCTAGCCCTTGGCACTACTCGATCGCGCCATCGTCCGGGTCCTCCCGGCCATCCCGCGGCCGATCGTCCGCAAGGTCTCCGGGCGCTACATCGCCGGCACCGAGCTCGCCGATGCCTGTCGTGTCGTCAAGCGGCTGAACGACGAGGGAAAGCTGGCGACGATCGACGTTCTCGGCGAGGAGATTTCGAGCCGCGAGGAAGCCCTTGAGATCGTTCGCGCCTACCACGATGTCTTCGAGACGATCGAGCGCGAGGGGTTGGACTCGAACGTCAGCGTCAAGCTCACCGGGCTCGGTCTCAAGCTCGGATACGACCTCTGCCGCGCAAACCTGGGGCGGGTCGTCCGCCACGCAGCGGAGAGCGACAACTTCGTGCGAATCGACATGGAGGACTCGAGCAGCACGAACGACACGATTCGCATGTATCGCGACCTCCGCGAGGGAGGGCTCGAGAACGTCGGGATCGTCCTCCAGGCCTACCTCCGGCGGACGATCATGGACATCCGCGACCTCGCGCCTCTGCGCCCGAACGTGCGCCTGTGCAAGGGGATCTACATCGAGCCGCTGGCGATCGCGTACCGCGACTTCGACGAGGTGCGCGAGAACTTCGTCCTCTGTCTCGACGAGCTGCTGCGCGCGGGGAGCTACATCGGGATCGCGACTCACGACGAGTACCTGATCTCGGAGGGGCTGAGGCTGGTCGGCGAGCGCGGCCTGACCCGCGAGCAGTACGAGTTCCAGATGCTGCTCGGCGTGCGCGAGGCCGCGGGCGCCGAGCTCGTGCGCGAAGGCCACCGCCTGCGGATCTACGTCCCGTACGGCAAGGAGTGGTACAGCTACTCGCTCCGCCGGCTCCAGGAGAACCCGAAGATCGCCGGCTACATCGCCGCCGACACGGTCGGCCGCCTGCTCGGCCGCAACGGCACCTGAACCCGGGGCGACACCCAGCCGCTGAACCACCTTCTTGGCTGCAGATTGATCAGGCCAAAACCCGCGCCAGGCCCGAAGGCGCCGCCTCGGCGGCGCCGACCAGAAGAGGTTGGGGCGGCTCCGCCGGCCCAGCCGC
>Ga0066709_100003403_pt1 | contig 12188 bp, 10 predicted proteins | sample GraSoiAngelo_158_FD_79665 | JGI IMG/M metagenome (GOLD analysis project Ga0066709, IMG submission 79665) | Grasslands soil microbial communities from the Angelo Coastal Reserve, California, USA - 14_1009_16_30cm | ecosystem: Environmental > Terrestrial > Soil > Grasslands | place: USA... | reverse complement strand
GGCACGAAATCTCTCCACTTGCATGAGCTGATTGGTCGGCTGGAGTTGGCGGGTCGCGGAGTACAATACAGATCGACGGAACTCAGCCACGCGGAAGCTGGGCACGCTGCCATTACCAAAGGCTGTCCTGGCCTTCTGGAGATCTTGCTCATCCGCGCGAACTCCCTCCTCTTCGCTTTGCTTCTGCTCCGACAGGACCTGAGCCTGCTTGGTCGCCTTCTCCATGGATCGCCGAAGAAAATCCTTCTGCCGTTCCTGGTCCACTGAGCTTGCCTCGCGGTACTCCATTTCGAGGTTCGCAATTTGCGAGAGCACCGCCTCCGGAACCGGCGCCGGCGGAATGGCTTTTTGATCCAGCTCGACATTCTCCCCTAGCTCTGTTCTGATGCGCCAAACCCGTACGTTCTGCCGCACCAGGTCCAACCAAACGGTGACATACTCACTACGCAGATTGGCGGCATCGAACGACGTCGCGTTAGCCCGGGCCAGGGCAGAAAATCCCCCGGCGGACGCCAGGGCCTGGCGCACGGTCATGCGCGGGCGGAACGCCTGCTCGCCAGAACGGGTCACGTCGCCGGTGATGAAGACCGGCCTATATTCTACGATCGTCGCCGCGATCTCGTCCCGTTCGAACATCCGCGAGAGCTCCCGGCCGTCCGAAGTCCGGATGCGAAATATCTTGTTGGCCACGGCGGATTGGATTTTGCCTCTGACTTCGGAAAATGCGGCACCTTCGACCATGAACGTCCCGACGACAGGGAACGTGATGCTGCCGTCGATCTGAACCGGGGCACGCTGCCTCAGTTCGGGAACGCCAGCCACGGAGATTTCGACAATGTCTCCACCCTGCAAGCGGTATTCTGCCCGCGCCGGGTTCAGCGAACAGCACAGCACGATCACAAGCAGGCTGGTCTTCAAGTAAACTGTCGAGGGCAGGGGACACATCATACGAAGAAGAAATCACCCTTCATATGTCCGGGTCAAATGACCTCACGTTGCTGAAGCTGAAGCATGGGGAGTACTACCTCCGGACAACCATTCGGGGGTAATCCTCATTTGAGCTATGCGCCGTAGTACTCCTCAAGGCGACAGGAGGCGGAGTCAGCCTGCCGTTCCTGCTGAGCTAATGCGAAGAACGGCATGCGGCGCGGGGTTTTCCCCATGGCTGATGAGCACGTATGAGCCGTACTCAGAAGGAGGCATAATACCGATTGGTCGCCCTCGCGGTCGCTCGCTGCTTTACAATGATCATATCGTTGAGCCTCGCCGCGCTCTTGGGAATGGGTGCGCGAAGGGAAGTAGTTATGCGGCATGACCCACGGCGCGACCCCGTTTTCGTGTCCATGCGAAGATGTCGCTCGGAAGGCCTGAAGAATGAGCGACGCAGTACAGCACCTCCCGCACAACGATGATGGTGGGCGCGGTCCTGCGCCGCATGAGGGCTTCCTGCATTTGCGGCGGCGAATCTCGGCACCGCGGCGGTGGTCTTCCGCGCAGGACCACCAAAGCGATGCCGATGATCGTGCATTGGGCCAGCCGGCGCGCTGGACTCCGCCTGACGAAGGGGCGATCGCATGATACTGGATTCACTGCTCGCGCTGGGGCTGGTCCTGACGACGGCGACCCAGCTGCGTTTCGGCGACACGCCGTTCGGGCCAGGCGAATTGTGCCTTGTCGCCTGGCTGGGTTTCTTCCTGTGCATTCAGGCTGGGCAGCTGGCGCCGGTATCAAATGCCGCACTCACCCGCGTGGCCACTTTCTGGCTAATCCTGATTGCCGCTGAAAGCGTCGGAGCGATCAAGGGATTCGCAACCGAGCTGTTCTTCGACACTGGTCATATCATTCACGACGTCGTTGCCTATTTCTTCCTGTTTGGTCTTGCTTGCGTCATGGCTTTCGTGCTGGCGAACGGGCAGCGCCGCCGGCGCGTGACGTGGCTGACTGTGTTGCTCGGCGCTGCGTTCATGGGCTTGCAGCTGGTTCAGGCATACGGCTTGATCAGCCTTCCGATCGCGGTCGAGCCTTGGTTCTTCGATCGTTTGAAAGGTTGGTCGCTCGACGCAAATCAGCTTGGCCTTGCGGCTGCGATACTAGCGCTGGTTTCGATTCATCTCGTCGACACCGCGAACACACGCGCAAGGATCGTCGCGGGGGCTGCCTGCGCCACGCTCGCGATCGCCGTCGGCGTGCTCACCAAGAGCGATTCATTCACGGTAGGCCTTTTGGCCGCGAGCGTTGTCTTTCTCGCGATCAAGGCCTCGATCTGGTTGACAGCGTTCGAACGAGGCCTGACCTTTCGCGCGGCACTAGTCGGCCTCTCTCTGCTCGGGTTGCCGGTGCTCGCAGTCGGCGCCCTCCCGCTCGCCCCCGTATTTGTCGAGCGGTTGGAAGCCAAGTCTGAAGCGCTCTATAACGAGGATAATCAGGGGGATTTGCGCTTTCACCTCTGGGCGGAAGCCTTCGATAAGGGGATGGGCGCGGCGATGCTGGGCCTTGGACCGGGCCCCCATTTGACAAAGAAGGCATGGAAACAGTCCCCCCCTTATAAGTTCGAGGCCCATAACACTCCCCTGGATTTGTTTGTGCAGGGTGGCCTGTTGGCCCTACTTGCCATTGGCTTGCTCTATGTGTCGCTGCTTGTTGCGACCACGAGAGCCAGGCTTCCGGCGCTGGTGGCGCTCTCGAGCGCCTTCGTCGTATTCAGCATGTTCCATTTTATCATCCGTCATCCAATCTTCTGGTTCGGAGTCGTGCTCTGCTTCTTGGAAGCTGCATCCATCTCGAAGACTTTGTTTGGCGGGGAATGCCGGGATGTAGCTCGGCTGCGACGATCAAATCTAACGGCGGAAGCGAAGCTATGAACACGCACGAAGCGACCGGACTTAATCTGCGTCAACTCATCAACATTCTGCGTCGTCGATGGAGGCTGATCATCATTTCAGTCGGCATCGCGGTTGGCCTGGCCGGGACCATCTGGCTGTTTTTTGCGCCCCGGTATACCGCGACCGCCCAGATCATCGTCGATCCTCCGAGAGGCAGCAGCGGCGCTGGGGAGCCCGGCAATGTTGGGGTGCTTGATGATGCCGCCGTTCAGACCCATGTCGCTGCGCTCCTCTCCCAAAGCCATCTCCAGCGTGTGTTTGACAGCCTTGTCGCAGACCGTGGACCTCAGTCGAAAGAGAAGCGAGGCCTATTTGGTGTCGAAGAATTTTCTGTCGACACGCTTACGACCCGAATCAACGCGTTCAAGGACACTCGCTCGCGAATGATCGGGATCACTTATACGTCTACCGATCCAGCGTTCGCCGCATCGACCGCGAATCGGAGCGCGGAGCTCTACTTGGCGGCCCTTACGGAGCGGATTCTCGCCGACCGTAACGAGGCTCTGCGCAACCAGGAACTCTTCGATCTTTACCGCCAGCTAGCTGTCGCGAGATCGGATATCGCGGAGCGGAACGCGCGACGAACCACTCTGAGCATCGGCCAGGCCACAAATCAAAGCCAACTGCCAGAGGAAAGAGGCGCGCTGGAGACACGGTTGCGACAATTGGAGCGACGGATCGCCCTTTTGAAGGACGCCGGCACCGAGCTGCGAGAACCTGAAAGGCAGCGCGAACTGCAACGAGAAGCGACGGCTTTCACTCAGCTTTATGACAGCCTTGCACAGCGTCAAAAGGTTCTTCTCGGTGAAGGGAACGTTCAGCCGGACGTACGCATATTATCGTCTGCTTCGACTCCGACCCTCCCGAGCTCACTCAATCCACTCCTGTTTCTTCCACCAGCCATCGTGCTCGCCTTGATCGGCGCGGAATTGGTGGCGGTGTTGCTTGAGCAACTCGACGGGTCGTTGCGCACTGAGCGGGACGTGAGCGACGCCCTTGGTATCCCTTGCCTCGGGAGCCTTCCGGAGCCCACTCGCAGAAAGAAGAGCTGGTTCCGGCGCCTGAACTTTAGGATGCTTTCGCCGGCAGGCTGGATGGCCATTCGGCAAGACGTGTTCGAAAAGCCCACCAACGCAGGTAAGATTCGATTCCGCGGGCGCTATTCGGCGAGAAAATCGACTGGCCTCGCGCCGCATCAGTTAATTCCGCAAGACGAACGGTATACTGAGGCCGTTCGGTCGATCGTTGCTGCAGCGTTGCAGCTGGCGGATCCACGAAAGTCAATCAAGACGCTGCTCGTCACCTCCAGCGTGCCCGGCGAAGGAAAGACGACGTTGGCAATCAGCTTTGCAGTTTACGCTGCGCGGATTGGACGCCGGGTTCTATTGATCGATCTCTCTTTCCGACACCCATCAATCGCGAGTGAACTTGGGGGACACGCTGACGACTCGATCCTGGATGGCCTGCAGGGCAGCAGGCCGGTGGCCGAACTGATACGCAGCGCCTCGGGCGCGGGATTCGACTATATACCTCTATCACGCAACTCGGCGGATCCGATCGTAACACTTGCAGGCGAGCAGTTGACAAACCTTCTGCGTCAATTGGAAGACCGTTATGACTGCGTGGTGATCGACAGTGAGCCGTTGCTCTGCGCGACGGAGCCGAGGCTGCTTGTCCCTAAGGTCGACAAGGTTGTTCTTGCCGTCAAATGGGGAAGTACGCCGCGGGAAGTTGTGCAGAATGCGCTGAGGTTGCTGCGACAGTCCGAAACTGGAGGGAAAGACTTACGAGACGCGATTGCTGCCGTGATTACCCAAGTCGATCTGGAGAAGCATGCGCGTTATCGGTTTGGCGATTTTAGTGAAAATCTACTGCACCTGAAGTCCAGTCCTGCGTGAAGCTGGTCGAGATCGGTGACCTCGTGAAGCGTTGGTTTGAGACCTAGGACCAGTGTCAGCATGCGAATGCGTTGCCTCTTGCGTCGGAAGAGAAGTATCATGCGCGAACCGACTATCAGAAGGGCGTTGGGCGCCTCAGCCGCCGCCGCTGTCGGCGGGTGCGCGCTGGGGCGGATCGGATTGTTGGTGATCTCAGTTGTGCTCGCGGCCACGGGCCAGGCTGCTGCTACCGAGCAACGCGAGCATTTGCATCTGACCGTCAACCTGGATGGCGACTACACCGGAGCCGCTGCGGCCGGCTTCAATCTTGCCGATGTAAGCTCCCAATCCGCCCTCAACGCGTTGCCGGAAGGCATGAAGGGTGTCTACTGGCTAGGCAATGGTTACAATCTCAAATGTTCGTGGCGGCTGAGTGATAGACAGATTAGCGATACCGTCCGAGCGATCAAGGACAACCCGAAATTCAGCGGTATCTACTACATCTCGGATGAGCCTCATCCGGCCGTGTGCCCGGACGCGCCACAGCGGTTGGCGGAGCGCAGTGCGCTTATCCGTTCCCTCGATTCGCGCGCCAAGACGTTTGCGGTAGTCCTGAACGGTTCCTCCGCCCCAACTGAGTTCGCGCAGATGAAAGATTCGGCCGACTATATCGGCATCGATCCGTATCCCTGCAATTTCAGGAACGAGCTTACAGGATGCAATTACGCCGCGCTCCGCGAGCGCATTGACCAAGCGCTAGCGGCCGGCATTCCGAGCACGAGCATCGTACCGGTGTTCCAGACGTTCGGGCAAATCTGCACAAGCTCTCGTCGCAAGTACTCCCCGTACTACCGCTTGCCGACGGTGGCCGAGACGGAAATCATGCTGGGCATCTGGGACGAGAAGGTCTCGGTGAAAGACCGGCCCTTCGATATGGCATACTCCTGGGGAAAACAGCCGGCAGTGGCGTGCCCAACCTTGCAGATGGCGGATGGCGGTTCGCAGCCGGACCTGCGCTCGTTCTACAAAAGCTATTTCGCGCGCATGAAGGGGGGCGTTCCCGCTCGCTGACACGTCGCCGGACTTTCGGAATAGATCGGGGCGGCAGCGCCAATCTTCCGTGGGTGTGCTTTTTGATGCCAGGCCCACGCGGTTCGGAGAATAGTCGAAAGATCGGAATAGGCAGGAACGAACTTCAGGACCTTGCGCGCGGCAGACGGATCTGCGACCAGGTAAGCTGGATCGCCTTGCCGCCGCGGCTTGACGAGATGGGGCACCTCGCGCCCTGTCTCCAATTTGATTGCCGCCAGAATTTCTCGCACCGAGTAGCCTGAGCCGGTGCCGAGGTTGAAGGTGCCACCAGGATGTTCGTCGAGCAGCAGCTTCAAGGCTTCGACATGCGCGATCGCGAGGTCTGCGACGTGAATGTAGTCTCGGATTGCGGTTCCGTCACGCGTGTCATAGTCGTCGCCGAACACCGCGAAGTCGCTCACATGCCCCTGCAGCGCCATCATAGCGCGCGGAATGAGATGGGTCTCGTTCTCACGCAGTTCGCCGATGCCACCAGCCGGATCCGCACCACTGGCGTTAAAATAGCGCAAGCAGAACGTTCCGAACCCATAGGCGCTCCGATAGTCTGCGAGCATCCGTTCGATCATCCATTTTGACGCGCCGTAAGGGTTGATCGGTGCGCAGGGAAAGCTTTCGGGCAGCCCGTTGCTGTCGGCATTGCCATAGACTGCTCCGGACGAAGAGAACACTATTCGATGGCAGCCGGCTTTCCGCATCGCCTGCAGAAGCGAGAGTGTCCCGTCGACGTTGTTGATGTAATATTTTTGCGGATCCACAATCGATTCGCCGACAAGACTAGCCGCCGCGAAATGAATAACAGCGGCGATCTTGTACCGCGAGAAAACCTGCGCCAGCGCCGTCTTGTTCAGTAGATCGCCAACTACAAGCGGTCCTGCAACGAAAGTGCGATGACCGGTAGAAAGATTATCATAGACCACGGCCTCGCACCGGGCTGCAGCCAGCGCCCTGATGCAATGCGAGCCGATATATCCTGCGCCTCCTGTGACGAGAATAGTCGGTCGATCGGTCATTGTGGTTTCATCGGCTGCTCTAACCGTAGAAGGGCCGCTGCGACATAGCAGCGGGCTTTCAGGGCCTATCGCCTATCGCTGGGAATAGACTCATCGTGCGAATTACCTGCGAAACCGGACAAGGCCATCGGCCTTTAGGTCATTGACGCCCTTGCGGATTGGACGGACCGTGTATCGTTTATCGGTGATCGGACTCAAGTGCGCCGTGACATGGTTGATTTCGGGAATTTCCCCTGGACCATCCACCAGCGGCGGCGTGTTTGCCTGACCGGGCTCGTTGGCTACCTGCCGCGCCGGGGATCCGTTGTTGATCCACCAAATTGCCGCCTGTGTCCGGTTGTGAACCCCAATTTTGCGAAGGATTGCCTTAACGTGCACTTTTACGGTGGCCTCGGCGATGTCGAATTTTCGGGCGATGGACTTGTTGGAATCACCTTCTATCAGGCAGCGCAGGATTGTTTGTTCGCGTGGGGAAACCTGCGCTAGCACCGAGTCTTTCACGTCAGAAACAATTGCCTCGTTGTTGCGATTGGACGGGCTGGCTTCGTCCGACTGGTCGCTTGCGGAATCCAGAACGAATGACAGAAATGCCGGCGGGAAAACGGTTTCACCCATCATCACCAATTCAAGAGATTTGATGAATACGTCGCAGGTCATAACGTCTACGAAATAGCCGTTGGCGCCCGACCGAAACGCTAAGACCAGTTCCTCCAGCCGGTAGCGGTCGGTTACGATGCCAATCCTCCCGCCTGGATGGAGGTTTCTGACACGCTCGACTTGTTTGATCGCGGCGTCAAAGTCGTCGCCAGTATGGACGATGAGAGACAGTAACTGGCCTGGCAGGCACTTGCTGGCAAGGAGATCATCAGCACACGATACCGAAGCAATAACTCGGAAACTCGCTGAGTGCAGGATCTTCGCCAACCCTTCCCTGAGCAAACTATTTTTTCCGAGAAGGATTGTTCCAGACGCGAATCGACGCCTCATGGGGATCTCCCCGTGCCCGCACGCACGCGACGAGACGCTCTGCCGACAGCCTAAATCCCCGTTCTTCAGCTGACGAGTTAGAGTCCTCTCATCGATACAAGTACAAGTATTATTAGCAGCCCGTCGCAGCCTTTGATAGAAGAATATTACAATTTTATGAACTCTAGATTCCAATTCCCGACTTCCAAATATATCTTTAGGTATAGAGCGCGAATGGTCGCAGTGTTTTGTCCAGGAACCATGAGAGCTGTTCGGCGGCGGCGGCTGCTGCTGCAAAAAGGACAAAACTCTTTCTTAATCTGAGACTAAACTGAGTCGAGGCGCGGTGTTTTGGAGTTTCTTGCATAAGCAAGAGGACTACCATATGCGCTGTACAACTATCGTCATTGCAGATCGACATCCCGTGTTTCTTCACGGTTTGAGCCAAGTGCTTGGGGAGCAGGCCGACTTCAGGATTCTTGCATGCTGCAGCGATGGTATGAGTTGTGTTGAGGCAATCCGCGGTCTATCGCCGGATGTAGCCCTTCTGGATGTCTCAATGCCTGACGTCGCCGGGATTGAAATGCTGGCGATTGTGAATTCCGAGAGGCTCACAACGCGGCTTGTCTTTTTCGCCGCCACTGTCGAAGACCGCTCCCTGATGATGTTGGGTGCGGCCGGCGCTTACGGGGTCATCCTAAAAGACGCAGCGCGGGAGGTTCTGGTGCAAGCCTTGCGACGGGTTGCGCGCGGTCAGAAACTGTTTCCGTTGGTCGCATCCGATCATGCCGCATCCCGAGAGCAAACCGCGGTCGCAGATAAATCTCTGTTGGTATTGACAGATCGCGAGCGGCAGATCATGCGCCTGGTGTCCGAGGGATTGTCGAACAAGGAAATTGGACGGCGGCTGAGCATTGCCGACGGTACCACCAAGGTACATCTCCATCACATTTTCCAAAAGCTCGAGATCAGCAACCGAACGGTTCTCGCGGCGTTGGCCATATCCCAGAATGCCAATGAGGGCCGCAATTGATCTCCCCGATTCCGGTAGCCTCTTAGGCGTCGGTCGTTCGATGCCCGATCAGCAGCTTGTGCATTGGCACTCTTGAAGCGGGGAACGGTTCGCGTTCGGGCTCTGTTGGGTGGTTTGTTTCGCGCCCCCGTTCGCCGCTCCGCTGCCCTGACTTCCGATCGACTCATTCTCGTCTGCATTGAGGATGTCGAAGAGTTCAGCAGGAACAGACTTGCCACTGGGTAACCCGAAAGAGACAGGAGTAACGACAAGGAATTGCCGCGCGAGATGGAAATGAACCTAAAATGCATTATCCCAAAGCTGGCCCGAACAATGCCGATCTATCGCACCTATGTTCTGGATGAACGCGGTCACGTGGTGGTTGCGATCGACCTCGAGTGCGCCGATGACGAGGAAGCGATCGCGCGCGCGAAACGGTTGGGCGACGGCGAGGTCGAACTTTGGCGACGAGTACCGCTGTTCGAATCCCGACAGTCGCGGCGCGAGTTGGATCCGCGATGAAACCCCGGTCAATCGTGGACCGCACCCCGAGTAAGCAGCTTTGCCGCCTAAAGCCAGCCCTCCCGGCGCAGCAGGAGAACGAAGGTGATGCCACAGCGCCTGGACAACGCCAAGCAACGCCAGGACACCTCAGGAAACATCAATAGTCAGCTTTGGGGGTACTGCAGGTCGTTGGTTCGAATCCAGCTGCCCCGACCAATTCCAGCCGTTCGGGATATCCAATCGGGATATCCGTCATATCGCCGGCGGCCGATTTTCGGCCAACCAGCTTCCCAAAAACAAATCAGGCGCGCCGGGTTTCCAACACGCCTGATTTCAACTCCGCATCAAGTGCGGGGCGGAGCGATCAATAGCAGACCAGCGCGCCCCAGCGATTGTAGAAGCATCCGGCACCGCCACCGTAGTAGCCAAAGCCGCGCGGATAGCCGCGGACATAGCCCCCACGATAAAGCCCTCTGCCTCGACCGCCACGATAGACGAAGCCACGGCCGCCGCGGCCCCGATAGGCCTGTGCCGGTGTCGTGGTGGCGCCTACGAGAATCGCCGACGTGCCAACAAAATAGACGAAGAGCAGTGCCATCGCTGCCAGGCAGCGCGTCAGGATGTTGTAGCGTTTAACCATCTAGATCTCCCGGTCACTTCCAAAGCACCCGGATTTGGGATGCCCATCTCACTTAGACGCGCGAGCAGGCTTTCGGTTCGGGTGCGCTAAGACGATATTTTTACTAAGGTTCTTGCGGCAGTTGAGGACTTTATTGAGACGGCCGGATAAGGTCAAGTTCGCGAGCCGTTCATCTAGATTGCAAATGAACTGCCGAATGGATTGCAGCCTCGATCGTTTGTGCGCTGCGAGATTTGTTGACGCGGGAAAAACCACGACGCCACCTTGAACTCGACACGATCTTCCGCTTCAGCGCAACGCGCGTCCCCTCCCAGAAAAGTGCCCATGCCCAAACAACACACCTACGTGCTCGGTCTAAACACCTATGACCACGATGTCAGCGCATGCCTGTTGCGTGACGGCGCCATCGCATTCGCGATCGCCAAGGAGCGGCTGACGCGCGAGAAGCACGCCACCGGCTTCTATCGGGAGGTGATCGATTATTGCCTTGAGGCCGAAGGCATCACGCTCGACGACGTCGATCTGGTGGTGCGCAATTGCTACATCCTCCCGGTCGAGGAAATGGAAGAGCGGCTGATCTCGCACGACATGCCGGCCTTCCTTCCCGAATCCGAACGGCGCGACGCCCCAAAACATCCGCTCTATCTCGCTGATTCCAGCAAGGTGGTGTCGATCTCGCACCATCTCGCGCACGCCTACAGCGCCTTTGCCGCGTCGCCGTTCGAAGAGGGTGCGGTGATGATCGTCGACGGCGTCGGCAGCTATAAGTCCGATGTCATGGAGCCGTATCCGGACGCCGATGGCGCGAGCCGGCTCGCCCGCGAATCCGAGAGCTATTACAAATTCTCTGGCACGAAGCTCGAATGCCTGAAGAAGGTCTGGATGGAGCCGGACCGCGGTTTCCTCAGCGACGAATTCTACAACATGCCGGGTCTGGGCGCGCTGTACAGCCGCGCCTCGACCTACATCTTCGGCGACTGGAATAAATGCGGCGAGCTGATGGGGCTTGCGCCCTATGGTCGCCGCGAGCAGGTCAAGCATCTGCTCGAGCTCGAAGGGGAAACCCTGCATGTGCCGCGCTGGACGAGCGACCTCAAGCAGCCTTATCTGATCGACAATGGCGGCTGGGAAAGCAATCCCTCGATGCGGCATTGGGAGGATGTGGCCTGGCGGGTGCAGGACGACACGGAGAACGTGCTGCTGGCCCGTACCCGCTGGCTGCGCGAGACGACCGGGACCAAAAACCTCTGCATCGCAGGCGGTGTCGCGCTCAACTGCGTCGCCAATGGCCGGATCGCGCGGGAAGGCGGCTTTGAGAATGTCTGGATCCAGCCGGCCGCCGGCGACGACGGCATTGCGATCGGCTGCGCTTTCTACGGCTGGCTCGAAATCCTGAAACAGCGCCGCGGCTTCGTGATGGATCACGCCTATGTCGGCCGGCGCTACGGCGAGCCGGAAGTCGAGCGCGCCCTGAGCAAGCCGCTGGTGCGCATCCAGGTCAACGCGGTGCGCAGCGACAATATCTGCCGCGACACCGCAAAGCTCCTGGCCGAGCAGCGCGTGATCGGCTGGTTTCAGGGCCCGTCGGAATTCGGTCCGCGCGCGCTCGGTAACCGCAGCCTGATCGCCGACCCGCGCAAGGCCGAGATGAAGGACATTCTGAACAGCCGGGTCAAACACCGGCAGGCGTTCCGCCCCTTTGCGCCGATCGTGCTGGCGGAACGGATGACGGAAGTGTTTGAGGGCGAGGAGGACTCGCCCTTCATGCTGATCGCAAAGCCGGTGCGGCCCGAGTGGCGCGACAAAATTCCAGCGATCGTCCATGTCGACGGCACGGCGCGGGTGCAGACCGTGCGCGAGGCGACCAATCCAAAGCTCTATCGGCTGCTGAAGGAATTCGACGCACTGACCGGCGTGCCCGTGCTGATCAACACGTCCTTTAACGTCAAGGGCGAGCCGATCGTGGAAACGCCGCGCGACGCCGTTGGCTGCTTCCTGACCACGGGAGTCGACAATCTGATCATCCACGACACCGTGGTCTCGAAGACCGCCATGCACAAGATCGTCGCCCCGCTGGTCAATACCTATTGGGACGTTTCGACGCTGGTGTCATCGACCACGCAGGGGGCCTGACCGGCCGCCGCTAACCCGGCGACTGCGGTCAGGCCGGCTTGGGGGCAGCCGGCTTGGGCAACGGCTTGTCCT
>Ga0066709_100003401_pt1 | contig 12189 bp, 12 predicted proteins | sample GraSoiAngelo_158_FD_79665 | JGI IMG/M metagenome (GOLD analysis project Ga0066709, IMG submission 79665) | Grasslands soil microbial communities from the Angelo Coastal Reserve, California, USA - 14_1009_16_30cm | ecosystem: Environmental > Terrestrial > Soil > Grasslands | place: USA... | reverse complement strand
CGCCATCCCCGTTCGCCGCTCACTTTCGAGACGCTCGCGCCCGGGATGCCCGGCGCGGTCTCCCGCGCGGGAACGGCAGCCGCGTTCGCCGGCGCCGTCGCGATCGCGCTCGCCGCCTGGGTCGCGGGCTGGCTGCCGCGCGGCCTCGTGATCGCGGTCCTCGCCGGAGGATTCCTGGGCGCGCTCTCCGAGAGCGTTCTCACGGACCTGGGCCGCCGGCTGGGATTCCGTCTCGACCACGAGTTCGCGAACGCCTTCAATACGTTCGCAGGCGGGTTGATCGCTCTCGAGATCGCTCTTTCGGTCGAGATGGGGTCGGTCTGGTGGCCGGTCCAGCCGGGATGAAGCACTGGCTGCGGCTCGCTCGCCCCTTCACGCTCTTCCCGCCGCTCCTCGGGATTCTGTCGGGCGCGGTATGCGCGTTCGGGTCCGCACACAATCCGGACGTGTCGAGGCGCGTGACCTGGCAGATCCTGCTGACAGTCGCGATCGGGTCCCTGTGCGCCTCGGCGATGAACGCGGCGTCGAACATCGTCAACCAGATCGCGGACCTCGAGATCGACCGACGGAACAAGCCGGACCGTCCGCTCGTCACGGGCGAGGTCGAGATTCCGAAAGCCTGGGCGGTCGCGGCGCTTCTTTACGTCGCCGCCATCGTGCCGACATGGCTGGTCGTCCCGTACCCGCATGAGTCGTTCGCGGATCGGATGCGCGCTCCTCTGCACGTTCACGCCGCGTTCTTCATCTATTCGATCGGAGCTCTCGCGACGTTCGTGTACTCGTTTCCGGCGTTCGGGCGCTCGAAACGGCACTGGTTCTGGTCGAATTTCACGATTGCGGTAACGCGGGGGGGGCTGCTCAAGGTCGCCGGGTGGTCTTTCATCGCTTCGGTTGCTCTGCCCGAGCCCTGGGCGATCGGCGGGGTCTTCGCGCTGTTCCTCCTGGGCGCGACGTCGACCAAGGATTTCTCCGACATGCCGGGAGACCGCGAGCACGGGATCCGGACGCTGCCGGTTCGCTTCGGGGTCTCGACGGCGGCTCGGGTGATCGCGCCGTTCTTCGTCGTCCCGTGGCTCCTGGTGCCGGTCCTTGCAGGTCTTCCCGATCCCGCCCGGCCCGGCGCGTTCCTCTTGACCGGCAACCGCGTGCTCCTCACGATCCTCGGGGTCGGGCTCGCGGGCTGGGGCCTCTATGCGGCGCGCCTCCTCCTGCGCAATCCGGACGAGCTCGCGAGGACCGAGAACCATCCCGCCTGGACGCACATGTACCTGCTTCTGATGGCGGCGCAGATCGGTTTTGCCCTGGCGTACCTGGCTTCATCGAACCTGAGCCCCTAGAATCAATCGATGGACCGTGAATCGGCGACCGAGCGGATTCCTCTCGCATCCTCCGAGGACCTTCGCGTTCGCTGGCGCGGTCTCGCGCTCATCTTCGACGAGCCGACCCTGAACCGGTTGGTCGCCCTCCTCGCCGAGCGGATTCCGGAGATCGAGGACCTGAAAGTCCACGTGACGCCGGGCGAGCTCGCCGTCACGGCAATGATTCACCGGTTCGGCGTGCCGCTCTCGGCGAAAGCGACCCTCTCGCAGCTCCGGCTGAAGGACGGGTTCCTGGCGTTCGTTCTGGACAAGGTCCAGGCGCTCTCCTTCATCCCGATCCCGGATCAGCTCCTCTCGTACCTCGTGCAGCGGGCGCCGCGCGGCCTCCTCACTTACTACCCGGACGATCGCATCATGGTGGTGAACCTGGCTCCGTGGATGCCGCCCGGGATCGACCTGTCTCTGGAGCGGACCGTCTTTGCCGAGGGCGCCCTGACCCTCGAGTTCGGCGACGGCTCGTACGATCTCGGGCTCGTTCTCGGAGATGTTCCCGGAGCAAGCGACCAAGACTAGACTCTCGCTCGAATGTCCCTTTCCTAGCAGTCGCGCCGGCTTGAAAAAGGTTCTCGTCGCGCTCGCCGTGTCGACGGGCGCGGCGGTCGCGGCGCTCGTGCTTCTCGCGCTTTCGACCTTCCCGCGCGAGAGCGGGGCGGTTCGGGTCTCCGGGCTCTCGGCGCGGGTGACGATCGAGACCGACGCCCACGGGGTCCCGACGATTCGCGCGGCGAGCGAAGGTGATGCTCTCTTCGGCCTGGGCTACGTCCACGCGCGCGACCGGCTCTGGCAGATGGAGTACCAGCGGCGCATCGGCGCCGGCCGGCTGGCCGAGATCCTGGGACCGCGGCTCGTCGAGACCGATCGGTTTCTCCGGACGATCGGCTTCCGGCGCGCCGCCGAGTCGGCGTGGAAAAGTCTTTCGCCGTGCGCGCGGGAGCTCGTCGAGGCCTACGTCCGCGGGATCAACTCGTTCCTCTTTTCGTCGTCCGCGCGGCCGGTCGAGTTCCGGATCCTCCGTTGCACTCCGGCGCCCTTCGATCCGGTCGACTCCCTCGTCTGGGCGAAGTTGATGGCCTGGGATCTGGCGAGAAACGCCCGCGACGAGATCCGCCGGGCGCGTTTCGTCGCCGCCGTCGGAGAGAAGCGCGCCGCGGAGCTGCTGCCGCCGGTGCCGGAAGAGCCGACGATCCTGGAGGAAGGAGAGTGGAAGCCCGGAGCCGGGAATCGAAAATTGGCAAGCGGAAATCGATTTCCGCCTCGATTCCCCATGCCCGATGACCGATTTCCGTTCCCGGTCTGGGAGCGGCTCGACGCTGCGTTCGAGCGCGCCGGCGCCCGCGACCCCGACGATCCGGGCCCCGGCAGCAACTCGTGGGTCCTCGCGGGCTCCCGGACCGTCTCGGGAAAGCCGATCCTCGCGAACGACCCGCACCTCGCGCTGCGCGCTCCGTCGGTCTGGTACGTCGCGAGTCTCGTCGCGCCCGGATTCTCCGTCGCGGGCGCGACGCTCCCGGGCCTTCCGGGCGTCGTCATCGGGCACAACGATCGGATCGCGTGGGCGCTCACCAGCCTCGAACCGGACGTCGAAGACCTCTTCATCGAGAAGCTCGATCCGGCGGATCCTTCGCGGTATCGGTGGCGGGAGGAATGGAAGCGCTTCGAGACGCGGCGCGAAACGATCCGCGTCCGCGGCGGCTCCGACGCCGTCGTCCTCGTTCGCTCTTCCGTCCACGGCCCGGTCGTCTCGGACGTCCTGGAAGGCGCGTCGACGCTCGGCCGCGCCGTCGCCTTGCGGTGGACGGCGCTCGACGACTCCGATCGCACGGCCGAAGCGATCGAGGGAATCGACCGCGCCCCGGGCTGGGATGAGTTCGTCTCCGCGGTCCGGCTGTTCCGCGCGCCCCCGCAGAACTTCCTCTACGCCGACGTCGCCGGCCACATCGGCTACACGGCGTCGGGAGCGATCCCGATCCGCCCGCGGGCGGACGGTCTTCTTCCCGCGTCGGGCGCGGGAGAGGACGACTGGCGGGGGTACGTCCCCTTCGAAGAGCTCCCGCGCGCGCTCGACCCCGCGCGCGGCTTCCTCGTGGCCGCGAACAACCGGGTCGTGCCGGGCCGAGCCGCCGATCGGATAGCAGGCGACTGGCAGGAGCCCTACCGCGCGCGGCGCATCACGCAGCGGATTCTCGCGGAGGGGAAGCTCGGCGTTTCCGACGTCCGATCGATCCAGCTCGACCGGGTTTCGCTCCAGGCCGAAGAGCTCCTCCCGTTGCTGCTCGACACTATGCCGGCCGATGCGCCGTCGCGCGACGCGCTCGCGAGACTCTCCGCCTGGAATCGCGAGTTCGCGCCGGAGTCGGCGGCGGCCGCGATCTACGCCGCCTGGTACGGCGAGCTCGCGCGGATGCCGGAAGACGAGCTCGGATCGGTTCCGGCGGGCGTCGTCCGGTCTCGATTTCTCATCCGCGCGCTCGCCTCGGATTCGGACTGGTGCGACGACGTGCGGACTCCGGCGCGGGAAGCGTGCGCCGATTTCCGGAGCGCGACGCTCGCGCGCGCAGTCTCGTTCCTTCGGGGACGGCTCGGGCATGATCCGGCGCGGTGGCGCTGGGATCGCCTTCACCACGCCCGATTCCCGCACGGCGTGTTCGAGGCGGTCGCCGGCCTCCGCGGAATCTTCAGCCTGGAGGCGGGGCAGGGCGGCGATGCCTCGACCGTCAACGTCGGCGCTTACCGGCTCGACGGCTCCTTCCGGATGACAGACGGGCCGAGCTACCGGCAGATCGTCGACCTCGCCGATCCCGGCGCCGCCGTCTTCATTCACCCGACCGGCCAGTCGGGAAACGTCTTCGATCGCCGCTATCGCGATCTGCTGCCGCTCTGGAGGCGGGGCGAGTACCTTCCGTTCGTCGCGCCTCCGCGCAAGACCCTGGTCCTCCGGCCGAAATAGAATCGCTCCACTTTCGAAAGGAGAACACACGTGGTCCGACGCTCGACGCTCTTTGCACTGCTTCTCGTGGCGGGTCTTCTGCTGGCCGCCGGCGCCCGGGGAATGACCGCGAAGACCTACCAGGTCACGGGACCGGTCCTCGAGGTCTCCAACGACATGATCGCGGTCCAGAAGGGCAAGGACCGCTGGGAAATCGCGCGGGATCCGTCGTCGAAAGTCCCGGCGAACCTGAAAGTCGGCGACAAGGTCACGATCGAATACCGGATGACCGCGACCTCCGTCGAGGTCAAGCCCGCGGCCGCGTCGAAGAAAAAGAAGTAACGGGGGCGAGGGGCCGCAGCACGACGACGGCCAGCCGCCCGTCCGTGACGTACCAGTCACCGCCGCCGTTGCGGCCCCGGCGCGCGGAGAGATATCCGGTGACGCGGGAGGTTCCGCCGATGCGACCGGCGTGGCCGAGGTCTTCGATCAGCTTGTCACGCTCGGCATCGATCCGCGGGTCGATGTGGTGCATCACTTCACCCGTGAAGCGGGAGATCCCGAGGCTTCGGTCGAAGCTCGCTGCGCCGAGCCAGACGGCTCGTCCGCCGCTCCTCCCGCCGTAGCGCCAGAATCGGACGTGGTGCCGTCGTCGGGGACTCCTTCCGACGAGCTGCTCGAACGCGATGTCCTGCGGCCGGCGGCGGGCCACGAAATGCGTGCTCATAGGCGCCGCGGAGTACGGCCGGTCGAGCAGAACGCTCCCCGCGTCGCGCAGGCCGCTCCGAAAAGTGATGCGGTCGGCCTGGATCCAACCGGCCGCGCGCATCGCGGCGACGACGTCCTCTCTCGTCCCGACGAGAGCGACGTTGATCGGATCGGCCGGAATCCCTTCGGCGGTGTAGGTCAGGCGCGGAAACGCTCCGTCCGGCGGCAGCGCGCCGTGCCGGCGCCAGACGGCCGGCAGCACGACGTAGGCGAGCATCGCGTAGGCCGGAATGGCGAGCCCGAGAAATCCGGCCGACCGGAGGGTCCGGGAGATCGCCGGCCCGCGGCTCTCTCGACTCTTTCGCCCGGGAAGAGACGTTGTCATCGGAGAGAACAGTCTAGCCCGGAAAAGGTGAATCGCGGATGAAGCTCAGAGCCCCGGCCAGTACGGCCGCTGCGCGTCGAGCGTCTTCCGGATGACCCGCTCGGCCACCGCGTTGGGTGGACCCGCCTCGGGTCCGGCGACGCTTTCACCGAGCAGCGTGCGCGTGCACGCCGCGGCGGCCGCCGCGACCGCCTCGAGGTTGTAGCCTCCTTCGAGGGCGAGCACGACCCGTCCTCCGGCGAGAGAGGCGACGCGTTCGGTCATCGCCGCGTAACCGTCCGGGGAAAGGAGCATCCCTCCCAGGAGATCGCCCGCGGCCGCGTCGAACCCGCAGGACACGAGGGAGAGCTCCGGCCGGAACTCGCGGGCGATCGGCAGCAGCACGCGGTCGAAGGCCGCGAGATATTCGGCATCTCCCATTCCCGCCGGCCACGGCACGTTGACGGTAGTGCCGCGGCCGGCTCCGCTTCCGACTTCCGTCGCCGCGCCCGTGCCCGGATAGAACGGAAACTGGTGCGTCGAGAAGTACAGGACGTCCGGGTCTTCCTCGAAGCTCGCCTGCGTGCCATTGCCGTGATGAACGTCCCAGTCCACGATCAGCACGCGGCGGAGGCCCGCAAGCCGCGCCGCCTGAGCGGCGATTGCGACGTTGTTGAAGAGGCAGAAACCCATCGCCCGATCCGCTTCGGCGTGGTGTCCCGGCGGGCGGACCAGCGCGAAGCCGTTGGCGAGCGTTCCGGAGACGACCCCGAGCGCGAGGTCGACCACGCCGCCGGCCGCCTTCCGGGCCACTTCCGCGGATTCTCGGCTCGTGTAGGTGTCGGGGTCGAGCTGGACGAAATCGCGGCGAGCCGTGGCGAAGACTCTGTCGACGTGATCCGGGGTGTGGATTGCGAGAAGCTCTTCGCGAGTCGCCTCCCGCGCCGGGATCCGCCGGCAGCGGTCGAGCAGACCGATTTCTTTTAACCGGTTCCAGATTGCGGCGAGGCGTCCGGGATGTTCCGGATGCTCGTACGGCGCGCGGTGGCGGAGAAAGACCTCGTCGAAGACGAGGCCCGTCGTCACGGCGCGGAAGCGGCGAGCTCGGGAGGCGAAGCCGCGCGCTGCAGACGGTCCTTCGCGAGCTCCGGACTCCGGGTGCAGGACCGGTCCGAGAGAAGGCAACGGCGGAGGTTCAAGTCGCAGCCGCAGTCGCAGCAGTCCATAACGAGTCGGCCCACGTATTCCTCGCGCGCGAGCGGCGGCAGCCCGGTGCCGGCGAGAAGGGAGGCGCGGTTGGTGCTCAAGGAGGTGGCCGGCGAAACGGCCTTCGGCCGCGGAGCCGGGTGTCGCGCTTTTCCCGCGAAGAACCAGAGCATTCCGACGAACGCGAGACCGTAGACCATGACCGCGATCACGGCGATCCCCGGGCCGCGCCGGCGCGGTTTCGCGGGCTCGGACGGACCGACGGCCCGCAGCCTTCCGGGACCGATCGAATCAGGCATCGAGAGCCGCGGCGAGCGCGACCGGATCGGACGTGGGCATCGAACAGGTGAAATTCCGGCAGACCCAGGCGCGGGCGGCGCCGTCGGCGGAGGCGCGCGAGGAGACGAGCGGGGAGAGGTCCGCGAGACTCTCGTTCGCGTCGGCGTGGGCGAGGACGCGGTTCGAGCGGCTCGCGAAGACCGCCGCGCGCAGCGCCTCGAAATCTTCGCGCCCCGGGTCGCCCGAGAGGACGACCTCGCGGGGCTCCCTCTCGCGGTAGTCGAGCGCGCAGAGGAGGCGTGGGAACGCGGCCGGCGCGCGGTCGAGATATCCCGCGAAAGCCGAAAAGATGGACTCGGCGCGGTCCCGATACTTCGAATCGCCGGTGAAAGCGGCGAGCCGCAGGAGGTTCATGGCCGCTACGGAGTTCGAGGAGGGAGTCGCTCCGTCGAAGGTCTCGCGCGGGCGGACGATCAGTCGGTCGTGCTTCTCCGCCGCCAGGAAGTAGCCTCCCCGCGGATCCGGGAAACGCCGGTCCATTTCGCGCTGCAGCTCGACGGCCGCTCGAAAATAGCGGGGCTCGAAGGTCGCCTCGTAGAGGTCGAGCAGCGCTTCGACGAAGAAGGCGTAATCCGAGGCGAAGCCCGAAATCTCGGCGACGCCGTCCTTCTCCCGGTGCAGGAGGTCTCCCGCGGTCCGGCAGCTCGCGAGGATGCGATCGGCGGCCCGGCGCGCCGCCTCTCCGTAGCGGGGCTCGTCGAGCAGGCGGCCGGCCAGCGCGAAAGCGGAGATCGCGAGTGAGGTCCAGTCGGTCAGCAGCTTCTCGTCGGTCATAGGCGCGACCCGGCGCGAGCGCGCCTCGTACATCTTTCGCCGCCCCTCCGCGAGCATCTTCTCGACGCGCGCCTCCGGAATGCCGAACTCGGCCGCGATGTCGGCGGTCCCGGAAACGACCGACAACACCGTCTGACCCTTCTCGAAGTTGCCCTGCTTCGTGACGCCGAACCGCGCCGCGACGATCGGGGCCGCTTCGGGTCCTACCGCCGATTCGAGGGAGGACAGGTCCCAGACCGAGAACGTCCCTTCCTCTCCGCCGGCGTCGGCGTCCTGCGCCGCGAAGAACCCTCCCGCGGAAGGCGTCATCTCGGCCAGCAGGTAGTCGAGGGTTTCCCGCGCGATCCGGGCGAAGTCCGCGTTTCCGAACGCGCGATGGGCGAGGAGATACGTCCGGGCCAGGAGCGCGTTGTCGTAGAGCATCTTCTCGAAATGCGGGACGAGCCACTTCGCGTCGGTCGAGTAGCGATGGAATCCGCCGCCCAGCTGGTCGTACATGCCGCCGGCCGCCATCTTCGCGAGCGTCTTCTCGACCATCTCGCGCGCGCGCGGCTCTCCCGTGCGGAGGGAGTGGCGGATCAGGAACTCGAGGCGCATCGCCGGGGGAAACTTGGGAGCGCCCCCGAATCCGCCTTCGCGGGAATCGAACTCGATCGCGAGAGCGGCCGCCGCCCGGTCGAGCGTCTGCGCGCCCGCTTCCGGACCTCCGGAAAGACGGTGGGCCGCCCGGTCAAGGTGCGCATGAAGCTGACCGGCCGACGCCTCGAGCTCGTCGCGCCGCGTCTTCCAGGCGTCGGTGATCGCGGCGAGGACCGTCGTGAAGCCGGGCCGTCCAAAACGGTCTTCCGGAGGGTAGTAGGTCCCGCCGTAGAAGGGTCTGCCGTCCGGCGTCAGAAAGAGAGAGAGCGGCCACCCGCCGCTGCCCGTCATCGTCTGGACCGCCGTCATGTACACGTCGTCGACGTCGGGGCGCTCTTCCCGGTCCACCTTGACCGGCACGAAGTCGGAGTTCAAGCGCTCCGCGACCTTCTCATCCTCGAAAGACTCCCTTTCCATGACGTGGCACCAGTGGCACGTCGAGTAGCCGATCGACAGGAAGATCGGCTTGTCCTCCGCCGCCGCCCGGGCGAACGCCTCGGATCCCCAGGGATGCCAGTCCACCGGGTTGTGGGCGTGCTGAAGGAGGTAGGGACTCCTTTCGCGGGCGAGGCGGTTGGGCACGGGAACGGGATAACCCGCCGCGCCCCCGGAGGATTCCTGAGAGAGGGTCTATCGCGGCTCGGCCGTGATCGTGACTTCCTTGTCACCGTCCTTCACGACGACGACGTCGCCCGGCCCGAGCTCATCGATGCGCTGAAGCAGCTCTTTGGGCGTGATCTCGCGGTCGCCCGAGAGGCTCTCGACGATGGCCCGGGGCATCCTCACGTGAACTGTCTTTCCCCAGTCGTCGCGAAACACGATGTCGAGGGCGGAGCCTTCGGCCATGACCTCGATCGTATGGTCCTCTTTTTTGATCACGCCGGGCCGGCCGGGGGCGCTTTGTCCGGCGGCGTCCAAGATCTGGCGCGGCGTGATGTCGCTACTGTCCCAGCTCCCGTGGAGGTCGGCGCCGAAGCGCCGGATCGGAGAGAGCTTGGCGACCCGCGCGACCAGGCTCGAGGGGAGCGAGAAAGTAACGCGATGGGTGGAGTCTCCCTCCCGTTCCTTCATCTCGACCTTGAACCCTTTCACGCGCGAAAACTCGGGCGCCGGACGGCGCCAGAACGCCAGTGCAGCGGCGATCAACATCAAGACCACCAGGCCCAGAACGATCGCCCGGATCTCCTTCATGCAAGTCCCCCTCGTCTCACAGAACGCGGTCGGCGGCGGAAAGTTCTCTCTCCGCCGCTCGCCGCGGCCGGCCTCGGGCCGAGCTCGTGATATTTTTCACAAGCCGGTTGGAGCAGAATAACTCCGTCTTTATCAAGGTTTTCTCGAAAGATGCCGCATTTCATCACCGACACCTGCATCGGCTGCGGGGTCTGCGAGATCAAGTGTCCGACCCACACGATCACGGGGGACAAGAACGAGAAGTACGTCATCCACGCGGACCGTTGCATCGACTGTTCGGTCTGCGCCCGCTACTGCCCGGTCTCCTGCATCCAGGACCAGAAGGGCGAGCTCATCGAGAAGGTCAAGCCCCGCGACATCCCCAAGGCGATCGTCGACCGGGACCTCTGCACCGGCTGCGAGTTCTGCATCGACATCTGTCCGTTCGACTGCATCTATCTGATCGACGACCCGCTGCAGGAGACCTTTCACAAGATCGCGGAGGTGGACGCCGGTCCGTGCGTCTCCTGTCGGCTCTGCGAGACAGTCTGCGACAAGGACGCGATCTTCGTTCCGAACCCGATCACGCAGGCGAAGCGATACCTGCCCGTTCTGTGAGCTGCCGCCCCCCGATTCCGTGACCGAGGACCGCCCGCCGGCGGACGAGCTCTCCGAAGACGAAGAGCTCGGACGGCCGCCCGGTGCCGGGCGCCTCGTCGTCCGATTCTTCGTCCTTCCGCTTCTCGTCGTCGGAACCGCCGTCGGGATCTTTCTCCTCTTCAGCCTGATGACGTTCGAGCGCCGCTCGCCGCGAGATTATCTCGACGAAGTGCGAGGAGGGTCCGCCGGGCGCCGGTGGCAGGCCGCGTTCGAGCTGTCGCGTCGGATCGGCAGCATGAAGCCGGGCCCGGAGCGCGATGCCGTCGCTCGCGAGAGCCTGCGCCTGTTCGCGGCGCTTTCGCCTTCCCGGCCCGACGACGTCCGGGTCCGCCGGTATCTCGTCCTCGCGCTCGGAAAGCTCCAGGACCGCTCGGCGGTTCCGGTTCTGAAGACCGCGGCGACGGATCCGGACCCCGAAACCCGGCTGTACTCGATCTGGGCGCTCGGGATGCTCGGAGACCGGCGCGCGCTCGACGTCGTCCTAGAGGCTTCGCGCTCGGAAGACCCGGGCATGCGCAAGATGGCGGCTTACGTCCTGGGAAAGCTGGGAGACCGCTCGGCCGCTCCGCGGCTGCGGGTCCTGCTCGAAGACCGCGTTCCCGACGTGCGATGGAACGCGGCGATCGCGCTCGCGTCTCTCGGTGACGGCTCCGGCGTCGCGGTGCTGCGATCGATGATCGACCGCGCGGCGCTCGCGCGGCAGGCGCCTCTGTCCTCGGATCAGGTCGAGTCGGCGATGGTGAACGCGCTGAAAGCGTTCGCTCTCCTGCGCGACGAAGGGAGCCTCCCGATCCTCGAAAAAGTCGCGCGCGAAGATCCGAACCTGCGCGTGCGCGACGCCGCGCGCCAGGCGATCGAAGCGACGCGGCGGCCCGCGGGCTGAAACGAGAACGGCATGGCTGGGGTCAGGCCTTCACCTCGGACTCGCTCCGCCGACGGCGTGGCCAGGTGAAGACCTGACCCCGAGTTTGGTAATCTCGCTGAGCATGTCGACGCCGCAGAAGAGAGCGATCCGGCCGTCTCGTGAGGCTCCTTCCACCGAGGTCCTGGAGGACGGAGTCACGCGCCGCTCGACCTTCAAGTGGATGACGATCGCCTGGGTCGGGTTCGCGGCGGCGACGGGCGCCGGCCTGACCGCGTCGCTGCGCTTCCTGTTTCCCAACGTCCTCTTCGAGCCGCCGACCCGCTTCAAGGCGGGCGACCCGTCGACCTACGCCTTCGGCGTGGACGAGAGGTGGAAGGCGAAGTACCGGGTCTGGATCGTGCGGAACAGCGATTCGATGTACGCCATCTTCGCCCGATGCACGCACCTGGGCTGCACGCCGAACTGGCTGCAGGCGCAGAACAAGTTCAAGTGTCCGTGCCATGGCTCCGGCTACTACATGTCCGGCGTGAACTTCGAGGGTCCGACCCCGAGACCGATGGAGCGCGTCGAGATCGAGGTCTCCACGGACGACGGACAGCTCGTCGTCGACACCGCCGTTCGGTACATCTACGAGCGGGGTCAGTGGAGCGACCCGAAGGCCTTCGTGAAGATGGCATAGTCGTCTTGGGTCGTCGCTGGAATCGCTTTCAGCAGTCGGTGGTGGAGAGCCAGTTCTGGAAGTCTCTCTTCCGCGTCGGCATTCCGAACACGAACCGCAAGCGGGTCCTGGCGATGCTCGGCAACGTGGTGCTGCATCTGCACCCGGTCAAGACGAGAAAGTCGGGCGTCAAGATGCGTTACACATGGTGCGCCGGCGGGGTGACCTTCTTCCTGTTCCTGGTGCTGACCTTCACCGGGCTGCTCCTGATGTTCTACTACCGCCCGACCGTCGAGTACGCCTTCGTGGATATCCTCGACCTGCGCGAGCAGGTCCCCTTCGGGATCATGCGGGAGGTGCACCGCTGGGGCGCGCACGCGATGGTGATCACGGTCTGGATCCACATGTTCCGGGTCTTCATGACCGGCTCCTACAAGCCGCCCCGGGAGTTCAACTGGGTGATCGGCGTCATCCTGCTCGTCCTGACGCTCCTCCTTTCGT
>Ga0066709_100003400_pt1 | contig 12189 bp, 5 predicted proteins | sample GraSoiAngelo_158_FD_79665 | JGI IMG/M metagenome (GOLD analysis project Ga0066709, IMG submission 79665) | Grasslands soil microbial communities from the Angelo Coastal Reserve, California, USA - 14_1009_16_30cm | ecosystem: Environmental > Terrestrial > Soil > Grasslands | place: USA... | reverse complement strand
TTCACAGGCTAGGGCATTACCCTTCCGCGAAAACGGAACTTGGTGCTTTATCGCACTTTGACAACCGAAAGTAAACGAGATAGAAGAACTTAGTTACAGAAGGGGACACGGTGGTAACGATTCTGAATTAGGAGGGCTGATGGGCACAATAGGCAGGCGACGGCTGTTGGAAAGCGCGGGAGTCTTTTTGGCCGCGGGGGGAATCCCCAGCGGCGGCATAGCAGCGCCGGCAGCCGAACCGAACCCAGGCAAGCCGCTGCAGCTTGCAGACTTTGAACCGCGTAGCATGCTTCACGTCCCTGAGACCAAAGTCGAGCGGTCCCGCTACCCTCTGATTGATGTTCACACCCATCTCTCCAGAGTCGCGAAAAATACACACGGAGTTGGCATCGGCGAAGTGATGCAATATTCCGCCCCGGTCGAGGCGGTACTCCCCCTCATGGATCGGAAGAACATCCGCATCATGGTCAACCTCACCGGTGGAGTGGGGAAAGGATTGGATGAAGCAATTCAAAAATTTCAGACGCCTCATCCAGACCGCTTCTTGACGTTTACGGAGCCGTGGTGGGAGCGCTCCAATCAACCGGGATACAGCCAATTTCAGGCGGATGAGATTGTTCGGGCCCACAAGGCGGGCGCACGCGGATTGAAGGTTCTCAAAACGCTGGGACTCTACTTGCGCGAGAACGTCTCGACGGGACCACTCGTGAAAGTAGATGACAAACGCTTCGATGGCATGTGGGAAGCATGCGGGTCGCTGGGTATTCCGGTGGCGATCCACGTTTCCGATCCGGAAGCTTTCTTTCTTCCCATCGACGGTTTCAACGAGCGCTTCGAGGAATTGAACAATCATCCGGACTGGTCGTTTTACGGCAGAGATTTTCCCAGCAATCCCGCACTGTTGGAGGCACGCAATCGCGTCTTGGCTCGCCACCCTAAGACGCAGTTCATTGTGCTCCATGTGGGCAATGACGCCGAAAACCTTTCCTACGTCGGTGAATGCATGGACCGCTTCCCGAACATGCATGTAGAGACGGGAGCACGAATCGGAGAACTTGGCCGCCAGCCGCGCATGGCCGGAAAGTTCTTTGACAAATATCAGGATCGAATACTATTCGGCACGGACGCGGTTCCTCACGGGACCGAGACGCCGCAACAAATCTTCACCGACCAACTGTATGAAATCTATTACCGATTTCTCGAAACGGAAGACGAATACTTCGATTACGCGCCCGCAAAGGTGCCGCCTCAGGGGCGCTGGCGGATTTATGGTCTCGGATTGCCGGACGGAATCCTCAAGAAGGTTTACTACGAGAATGCCGCTCGGCTCTTGCAAGTCAAAATGTGAGGATGTGGATTTTTGAAGCGGACAAAGAGATTGACAAAATAAGGAGATTCTGCCAAGAAATAAAGCGAAACAAATAGTAAGTAAAGCAAAGGAAAGAGATGGCGCTTTTCTTTCTTCGATTTCTTCTGGGGTTCCTCATTCTAACGGTGCGTGGAAGTAACGACCCCCGTCCGGGAAACTTCCGAGTCATTGGGCCCGGCGGCGGCGGGGCCATGTTCCATCCAACGATCAGTCCCCACGACGTCAATACGGTTTTGGTCGGTTGCGACATGACCGGAGCTTACATCACTCACGATGGCGGCAAGTCTTGGCGCATGTTCAATCTACGAGGCGTTGCGCAGTTTTTTGTTTTTGACCCGCTGGACAAAAAGGTGATTTACGTGCAATCCAACGGCTTGTGGCGGAGCGAAGACCAGGGAGCCACCTGGAATCTGGTCTATCCAAAACCGTCTTCCGTAAAGAGCATCAAAATGAGTTCCGACCATTCCGACGAAGACCTTATCGCGGACCCGAATCCCCTGGGTAGAATCACCGCGATGTCCATCGATCCTGCTAATTCAAAGATCTTCTACGTGGCCGGAGGCGACAGAAAAAAAGGGACGTCTGCTCTTTTCGTTTCCCGCGATGCTGGCCAGAGTTGGACAAAGGAAGGTGATTTGCCGGAACTGGCCAACAAAGTGTGGATTAATCCGAGTTCACAACCTGGCGCGCGAATGCTTCTCGTTGCCGGTCCCCATTTCATCGCGGAGAGAACCTCGGAGGGGATCCAAAGGCTTCCGGCGCCCGTAGCGAAAACGTTCTCAGATATCTCGGCGGGATTCAGCAAGAATGGCAAACCGGTGATTTACGTGGTGGGGGACGAATCGGCTTATGTTTCCGACAACGAAGGGACCACCTGGCGGAAGGCGAGCTTGGGGCAAGGAAATGGAAAGATGCGAGCCATTGCAACGAGCTTCCATAATCCCGATACGGCCTATGTTTCCTACAATAGTTTGGAAGAAGGTGGAATCAAATGGTTGGGAGTCGCCAAAACGACGGATACAGGGCGAAGCTGGCAATTGGTTTGGAAAGAAGACAGCAATCCGGCCGCTAAATCCGCGCCCAACATTCACGATGCATGGATCACGGAACGATTTGGAACGGATTGGGGAGAGAATCCACTCGCACTCACTGTCGCCGACCAGGACGCCAACATCAGCTACGGGACAGACTTGGGAAGAACGATGCGCACGATGGATGGTGGCGCAAATTGGGTTGCCGAGTATTCGCGAAGGTCAGGGGAAAGTAGTTGGACAACCACCGGACTCGATGTGACGAATGCTTACGGCTACCATTTTGATCCGTTTGATCCCCACCGGCAGTTCATCTCCACCACGGACATAGGGCTTTTCCGCAGCGAAGACAGTGGGGAATCCTGGGTGAGTTCCACGCAGGGCGTGCCCAAAGATTGGATGAATACGACGTATTGGATCGAATTTGATCCCGCGGTGAAGGGCCGCGTGTGGAGTGTGAATAGTTGGACGCATGACTTGCCGCGGCCGAAGATGTGGAGGAGGAAAGGGATTCAAGGATATCGCGGCGGAGTCTGCCGCAGCGACGACGGCGGAAGGACGTGGACAAAATCCAATGCCGGAATGGAGCAAACCGCGGCTACGCACATCTTGATGGATACCACCAGCCCGCCCGATGCGCGCGTCCTCTACGTTGCCGCGTTCGGCCGCGGAGTATACAAGAGTACGGATGGCGGAAAGAACTGGACGCTAAAGAACAATGGCATTACCCAGAAAGAACCCTTTGCCTGGAGAATCGTGAGAGACACCAGGGGCACGCTCTACGTTCTCGTAGCGCGACGTTCGGAGGACGGGAGTATCGGAAATGAGGGCGACGGCGCGATTTACAAATCTAGCGACGGGGCGGAAACGTGGACGCCCGTAGCAATGCCCCAGGGAAGCAATGGTCCGAATGGCCTGGCCGTAGATCCCCAGGATCCGAATCGCCTCTATCTCGCGGCGTGGGCTCGGGATAAAGGCGAGCACGGCGATGGCGGCGGCATCTACTTGTCGGAAGATGCGGGCAAAACCTGGAGGCAAGTGCTCGAACGCGACCGCCACATTTATGACGTGACGATTGATCCTCGCGACGCGCACATTCTTTATGCCGCGGGATTTGAGTCTTCCGCTTGGAGGTCCGCGGACCGGGGTGAGACTTGGACGCGCATACCGGGATTCAACTTCAAATGGGGGCATCGCGTCATTCCTGACCCCCAGGACCCGAAAAAAGTCTACATTACAACTTTCGGCGGTGGTGTTTGGTACGGCTCGGTGGACGGGGAAGATCGCCCTCTCGACATTGTGACCCCGCAGCTTCAACCGGGACGCTAGTGCCTAGATTTTGTGGCCAGAAAGAAACTGCAGGATGGTATGGACGGCACCCAATTGTTGACACAGGCAGAATGGCAACGCGCCTTGGCGAAAGAGCAAGCAAGGGCAGCGGAATTGTTTGAGCGGCCGGAAGCGGAGCAGAGACGCCTTGGCTACTTCCACACGCTTCAAGAAATCTGCCAGCAGCCTTGGACATGGCTACGCACGCGCGAGCGAATGATCGCTTCGCGAGATGCCCTGAAGGAAGACTTGAAAGGCATTCAGAGCCTGGCGCTCACGGGCTCCGGGAGTTCCGAGTACGCCGCTGAATGCGTGCGCTCCCCGCTGCAGAACGAGTTGGGCATACCGACGGAATCGATCAGCGGCGGCGCGCTGCTCATGTATGGAGCGAAAGTTCTTCCCCCCGGCAGGCCCGGTTTGCTTGTTTCTGTGGCCAGGTCGGGCGACAGCCCGGAGAGCAACGGCGTCGTTGAATTGTTGTTGGGTACGGAACCACAAATCCGGCACCTTGTGGTGACCTGCAACGAGCAAGGAAGATTGGCAAAGGCATGGCTTGAGAATAGGAACGCACGGGTCATCACGCTTCCCAGCGAAACGCATGATAAAAGTCTCGTCATGACCAGCAGCTTCACCAACCTGCTGCTGGCTGTGCGGTTCCTGGGAATGCTCGAGCAGCAGGACAAATATCGAGCGCTGTGCGAGAGGCTAAGCGCAATAACCAGGGAATTGATACGATCGAAATTTGATCTGCTGGCGAAGATTGCGGCTAGGGATTTCCGGCGTGCCGTGTTTCTTGGCAGCGGATCGCGTTTCGCGGCATCGCGCGAGGCAGCGCTAAAGATGCTTGAACTCACCGCCGGCCGGGTAAACACGGTTTGCGAAACGTTTCTGGGCTTTCGACACGGCCCCATGAGTTGCGTGCACGACGACACCGTGATTGTTTGTCACCTGTCGTGCGATCCCATGATTCGCGCGTATGAATTGGATTTGGTGCGCGAATTGGATCGCAAGAAACTCGGACTGTTCAAAGTCATCGTTGGTGAAAACGTTCCAAATTCCGCGGTTAGAGAAGGTGATGAAGTCATAGAATGCCGGGGATTGAGTGAGCTTGGCGAGGACGATGACTTGGCGGTACACGTCGTAGTCGCGCAGCTTCTGGCTTTTTTCCGCTGCCTGGGAGAAGGGCTGTTGCCGGACTCCCCCTCCGAAGAAGGAATTATCAATCGCGTTGTGGAAAAGTTTCCCCTGCATGCTCCTTCTTGAGGGTGCTCGGAGCAAAACGGCAGCGCCGCACGAATGAGCTAGTAGACGAGCCTTAAAATACTGAGGGACAAATGTGCTTGACGCGGTGGCCGCTGAGGTCTCTCATCAGGATAAGAGCCGGGCGTTGCGCCTTAGCCATCCTGATCTCGCTGGTAGCCGCAATCCCAATTTATGGCCAGGTTCGCGTATGGGAAGGTGTCTTGGATCTTCCGGCGTACGAGGAGGGAGCGCCGGACCCTAATCCACCTTTTGATCAATTCTCGACTGGGCGCTTCAACTATCCCTATACGCTGCGAAACGAAATAACCAACACGCCTGCCGAACATCAGTGGCGCGCTGTCTACCTCGAAAATGAGTACCTGAAATGTTCCGTGCTGCCGGACATAGGCGGGCATGTTTACACCTGCGTTGACAAGATCAACGGGCAGCCCATGTTCTACGCGAACCCATCCATCAAGAAAGCCAGGATTGGTTATCGGGGGGCGTGGGCTGCCTTCGGAGTCGAATTTAATTTCCCCGTTTCCCATAACTGGGTCTCCATGTCGCCCGTCAACTTTACGTACGCGCAGCACCAGGATGGCAGCGCATCCGTTACTGTGGGCAATGTCGACCGAGTTTATGGGATGGAATGGACCGTGGAACTGACTCTGCGTCCCGGCTCTACGGTTCTGGAGCAGCGCACCACGCTCAGCAACCGCGGTGAGGTGCGCCATCGTTTTTATTGGTGGAACAATGCCGGCGTGCAGGTTTGGGACGACTCCCGGATTCAATACCCGATGCGTTTTGCCGCTGCACATGGATTTGCCGAAGTACAGCGATGGCCGGTCGATGGGCAAGGAAAAGATCTCAGCGTCATCCGAAACCAAACGGATGGCCCCGTCTCTTTGTTCGTTCATGGAAGCCGGGAAGATTTCATAGGAGTCTGGAATCCCCACTCCAATACGGGCACCGCGCATTTTGCCGAATACGCCGAAGTTCCCGCGAAGAAAATCTGGTCCTGGGGTGTGGACGCGGATGGGCTCGACTGGCGAAAAGCGCTCTCGGATAACAATAGCGCCTACGTCGAGTTGCAAGCGGGTCTCTTCCGAAATCAGGAGACGTACGCGTTTCTGGAACCGCGGCAGACGATCTCTTTTATGGAATACTGGATGCCCGTCCGTGATACCGGCGGCATCTCCCGAGCCAATCTTGCCGGCGTGGTTCATCTCCAGCGAAACAATGGAAATTTGAGCGTCGCGTTCAATGCCAACCGAAAGATATCCGGGACGATCAACGTTTCAGATGGAGCCACGTCCCTGCTGGCCGAAAAAGGGGATTTTGTACCCGAGCTCGTTTGGAAAAAAGAAATCCCGATTCCCAGCGCTCCAAGAAACCTAACGTTCGAACTCAAGACCAACGAAGGAGATGTGCTGCTGCGCCAGACCGAGGGTCAATATGACTGGATGCCGGAGTCCCAGATTAAGCTCGGCCCCCAAGTTTCCTACAAGGTCCCGGAAGAGAGCAAACGAACTACTGACGATTGGCTTCAATTTGGGAAAAACGAAGAACTCAACGGCAACGCGCTGGCCGCGCTGCAAACGTATGGGAAGGCACTGCTGAAATTCCCGGGGAGCTTTGAATTGCTAAAAGCCGCGGGACGCCTAGACGCCAGCCTGAATCGCTTTGACGAAGCTCTCCCTCGCCTTGTTGAGGTGCACGGACGTAACACGAGTGACCCGGAAGTCTCCTACTACGTCGGGATTGCTAATGAAGGGCTGGACCGAGACGAAGATGCCGCCGACGCCTACCGGGACGCTATGCGGCTTCCCTCCTACCGGGCCGCAGCCGCAATGCGTCTCGCAGAAGTGCAGGCTCGCGCGGGCAGATTGGATCGAGCTCAAGAGTTACTGACAGAAAGCTTGAAATTCGCTCCCGAAGATCTGCGCGCTGCGGAAGAACTGGTAGCGGTGCTCGACGCGCTTGGAAAAAAAACGGAAGCGCAAACGCTGGCCAAAGAGCGCCTCACACGCTTTCCTTTGAGTGATTTTGTTCACGAAGAACTTGGAAGTCCGAACCTCGCCCATTTGGCAGGCGACCCCTACCGCGTACTAAATATTGCATACGGATATGCGCGCCTGGGACTCTATCGACAAGCAGTAAAGGTTCTCTCTCGAGAATATCCGGCTGCAAAAGCAGATCAGACGGAACCTGGCGCAGGGGCGCCCCAAAACCATCCTTTGGTTGTCTACTTTCGTGGATATTGCCGCGAGAAGCTTGGCGAGGACGCGCAGAAGGACTACTCGCAAGCTTCCCGCCTTTCCACTCTGTACATCTTCCCAAACCGAATCGAAGACCTGCGGGCACTCCGAGCCGCCATTCGCATCAACGAAAAGGACGCAACAGCGCACTACCTGCTTGGAACCTGGCATTTCGCGCGTGGACAAACGGACCTCGCTCTCTCCGAATGGAAACGGGCTCGTGAGCTCAATTCTAAAATCCCGGTTTTACTGGCCAGCACGGGTCTGGCCTTACTTCACGTAAAACACGAATTTGCTGCCGCCCTAAATGCTTTTCAAGAAGGAATCACGAACGATCCCCTAAACCCTGTGAATTATTCCGGCGCACTTGTCGCCATGGCATTGCTCAGGAAATCCGCAGCGGAACGCGTGAGAATGCTAGAGCATTATCCCGACCTGAGCCGCATGCCCACTCCGTTGGTGTATGAACTTGCCTTGAACCGCGCAGAAGCGGGGAACTACGGCGCTGCCCTGGACTTATTCCATAATCGCTTCTTTGGCCGCGAAGAAGGCGGCACGAATGTTCGTCAAGTGTGGATTGAGGTCAACTTGCAGCAGGCCCTAAAACTCGCGCGAGAGAACCGCTGCAAAGATGCTCTCACCGTTGAGAAGTCCCTCGGTTCTCCAGTGCCTGACTTGGCGTTCACGCAAGACGGCCTGCTGCCATTCCTGAACTCGGCGAGAAGTAACTTTCTGCTTGGTGAAGTGTCTTCAGCGTGCGGGCAAGCGGAGGAGGCGCTGCAACGGTATCGCCGTTCTGCGCAAGCAACCGGGGCCTCGGACATCGTTTGGGCGTGGGCCTCCGCGCGAAAGCTGAATGGCTATGATCCGGCGAAGTGGCGCATGCGCGTCAACGCCGGGTTGCCCCAAACCGAGTCCAACGTGGAAACCGGGAGTTCACCGGGATGGTGGCTTTATACGGCAGGAGTTTTGCAAATCGCGATGGGCGACCCGCAGAAAGGCAATGCCTCCCTTCACGAAGCCTTGCTTGCGCCGGAAACTCGAATGTCTTATCACCTGAGCCGTTTGGCTCTCGCAGGAGCTACGCCTCGACCTACACCTCGATGACTTCGATGCCTCGGTTGCGAAGTCCTTCGGTAAATTCCTGAGGGGCGCGCGTGTCGGTGATCAGTCGCCGGATTCTGTCGAAGGGACCTATTCTCGAAACGCTCCTGCGGCCCAGTTTGCTGAAGTCCGTAACCACGTTCACTTCTCTCGCGGACCGGATCATCACATTATTGAGCTGCGCTTCAAGCACATCCGGAGTCGAAGGGCCGTTCGCGAGATCGAAACCGTCCACTGCCAGGAAAAGACGGTCGGCGTGAAACTCGTTCATCATCGCTTCCGCCTGCGGTCCTACGAAGGAACAAGAAACCGGGCGCAACAAGCCACCGATCATGATCAAGGAGACGCCGGGCAAGTCCGCCAGCTCGACGGCGATGTTCAGCGCGTTGGTGATGACCGTAAGGGACTGAATTTTCACCCTTTTCAGATGCCGTGCAATCTCCGCGGTCGTTGTCCCCGAATCGAGAATAATGGTTTCACCCGGCTTTACCAGTTCCGCCGCGGCTCTGCCGATTCTGACTTTTTCTTCTCGGTGCAGCGTCTCCTTCATGCGAAGCGGGTAATCTTGCGTGGCTTCCAGCCGCCGCACGGCGCCACCGTGAGAACGCACCACTGCTCCGACAGAAGCGAGGGCGTCCAAGTCGGTGCGTACCGTCACCGCAGAAATTGAGAAGCGTTTGACCAGGTCCGCGACGGTAACCTGGCCGTCTTGGTCAACCAAATCCAGCACGTTCCGGCGCCGTTGTTCAGTAAGAAGCGGGGCTTTTGGGGTCATGCACCTATCCGTTGGGCGAAGTATAGGGCCCCTAGGATGGGCAGTCAAACAGCAAACGTAAGTATGGCCGTTGCAAATACTTTCTTATGCTTTCTCTTGGTTCTTATCTATTTTATTTCTTGTTGCGTTTGCTTTCCTGGTGTGCTACATCCTTCCGGAGTTTTTCTGGAGGTGTCCTTTGAAGCGCAGCATTGCGTCGACTTGCGTTGTCCTCTTGGCGGTTTTCTTCCTTTTCGTGACTTGCACGGTTTTTGGGCAAGGGAATCTGGGCGCCATCACCGGTACAGTACAGGATTCGAGCGGTGCAGTAGTTCCCGATCTCCCGCTCACTATTACGAACGTCGAGACGGGTGTGAAGTGGACAGCCACAACCAGCAGTGCCGGATATTACCGGGTGGCCGTACCTCCTGGCACATACCGCCTGGAAACCCAAAAACAGGGCTTCAAAACACAGATAGCGGACAAAATCATCGTGCCGGTCGCACAGGTGGTTACGGTCGACATTGCGCTCCAAGTTGGCAACCAATCTCAAACTGTGGAAGTCAACTCGGCGGCGCCATTACTCACGCCCTCCAGCGCCGAGGTGGGTTCTTCCGTAAGCCCCCAGGAATTTGAGACGCTGCCCATCGAAGTTGGTGACGGAGGGCGGCAGCTTCAAACCTTCATCTTTACCAGTCTGCCCGGAACTGTTGGAAATACTTTTTCGGGTTCGATTAATGGTGGCCAGCTCTTCAGCCATGAAATCCTCATTGACGGCGTCACCATTGGGCGTTACGACCTCAGTGGCGGTAGCCTCGATGAATTCAGTCCGGGGACTGACGCGATTGGCGAATTCAAGGTGCAGACGTCCAACTATTCCGCAGAGTACGGCGAGACCGGTGGCGGAATCGCTAATTTCAGCTACAAATCAGGCACCAATGACTTTCATGGTTCGCTTTTTGAATACAACAAAAACCCCATGTTTAACGCCGCAGGTGTTCTCGTAAACACCTTTGGTGGTCAAAAGGACAATCAGAAAGAGAACAACTTCGGCGGGACAATCGGCGGCCCAATCAGAAAAGATCACACTTTCTTCTTCTTCAACTACGAAGGCGATCGTTTCCGGAGCTTTGCTTTCGCAGGCAAGATGTCATTGCCAACGGCCGCCATGAAGGCTGGCGATTTCAGCTCCTGGCTAGGGACGCAAAATTTCTGCGGACCAGACCCCGACAATAATCCGCAGCCTTGTTTCGACGCGCTGAATCGCCCTGTCTTCAAGAATGAGATCTACGACCCGACAACCACGCGCAATGTCACGTCGGGCGTAATCGACCCAGTCACCGGGCGAATGGCCACTGCCGACGGCGTCATCCGCGATCCCTTTTCCTTCGGCGGCAACTTGAATGTCATTCCTCCGGGTGAGTTCAGTAAAGCGACGTCTGTTCTCCTACCCCTGATTCCTGACCCTTCGCTGCCAGGAAACGTTAATAACAACTTCAGGCTCAGTGGCTGCTGCCCCATCCTTTCAAGGAACGCATACACTGCAAAAATAGATCACGTCCTTACCAGCAAACAGAAGGTATGGGGATCCTTTACGTGGAACCACAGGGACCGGTACAACAGGAATAACAGCAGGACATTCTTGCCTTTCCCTGGGCAGCCGATGAACCCCGTCAAGCGTCAGATTGTGGGCGGGCCACAGGTTCGCATCGCCCATGCATGGACGATCAGCAGCCGCAGCGTGAATGAATTCTCAGTTGGCTACAACCGCTTTCAAAATAAGAACAACATCACCGACAACGCTACATTCACGCCGCAGCTCGGAATTCCCGGTCTTCCCAACGACTGTTTCCCTCCTATGCGCTTCAGCGGTCATAACTCTTCAGGTTTCGCTCCCCTGTTTGGCGTTGGGTGCAAGAACGTGGACCCGTCGGAGAGCTACGTTTACCAGGACACGTACAGTTATTTGCGCGGCAAGCATAGCCTGAAGTTTGGCGGGGAAATCCGCCGCTATCGTTATAACACTTTTGAACCCGGTCCTCTCTCCGGAGATTTCTCTTTCAACGATCTCCAAACGGCGCTACCCGACTTTCCTGGGGACACGGGGCATCCTTTTGCCAGTTTCATTCTCGGCGCTGTCCGTAGCGCGAACCGCTCCATCTATACAACCGAGCCAGGCTACCGGGCTGGCCTGTATGCCTTCTTCGCCCAGGACGACTTCAAGGCCACCCCCAAGCTGACGCTCAATCTTGGGCTTCGTTGGGAACTTCCAATGCCCCAGAGAGAGGTGCTGAACCGTGAGTCTGGATTCGATCCCAGCGCCCCGAATCCTGGCGCCGACAATATTCCTGGCGCCCTGGTCTTTCTAGGCAGTTGCCAAACCTGCATTCACCGCAATTCCTTCCAGGATTGGTATTTCAAAGAGTTCGGGCCGCGCATTGGCGTCGCTTACCAGATTCAGAAGAATGTCGTGTTCCGCGGCGGTTACGGCATATCGTATGGCGCACCTATCGAAAACAATTTTGGCAGTCAAAATCTTTTCGGATTCAACAGCGGCGCACCTCTGATCATCAGATCGTCTCCCACCGGGTTTAAAGCGGATCCTGCTGCGTATTGGTCGACCCTTGTCTCTGCTCCTTTGCCGGCTGCGGCCCGCGTGGGTGTTCCCGCGTTCACAGGAACGCTCCCCAATCGCGACCCGGCGTCTGCTAATGGCCAGACGCTCGATTTTATGCCCAGAAGCGCTGCGGCACAGCCTTACGCTCAGAATTGGAGTGCCGGATTACAATATCTATTCCCTCATGACATCCTGCTCCAGGCAGATTACGTTGGATCGAAGGGCACTCGCCTTCTTAACGGTTACTTCGGGTTCTGGTTCAACCAGACTCCCTCGAAGTACATGGGTTTGGGGGAGCTCCTCTACCAAGACCTAGAGTGCTCATTGGCGAACTGTGACCCAAGTTTTCCTAACGCAGCGGCGACACTTGCTCAGTACGGAATCACGGGCTTACCCTACGCTAATTTCGAAAACAACAACTGGGACACGAGTGTGGCCACGGCACTCATGCCGTTCCCGCAATATTCCGGCCTCGTGAACAACTA
>Ga0066709_100003399_pt1 | contig 12190 bp, 9 predicted proteins | sample GraSoiAngelo_158_FD_79665 | JGI IMG/M metagenome (GOLD analysis project Ga0066709, IMG submission 79665) | Grasslands soil microbial communities from the Angelo Coastal Reserve, California, USA - 14_1009_16_30cm | ecosystem: Environmental > Terrestrial > Soil > Grasslands | place: USA... | reverse complement strand
CGCCAGAGAATCTTCCGAAGGAGGCTCCCCAAGTGGATGGTGTCCTCACGTCCTGACGGCGGCCCGGTAGAGCGCGAGCATCGCGGCGGCGATCTTCGCCGGATCGTGACGCTCGAGGGGGTATCGCGCGGGTGTGTCGTGACGGCGGATGAACTCCAGCTTCGCGGCGATCTCCTCCGGCGTGATCGTCTTCAGGATGGCCTCCGGGCAGGCCGCCGCGAACTCGGGAATGCCGGGCGGCAACACGACCCGGACGCCAAGCGCCAGGGCTTCGAGACCGGCGCGGGGAAGACCCTCGGTGTGCGAGGGCAGGACAAACACTTCTGCGCCCTGGAGGAGGAGCTGGACGTCCTTGTGCGGCACTGGACCCAGATAGCGGACGAGGCTCCGGCCGCCCACGAACGCGCGGAAGCCGCCGGGAAAAGACGCCTCGCCCTCCGGGGTCAGCGGGCCCGCGAGCACTAGACGGAGCTCGAGCGAGTCGCGCCAGACGATCTCCATGGCCTCCAGGAGCTCGCGGACGCCCTTCGACGGGGTGATGGCGCCCACGAAGAGCACGTAGGGCGTCTGCAGGCCGTAGCGCGCCACGGCCGCCGCGATGCGCGCAGCCGGGGCGCGATCGAGCGGTAGGAAAGGGATCGGGACGTGAAGGATCTTTTCGGCTGGAAATCCCTGTGACCGGATGAACTCGAGGATGTTCTGGGAAGCGCAGACCAAGGTGCGGCAGTGCCGGTAGTACTGAAGCGAGGCGCCCTCGTGCTTGGCCGCGAGGTCCCGCATGTCGCCGATCAGCCGAGCGCGGAAGAGGGGCGCCAGCCGGTGGATGGCTCGGTAGGAGGCGAGGGTGTGGTAGTGGACGACGTTGCTGCGGAGGAGCAGCGAGACGAGGAGAATGACGATCGCGCTCAGTACGGCCGCCGCGCGCTCGCCCAGGCGGGTCCTCCCGGCGCCTGTTGCCGGCAGCAGGCGCAGCACGCGCACGGGGCCGCGCCGCTCGAGGCGCGGGGCGCCGGCGACGGCGCGGGTCAGGATGGCGACGTGTGCCGTCGGCTCGTACCGCACCATGGCCCGGCTGAGCGTGTCGAAGTACACTGCAGCGCCGGAGAGCGAGGGGAAGAAGAGGGGCGTGACGAGGAGAATTCGCATCGCGGTCGTGGACGTTATCATAGCCTCATGCATCCGCCGAGCGGCGCCCTCTTCCGCATCTTCGACGCCGACCGGATCCTGGACCGCGCACGCCGGCACGGAGCGAGGCGCTTCGTCACCGCCTGGATCCGCGGCCTGGGCGACGTGCCCTTCATCGTGGGCGAGTTCGTGCGCTATGTGCGCGCGGTGGTGCCCGGCGCCGAGGTCACCGTGCTGGTGCGGCCCGGGCTCCAGGGCGCGTGCCGGTGGATCGAGGGCGTCCATGACGTCGTGGTGGTCGAGGAGTGGCAGCGGGAGCGCACGGCGACTTCCCTGTGGGGCCTGGCCTATCCGCCGCCCTGGGAGATCCGGCGCGCCCTGGCCCGACGGGGGCTCCAGCGGGCGTTCGACGCGATCCTGCCGTACCCGCTGGGAACATGGTACGCGCGCGACGCCACTGCTCGGCGCCCAGCACTCGGTTGGACCGAGGCTGAGCGGCGGTTCGGCCGGGAGTTCGTGGACCGAACCTTCCCCGACCGGTCGCGCTTTGTGATCGCGCTCAACGCTTGGATCGGGACTGCCCGCTACTACCGTGGCGACAAGGAGTGGGGCATCGGCAACTTCGCCCGGCTCACGACGATGGCGCTGGAGGCCATGCCCGACGTGCGCTTCATCCTCACGGACGGCGAGAAGGTGGACGGGCTGCCGATAGATCCGCGGGTCGTGGATGCACGCGGCGCGCTTGGCGTTGCTGAGAGCATGGCGGTCATTGCTGCCTCCAACCTTTTCGTCGGCCTCGACGCTGGGCCGGCCAACCTGCTGTACTTCCTACGCGACGTCGCCCTGCACCTCGTGGTACTCCTGGGGCGCTCGGACCGATTCACGCCGCTCTGCTACCCGCCTGCCAGCCCCGGAGTGCGGCTCACCACGATCCGGGGCGATCGGGAGGATATCCAGACCATCACGCCCGAGGCCGTGCTCGACGTCGTGCGGTCGATACACGGGGACCGGACGACGGCGTGACCGTAACCTCCACGCCTCGCGTCGCCGTCCTGATCGTCACCCGCAACCGTCGGCACGACCTGCTGGAGACACTCGACGCGGTGGCCGCGCTCGACTACCCGCCCGAACGGCTGGAGGCGCTGGTGCTCGACAACGGCTCCGAGGACGGCACGGAGGCGGCCGTCCGCGCGTGGGCCGAGAGCGGCGCTGGCCGACGCCTGGGACGCGTGGAGTGCGTAAGGTCGCCGGAGAACCGGGGCGCCGCTGCCGCCCGTAACGTGCTGGCAGCCAGGGCGGTGGGGAGCGACCTCTACTTCCTTCTCGACGATGACGCGGTGCCTGAGCGCGACTTCCTCGGTCGGGCGCTTGCCGCGCTCGATGATTCGGCGGTCGGCATCGTGGGCGGACGCATCGTGGCCTTCGACGAGCCCGCGCGCGACCTCGGCGGGGCGGGCGTGATCGACTGGCTGGTGGGCCGGTTCCGCGAGGTGGCCGCGACGCGCACCACCGACTGCGATTTCGTCGTCACGTGCGCGATGCTCGTGCGGCCGGCGGCGTTCCAGGCCGCCGGTGGCTTTGATGAGGACTACTTCGTCTACCACGAGGACGTCGACTTCTGCGTACGGGCGGGCCGGAGGGGCTTCCGCGTGTGCTATGCGCCCGCGGCCGTCGCGCGACACAAAGTGCCACCGGGCAAGACGCGGACGCCGGAGCGTCTTTACTATCTCCTCCGGAACAAGCTCCTCTTCCTCCGCAAGCACCTCCCGCCGCGGCGCCACCCGCTGGCCTGGCTCGCCTCCGGCGTCACGCTGATTCCCCGTATGCTCCTGCAGTCGGTGGTGGTGAACCGGGGACTCGCTCTGCCGGAGATCAGGACGATCCTCGCCGCGGGCCGCGACGGGCTCCGTGGCAGAACCGGGCGTTGGCGATGACGTCGATCCTCTTCGTCATCGACAATCTGGAGTTCGGCGGCGGTGAGCGCGGGTTCCTCCAGCTGATCCGCGCCGTGGCCGGCGAGGGCTGGACGGTCGCGGTGGCGGCGCACCCGGGCGGGCCGTTCGAGGCCGGAGTGCGCGCGGCCTGCGCCGCCTTCGTTCCGCTCGACATGGCCTCGCAGCTCGGGCTCGCCACCGTGGCTCGCCTCCGGCGGCTCGTGCGAACGGGCGGCTTCGCCCTCGTGCACAGCCAGGGGGCGCGCGCCGACTTCTTCGCCCGCCTCGCGCTCCTCGGCGTGCCCCGAGTCCGGTTGGTCTCGACGGTGCAGATGCCCGCCGAGGGGTTCGAGGTGGGCGCGCTCCGGCGAGCCGCCTATCGCGCCGCCGACCGGTTGGGCCGCGGGCGCGTGGACCGATTCATTGTCGTCTCGGAGGCGCTTCGTCGTCGACTCGTCGAGGGCCGCGGTCTGTGGCCGTGGCAGGTGACGCTCGTCCCGAACGGTGTCGAGCTGGCGCCGCCGCCCGCGCAGGCCGCCACGCTCCGCCGCGAGCTCGACCTCCCCGGCGGCGCGCGCCTCGTCGGCGCCGCGGGGCGGCTCGTGTGGCAAAAGGGGTTCGGCAACCTCGTCGTGGCGATGCCCGACGTGATCGCGCGGGTGCCCGACGCCCGGCTGGTCATCGCGGGTGAGGGGCCGCTCTGGCGCGAGCTGGAGGCGCGCGCCGGCGCGGCCGGCGTCGCCGAGCGCGTCCGGCTCGTCGGCTTCCAGTCTGACATGCCCCGATTCCTCACGACCCTCGACGTCTTGGTGGTCCCGTCGGTGCGGGAGGGCTTTCCGATGATCACGCTGGAGGCGATGGCGCTCGGCGTGCCCATCGTCGCGACCGCCATCGACGGCATCGCCGAGCAGATCACCCCCGACCGGGAAGGGCTCCTCGTCGCGCCGGGCGAACCGGCGGCGCTCGCCCGCGCGATCGTCGCCGTCCTCGAGGATCGCGCGCTCGCCGCGCGGCTGGGCGCGGCCGGACGGCGGCGCGCAAACGAGTTCGATCTGCGCCGCACGCTGGCCGCCACGCGCCGGGTCTACGCCGAGCTGCTGGGCGCCCCCGGCGGCCTGGCGTCTAAGCCGTGAAGCTCGTCGTCACCGGAGGCTGCGGCTTCATCGGCCGGAACCTGATCGCCGCCGCGCACGGGCGCAGCGTGCGGCTTCGGGTCATCGATGACCTGTCGGCCGGCACCGACGACGAGCTCGGCTTCCTCGGCCCGGTGGTGCGGCTCGATCCTGCCGCCAACCGGTACACCTGGAGCGACGAGATCCAGATCCTCAAGGCCGACGTTCGGGACCTCGCGGCCGTCGAGAAAGTCTGCCGCGGCGCCGACGGTGTGGTCCACCTGGCCGCCAGCACCGGGATCCCCGACTCGCTCGAAAAACCTCTGGAGCACTGCTCGAGCAACGTGCTCGGCACCGCCGTCGTCCTAGAGGCGTGCCGCAGACATGGCGTGGGCCGCTGCGTCGTTGCCTCCTCGGCCGCGGCCGTGGGCGACGCGACGCCGCCTATGCATGAGGGCCTCGTGCCCAGCCCGGTTTCGCCCTACGGCGCCAGCAAGCTCGCCGCGGAGGCCTACTGTTCGGCGTATCGGGGCGCCTTCGGCCTCTCCGCCGTCGCGCTCAGGTTTAGCAACGTCTACGGGCCGCACTCCGGCCACAAGACGAGCGTCGTCGCCAGGTTCATCACGGCGATCCTCGATGGGCGCACGCTGACGATCTACGGAGACGGCCACCAGACGCGCGATCTCCTCTACGTGCGCGATCTCACCGGCGCGATCTGGGCAGCGCTGGCCACCGGACGAACCGCCCACGGCGTCTATCAGATCGGTAGCGGCGTCGAGACCGCGGTGAACGACCTCCTCGGACGGCTGGGCGACCTGGCCGAGGCCCGGATCGGCCGGCGGCCGCGCGTCGAGCATCGCCTGCCGCGGGCGGGGGAGGTCGAGCGGAGCTTCGCTGACATCTCCCGCGCCCGCGCCGATCTTGGCTGGGCGCCGTCGACGCCGGTGGCCCGCGGCTTGGAGGAGACGTTCGACTGGTTCCTGGAGCAGCATCGACATGGAACACGATGGGTTTGAGCGCGGACTGGACGAAGCGAGCGCCCTATGACCATGCAGTCATCGACGGCCCCCATCACGACGTGGGCCGGGATGGCGCTCTGCCGGAATGCTTCGGCCGGCTGCGCGTGGGCGGATGGGCCATTGTCGACGATTGTCGATCGGGTCACATGCAGCAGACGCTCCGGCGATGGAATCAGCTCTTCGGCCCGTCGATCGCGTGGCCATCGTTTCCTTCCCTCCGCCACGGCTCGTGGGGCAGTGGTTGCGAGTCGCGCGGAGCCTCTGGCGCGTTCGCCAGCTCGGGCTGAACGCTGCCCAGGGCGAAGTTCTGACCGCTGGTGCCCTGTTTCCTGGTACCTTGGAAAAGGTATGGTCGTGAGACCGCGGCCGTGACCGTCGCGCAACTGCGTGCCGCGTTCGGCGGTGCCCGCCGCCCGCACGAGATACCGGTCCGCCCCACCGGGTAGCGCCGATGTGTGGCATCGCCGGCTACGTCGGAGTCGCCCCGCCGGAGCTGCTGCCGTCGATGCTGCGCGCGCTCAAGCACCGTGGGCCCGACGACGACGGGCTCCATGTCGAGCCGGGAATCGGCCTAGGATCCACCCGCCTGGCCATCATCGATCTCGACACCGGGGACCAGCCCATCCCCAACGCCGACGGCTCGGCGTGGATCGTCTTCAACGGCGAGGTCTACAACTTCCGGGATCTGAGATCGACGCTCCAGGCGCAGGGGCACGCGTTCCGGACACGCAGCGACACCGAAGTGGTCCTGAAGTCGTACGAGGCCTTCGGGGACGCGTGCGTCGAGCGGCTGCGCGGCATGTTCGCCTTCGCGCTCTGGGACCGCCGCCGACGTCGGCTGCTGCTCGCGCGCGACCGCCTGGGCAAGAAGCCGCTCTACTACTGGCACCACGACGGCCTCCTCCTCTTCGCTTCTGAGATCAAGGCGCTGCTCTGTCATCCGGCCGTCGCCCGCACCCTGGACTGGGAGGCCCTCCATCACTACCTGGCGTTCGGCTACACACCGCGCGCGCGCTCGATCTTCGCGGACATCGCCAAGCTGCCGCCGGGTCACACCGCCGTGTTCGCCGATGGCCGGCTGGCGCTGGCACGGTACTGGACGCTCCCCGGCGGGAGCGCGGTGGCGGGCGAGCGCATCGCGCCCGCGGATGCCCCGACGCTGGTGCGCCACGAGCTGCGCGAGGCGGTGCGCCTCCGGCTCGAGAGCGATGTTCCGCTTGGCGTGTTTCTCTCCGGCGGCATCGATTCGAGCGCGATCGTGGCCAGCATGCGCGAGGTGACCGGGCAGCGCATCGCCACCTTCACCGTCGGGTTTGGTCCGAGGGCGCCCTCGTATGACGAGCTGCCCTATGCGCGGATGGTGGCCCGGCGATTCGAGACCGACCATCACGAGGAGATCCTCGAGCCCGTCGTCGCCGACCTGCTCCCGACCATCGTTCACCACTTCGACGAGCCCTTCGCCGATTCGTCGGCGATCCCCACGCTAGTCGTCGCCCAGGCGACAGCCCGGCACGTCAAGGTGGTGCTCTCGGGCATCGGGGGTGACGAGACGTTCGCCGGCTACCCGCGCTATCTCGGGCTCCGCCTCTCCGAGCTCTATGCAGCGCTGCCCCGGCGGCTCCGGACGCTGCCGGCCTCCGTCGTGTTGCGCCTCGTGCGGGAGTCTGAGGCCAGCCGGAGCTGGGGGGACTGGATCCGGCGCTTCCTCGGCGGCGGCGATCAGCCGCTGCCCGACCGCTACCTCGGCTGGACGCGCTTCTTCTCCGATGCCGACCTCGAGCGCCTGGCCACGCCGGCGCTGCGCCGCCGCTGGCACGAAGGCGTCGACGACGCGCAGCGTGCGGCCTTCGCGGGGCTTGGTCATCATGATCCCGTCGATGGCGCCTTTCGCATCGATCTCAGCACCTATCTGCCCGACGATCTGCTCGTCATGGCCGACCGGATGAGCATGGCCCACTCGCTCGAGCTACGGGCGCCGTTCTGCGACCACCACGTGATCGAGCAGAGCCTGCGCCTGGCCCCGGCGGCCAAGCTCCCGAGGTTTCGCTTGAAGGGTCTGCTCAAAGCCGCGTTCGCCGACGTCCTGCCCCCCGAGATCCTCCGGCGACGCAAGCAGGGCTTCATGGTCCCGCTGGGCCGCTGGCTGCGCACCGATTTGCGGTCGCTCATGGACGATCTCCTGTCGCCCGAGCGTGTGAAGGCGCGCGGCCTCTTCGAGACCGCCGTGGTGGACGCGCTCAGACGCGAGCACCTGGCGGGCCGGCGGAGCCACGCCGACCGACTCTGGACACTCATGATGGCCGAGGTGTGGACGCGGCAGTACCTGGACGCGCGCGGGCTCTGGAGCGCGCGCGAATGAGGGTCCTGATCGTTACCGACGTCTCGCCCGTCGTCGTGCTCGGCGGCGCCGAGCGCGTCGTGTGGGAGCAAGCCTCCCGGCTCATGAGGGCTGGGCACCGGGTCCGCGTGATCAGCCGCGCGCCGGAGAGCGTTGGCCCGGGCGCCGTCGTCCACCGTGACATTCCCGTCCGGCACTTTGCCGTCGACCGCCGCACGCTCCGGAGCTTCATTCGCACGTCGATTCTCGAGGCGCGGCGGGCCGTCGCCGAGGAGGTCGATACGCACGGCGCCGACGTGCTGCATTTCCATCAGCCGCTCGCGGCGTTCGGGGCGCTGACTTCGCCCGCGGCCCGGCGGCTGCCGAGCCTCTACACGTTTCACTCCCCGGCGCCGCTCGAGTACCGGACCCGACGGGGGACGACCGGCCGACATCGCGGAGGCGTCGTCGGGCACGCCGGCGCAGCCCTGCTCTGGGTCGTCGAGCGCGCGAGTCTGGCTCGGGTAACCCGGATTCACGTTCTCAGCGAGTTTTCGGCGGGTCTCGTCCGGCGGCTCTATCGGATCCCGGGCCGCCGGATCGTGAAAATCCCGGCCGGCGTGGACCTCGACCGCTTTCAACCGCCGCGGGACCGGATGGTGCTCCGTCGCGAGCTGGGGTTGCCCCCCGGGCGGCCGCTGCTCTTCACGCTCCGTAATCTGGAGCCGCGGATGGGGCTCGACAACCTCATGCGGGCGATCGACCTGCTCCGCCGCCGCGTTCCGGACGTCCTCCTGCTGATCGGCGGCGCCGGCTCGCAGCGTCGCGAGCTCGAGGTCGTGGCGGCGTCGCTCCGTCTCGCGGAGCACGTGAGGTTCCTGGGCTTTCTTCCTGAGGAGGACCTGGCGCGCTATTACGGCGCGGCCGATGCCTTCGTGCTCCCCACGCGCGCTCTCGAGGGCTTCGGCCTGGTCACGGTGGAGGCGCTCGCCTGCGGCACGCCCGTGTTCGGCACCCCGGTCGGCGCGACGCCCGAGATCCTGGCGCCGCTGGACCCCTCACTCCTCTTCCGGGACGCGTCGGCGGAGGCGATGGCGCAGGATCTCGCGCGCTTCCTCGACTCGGTGGCGCGGGACGCGGCCGGGACCCGACGGCTGCGCGACGCCAGCCGCCGGCACGTCGAGACGCGTTACAGCTGGGAGCGCTCGATCGGCGACCTCGAGACGACCTTACGGACGCTCATCGAGCCGAAGACCGCCGGCGCGCCGAAGCGCTGTCCGGTCCGCGGGGCGCTCACGGCCCTCCTCGCCCGCGTGGGGAGACGGTGACGCGGATCAACGTCCCGGCACGCGTGCCGGCCGAGGCGCGCCGGACGGGGGGCGACGCGCGCCCGTGATCCGCGTCCTGCACGTGATCACGAGGCTCACGGTCGGCGGCTCTTCCGAAAACACGGTGGCGTCCATGGTCGGGCTGAACCGAGCGGGGTACGACTGCGCCCTCGCCGTCTCGTTCCGCGAGTCCGACGCCGCGGTCCTCGAGGACGCCCGCCAGCGCGGCTGTCGGCTCGTCGACGTGCCGTCGCTCGGCCGCGAGGTGGCGCTCGTCTCCGACGTGGTGGCGCTCTGCCGGCTCCTCCGGCTCCTCGGTGCCGAGCGGCCCCACATCGTCCACACGCACACGTCCAAGGCTGGCTTCGTCGGCCGCCTCGCGGCGCGGATCGCGCGCGTGCCCGCCGTCATCCACCAGCCGCACGGTCACGTCTTCTACGGGTACTGGGGCCCGAGGCGCACCGCCGTCTACACGGCGCTCGAGCGGCGAGCGGCCGCGTGGTGCGACCGGATCGTCACGCTCACCGAGCGGGGCACGGACGAGCACCTCACGCGTGGGATCGGACGCCCGGCGCAGTACGTGACGGTGCCGAGCGGCGTGCCGACCGCGCGGCTCCGTGCCACGGCGCCGTCGCGGCCGGTGGCGCGCGCGCGTCTCGGGGTGGACGCCGAGGCGTATCTCGTCGTCGGGTTCGGACGCCTGGTGCCGATCAAGGGGTTCGACCTCCTCGTCGAGGCGCTGCCGCGCCTCCGCGCCGGGGTCCCGTCGGCGCGCCTCCTGCTCCTCGGCGACGGGCCCGAGCGTTCGACGCTCGAACGGCGCGCCGACGCCCTCGGTGTCGCCGACCGGTTGCACGTGACCGGCATCGTCAGGGATGTGGCGGCACACCTGGCGGCCGCGGATGTCGTCGCCGCCCCTTCGCGCAACGAGGGGATGGGACGGGCCCTCGTCGAAGCGATGGCGCTCGGGATCCCCGTCGTCGGCGCCGCGGTCGGCGGGATCCCCGCCGTCATCGTGGACGGCGAGTGCGGGCGGCTCGTGCCGCCGGAGGACCCCGGGGCGCTCGCCAGGGCGCTCGTGGAGCTCGGGCGCGACGAGCCGTTGCGGCGGAAGCTCGGGGAGGCGGCGATCGGCCGCGCCGAGGCGTTCTCGACGGCGGTGGCCGACGCCAAGATGCGCAGCGTGTACGAGGCGCTCGTGCGGGAGAAGCGGATATTGTAGCGGGGGCCGCGAGGCCGGCTCCCGCCGTGGGTGGCCTGCCACCGGAGCGGCGCGGCTCCGTTGTAGCGGGGGCCGCGAGGCCGGCTCCCGCCGTAGGTGGCCTGCCACCGGAGCGGCGCGGCTCCGTTGTAGCGGGGGCCGCGAGGCCGGCGCTTCCGAGAGTGGGCTTGAGACTGGCGCGTGTGGCTGTGCTCGTGGTGTCTCTCCTCGGCGGTCTGGCCACGGCGGCCGCCGCGGAGCTCGAGCGGCTGCCGGCTGTACTCCACGTGCACTCCACGCTCTCGACGGGCGACTTCTCCCTCGACGAGCTGGCCGCACTGGCGGAGAAGAGCGGCGTCGGTGCGCTAATGCTCAGCGAAAACTATCTCCTCCGCGTCGAGTACGGGCCGCCGCCGTTCCGCGCCCTCACGCGCGTGGCGCGCGAGGAGCGCTCTGTCCTCGATGGCGGGGTCGGGCGCTTCCTCGACACGGTCGCCGAGGCGCGGCGGCGCAATCCGCGCGTGCTCCTCATCGCCGGGGTGGAGGTGGTGCCACACTACTACTGGACGGGCTCGCCGCTCGCGCTCGACATGACGGTGCACAACACACAGAAGAACCTGCTCGTCTTCGGCCTCGCCACGGAGCCGCTCGAGTCGCTTCCGGTGACCGGGAATATGGCCGCCGGGGAGTTCGCCTGGACCGCCGCGCTCGACCTCGTCCCCGGCCTCCTCCTCATCCCGGGCGCCCTCCTGCTCGTCTCCAAGCGGCGGGCGGTCCAGCGGGTCGGCCACGCCGTTATCATCGTCCGCCGCCGGCGCTGGCTCTCGGGCGGACTCCTCTGCGCGGTAGGCGCACTCGCGCTCGCGCGCGCATGGCCCTTCACGGTCGATCCCTATCCGCCCTACGGCGACCTCGGCCTCGCTCCGCACCAGGCGCTCATCGACTACGTCGACCGGCTCGGCGGCGTGACCGTGTGGTCGCTGCCGGAGGCGCGGGACAGCGGCGAGCAGTGGCTCGGCCCCGTCCGCGTCGCGTGGCAGACGGATCCGTATCCCGACGACCTGCTGCGCACCTTTCGCTACACGGCGTTCGGGGCCGTCTACGAGGACACGACGCGCTTCGATCTCGCGGGCGGAGGCTGGGACCAGCTCCTCCGCCAGTACGTGGCCGGGGAGCGAAGCCGCACCGCGTGGGCGATGGGCGAGTCGGGGTTCCACGGCGTCACAGAGGGCAAGAGCATCGGGCCCGTGCAGACCGTCTTCCTCGTGTCCGAGCGGACGGAGCGCGCCGCGCTCGACGCCCTGAAGCGCGGGCGCATGTACGCGCTCTCCCGCGGCGCCGATCCGGGGCTCGTCCTCGCGGGGTTCAGCGTGACCGACGGCGTGCGCAACGCGATCTCGGGCGAAACGCTCACGACGCGCGAGGGCTCACTGGTCGAGGTCCGCCTGGGCATCGACGCCGTGGACGGCGCGGCGCACCCGGTGCGTGTCGCGCTCATCAGGAGCGGGACGCTCGCCGGCGCCTGGACCGCCACGACACCCTTCCGCGTCGTCCATCGCGAGGTCTACGACGGCGGGCCAGCGTTCTACCGGCTCGACGTCCGCGGTCCGGGGCGCCTGCTGTCCAACCCGATCTTCCTCAAGCGGCCATGATGGGGCCATGATGGGTGGGCGAGCCGCAGGACGGCCGCGCAGCCGCAGGCGAAGCGCGTCCGAGGCGAGTCTGTGAAGGTCGCGATCCACCAGCCACACTACCTGCCGTGGCTCGGGTACTTCGCCAAGTGGGCCGCCGCGGACCGCTTCATCTTTCTCGACACGGTCCAGTACGAGAAGAACGGCTGGCAGAACCGGAACCGCATCAAGACGGCGGGCGGTCCGCGTTGGCTGACCGTGCCGGTACACGTGCACCTCGGCACATCGATCCGCGACGTCACGATCGACACGACGCAGCAGTGGCGCGAGCGTCACCGGCACGCGATCGAGCAGGCGTACGCGAAGGCGCCGCACCTCGGGCGGTACCACGAACCGCTCGTCGCGTTCTACCGCCAGGAGTGGGACCGGCTGGCTCCGCTGGCGGTGGCGAGCAGCCGATGGCTGGCGGAGGCGCTCGGTGTGGTGACGCCGGTGGTCCTCGCCTCCGAGCTCGGGGTCGAGG
>Ga0066709_100003396_pt1 | contig 12191 bp, 8 predicted proteins | sample GraSoiAngelo_158_FD_79665 | JGI IMG/M metagenome (GOLD analysis project Ga0066709, IMG submission 79665) | Grasslands soil microbial communities from the Angelo Coastal Reserve, California, USA - 14_1009_16_30cm | ecosystem: Environmental > Terrestrial > Soil > Grasslands | place: USA... | reverse complement strand
GAGAACTTCCGCAAGATGCTGCTCGCGATGGTGGACGACATCCGGGTGATCCTGGTGAAGCTCGCCGATCGGCTTCACAACATGCGGACGCTCAATCACCTGCCCGAGGAGAAGCGCGCGTCGATTGCGCAGGAGACACGCGACATCTACGCCCCGATTGCCAACCGCCTCGGCATGAGCAAGGTCAAGAACGAGCTCGAAGAGCTCTCGTTCCGTTATCTCGAGCCGCAGGCGTACGAGGCGTTGCGGGTGAAGGTCGATTCCAGGCGCCGCGCGACGGAAGGGCTCATCGGACGGCTGAAGGCCACCATCACGGAGACGCTGCGCGAGGCCTCAGTCCCCGTCATCGAAATCGACGGCCGCATCAAGCGCCTCTGGAGCATTCATCAGAAGCTGAAGCGGCAGCGCATCGAACTCGAGCAGGTGTACGACTTCATCGCGCTCCGCATCGTCACCGGGACGGTCAAGGACTGCTACGCCGCGCTGGGCATCATCCACCAGACCTGGTCCCCGGTTCCCGGCCGCATCAAGGACTTCATCGCGATGCCGCGCCCCAACGCGTATCAGTCGCTGCACACCTCGGTGATCAGCGAGCACGGGACGCCCTTCGAAGTGCAGATTCGGACGATGGAGATGCACCGGATGGCGGAAGAGGGTATCGCGGCGCACTGGAAATACAAGGAGGGGCGCGTCGGCGACCACAAGGACGAGCGGTATTTCCTGTGGATGCGCCAGCTCCTCGAGCTTCAGCAAGAGGTCCGCGACCCGCAGGAGTTCATTCAGAGCTTGAAGGTCGAGCTCTACCCGGAGGACGTGTACACGTTCACGCCGAAAGGGCAGGTGAAAGCGTTTCCGAGGGGCGCCACGCCGATCGACTTTGCCTATTCGATCCACACCGACGTCGGCCATCAATGCGTGGGCGCCCGGATCAACGGGAAGATGGTGCCGCTCCGGACCCGGCTCAAGAACGGCGACATCGTCGAAATCGTCACGCAAACCGGGCACAAGCCGGGTCGCGACTGGCTGAACTTCGTCGTCACCTCGCACGCCCGTTACAAGATCAAGCACCTCATTCGGCTGGAAGAGCGTGCGCGCGCCATCGACGTCGGCCGGAAGGTGTTCGAGAAAGAGCTGAGACGGTACAACGTGCCGCAGAAGGGGTTGTTCGAGAGCGAGGAGTTCGGCAGGGCCCTGGCCGATATCGGCGGCAAGACCGTCGAGGATCTGTTCGCGCTCATCGGGTACGGCACGCTCTCAGCGAAACAGCTGATCGGCCGGCTCGTGCCAGTCGACAAGCTGCGCGAGAAGGCGCCGGAGGGTCTGGTCACCGCGGTCAAGCGCGCGTTCGGCGTCGGCGAAGAGAAGATCAAGGTGCGAGGCCTGGGCGACGTCCTCGTGTTCCGCGCGAAGTGCTGCAATCCGATTCGCGGCGAGAAGATCGTCGGCTACATCACGCGGGGCAAGGGCGTGTCCGTGCACTCGGTCACCTGTCCCAATGTCGTGAACCTCCTGTACGATCCCGAGCGGCGCATCGACGTCGAGTGGGACCGCAGTTCGACCGGTGAGGGGGCGCCGAGCTACACCGTCAAGCTGTCGATGGAGGTCGAAGATCGAAAAGGTCTTCTCGCCGCCGTGTCCGCCAAGATCGCGGACATCAACACCAACATTCGAGACATGGAAGCGCGGACCGATGAAGACGATCGCCGAGCACGGATCGACGTCACCGTCGAGATCAGCGACCTCAAGCACCTCGAAAAAGTCATCAAGTCGCTCAAAGCCGTAGACGGAGTGCTCGACGTCGAGCGCGCGTCGCGGTAGCAGCGCACCTTCAGGCTCAACAACCTGAGTTATCGAGGTTCGTAGCTGGCGATCGCATCGATCTCTACTCGAGCATCGAGCGGCAGCCGGACGGCCTGAATCGTCGAGCGGGCGGGAAATCCTTCGCAGAAGAACGTCCGATAGACGTCGTTCATCGCGCTGAAGTCACTGAGGTCGGCCAGAAACACGGTGGTGCGGACGACGTCCGTGTAGGTGAGGCCCGCAGCCTGGAGGAGGGCGCCGATATTGGTCAGGACCTGACGGGTCTGTGCGGCGACGTCTCCTGGTGCCATCTGACCGGTCGCTGGGTCGAGCGCCACCTGGCCCGAAACGAACAGCAGCTGCCCGGCACGAACGGCCGGCGAGTAAGGCCCGACCGCCTTGGGGGCTGCCGGGCTCGAGACCGTCTCCTTCATGGGCCTGTCGCTCTCGCCGCTCAGGCCGCCTTGACGACCTTCCCCGAGCGCAGGCAACGGGTGCAGACACGAATCCGCTTGACGCCCCCGCTGATGACGGCTCGAACGGTCTGGAGGTTGGGCTCGAATCGCCGGGCGCTCACGTTGTGAGCGTGGCTGATCTGTCGGCCGACGACGGGAGTTCTACCGCAAATCTCGCAATGCTTGGCCATAGACTCCTGACAGAAACTCTCAGTATAGGCACTGATCACGGCAGGATCAAGCGCGGCGCGTCCGGCCGATCCTTCGCGCCCGTAGACGCGTCAACCGCCTGCCCGAGCACCCGGCCGACTCGATTGATGTAGGCGCGCTTGCTTGCGGGGACGGTTGCCTGCAGCTCGCCGACTCCTTGTTCAATCCGCCGCAGCACCACCGCCGCTTCGCGTTCGAAGACCGATCCGCCCCCGCGGTCCGCCTCGACGAGGGGCTTGAATGCCGTTGTCATGAGGCGCTCCGCCGGCAACGACGCTGGGCGATGGTCGTAGATGACACCGCGGGAGCGCGTTTCGAGCGTCGCTGCCAGCGCGCCCGCCGCTTCTGCCACATCCTCGTCGACCACGACGTGAAAGTCGGGGGGCTCGTACCGCAGCAGTGCAGTGCTGAACGCAACCAGGAGTTGCGACTGCCGTTCGTTCAGGCCACGCATGAGCTGAATGAAGAAGGTGAGGTCCTGCTGCTGTTGTCGTGTGACCGCCGCCGCCGGGTGCTCGCGTGACGACGTCAAGTAGACGCAGTCGGCTGGACACTGGATCTCGACAAGTCGCTTGGTGCCGCAGCAGAGTGCGCAGATTTCCTTGGAGAGCGCCGGACAATGGCGTCGAGCGTTACGGGTCGTACAGAGGGGGCAACGCACTGATGGCCATTATGTCGCGGCTCGATTCTTGTCGGGCTCTCGTTTCTTCGGAGTTTCCTGGTCCGATGCCCCCAGCTGGATGGAGACGATGTTTCGAGCTGTGGCTCAACGGTCACAACCATGCATTTTTCGACACTCTGTATGTAACCAAAACCGGACGATTCAGGGCGTGCATCCACGAGAACCCTAGAATGGTCCGCGGCGTCTAAACCTTCATCGAGGCGGAATGAAGCTGGGTCCAATTCGGACGTCATCTTGTAAGTCATTGACATAACATGGGTTCATGGGCTAACCGTGAAGGATTGGAGCCATCGAGGGCTCGGCGATTCAAGCCCGCGTGGAAGTGGCCGATAAGGTTGGCGGCGCTTGCCGGCAGCCGCAGAAACGTGGTATCATTGGCAGATAATTTGCATAACTTGCAGCCATCATAAGCGACGGAAGGCGACCCGGCTGAACCGGGACCGACGAAGGAGGCGGCGTCATGAAAAGCAGCACCCAAGCGAGGACCGACGCGAAGGCACGATCCCGCTATTCGGAATTGAAGCGAATGCTGGAAGACCGCCGGCGCGAGATCCGGGCCGAGGTCCAGGGAAAGATGCGCGATGTCAGGGCCGAGGGCGGCTGGGGTGGCAAGAGCAGTGAAGTGCTGGACGCCGTCGAGAGTTCCGAGGCCGACATCCAGGACGACATCGAGTTTGCGTTGATTCAGATGAAGTCCGAGACGCTGAACAAGATTCAAGACGCGCTCGCCCGTCTCGAGCAGGGCGATTACGGCAACTGCTTCGAGTGCGGAGAGGAAATCGCCGAAAAGCGGCTGCGCGCGCTACCCTTCGCGGTCCGCTGCAAGGACTGTGAGGAGGCGCGAGAAACCGCCGAGCGTCGTGAGCGGCAGCTGGCGGCCCGACGCGGCGCTCCGTCGCTCTTCTTCGACATGTAAAGTTCGGCGTCCTGAACCGTGGGGCTCCGCCGACGTCGGAACCCCACGCGTTCCCCTCCGGCGTTCCCCGATAGAAGCTCCATACGTCCGCCCCCCGCAAACGGTTCCTTCAGCGAATCGAGGCGTTGGCGGGACTTTCGTGGCAGGTGTCAGAGGAGGTCGCTATGAGCGATCGAATCGAGGACCTCAAGAACGAGGACAGTTCGGGCGCCGAGAAGCCCCCGACCATACCCTCGGAGCTGCCGATCCTGCCGCTCCGCGACACGGTGCTCTTCCCCAATTCGTTCATGCCGCTAGCGGTGGCTCGGGAGAGTTCCGTCCGGCTGATAGACGAGTCGGTCGCCAACGGCAAGCTCATCGCCGTATTCACCCAGCGCGATGCTGCTGTGGACGACCCGACGCAGGACGACCTGTACACGGTTGGCACCGCGGCCCACATTCACAAGGTGTTCAAGCTCCCTGACGGCAGCCTTCGGCTTATTGTTCAGGGCCTGGCGCGCCTCATGCTCCAGACTGTCGAAGCCACGGAACCCTACCTGCGGGCGAGAGTCGCCCTCGCCAACGAAGAGCTTCGCGACGCCGACCGGCTCGAGATCGACGCGCTCGCCCGGAATATCAAAACGAACTTCCAGCAGGTCGTTTCGCTGTCGCCGCTCCTCTCCGACGACCTTCAGACGCTGGCGATGAACATTGCCGAGCCGGGGCGCCTCGCGGATTTCATCGCCTCGAGCCTGACGACCATCAGTTCGACCGTGAAGCAGGGTGTGCTCGAGACGCTCGACATCCGCGCTCGCATGGACAACCTGAACCGAATCCTCATCAAGGAGCTCGAAGTACTCGAGTTGGGGTCGAAGATTCAGTCGCAGGTCCAGTCGGAGGTCGGGCGCAATCAGCGTGAGTACTTCCTCCGCGAGCAGATCAAGGCCATCCAGAAGGAACTGGGCGAAGGCGATGATCAAACGAAGGATATCGAAGAGCTCGCGCAGAAGATTGAAGCCGCCGGCATGCCCGACGGCGTGAAGAAAGAGGCCCTTCGAGAGTTGGAGCGCCTATCGAAGATGCCGGTCGCCGCGGCGGAATACACGGTTTCGCGGACATACCTCGACTGGCTCGTGGCGCTGCCCTGGGCCAAACGGACCGATGAGGTCATCGACCTGGCTCATACCAAGGCGGTGCTCGACGCCGACCACTCGGGCCTCGAGAAGGCCAAGGACCGCATCCTCGAGTACCTGGCGGTTCGAAAGCTGAATCCTCTCGTCAAAGGGCCCATCCTCTGTTTCGTCGGACCCCCTGGCGTGGGCAAGACGTCGCTGGCACGCTCGATCGCCGAGTCGCTTGCGCGCAAGTTCGTTCGCGTCTCGCTCGGCGGGATGCGGGACGAGGCTGAAATCCGTGGTCATCGGCGTACCTACATTGGGGCGCTCCCAGGCCAGGTCATTCAGGGCCTGAGGCGGGCCGAGTCCAAGAATCCCGTTTTCATCCTCGATGAGGTGGACAAGCTCGGGTCGGACTTTCGCGGCGACCCCTCGTCAGCATTGCTCGAGGTGCTGGATCCCGAGCAGAACAGCACGTTCCGCGACCACTATCTCGACGTGCCGTTCGACCTGTCCGAGGTCCTGTTCATCACGACGGCCAACGTGCTCGATCCTGTCCCGCCCGCGCTCAGGGACCGGATGGAGGTGCTCGAGCTCGCTGGGTACACCGAAGAAGAGAAACTCAACATCGCGACAGACCATCTCGTTGGCAAGCAGGTGAAGAACCATGGGCTGACTCTCGAGTCGATCCGGTTCACCGCCGCCGCGCTGCGGGTCGTGATCCGCGGTTATACGCGGGAAGCGGGGGTCAGGAATCTCGAGCGGGAGATTGCGGCCCTGTGCCGCAAGGCGGCCAGACGTCGCGCGGAAGGCAACGAGCAGCCCATCGAAATCACACCGGACCTCGTCGCGGAGATGCTTGGGGCTCCCAAGTTCCTCGATGAGGAAGTACAGGAGCGCACCAAGGACCCCGGCGTGGCGATCGGGCTGGCCTGGACGCCGACCGGCGGTGAAGTCCTGTTCATCGAGGCCTCTCGGATGGCGGGGACCGGGTCGCTAACGCTCACGGGTCAGCTCGGGGAGGTGATGAAGGAGTCGGCGAGGGCGGCCCTCTCATGGCTTCGTGCCCATGCCCGCGAGTACAGCATCGATCCCGACTTCTTCAAGAGTGCCGAAATGCACGTCCACGTGCCGTCGGGCGCCATCCCGAAGGACGGACCTTCAGCGGGCGTGACGATGGCGGTCGCCATGGCGTCAGAGCTCAGCGGGCGCCCGGTCCGCGGTGACATCGCCATGACCGGTGAAATCACGCTGTCGGGTCGCGTGCTGCCCGTTGGTGGCATCAAGGAGAAGGTGCTGGCTGCCCGCAGGCTGGGAATCCACGAAGTCATCCTGCCGAAGCAGAACGCGAAGAACGTGAACGAGGATCTGACGCCCGAGCTCCGTCAAAACCTCACCGTCCACCTCGTCTCGACGATCGATGAAGTGCTCGCGCTCGCGCTACAGCCCATATCCTCCGACGTCGTCCGACTTCCGACGGCGGCATTCCGGCCGGCGCCTCCGCCTGCCTGGCCCGTGCGCTGAGTAGCCGGGCGGGTTACAGCAACGTCAACGCGTATGCGCTCTTGAGATCGACGATCTCGCCATTTTCGACCATCGCTCTGGCTTCGTCGCACGTAAACGCCTGCACCTCGAGGTCCCCGTCTTCGTCTGGTCGATGTGTCGAGTCGGGCGCGGGGGGACCGAGGTCGGAGACGCGAAAGAAGATCAGTTCTTCGTCGCAAAAACCGGGCGCCGGAAACAGCCCGAGGAGGCGTTCGACGCGCCGCGGGGCCAGACGGGTTTCCTCTTCGCACTCTCGTCTGGCGGCGGCCTCCGGCGTCTCGCCGGGATTGAGACTGCCGGCTGGAACCTCCCACGTATCCTGCGCAATGCTCGGCCGGTACTGCCGGACCAGAATCACGCGACCGTCTGCCTGAATGGGCAGCAACACCACCGAGGGTGGGTGACGCACGACCTCAACCGTGTGTTCGCGTCCGTTTGGGAACAGCACCCGGTCGACCTCGACGGAGAACACGCGTCCTCTGTAGACCTCTGGCATCGGCGACTCCGTTCAGAGTCCCTGGGGCTCACGCTGGCGAGCCCTCAGAATTCTCTCATCCATGGAAACTGGTCTATCTCATCTCGAGCTGCGAGTCGCGAAGCTCGTCCAGGACACCCTGAAGATCGGCTGGCAGCGCGCTCGAGAACTCCATCCGCTTACCGTCAGCGGGGTGCTTGAACACCAATCGGCTGGCATGGAGGAACGGCCGATCGAGGCGTGTGACAGCACGGACGTCGCCGAAGACCCGACGCCGGACGCCGCCGTAGAGCGAGTCTCCCACGACCGGATGACCGATCGCGCTGAGATGCACTCGGATCTGATGTGTTCGCCCGGTGTAAATGGCGACCCGGACGAGCGTCAGCGGTCCGCCCATCCGTTCGGCGCCCACGATCCTCGTGACCGCCTCACGGCTGCGGCGCGAACGCGCGGACATCTTCTTGCGGTTCTGGGGATCCCGTCCAATGGGCGCGTCGATTCTCTTGCCTGCCTGGACAACCCCCCAGACAAGTGCCGTGTACTCTTTTTCCACCTCTCGATCGCGAAACTGCCGCGAAAGTGCTTTGTGCGCCGCATCGTGCTTGGCGACGACCATCAGGCCTGACGTCCCTCGATCGAGACGGTGCACGATCCCCGGACGTTTTACCCCACCGACGCCGCTCAGGTCGTGAACGTGATAGAGCAGCGCGTTGACGAGGGTGCCCGCCGCATGGCCGGCCGCCGGGTGGACCACCATCCCGGCCGGTTTATCGACCACCAGAAGGTCAGCATCCTGATAGAGGATGGGCAGCTCCAGCGCTTCAGGACCGGGCGCTGATTCCGTGAGCGGGGGGATCTCCACCGTGACGACCTGGCGCACTTGCACCAGGTGATTGGCTTTCGACGGCTTTCCGTCCACCCGAACGCGGTCGTCCCGGATCAGCTGCTGGACTTGCGAGCGAGATCGACCAGCGAGGACTGACGTCAGGAAGCGGTCGAGCCGGATGCCCCGGCTGTCCTCCTCGACTGCGACCGTGATCACGCAGCCTTCCGCGCCACCCGCGGCGCGGGGTCGTGGCGTCGCCGCAGGTAGAAGAGCATGACGAGGGCCAGAGGCGCGAGGATGACGGAGATGAACTGGGACGTCGAGAAGATGCCGACGCTCCCTCGGGGGTCGTCGCGGTACATCTCGATGACGTACCGGGAGATCGCATAGAGCAGCATATAGAACCAGAACGTGCGACCTGGATAGCGCTTCCCTCGGGACTCGGTGACAAGAAGCACGACAAGAATCAGGGCTTCGGCCCCCGCTTCGTACAGCTGCGTGGGGTGGAGCCGCACGTTCAAAGGGGTGCCGACGTTCGCGGCGGCGTACGGGTCGGTGAACGTGATGCCCCACGGCATGTCCGTGGGCTTGCCGTAACAGCAGCCAGCGAAGAAACAGCCGAAGCGACCCACTACATGTCCGATGGCGATGCCAGGGGCGAACGCGTCGCAGGTGGTCCAGAGCGGGAGCCCGATTCGACCGATGTACCACAGGGCGACGACCACCGCGAGGATCAGCCCGCCGTAGAAAACACCTCCTGATCGAGCGAGGGTCAGCAGCTCTCGGGGATTGTCTACGAAGGTCCGAAAGTCGGTGATGAACAGCAGCAGCTTCGCGCCGACGAGCGCGCTGATGATGATGTAGATGCCGAGGTCGAGCACGCGCGCCTGATCCAGTCCGTACGACTTCGCACGGACCATGGCGAGCTTCAAACCCAGCAGGTAGGCCGATGCGAGCAGCAGACCGTAGGTGTAGACGGTGATCGGCCCGAGCTCAAAGAGTCTTGGATACATGAGTGCTCACTCCGATCATGTCCAGGATCATCGCGGCAACACCGAAGGTGATGGCTGAATCCGCGACGTTGAAGGCCCAGAAGTGCCATGAGTGCCAGTAGACATCGATGAAATCGACGACTGACCCGGCAAGCAGCCGGTCGATCAGGTTACCCCCGGCCCCGCCGATGATGAGGGCCAGGCCGAGGCGGGCGAGCAGCTGATCGTGCGCCAACTGGGCCGCGTAGAGAGCCACGCCGACCAGCGCCGCCGTGGCCACGACGGCGATGACCGTCGTCTTGAGGGGAAAGTCTACCTCGTTCAGAAATCCGAACACCGCGCCGGTATTCCGCACATGTGTGAAGTCCAGCAGCCCTGGCACGATGGTCACGCTCTCGTGCACCGTCAGGGCACGCCGGACGACCGCTTTCGTCACCTGATCGAGCACGACGATGAGGACCGGGAGCCCAACTTCGAGGCGGCGTGAGGGTGTCACGGTTGGTCGCGCTCCCGCATCGAGACCGCCTGGTCAACCACGGATCGGCTCGGCGAGCGCGTCCTGACAACGCTCGCAAAGCCCCGCCCATTCTGGTTCGCTCGACACCGAGGGCACGTACCGCCAACAGCGCTCGCACTTGATGCCGGGGGCACGCTCGACCGTGATCCGGGCCTCGCCGGCCTGGGTGCTCGAATCGTCGCCGGCTCGGCGAACTTCGACGGCAGACACGATGAACAGCATCGGCAGCTGCCGGGCATGGCGCTCGAGGAACGTCAGCGTCGGTCCAGACGCCTGAAAGACGATGCGCGCCTGCAACGAGCTGCCAATCAGCTTGTCTTTGCGGAGCGGTTCGATCTCGGCGAGCACACGCTCGCGCAGCTTCGTCAAGGTGCCCCATCGGTCGAGGAGCTCGGGATCGAGGAAACCGTCCAGGTCGGCGTCTCGCGGGAAGAGCGAGAGGTGGACCGACTCATCGTCCCGACCGGGGAGATGACGCCAGAGCTCATCGGCGGTAAACGACAGGATGGGTGCGAGGAGGCGGGTCAGGCCGTCGGCCATCAAGTACATCGCCGTCTGCGCCGAGCGACGTTCCGGCGAACCGGGAGCGAAGGTATAAAGCCGATCCTTCGACACATCGGCGTAAAAGGCGCTCAGATCGACTGTGGCGAACGAGTTCACGGTCTGGAAGATCGTCGCGTAGTCGTGTTCCTCGTATCCCGTGAGCATCCGACGTGCCGCTTCCCCGTAGCGGGCGAGGATGTACCGGTCAACCTCTTCGAGCCGGTCGCGAGCGACCGCATCCAAAGCCGGGCGGAAGTCGTAGAGGTTGGCAACGAGGTACCGCAGGGTGTTCCGGATCTTTCTGTAGGCCTCGACGGCTCGTGCGAGGATTTCCTTTCCCAGCCGGATCTCCTGGGTGTATTCGCTCATCGCGACCCAGAGGCGCAGGATGTCGGCGCCGCTCTGCTTGATCACGTCCTCCGGCTCGATGGAGTTGCCGAGCGACTTGGACGCTTTTCGTCCGTCCTCCGCCACCACAAACCCGTGGGTCAGCACCTCCCGGTAGGGCGCCCGGCCCCGCGTACCCAGCCCGACGAGCAGGGAGCTCTGGAACCAGCCTCGATGCTGGTCGCTTCCTTCGACGTAGATGTCGGCCGGCCACGACAGGTCCGGGCTGACCGACAGCACCGCCTCGTGGCTGGAGCCGGAGTCGAACCAGACGTCGAGAATGTTCATCTCGCGCTCGAAGCCGGAGCCACCGCATTTCGAGCAGACCATTCCAGGCGGGACAAAGTCTTCGGTCGGCCGCTCGTACCACGCGTCCGCACCGTATTGCTCGAACACGGTTGCCGCACGTTGGACGAGCGCCGTTGTCAAATGCGCCTCGCCGCATGACGTGCAGTCGATGGCGGGAATCGGGACGCCCCAGACGCGCTGGCGGGAAATGCACCAGTCGGGCCGGTTGGCGAGCATGTTGAAGATCCGGTCGTGCCCCCAGGTCGGGATCCACTTGACGTGGTGATCCACCTGATCGAGCGCGGCTTCGCGCAGCGTTTTCGCGCTTCTGGATCCGTCCCCGTCCTGTTCGCGAATCACGGGGGCGCCGTCAAGCCGGATGAACCACTGCGAGGTCGCCAGAAAGATCACCGGATTGTGGCATCGCCAGCAGTGCGGGTACTGGTGCGAGAAAGCCTCGCGGTGCCAGAGCAGGCCCCGCTCGTTCAGCGCGTCCTCCACCTTCGGGTTGGCGTCGAACACCCGCATTCCTCCGACAATCGGCACCGTGTCCAGGAAGTGCCCGGCGGGCCCGATTGGCGCGTAGATCTCGAGGCCGTACTTCACGCCGGTATTGAAGTCGTCGGCCCCGTGGCCGGGCGCGGTGTGCACGGCGCCCGTTCCGGCCTCGAGCGTCACGTATTCGCCCAGGACACCAAGCGAGTCGCGGGTGTACAGAGGATGACGGAAGCGGATGTGCTCCAGCCGCTCACCCTTGACGCGTGCGAGCAGTGCACCGAGCGGGCGTCCGGTCGCCTCGGCCACGCGGGTGGCGAGCGCCTCGGCCACGATAACTGCCCGCCCGCCGGCGTCGTACGCGCCGTACTGCAGCTCGGGATGAAACGCGACGGCGAGGTTCGATGGAATCGTCCAGGGTGTCGTGGTCCAGATGAGGACCGACACCCGGCGGCCCGCGAGCTCGGGCACACGGGCGCCCAGCTCACTTTCGCTGTCAGGCGATAGCGGAAACTCGACATAGATGGACGGCGAGGTGTGAGGCTCGTACTCGACCTCGGCTTCGGCGAGCGCCGTTCGGCAGTGGATGCACCAGTGAACCGGCTTCTTCCCCTTGTAGACCAGGCCGCGCTCGACGAATCGCTCGAGCGCGCGGACGATCGCCGCCTGATAGCGGAAGTTCATCGTCAGATACGGCTGGTCCCAGGTGCCGAGCACGCCGAGCCGCTGAAACTGGGTGGTCATCGTGCCGACGAACCGTTGCGCGTACGCACGACAGGCCCGACAGAACTCGGCCGTCGACATGCTCCGCTTGCGGGCGCCGAGCTCGCGATCGACCTGCAGCTCGATCGGCAGCCCATGGCAGTCGTAGCCGACGACGTAGGGTGCGTCGAATCCGGCCATGGACCGTGCCTTGACGACGAAGTCCTTCACGATCTTGTTGAGCGCGGTGCCGATGTGAATGTT
>Ga0066709_100003395_pt1 | contig 12191 bp, 14 predicted proteins | sample GraSoiAngelo_158_FD_79665 | JGI IMG/M metagenome (GOLD analysis project Ga0066709, IMG submission 79665) | Grasslands soil microbial communities from the Angelo Coastal Reserve, California, USA - 14_1009_16_30cm | ecosystem: Environmental > Terrestrial > Soil > Grasslands | place: USA... | reverse complement strand
GCTGAGCGAAAGTGCCGAAAATGATCGCGTGAAGCGATATAGAGGGCGCTCATATTTGGCGCCTAAGTCGGCAGCACCAACTCTAATATCACGGGACTGTGGATGGACCCAACGAGAAGCTGATTGCTGAAAGCTAAGCTGATCGCTGAAGGCTGACGGCTGAACGCGCGCGGCAGCCGAATCCTCAATTTGGTTGCGGCGGCAGCCGCGCTATGCCTTTTTGTGGCTATCTCATCACGCCGGTATGTCCGAGAGAATACCGGCCGGGTTGAGGCCAGATCGTCAGGCCATGCGGTTCGGTTCCGACAGGAATCGTTTTCACGGCGCCGCTGGTTGTGTCGATTGCGTAAACAACCTTGTCGAAACGTCCGGACAACCACAGAAATTTGCCGTCCGCGCTGACGTTCCCCATATCGGGGCTGCCGCCGCCGGGAATCGGCCAGGTCTTTTCTACCTTCTGCGTGGCGAAATCAATGACCGAAATGCTGCCTGGCCCGTGCGATTTGACGTCGCCCATGTGGGTGCCGCGGTTCGTCACATAAAGTTTCTTGCCGTCACGGCTGGGATAAAGACCGTGCGCCCCCCGGCCCGTTGGAAGAAATCCGGCTTGTTTGAAATTCTGAGCGTCGATGAGGAACACGCCGTCCGCTTGCATATCCGCAACGAACAGAAACTTTCCGTCAGGCGAGATGCGAATGTCCTGCGGCATGCTATGCGTCACAGCGTTCTGAGAAGCACCCTGTTGTGTGAGCTTCAGGTATCCAACAATTTTGCGATGCAGCAGATCAATTTTGACCAGTCCGCCCCCCGCAAACTCGCAAGTGAAGAACGCGTAGAGGCCCTCGATCGAGAAATCCGCATGATTCACGCCAGAACACTGCGACGTAGGAATCGTGTACTGGATCTTCATCGTGTGCGGGTCCCGGAATTCAAGCTGCTTCAAGGCCTCGGCCACCACGATTGCCGATTGACCATCCGGTGTGAAATACATGTTATATGCATCCGGGACTTTGATGGTCGTGCCGGGCTTTCCGGTTTTGGGATCGATGGGAGTCAAGATGCCGGAAAGCTTCCTTTCGGCGCTGCCGGCCACCCAGAGCGTCTTCAAGTCCCACGAGGGGATGACGTGTTGCGGATTACCGCCTATGACGTAATGATCGACAACCTGAAACATGGAAGGATCGATCACATAAACATCGCCCGACTTGACATTCGGCACGTAAACGCGAGACAGGGCTCCCATAGTGGCCGGACTGAGTTTGCCTGCCGTAGCCTCGCTGTACACATTTCTTGGGTTAATCACAGGCGGCATTCCCGGAAGCGTCTGGAGGGGTGCCTGGGTGAGGGTCAGGATTAGACCAAGAATATATTTGAAAATCATCTCAACCTCGCGACAGCCATCGTAGCAGAGGGGCGGGACGTTTCAGGGCATTTCAAATCGGAGGAAAGTCCACTGCTGCCGGGAGGGACGTGACCGGAAATTTTGAATTGAACGAATCGTGCAATCTCAAATCCGAAATCCGAAGTATCAGATTGGACTGCCTGTCGTGCGTTTGTCGCCAGTCCAATTAGAGATTTCGGATTTCGGATTTGAAATTACAGGATTCGTTCAATTCAAATTATTTCTTCGATGGCCACAGAACGCCCTGATCTGCCTTCGCCACAGGCGCCAGGCCCTTGTACAGGAACCGCTGCACACGCTGACCACGATAGGTTTCGGTTGTGTAGATGTTGCCCTTCGAATCGGTGGCGATACTGTGCACGCCATAGAACATCCCGGGTTGCCGGCCGCCTTCGCCGAAAGTGGTCAGCACTTGTAGAGAGTCACGATCGATGATGTGCACGCGATCGTTTTCGCCATCGGTAAGGTAAATGTACTTTTGCTGCGCATCCTTTGAGAATGCGATGTCCCACGCGGAGCCCGAGCCGAGCGTCCGTTTCTCGAAGAATGCTTCCTTCACAAAAGTTCCATCGGGCTTGAACACCTGAATCCGATCATTTGCGCGATCGCACACGTATAACAAGCGATCGACGGAGAGATCGGCGCAATGGACGGGATTGCGGAACTGTTGAGCGGGCGGCGCGTCCGGATTGTATGGGCCGAGGTTTGCATCGCTCGGCTTGTTGCCATAGGCGCCCCAATGCCGCTTGTATTTTCCGGTATCCGCATCGTAGACGATCACGCGGTGATTGCCGTAGCCATCCGCGATGTACGCCTCATTTTCTTTTTTATCAACGAAGATCTTGGCGGGCCGGCGCAGGTTCTCCACATCGTTGCTGCCTTTGCTCTGGCCCGGCTTACCGATCTGCATGAGAAATTTTCCGGCCTGCGTGAACTTCAGGATCATCGCGTCGTTCGTGTAACCCAGCGCACCGCCGGCCTGCTCCTCATTTTGTTCTTGACCTGTACGTGCGGGGGCAGCCTCGCCCCGAGCAGCCTCGCCCCGAGGAGCGGCGGCTCGCTGTCCGCGCCCGCCGGCTGCGGCACCGCCGGGCGGTGTGCCGACGCCGTTTCCACCGATCCACACGTAGCCTTTGTAGTCAATGGTGATGCCGTGATTTGAATCCGGCCAGTCGTAGCCTTGTCCTGGGCCGCCCCAACTCGAGATCAGATTGCCTTCTTGATCGAATTGCAAGATAGGCGGGGCCGCCGCGCAGCACTGCGCGATCGGCGGCTTGGTGGTGGCATGCACCTCGCCTGCTTCGAGCGAGCCGGCGCGGTGGATGATCCAAACGTGTTCTTGCGCATCCACGGAAACACCGATGGTCTGGCCGAGAATCCAATGGTTCGGAAGCGGCTTCGGCCATAGAGGATCGACTTCAAAGCGCGGGGCCATGACTCCTGCGGCTTCCACCGCAGCCCGCTTCTGCAACACGACGCTGGCTACCGCAAGTGTGCCGAGCAGCGTCAGAAAGATCACACCGACGTAGAGATTACGTTTCACGCTGTCCTCCTAAATAGGACGGTCGCGACCGTCCCCTTACAGTTGATTGAGGAAACGATTTGCTGCGGGCATTTTATATCAACACGGGTTCTTGACTTCAAGGAACGTGTCGAATATTGTCGAGCCCACTTCAGATGGGAAGCGAAACTTCCGTTTGGCCCGCAGTCCGGATTGCCGCTCAGCTATATGCATCGCGGCAAGCAGTACATCGTGTTCGCCGCTTCCGGCACTCCATCAAACCTACTTCGCCGTCTGCGCCTGGAATTCGACGATGTCGTCATGGTGAACCACGTACCTAATTTGTATCGGGCGGCAACAGACTTCGCAGTCTTCGATATATGTTTGGCTTCGAACCGACATATCGAGGACGATCGAGATCTGCTCGCCGCAGTTAGGACATCTGAAGAAGTGTTCCATAAGTTTTTAGTGTGGTATTGACATATCAGCGTGGTTCCTGTAAACAGTCCCGACAGCAGGAGGAGTTAATCATGAAGTACCGTATCTACGGTCTACTGGCCGTAGGATTTGCCATCTTTTTAGCGGCTCGGCCTTTGATAGCACATCACGAGATCCTGGCAAAGTTCGACGACAAGAAACCGATGACCCTGAAAGGTACTGTAACAAAGCTCGATTGGGCGAATCCCCATGTACATATTTTCATGAATGTACAGAATGGGAATTCGCAAGCGAATTGGGCCGTTGAGCTGGAAAGCCCCATTGATCTCGGAAGGGCCGGTTGGACTCGCGATGCAGTCAAGCCGGGCGATGCGCTCACGGTGCAGGGGATTGCGGCGCGGAACGGGAGCCGGCAGGTTTGGGCCAACTCGGTCGTGATGGCGAACACGAATAAAAAACTTTTCGACGGAGCGACTCCGCCCAAACCGGCAGCCAATGCCGCTACTGGCCCGACGCCTCGATGGCCCGATGGTCAACCCAGACTGGGTCCTCCGCCTGGACAAACCGGTTATTGGGGCGCCCCAACCGCAACCGCTCTGATACAGACCGGCGCAAACGTAGCTGTTGATGCGTATGGGCTGCTGAAGAATGTCGCCGACGTTGATAAGGTCGCCCCTTTACAAAAATGGGCGCGAGATTTGTTCGAACTGCGACAGCGCAACCTCCTCAAAGACGATCCTTTGTTTTTGTACTGTATGCCTCCCGGCGGTCCACGACAGTTCCAATTGCCCTATGGGCTTCAATTCAGCGAAGACCGGGATCGCAGGCGGATTTTCGTTCTGATCGGTAGTGGAAATCGCAATTACCGGATTATCTATACCGACGGGCGGCCTCAACAGGGGCAGATTCGTGGCGACGCGGATAACCCACTCTACTACGGACGCGCTGTCGGAAAGTGGGAAGGCGATAGTCTCGTGGTCGACACGAAAGGTTTCAACGAGAAGTTTTGGTTCACCAATGGCGGCCTTCCACATACCGAACAACTTCATCTGATTGAGCGGTTCACGCGTACGGACATGAATACCTTGAAATATGAAGTAACAATTGACGATCCAGGGGCGTACACCAAAACGTGGACCAGCGGCTGGAACTTGAAGTGGATTGCGGGCGAGGAACTGCCGATCTATTATTGTCAGGACAATAGGCCTTAGCTTTTAATTCGTACAGACGGGTCGCAGGCCCGTAAAGCTCGTTCCAATTGATGTAGGCTGCGGGCCTCAGCCCGCATGAGGAGGAATCTCGATGAGAAAAGGCGTAGTCGTTTTCTTTGCCCTCGCTCTTGGTGTGATCGCGTCGGTGGCTCCGGCAATAGCACACCATTCGTTTGCGGCAGAGTTTGATGCGAACAAGCCGGTTACCATGAAAGGCTACGTTACGAAGATCGAATGGACCAACCCGCACGTTTGGTTCTATATCGATGTGAAGAAACCCGACGGCGCCGTGGAGAACTGGGGCTTTGAAATGGGCCCCCCGCATGGTCTCCAGGGCCGTGGCTGGACTCGCACAACAATGAAGCTTGGTGACGAAGTTGAAGTCGCCGGTACTCTGGCGAAAAATGGAACCAAGCGCGGCAATGCCAGGAGCGTGACCATGGTCAGCACTGGCAAGAAATTGGGCGCGGCATCCAGCGAAGCCGAAACACCCTAGAATTTCAATATCTGAAATCCGAAATAGCAGATCGGACGGGGACACTTCACAGAGTCCAATCTGCAATTTCGGATTTCGGGATCTGTTTCGTTACAGCGCCAAGCCCTACAAATTGGATCCGGAGGTCATGAGATGCGTCATCGTTTGATCATTGTGTGTTCAGCCCTAGGGCTGGCGCTCATCACTGTCTTGGTGCTGCCGTCATTGTTGAAAGCTCAAGGCCAACAGCCCCAAGGCCAGCCCCAGCCGCAGGGAGACACACAAGGGCAACGCCAAGGTGGATTCGGTGCCCGTGGCCAGCAAGGCGGACGCGGTGGTCGCGGTCAACAACCCGCCGGCCCTTCGAAGCCAACCCCCCGCTGGCCTGACGGTCATCCGAGATTGGGATCTGAGCCGGAACAAAAGGGAATTTGGGGCGCGTGCTGCGGCAGTTTGTCCAATGCTCAAACGCCATACCAGCCTTGGGCAAAGGCTCTGTACGACTATCGCCGAAATAATGAATTCGAGCCACACACGCGTTGCAAGCCCTCCGGCGGCGCACGCCAGTTTGTAACTCCGTACGGGACCGAGATCGTCGAGATCCCGGAACTTCAGCGGATTCTGATCTTCGATATCGGCGGCCCTCACACATTCCGGACGATCTATCTGGACGGTAAACCCCACCCAAAGGATCTCGTTCCCAGCTACTACGGCGATTCTCGAGGCCACTGGGAAGGCGACACTTTGGTGGTCGACAACACCGGTTTCAATGAAGGGTTTTGGATGGACAGAGCAGGATCGCCACATACCGAAAAGCTGCACTTCATTGAAAAGTTCACCCGCAGCGATTACGACACGTTGAAGTACGAAGTCACAGTCGAGGATTCCGGTGCATACACGGCAACCTGGTCAAACACGTTCCAGATGCGGTGGAACGCCGGCCAGGAACTTTTTGAATACGTTTGCCAGGACAACAATTTCGCTCCTGTGCTCTTGGTCGGCCAAGAAGAACGAGTCGACCGGACCAGCGTTATTATTCCCTAATTTTGGAGGTACGATGCGATTGAAAGCCGCCTTTGTTTTTTGCCTTTTGGCGGGCTTGTTTTTGACGGTTGCGGGATTGGCCCAAGAGGGTCATCCCCTGACAGGTGTGTGGTACGGCGATTGGGGACCGAATGCGACGCAACGGAATCACCTGACGGTTCAAATGCAGTGGGACGGGAAAAATGTCACAGGAATCGTCAATCCGGGTCCGGATTCCTATCCTCTTAAACTCGTGACGCTGGACTCCTCAAAGTGGATGGTTCATATCGAAGCTGACGCGAAGGATGATAAGGGCGCTCCCGCTCATTTCGTCGCCGACGGCAAACTCGAGAATGTCGGGTCGTATAATCGGACGATTACCGGTACCTGGAATTACGGGGCGACCAAGGCAACGTTCAAGCTGAGAAGAGACTAGGCTGAAAGTTACCGTTAACGAAAGGGTCCGCCCTCGAGTGAGGACGGACCCTTTTTGCTTTTCAATGAACATTGAGTATTGAACACTGAACATTGACCATTGTATTTGGGACAATGTTCAGTGTTCATTGTTCAATTCAAAGAGGCGATCCGCATGAGCGACCTGGCAATCGTGATCTTTATGCTGGCCCAATGGGTCAACGTGGCCCTCCCCAACATCCCACGCACGTCTGACGGGAAGCCGAACCTCACCGCTCCCGCCTCGAAAACGGCCGACGGCAAGCCCGATCTCACGGGCATCTGGAGAAATCCGGACGGCAGATATTTGGATAATGTGGCGGTGAACGGTGTTGAAGTTCCCTTCCAACCGTGGGCGGCGGCACTATACAAAGAGCGGCAAGCGACCTTCAGCAAGGACCGTCCGTCCGGACGCTGTTTGCCGCATGGAGTACCGGATGCCATGCTCGTACCTGCAACGCCGTTCAAGATCCTCCAGACGCCGGGCGTAACGCTGATTCTTTTTGAGAACCAGGGACGTTATCGTCAGGTCTTCACGGACGGGCGCGGTTTTCCCAAGGAAATGCAACCCACCTGGTTGGGCTATTCGATTGGCAAATGGGAAGGCGATACATTCGTGGTCGATACGAAGGGCTTCAATGATCAGACCTGGATCGACGATGGCGGGCATCCGCATAGTGACGCCTATCACGCCATTGAACGTTTTTACCGGCGGGATTTCGGCCACATGGAACTTGAAATCACGATCGATGATCCCAAGGCGTACACGAGACCATGGAAAGTAACAATCCCATTCGAATTCTTCCCGGACATGGAATTGATGGAAAGCGTCTGCGAGAATGAACGGGATACTCCACACATGGTGGGGAAGTGAACTGGGCGGAATTTCAGGACGGAGGAAAAATTTGGGTTTCAATTTTTCCTCCGTCCTGAATTTCCGCGCTGCATAGGAGAGGGACATGCTTCACTATGTACTCGCCGCAATTCTCTTGGCGCAATGGGCGAACATTCCGCTCCCGAACACGCCGCGTACAGCCGACGGCAAGCCGAACATTTCGGCGCCCGCGCCGAAAACTTCGGATGGCCGGCCGGACCTCTCTGGAATTTGGCGGGTCGGTGAGGGAAGATACCTTCAGAACATTGCAGCCGATATCGGCGAGGCTCCATTCCAACCGTGGGCGGCAGCGCTCTACAAAGAACGCGCGGACGCCCTCGGCAAGGGAAGGCCTTCAGAGCGCTGCATTCCACATGGCATACCGGACGGGATGCTGGTACGTAATTCGCCGTTCAAGATTGTTCAGACTCCCGGAGTCGTGGTCATTCTCTACGAAGAGTTCAATCACTATCGCCAGATCTTCACTGATGGGCGCGGCTTTCCGCCGGAAACAAATCCGAGCTGGTTCGGATATTCCATAGGAAAGTGGGAAGACGACACGTTCGTCGCGGAGACCGTGGGCTTCAACGATAAGAGTTGGTTTGACGATCCGGGCCATCCTCATAGCGACGCATTGCGAGTGACCGAACGCTTCCGCCGTCTCAATTTCGGACGGATGGAGATTCTAATCACATTCGATGATCCCATGGCATACACAAAGCCCTGGAGCGCTACCATTCCATTCACGTTACTTCCAGATACCGAGATCATCGAGAGCATTTGTGAAAACGAAAGGGACCATGAGCACATTGTCGGGAAGTAGGTTCGCGATGAAAATGAGTTACCGATTTGCAATCGTATTGATGACCGCGGCATTGGCAGGTTTGCCGCTCTATGCGCAATCGTTTGATCCGCGCGATCTGCAAGGTGTGTGGACCAATCCCACGATCACGCCGTTCGAGCGGCCGCCGGAACTTGCGGGTAAAGAATTCCTCACGGAAAAAGAAGTGAAGGAACTGGAAGCGCGAGCGGCGCAGAACCGAGTCGATCGTCCGCCACAACCGGGCGATACGGGTTCGTACAATCAGTTCTGGTTCGACTCCGGAACGAAGGCAGTAAAGACGGGAAGAACTTCACTAGTCGTCGAGCCGAAAAACGGAAGAGTCCCCGTGAAGCCGGAGGCCGAAGCAAAACGCGACTACAATGCCGCCCACAATGCCGATTCGTACGAATACATGAGCGTGTGGGATCGATGCATCACGCGTGGCGTGCCCGGCGGAATGTTTCCGGCGGGATACAACAACGCTTACCAAATCGTCCAGATTCCCGGTTATGTCGTGATCCTGTATGAAATGATTCACGAGGCCCGCATCATTCCGATGGACGCGCGGCCGCATCTGCCTTCGACCATCAAATTGTGGAACGGCGATGCGCGCGGCCGTTGGGAAGGGAATACCCTTGTTATCGATACCACCAACTACAACGACAAAGGCTGGATCGCGACTAGCGCCGCTACCGGGCGTATCAAGGGAATTCCGCAGAGCGAAAGGTTGCACGTCGTTGAGCGTTTCACGCGAGTGAATCGGGACACCATCAACTACGAAGTGACCATCGACGACCCGAATGTCTACACGCAACCCTGGAAGGTTGCCATTCCGCTGAGCCGTGATCCCGAATACCGCATTTTCGAATACGCCTGCCAAGAGGGAAACCACGCCGTCGAGAACGTCCTCAGCGGCGGCCGCGCGGCAGAGAAGGCGCCGAATTAAAAATTTTGAAATCGAGACGAATCCTGCATTTCAAATCCGAAATCAATCTACTCGAGACGGGAACGGAACAACGATATTGCTGTAGAAAATTACGTCTGACCCAGCGCCATCAGTTTCCTTCCGTCAGGAAGTTGAACCTCGATGGCCCGCATATGGAAACTGCCGTTCTTCGCCCGGTTGCCGGTGACGGTTATCTTGTCACCAGGCTTCAAAGTGTTCTTCGACCAGCCCAGGCGGCGCAGAGCAAGCGGGCTGTCGATCGCGATCGTCCAATGCTCGACAACGCCGTCTTCGCCGGTGACATCGACTACAACGATCCCGTGCGGGTTCAACATCTCAAACCTGGTAACGACTCCGGCAATGATGGTGCCATGAACCAGGTCGTAGGCTGCGGTCGAGTGATGTGCAATCGAGTGCAGAGGCGCAAGGAGCACCGTAATGATCGCCATTAGCAGGCATGCGCGTTGACTTTGCGTTTGCACGAGAAATAGGATACGGCAACAAAGTAAAGGAGACCAGGCATGCGCCTCAGCAATGTTATCTACGGTCTGATGATTACGGTCTTGATCTTCACAAGCGTCCCCTTACAGGCACACCATTCCTTTGCTGCCGAATACGACGGGACTAAACCGATCAAGCTCACCGGAACGGTAACGAAGTTCGATATGGTTAATCCCCACTCGTGGATTTACATCGACGTGAAAGATGACAGCGGCAAAATCGTAAACTGGAAATTCGAGACCGCTTCGCCCAGCAACTTGTATCGGCGCGGTTTCAAAAAGGACACGATCAAATCGGGGATGCAGGTCACTCTTGAAGGCTATCTTGCAAAGGACGGTTCCGCCACGGCGAATGGGCAGAAGCTGTATATGCCCGATGGCACGGTAATCATCCTCGGCACTGAAGTGAATCCCGGCTAATTCCGATATGAACCGTCTTCTCTGCTTTTTCATGATGTCTGCCGTCGCCTTCGGCCAGACGGCTTACAAGGTTGCCCGGACAAGCGACGGCAAGCCGGATTTGCAGGGCATTTGGATCGCACGAAATACAGCATCGTTCGATGTAACTGAAATCGCCGAAGACCCAACGATCCCCTATTTGCCGGAAGCTTTGGAGCGCGAAGCCAAAGCCGATCGTGTCGATCCGATTGCGCATTGCGCGATGCCGGGAGTTCCGCGCATCACCTACATGCCGTTTCCATTCGAGATCATGCAGCGGCCGGGGTATGTGGTGCTTCTTTATGAGTACCTGCACAACCACCGGGTCATCCAGACCACGCCGCGCGAACACGCCGAAGGCATCGATCTTTTTCTGGGCGATTCGATCGCCCGTTATGAGGGCGACACGTTGGTCATTGATGTTACGAATCTCGGCAATCGCACCTGGCTCGACTCGGCCCGCCACATGCATAGCGATCAGTTACATGTGGTCGAGCGATACACGCGCACCGCTCCGGACAGGATGCTATATGAAGCAACACTCGAAGATCCGCAGACATATTCGAAGCCATGGAAGATTCGCATGACTCTGCATCGCATTAATGAACCAGGGTTCGAGCTGAAAGAGCAGGAGTGCGTTGAAGGCGACGACGGCCGTGCCATTCATCCGCTGTACCGGCCTGCGTCGAAATCGTAGGGAATTCAGAGATGATGACGATATTTCTTTTCATGTTTTTGATGGCTCAAGCTGCAGCTCCTCAAATTATCGCGCCCGGTGTCGGAAACCTGGCGGATGGCGGCCCAAAGATCGATATGAACAAGGCCAAAGCCTTCAATCCGCCGCGCACTGAGTTTGGTCATCCTAACCTTGAAGGAATCTGGCAACCACGCGCATCTGGAGCCGCGTTTTCGGTCTTACCACATTCTGGCGGATTCTTTTTAGGACAGGGATCAGAGACTGGCATTGTGGAAGGCGGTGTTCTGCCTTATCAGGCTTGGGCCGCGGAAGAAGTGAGATACCTGCGCGAACACGTGGAACTCGATCCCACCGGCCTCTGCCATTATGAAGGCATCCCACACGCGCTGTACTTTACGTTTCAGATTTTCCAAACGCCGACCAAGATCGCTTTCGTACACGAGAACATGCATGCCTGGCGCATCGTGTATCTGACCGGCGATCATCCCAAGGACTATTCGGCGTGGATGGGCGATTCGCGTGGACGCTGGGAAGGCAACACGCTCGTCGTCGACGTTACCAACAACAGTGATAAAAGCGTGTTCGATATGGCAGGCCACTTCCACAGCGATCAATTGCGCGTCGTCGAACGATACACGCTTCAGGACGCAAACACGCTCATCTGGGAAGCTACCTTGACGGATCCGAAGGTCTTCACCCGGCCTGTAAAGATGCGCTTCCCGCTAGTTCGCGCGCCAAAGGATTTCGCGATCATGGAGTCCGGATGCTTTGAGGACGAACGCGACCAGGCCCACCTCAAAGGCGCGGCCCTGCCGGCCAATCACTACAACGAAGAACACGAGAAAGAAAAGAAGTAAGAAAATTTCACACCTCGTCGAGGGACTAATCCATTGTGCTTCCGGAAGGAGAGAAATGGTTACGACAAGAACCGAATTACAGTGGACACGCGTGGCCGCGCTCAGCGATGTCGCGCCTGGTGAAGCGAAAGGTGTCAGGCTTGCCGACGGGCGCAGCATCGCATTGTTCAACGTTGACGGACGGATCTATGCGACGGACAACCAGTGCCCTCACATGGGGTATCCGCTGACGCGTGGAGCGGTCCGGCACGGCATTCTCACTTGCGACTGGCATGGCCGCAGCTTCGATTTAGAAGGCGGCGGTTGTTTCAACTATGAATGCGACGATCTCCAGACGTTTCCTGTTGACGTTCGCCAGGATCAAATCTGGATACAGCTCGGGGACGCGAAGTACAAACGACGAGACGAACACCTGCGGCTGCTGTGGGAAGGCCTGCTGAGTGAAGATCGGTGGACTATTTCCAAGGCGATCGCATTACTGCTCAAGGGGGGTGTCCCGGAAAAGCAAATCGTAGAGATGGTCCTTCGGCATCTGGGACGGCACATCGCCAGT
>Ga0066709_100003393_pt1 | contig 12193 bp, 9 predicted proteins | sample GraSoiAngelo_158_FD_79665 | JGI IMG/M metagenome (GOLD analysis project Ga0066709, IMG submission 79665) | Grasslands soil microbial communities from the Angelo Coastal Reserve, California, USA - 14_1009_16_30cm | ecosystem: Environmental > Terrestrial > Soil > Grasslands | place: USA... | reverse complement strand
CGAGATGACAACGGTCGTCATGCTGTCGCCGGGGTATCCGGCCGAGATGGCGTACTTCACCCGGGGCCTCGCCGCCGCCGGGGCGCGGGTGATCGGGGTCGGCGACCAGCCGCCGTCCGCGCTGCCGGCCGCGGCACGCGAGGCGCTGGCCCACTACGAGCACGTGTCGCTCAGCGACGAGGGCGCGGTGCTCGCGGCGCTGCATGGGCTGCGCCAGCACGCCCAGATTGACCAGGTCGAATGCCTGTGGGAGCCGTACATGATCCTCGCGGCGCGCATCCGCGAGGTGTTCGGCCTTCCCGGGCTCACCGTGGCGCAGACGGTACCGTTCCGCGACAAGGAACGCATGAAGCAGGCCATCGACGCGGCCGGTATCCGTACCCCGCGGCACGCCAGCACGACGACCGTGGCCGGTGTGTGGGAGGCGGCCGAGCGGATCGGGTACCCGCTGATCGTCAAGCCGATCGCCGGAGCCGGCTCGGCCGACACCTACCGGGTCGACTCGGCAACCGAGCTGGCCGAGGTGCTCCCGTTCCTGCGCCACGTCCCGGAGGTCAGCGTCGAGGAGTTCGTCGACGGCGAGGAGTTCACCTACGACACCGTCTGCGCGGGCGGCGAGGTGCTGTTCGAGAACATGCTGTGGTACCGGCCGCGCCCGCTGCAGATGAAGATGCACGAGTGGATCAGCCCGGTGTCCATCGCGCTGCGCGACATCTCCGTGCCGCACCTGGCGGCCGGGCGCACGATGGGCCGGGAAGTCATTGCGGCGCTTGGCTTCCAGACCGGCTTCACGCACATGGAGTGGTACCGAAAGGCCGACGGCGAGGCGGTCTTCGGCGAGATCGGCGCACGGGTCGCCGGGGCGCGGATCGCCGACCTCATCAACTACGCCACCGACGGCGACGTGTACGCCGGATGGGCCGAAGCGGTGGTGCACGGCCGGATGTCGCGGCCGCTGGAACGGCGGTACAACGCGGGCATCGTCTTCAAGCGCGCGCAGGGCGCCGGCCGGATCACCCACGTCGAGGGCCTGCAGAAGCTGCTCGGCGAGTACGGCGACCACGTGGTCGTGGTCGACCTGCTGCCGGTCGGCGCACCGCGGCGGGACTGGCGGGCCACGCTCATCAGCGACGGCACCATCGTCGTGCGCCACCCCGAACTCCAGCCGCTCATCGAGATGACCGAGCGGTTCGCGACCGACCTGCAGTTGTATGCGGGCTGAGATAGCGGGCCTGATGCCCGGGATACTGACGGACCTGGCCTCCCTGGTCCGGATCCCGTCGGTGTCCGCGGACGAGTCCGCCGCCGACGCGATGGACCGCAGCGCGGCCGCGGTCGCCGCGCTGTTCGCCGACACCTGCCTCACCGAGGTCGAGGTGGTCCGCGCCGACGACGGCCTGCCGGCGGTGCTCGGCCACCGGCCGGCGCCGGCCGGCGCGCCGACCGTGCTGCTGTACGCGCACCACGACGTGCAGCCGGCGGGCGAGCGCGCGGACTGGGACACCGACCCGTTCGAACCGGTCGAGCGCGACGGCCGGCTGTTCGGCCGCGGCGCCGCCGACGACAAGGCCGGCATCGCGCTGCATCTGGCCGCGTTGCGGGCGCTGGGCGACGATCCCGGCGTCGGCGTAACGGTGCTCATCGACGGCGAGGAGGAGATCGGGTCGCCGACGCTTGCGGCGCTCCTCGACCGGTACGGCGACCGGCTCGCCGCCGACGTGTTCGTGCTCGCCGACTCGACGAACTGGCGGATCGGGGTACCGGCGCTGACGACCTCGTTGCGCGGCGGCGTGAACGTCGTGGTGGACGTTCTGACGCTGGAACATGCGGTACACAACGGGGTGTACGGCGGCGTGGTACCCGACGCGCTGACCGCCCTCGCCCGGTTGCTCGCCACGCTGCACGACGAGAACGGTGACGTGGCGGTCGACGGGCTCGTCCGCGGGCCGGCCGACCCGCTCGACCTCACCGAGGAGCAACTGCGTACCGACGCCGGACTGCTCTACGGGGTACAGCTGATCGGCACCGGGCCGCTCACCGCGCGGATGTGGACCCGGCCGGCGATCTCGGTGATCGGCATCGACGCGCCGGCGGTCGACGGCGCCGCGATGACGCTGGTACCCCGGGCGAGCGCGAAGCTCACCCTACGGGTCGCGCCCGGCGACGACGCGGACGCCGCGGCCGAGGCGCTGGTCGAGCACCTGCACGAGAACGCGCCGTGGGGCGCCGTGGTGGTGACCGACGTCGGTAAGTCGGTTCAGCCGGTCCGGGTACGCACCGACGGTCCGGCGTACGCGGCGGCGCGGGCGGCGCTGCGCGAGGCGTGGGGCACCGCCCCGGTCGACACCGGCGTCGGCGGATCGATCGACTTCGTCCGGGTACTGGCGCAGCGGTTCCCCGACGCCGAGATCCTCATCACCGGCGTCGAGGACCCGGACACCCGGGCACACAGCGCGAACGAGAGCCTGCACCTGGCCGAGTTCGAGCGCGCCTGCCTGGCCGAAGCGCTACTGCTGCGGAGCCTCGCGCCATGAGTGAGCAGAGCCGCTTCACCCCGGACGAGTGGCAGACGCTGCAGTTCGCGCCGTTCTGGATTTTCAGCGCGGTGCTCGGCTCCTACCGCAACTACGACCCGCTGGACCACGCCGCGTTCTCGCGTTCGCTGCAGACCGCCGCCGCGAGCCCGGGCCGGCTGGTGCGGGAGGTCCTCGACTCGGTGACCACCGAGCACGACAGGATCAGCGAGAGCTTCGCGGCCGACGACCGTACCATCGGCCGCGGCCTGTGCGCCGTGGCGACCGTGCTGAACCGGGCGCCGCGTGACGAGGCGGAACTGTTCAAGGAGATGCTCATCTCGGGTGTCGGGGCCGGTGTCGCGCGCGCCAGGGGACGGTACGGCATTGTGATGAGCGAGGACGACAGCAAGACCCTGGAACTGGTCGCGCAGTTCCTCACCTGACTACCGGCCCAGGCGGTTGACCGGCAGCTTCGGGGTGCGAGGATCAGCGGGTGCCGGGTAAGGCGCTTCGGGAGTACCGGGTGCGCCTCGCCCTGTCCCAGGAGGAGCTGGCCCGTGCCGCCGGCCTGGATGTGCCAGACCATCAACAACATCGAGGCCGGCCGGACCCGGCCGCGGGCGTCGACGATGGGCCTTGCTCGCCCGCGCGCTGGGCCTGCGCGAGGACGAGCTACGGTGCGTGGCCGTCGAGGGTACCGGTGCCTCCGCCCGGCCCGGGCGGCCGACCGGTACCGGCGCAGTTGCCGGTGGACGTGCCGAGCTTTGTCGGGCGCGCCGACCACCTCGCCCGGCTCGACGCGGTACTCGCCGGGCCGGCCTCGACCGGGGTCGTCATCACGGTGCTGTCGGGTACCGCCGGCGTGGGCAAGCCCAACCCGGGGTTGTGGCACACCACCTCGGACCCGCTCAAGAGCACGAGTACACCGCCGAGTGCCGGCTAGCCGAGCCGAAAGCCTTGCCGCGTACGAGATCCGTCCACGGTCGACCTCATTGTTGGCCTGGTGAGGGTCCGATTCTGCGGTACGCAAGGGTGTCCACTATGGACAGGCGGCTGGGTCAATGGGGGCGCTGGGAGCGGACAGTTGCTGTGGGAGGTGATCGTGGGCACTTCCACCAGCCCCGATCACGTGGTGATCGGGGCTGGTGCCCTGGAGGGACCGACAAGGGTGAGTGTTGTGTTGTGTCGCGGCCAGGTAGGCCAGTCACCCTTCGCTGTCGGGGTGGTGTGAGTCGGGTGACCTGCGCTGTCAGCGGGTCGGGGGTCGGACCCTCACGCCGGTACTCACGTCTGGAGAGGTCCCGGGGAGTACCCGGGTGAAGGTCTGAGTCAACGCCGAACCCAACCGGCCGGGTGTGAGACTCGGCCAACAGCCAAGATCGGCTCGGTGCGGACCGCCTTCGACCGGCCCACACACGGGCCGGGCGGAGGGGTGTCAGCGATCGCGCCAGGCAAGCGGAGACAGCCTGACCGCCGCCTCGGCGATCCGCTGACCGGTCCCGGTTTTGAGGCTCTTGCGCGCTGAGTCAATCCAACCGTCCACCCGGTGAACGCCGATGTCGCGGTACTCGACGGCTTGGAGAAGCATCTCCAGCTTGTCGGCATCCCTTGCGCACAGCGCCTCGGCGGTCTGCTGCGACTCGTACTCATCGACCGCTCCACGGATCATCTCGCGGGACCGTTCGGGCAGCTTCGCCGTCTGGTCGGCGGTGATTTTTCGCGGCTCAGGCTTGGTCAGGTATTCGCTGACGGTGTGCGGCAGGTCGCCGGTCCGGGTCTCCTGGCTGTCGTGCCACAGCGCAAGGAACGAGGCTCGGGCAGGGTCGGCCCCCTCCTCGGCAGCGATGATCGCGGCCAACTGAGCAACCCGCACGCTGTGCTCGGCAACCGACTCGGGGTCGCGCACGCCAGCATGCCACCAACCGGCGCGTCGGATGCGTTTGAGCACTCCGAGTTCGTAGCCGAAGGCGGCGAGAGCTGCGGCGTCATCCGGCACGGTGTGTCTCCTCTAGCGGTCGGCGATGCGCAGCGCGTACTGAAGCCCTGCGAGCTGATCACGTCCGGTCCGGTTCAGCCGGTCGGTGGACGCGAGCTTGGCGAGCACCTCGGCGAGCGACGCGCGAACGGCAGGTCGCCCACTCAGGAGCGATGGTCGAGAGGCGATCAGCGCATGCAGCGTATGGAGGTTCAGCGGAAGGTGGGGTGAGTCGGGCTCCAGCCGATTCGTGAGGTGGTGTAACAATCGGACGCCCATCCACGATCGCGTGTCACTCTCCACCATGAACGCATCGCTGGTCTGCTCGTCGTTCAGTTCGCTGATCCAGTGCGCCCAGTAGTTCAGGTTCGCCACGTCGGCGCGCGTGTCTTTCATGTGATCTACGAAGTCGTGAAGGTGGGTAGCGTCACCGGCGGAGGCAAGAGCGACTGATGCGGAGCGCGCCTCCAATAGGCCCGTGATATCTCCGTGCTTCACCGGTCGACGTCCGGCACGTTTCCACTCGACACGAAGCCAGTCGACCACGTGCGGCCGGCCATCGAAACCGAGCAGGTACACGGCCTGTCGGCGCAAGAGTGCCTCGTCGGCGTGCGTACTGCGTTCCGCGATCGTCAGCAAGTGATCAAGGAAGCGCGTCCGCTCGTCAGCGCCTAGTGACGGGTAGGTCGGTGTGGGTCCACGCCGAGACACCTTGGAGGTGAACTGGTGTAGGTGCTGCGGCATCTTCCCGGTGATCGGCCACGTGATCAGGTTCGTGATCGTCCAGCGATGAACGCTGGCAGCCAACGGATGGGTGTCCGCGTCAACCCATGTGGTCCCCGCCGTGATGCCGGTCGACAAGACCTGATCGGCTTCAATTGCCTCGCGGAGATAACGCCCGGTCGACGCGGGCGCACCGAGCCGGGACAACCGCCCGCTCAGCCGCAAGAATTCACCCGCGTTCATGGCTGCGAGCGGCCGACGACCCGACTCCCACCCCTGAACAGTGGTCACGTCAACGCCCAGTACCTCGGCGAGCTTCTCTTGCGTCAGTGCTGCGGACTGCCGGGCGATCTTCAGCACGAACCCGGACACAACACCGATGGCCCGCGAACCCTGACCGCTAGTCAGCGTTGCCGGTCCGCCACCCATGGACTCTCCCGCGTTCCTGCACTTGCCGTGTCACCGCAGTCGCACCGACGGTCAGTTCTGCAGCCTGCTACCTGATCGTAGCGTCATGTCGCGGGAGCGTGAGTACGTCGTTGGCCAGGCGAAAACGAGCGGAGACAGGTCCCGCCAATCAGATCCCCGAGTCCGCGCGGCGCGAGTAGCGCGCGACTCGCCGAGAGTTCGAGCACATGGCGGCAGGGAGGACACGATGTGGTGGCATCGGCGCAAAGCTGTTGAACCGAGCCGACCGGCCTTGTCGGGGTACTCGACGGGCAACCCCTGCGCGGGTCGCCACCGGTTGCGCGACCGGGACAGCGCGCCCGCGCTCGACTCCTGGCGGCAATGGCCGGAGTGGGCGACGCAGCGAACGCGGCTCCTTCCCACCGTCGATACGCAGATCGTCCGGCCCTACGTTCTCAACTCCGACGCATGGCGGCGAGAGTCGTGGCTGCGATGATCGCCGCCCTGTGCTTGATGGTCGGTGTCGCAGCGGGCGCCGCGCTCGGCTGGGCTTCGCGTCCGCACGCGCACTGGTGCCCCCAGTGCGGTGGTCACTTGACCTGCCCTACCTGCAATCCGGTCACGCCGAGCGTATCGGGGAAGCGATGACCGCCGCCCCGGCCCGGTCCGGAGTAACGGTGTGGTTGCGCGGACACCGTTGGGTGGTACTGATCGTCGCCGCGCTGTTCCTCATGGGCGCGGAGTGCGAGGACGGCGGCGGCCAAGCGCCACAAGGCACCTGTCAACCCCGTGCCGACCTACCCCACAAGTCGACCACGGCGGAGCGCCAAGGCGCGAATCTGATCGTGGGGAAGGGCTGGTTCACCTGTACGGGTGGTGTCCCGGAATCGGTGACGCTCCTGGTGAAGTTGGAGGTGAGCAAGGCCGGGTCGTGGGTGGTCGCAGCCGGACCGACGCGAAACACCTTCCGGCAGCCCCAAGAGGGCCGGAAGTACGGCAACGACCAAGCCAACCCGCCGCCCGCACTACCATGTCAGCATGGCATATTCCGCACCGGCGCGCAGATAAGCGGCGCCAACGACGTTGGTGAGCGGCAAGAATCAGCCTGGACATTCAGCGGCCCGGTCGCAGACCCATGCCAACCGAAGAAATGAGTTCCGACCATGCCGATACGATTCGTCGCGCCGCCACAGCAACCGAGCGATCCACCACCCAGGCCGGCCGACTGGGCCGGCCCCGAGGAGTGGAACGCCGTGTGTAGACGACTGGAACAGGAAGCTGTCCAGCGAGGTGGCTCATACCTGCGAGAGCCGGGTTGGCTGAGTCTGATACCCCCGGGCGAGACTCGCGCTGATCAAGGCGATCCTGTCACGGTCACGTACCGTGATGACGGAAACGTCCGCATCGACGCTGGGATCTTCGGCAATTTCCACGCCGGCTGTGGTCCCTCGACCGTCGGGTCGATCGTTGTCGCCATCATGAACGGCGACATGACAGAGACCGTCGAAGTCACCGAGGACGGAATTTGGCTAAGCGCCACGGCGCAGGTATTCCACGGCGGCGAGCCGTTTGAAGTCCGACGGGAGAACTGGGCCGCCGAACCCGGCAAGCCGCACGTGACGATCACCTGGCGAGTCGCTGGCTGGGGCACAACCCGGCCCCGGTAGCGTGCGTACTTTGCATACAAGCTGAGTTAGTGTGTCACAATCCGGGGTCTGGGAAGACCACCCTCGCCGTGCACTGGGCGCACCGGGTGGCGGACCGGTTCCCGGACTGCCAGCTGCACGTGAACCTGCGCCGCTTCGATCCGGGCGGCCGGCAACTGTCCCCGGCCGACGCGGTACGCGGGTTCCTCGACGCACTCGACACGCCGCCGGAACGGGTACCGCCCGGCCTCGACGCCCAGGTCGGCCTGTACCGCAGTCTGGTCGCGGGCCGGCGGGATGCTGGTACCGCTGGACAACGCCCGAGACGCCGACCAGGTGCGGCCGCTGCTGCCCGGTACCCCGACCTGCCTGGCGGTGGTGACCAGCCGCAGCCGGCTGGCCGGCCTCGCCACCACCGACCCGACCCACCCGCTTCCGCTGGACACACTGTGCACAACAACCTCGCCTACCTGCACGGCCGCCGGGAAGAGCTCGGCAGGCCCCGCACCACGCGCAGCAGGCGCTGGCCCAGTACGAGCTCGCGCACGCGTTGAACAACGTCGGCTGGTACCACGCCCGGCTGGGCAACCATGAACAGATGCTCACCTCCTGCCGGCGGGCGGTGGCGGTGCACCGGGAGACCGGCGACCGCAGCGCGGAGGCGACCGCGCTGGACAGCCTCGGCTACGCGTACCACGGCCTGGCAACGGGTCATGGACCTGCTGGCCGGGCTCGACCCGTCCGACGCCGAAGTGGTCCTACAAAAGCTGCGGACCCTGGGAAGTCTGCGGGCAGAATCTGCGGTGTGAAGGTTTACGTATCCGTGGACATGGAGGGCGTGGCCGGCATCGCCGACTGGGAGCAGTGCCTGCCCGGCGGTGACGACTACGCGCTGGGCCGGGAACTGGTGCTGGGCGAGCTGAACGCGGCGATCGACGGTGCGCTGTCGGCGGGCGCCGCCGAGATACACGTCAACGACTCGCATTCGCTGATGCGCAACCTGCCGCCCGGCGCGCTGCACGGGCGGGCGCGGTACCTGTCCGGGCGCTTCAAGCCGCGGTACATGATGCAGGGGCTCGACGAGACGTTCGAGGCGTGCGTGTTTCTCGGGTACCACGCGGCGATCGCCACGCCCGGTGTGCTGTCGCACACCTACAACCCGCGGGCGATCACCGGCGCCCGGCTGGGCGGTATCACGACCGGCGAAGCGGGGCTCAACGCGCTGGTCGCCCAGCACTACGGGGTACCGGTCGCGGTCATCACCGGCGACCAGTACGTGGGACCCGAGGCGGCGCCGTTCTGCCCCGGGATCGTGCACGTGCCGGTCAAGGAGTCGGTGAGCCGGTACGCCGCCCTGCACCTGCATCCCGACGACGCGCGCGACGCGATCGGCGACGCCGTCTACGATACACTGTCCAATGTGGACACGCTGCGCCCGCCCGGCATCGCGTTGCCGGCGACGCTGGAGGTCGACCTCGCCAGCCCCGACATGGCCGAGCAGGCGACGTGGCTGCGCGGAGTGTCCAGAGTGGACAGTCGGACGGTGACGGTCACCGACGACGACCCGCTGCGACTGTTCGGCACCTTCATCACGCTGGTGTACCTCACCCGCTCGCTCGTCGAGTCGCGCTGAGCCGGGTCGCGCTCAGTTCCTGCGTGAACACGGTGACCCGGCCCGCGCGCGAGGGCACGGGTGTGCGCGGCGGCCAGCAGGTCCCGGTCACCTGATGGCGGTCAGGCCTGCCAGCGTGTCTAGGACGAACCTCGGCGGTCTTGTATGTTCTTGGCATGGCCACACGGCCGGCGGGTGAGCACGTCAGCGCGTGGCGACCGGTCGTACCCGGCGTCGCCGAGGTCTGCCACGCCCACGTCGCCGCGAGCGTCGGGTTCTCCGACCAGTCCCACCTGACCCGGCAGTTCAAGCGCCACCTCGGGGTCAGCCCGGGCCGGTATGCAGGCAGCGCCGATGCACGATGACCGCGTCCTGGTCGAGCGCCGCCTCGACCGGATCCTCGCCGAACGGGTACGGCCGGCGAAGTACGCCGCGACGGTGCCGCTGGAGCTGGCCGTGTGGCACGTACCCGACGAGCCGGTACCGGTGACCGACGCGCTCGCCGCCACCTACGAACCGGTCCGTATCGGCGAGCCGTGGGGCCGGCCGTGGTCGACGAGCTGGCTGCGGGCCACCGGTACCGTGCCGGCGGAGTGGGCCGGGCGGCGCGTGGAGGCGGTGTTCGACCTCGGGTTCACCGGCGGGGCACCGGGCGGGCAGGCGGAGGCCCTGGTGTACGACCGCACCGGCCGGCCGCTCAAGGGCATCGCGCCGGGCAACCGGTACGTGCCGGTCGCCGGTGGAGACGTGCACCTCTATCTTGAGGCGGCGGCCAACCCGGACATCCTCGCTGCCGGGTTCCGCCCGAACCCGTTGGGCGACAAGGCAACCGCGGGCGACCGGCCGCTGTACGCGTGGGTTGCCGCGGACCTCGCGGTACTGGACGAGCAGGCATGGCAGCTGGCGCTGGACATGACCGTGCTCAGTGAGCTGATGCGCGAACTGGCGGTCACCGACCCGCGCCGGCACGAGATCCTGCGCGCACTGGAACGGGCGCTGGACGCGCTGGACATCGACGACGTGTCCGGCACCGCCGCCGCTGCCCGGGTGCACCTCGCCGACGTGTTGAGCCGGCCGGCCCACCCGAGCGCGCACGTCCTGTCCGCGGTCGGCCACGCGCACATCGACACCGCATGGCTGTGGCCGTTGCGCGAGACGGTGCGCAAGGCGGCCCGCACCTTCGCCAACGTCACCGCGCTCGCCGCCGAGTACCCGGACCTCGTGTTCGCCGGACCGCAGGCGCAGCAGTACGCCTGGGTCCGCGACCGGTACCCGGAGATCTTCCAGCGGGTCCGCGACGCGGTCAAGGACGGCCATTGGGTACCGGTCGGTGGCATGTGGGTCGAGGCCGACGGCAACCTGCCCGGCGGTGAGGCACTGGCCCGGCAACTGGTGCACGGCAAGCGTTTCTTCCTCGACGAGTTCGGCGTGGAGTGCACCGGCGTCTGGCTGCCCGACTCGTTCGGCTACACCGCGGCCTACCCGCAACTGGCACGGCTGGCCGGCATGCGCTGGTTCCTGACCCAGAAGCTGTCCTGGAACGACACCAACCGCCTGCCCCACCACACGTTCTGGTGGGAGGGCATCGACGGCAGCCGGGTGTTCACCCACTTCCCGCCGATGGACACCTACAACGCGGTGTTCTCCGGTGCCCAGGTGGCGCATGCGGTGCGCAACTTCGCCGAGAAGGGCCGGGCCACGCGGTCGCTGGCGCCGTTCGGGTACGGCGACGGTGGCGGCGGACCCACGCGGGAGATGCTGGAACGCGCCCGGCGGCTGGCCGACCTGGAGGGCTCCGCGCGCGTGGTCATCGAGGACCCGGACACGTTCTTCCGCGCCGCGCAGGCGGAGTACCCGGACGCGCCGGTGTGGTCCGGCGAGCTGTACCTGGAACTGCACCGGGCGACCTACACGACGCAGGCGCGCACCAAGGCCGGCAACCGGCGCAGCGAGCACCTGCTGCGCGAAGCCGAACTGTGGGCGGCCACCGCCGCGGTGTACGCCGGCTTCGGGTACCCGTACGAGGACCTCGACCGGCTCTGGAAGACGGTGCTGCTCAACCAGTTCCACGACATCCTGCCGGGCACCTCGATCGCCTGGGTGCACCGGGAGGCCGAGGCCGCCTACGCGTCGGTGCGCGCCGAACTGGAGGGCATCGTCGCCGCGGCGACGCGGGCGCTCGGCAGCGATCCGGTCGTGTTCAACGCCGGACCGCGACCGCGCGAAGAGGTCGTCGCGGTACCCGGCGGCGGGCCGGCCTTCGTCCGGGTACCGGCCGGTGGTGCCGCGCGACTGTCCACAGTGGACCGACCGGCGGCGGTCTCGATCGGCGAACGGGTACTCGACAACGGCCTCGTCCGCGTCGAGCTTGACGACAACGGGCTGCTGCGGTCGGTGCGCGACCTCGCCGCCGACCGGGAGGTGCTCGCCGGCCCCGGCAACCTGCTCCAGTTGCACACCGACCTGCCCACCGTCTGGGACGCGTGGGACGTCGACCGGCACTACCGGTACCAGTACGTGGATCTGACCGCGGTCGACGCGATCCGGCCGGTGGCGGCCGGCCCGCTCGTCGGATCGATCACCGTCGAGCGCTCGTTCGGCGGGTCGCGCATCGTGCAGACGGTGACGGTACGCGCCGGCAGCCGCCGCATCGACGTGTCGACCGAACTCGACTGGCAGGAGCGGGAGAAGTTCCTCAAGGCGGCGTTCCCGCTCGACGTGCACGCCGACCGGACCGCCGCGGAAATCCAGTTCGGCCACGTGTTCCGGCCCACGCACACCAACACGAGCTGGGACGCGGCGCGCTTCGAAACCTTTGCGCACCGGTGGATCCACGCCGGCGAAGCGGGCTACGGCGTCGCACTGCTGACCGACTCGACCTACGGGTACGACGCGGTGCGGGCAGGTAGCGTCACGACCGTTCGGCTGAGCCTGGTGCGCGCGCCGACGTCACCCGACCCGCACGCCGACCGGGGCCGGCACCGGTTCGGGTACGCGCTGCTGCCCGGCGCCACGATCGCCGACGCGGTCGCCGAAGGGTACGCGGTCAACCTGCCGCTGCGGGTGGGTACCGGCGGTGTGTTCCCGCCACTGGTGACGCTCGACGGTGACGGGGGCGCCCGAGCCGGCGCTGACGCGGCCACGATCGAGGCGGTGAAGCTCGCCGACGACGGCTCCGGCGACGTGGTCGTGCGGCTGTACGAGTCGCTCGGCGGTCGCGCCGACACCCGGCTGCGCACCGGCTTTCCGCTCGGCCGGGCGGAAGTGACCGACCTGCTGGAGCGACCGCAGGCCGGCGGCGCGCTGCCGGTCG
>Ga0066709_100003392_pt1 | contig 12194 bp, 12 predicted proteins | sample GraSoiAngelo_158_FD_79665 | JGI IMG/M metagenome (GOLD analysis project Ga0066709, IMG submission 79665) | Grasslands soil microbial communities from the Angelo Coastal Reserve, California, USA - 14_1009_16_30cm | ecosystem: Environmental > Terrestrial > Soil > Grasslands | place: USA... | reverse complement strand
TCCGCCACCGCGAACCTGGACGTCATCGCGGTAGAAGGTGATGTCGACCGCGCCGAAGGCAGGCTCCTGGCCGGCTCGTTCCTCGACGAGGCGGCGTAGGCGCTGGGCGAGCGGGACGCCGCGCGTCTGGATTCCCACGAGCGCGACCCGGGTCAGGTCCGGATTCGCCTCGATGATCTCGTGCGCGATCCGTGAGAGCGTCCGGCGGAGCGCGTCGGCGTCCATCAGGACCTTCTCCGCCGAGGTGGGCGCAGGCAGCTGCATTCGACTCCTTTCCGGCCTCACTGGACCGGGTTAAAGGGGTAAGTGCGTGGAGCCTACTCCACGCACCGGACGAAAGCGTTGCTTTCGTCCGGATTAGGGACGGCGCTTCGCGCTGAACGTGCCCGGGCAGAGCCCGCGCACTCCTTTTGGCGTTGGTGCTGGGCTGGTGTTCTCTTCCGTGCGGGCACGGGCGCCGGAGGCGGCCGCGCCCGCATCAGGTCGCCTGCGGCTAAGCCCGGCTCCGCCTGGTCTTAGCCTCCGGCCGCTGTGGTTCTGCTTGGACCGCGCGTTCACCAGCGCCACCAAGGGCCGGAGCGTAGACCAGGCGCAGCCGGGCTACGAGGAGGCCGACCTCACACGGGCGGCGACGCCTCCGGCGCCGCCGCCCGTGGACCACTTCAAAAGCTCAGGACAAACCCCATAAGAGCGCACGGGCTTCGCCCGTGCGCGTTAGGCGCGAAGCGCAGCAACCAACCCGCGCGAAAGCGTGAGCTTTCGCGCGGGGTCAATCGCCGACGATATCGTCCGGTTCCGTCATCGCCTCGATGGCGTCCTGCGCCTGCTCGACCGACGACTCCGGAACCGACACGGTGACGGAATCGTCCTCTCCGTCGGCGATCTCGGATTCGATCCCTGCGGAGCGCAGGATCCCCTGGATCTCTTCCGCCTCGTTGACGTCGCCGGCGACGGCGACTCGCACCATGCTCGTCATTCCGGCACCGATGATACGGGCTCGGGCTCGCGGCGGTGCAGCGCGCCGCCTTTGATCAGGTGGGGCGAGCCGCGCTCTGCGAACGGCACGTCGACCACGTCGAAATCCCGTGGCACAACCGTCTCGGCGAAGATCTCGCGCGCCTCACGCGCGATTTCGGGGCCGAAGTACCGGCTGGAGAGATGCGTGAGCGCAAGCAGGCCGACGTTCGCGCGTCGCGCGAGGTCGGCGGCCTGGGCCGCCGTCTGGTGCATCGTCTCCTGAGCGCGTTCGCGTTCCTCTTCGGAGAAGGTCGCCTCGGTGACGAGGAGGTCCGCCCCCCACGCGGACTCGACGACCTCGTTGGCCGGGGCGGTGTCGCCCGTGACCACCAGCTTGCGACCCGAACGAGGCGGGCCGAGCACCTGCTCGGCCGCCACCGTGCCGCCGCCCGGCAGCGTGACGGACTCGCCGCGCTGGAGGACGCCACGTTCGGGCCCGTCGGGAACCCCCAGCGCGTCCGCCGCTTCGACGTCGAAACGGCCCGGACGGGTCGATTCGATGAGCGACCACCCGAGCGCCGAGACCCCGTGCGCGACGGCGAAGGTTGCCAGGCGATACCCGTCGCGCTCGAGCACGTCACCCGGTTCGAGCTCGTGCAGGCGCAACTCGTACCTGAGCTTTCCGACCACCCGTTTGAGGGAGCCGAGGAGGTCGACGAGCCCGCGCGGCCCGTAGACGTCCAGGGGTAGGTCTCGTCCGCGCAACGCAAAGGTCTTGAACATGCCGGGCAGCCCGAGGACGTGGTCGGCGTGGAAATGCGTGACGAAGACCTCCCGGAGCTCGACCAGCCCGACCGAGGAGCGGAGGAGCTGGCGCTGGGTGCCTTCGGCGCAATCGAAGAGGAGCCGCTCGCCACCCCTGCGCACGAGGAGTGCGGCCGGGGCCCGCTGGGCGGTCGGCATCGAGCCGGCCGTGCCGAGGAAGACGACGTCGAGATCCACGGGGCGATTCTAGGTTTGGGGCATCAAGTCATCCGTCGCACGAGCCGATACGCGCCCTGAGGAAGACGGATGGCGTCTCATGCGGCTTCAGGGGTATCCGGTGGCTGGGCGCTCCATCGCTCGGTCACGCTTTTGCGTGTCTTCTTGCTGGCGAGCGCGGGCATCCTCCTGATCGGGGCCATCATCCTCGGCTGGCTCCTGACCACCTCGATCCAGCGGCAGTCGCTCGACGACGCGAGGGCGAGCCTGACCCAGTACGTGGACGGCGTGTTGCGTCCGCAGCTCGTGCGCGGCGGCAAGCTGCACATCTCCTCCCATCTTCCGCAGCAGCTGAAGGCCCAGCTGCGGCGCCAGCCCGATCTCGTCTCCGTGAAGGTGTGGCGCCCGGACGGGACGCTCGTCTGGACGAACCGCGCTCCGGAGCGGATCGGCCACCGCTTTCCCTCCGCGGTCGCGGGGGACCTCGGGGAGACGATCGCATTGAAGCGGGCTCACGGATCGATCAACAAGCTGGGTGACGACGAGGACGCGGCGGAGCGAGCGCTCGGCCTGAGTCACGTCTTCGAGATCTACGCCCCGATCATGAGCTCGAACGGGACGCGCGCACTGGGCGCATACGAGATCTACGCCAAGCCCGAGCGTGCCGAAAGTTTCATCGCCTCGCGCAAGCGTGTCATCTGGCTCGCAGTTATCGCCGTCTTCGCGTCGTTGTATGCGGCGCTGGCGCTGCTCGTGCGTCACGCGTCGTCGACGATGCAGCGCCAGGCAATCACGCTTCGCGCCCGCTCCCGCGAGCTGATGGACTCCTACCGCCGCCTCGAGGAGAGATCGCTGGAGGCGATCGAGAGCCTCAACGCCACCGTCGATGCGAAGGATCCCTACACCGCCGGCCATTCCGCGCGCGTTCAGCGAATCGCTCTCGCCGTCGCGAGCGAACTAGGCGTGCCGTCCGAGCGCCTCGACGCCGTCCGCTTCGGCGGTCTCTTCCACGACATCGGCAAGATCGCCGTTCCGGACAGCATCCTCACCAAGCCCGGCAAGCTCGACGGCGAGGAGTTCGAAGCGATCAGACGCCATCCGGCGGACGGCGCCGAGATCGTCTCGCACTTCAGCCGTCTGCACGAGGCGGTGCCACTGATTCGCCATCACCACGAGCGCTGGGACGGCGACGGCTATCCGGATCAGCTCGCGGGCAATGCGATCCCGCTCGAGGCGTGCGTCGTCGGTCTGGCCGACGCCTGGGATGCGATGACGACGGACCGTCCGTACCGCCCGGCGATGTCCGTCGAGGAAGCGGCGGCAGAGGTGAGGAGCTGCCGGGGCACGCAGTTCTCGCCCGCGGTCGTGGACGCCTTCTTCGACGCGTTTCGACGTCAGCCGTCGCTCTTCGAACCGGACGAGCCGCTGCTCGACGTCGCCGCCTCCGCCTGAGGCCGCGTTAGGCTCGGCGCGTGCAACGCGCCCCCGTCTTGAACGTCACGACCTGGGGGACGGGCGACCCCGCCGTTCTCGTGCACGGCAGTCTCGGTCGCGGCGAGGCGACGTGGAAGGCGCAGCGCCCTCTCGCCGACGCGTATCGGCTCCTCCTCGTCGACCGGCGTGGTTTCGGCGGCAGCCCTGCCGACGGCCGGGTCGATTTCGACCGCGACGCCGACGACATCGCGGGCCTGCTCGACCGCCACGTACACCTCGTGGGCCATTCCTACGGCGGTGTCGTCTCACTGCTCGCCGCCGCGCGTCGCCGCGAAGCTGTGCGCTCGCTGACGGTGATCGAGCCGCCGGCGCTCGGGCTCGCCCGCGGGAACCCGATCGTGGAAGAGTTCATCGCCCGGGTGCAGCGGGCGGCCGCCGAGGCCACCGACCCGAGTGACTACCGCTCTCGCTTCCGCGACGCCTTCGGCTTCACGGCTCAACCGGAGGAATTGACGGGAGCCGATCTCGAAGGCGCCCGGTCGTCGTGGCACGAACGACCGCCCTGGGAGGCCGAGATCCCACTCGACCAGCTGCGCGGTCTGCGGATGCTCGTCGTCCGCGGTGACTGGGAAGGCGCCCCGCCGCGTGCGCGGGAGCTCGGCAGGGCCGCACTGCATGCAGTGTGCGACGTGCTCGAGCGCGAGCTCGAGACCGAGTCGGCAACGCTTCCCGATGCGCACAACCCCCAGCTTCTGGGCGAGCCGTTCAATGCGTGCTTGCGCTCCTTCTGGGAATCGACGTGAGCGAGGACATCCGCGATCTGATCCGGCGTGAGGTGTCGACGGAGGACCACGACCGGATCCGCGAGCTCTGGAAGCGCCACTCGATCGCCGAGGACGAGCGCGACCTCCCGGGTTTGATCTCGACGCTCACGCCGGACTGCGTCTACGAGCTGGCGCAGACCGGTCACCGCTGGGAAGGGCACGACGGAGCCGCGCGCTTCTACACGGAGCTCCTTTCCGCCTTCCCGGACATCCACTTCGACCTGACGGACATCGTCATCGGCCCGCAGGGCGTCTGCGAGGAAGCCGACGTGACCGGCACCCACCGCGCAGAGTGGCTCGGCGTGCCGGCGTCCGGACAGAAACTCACGTGGAAGGTCGTGATCTTCTTCCCGTGGGATCCCGAGCGGCGCCTCTTCCGAGGCGAGAAGGTCTACACAGCAGGCCTCCCGCTGCCGACGCTCTGAGCTACGGCAGCAGGAGCCGCTGCCCGGCGACAATGGTCGTGCCGTGCAGGTGGTTGCGCTGCTGCAACTCCCAGATCCCCTGCCGCGGGTCTCCCGAGTAGTGGGCGCTGGCGATCGACCAGAGGGTGTCCGTCGGCTTGACCACGTACCGAGCGGGCTTGCCAGCGCCGCCGGAGGGCCGGGCGACGACGCCCACTAGCAGGGAGACGGCCAGGAGGAGGACGAGAAGCCGGGGGAACATGTGTTCGTAGCTTACCGAACACCTGTTCGCTTTGTCAAGCGCTCAGAGCGTCACCAATTCGGGCGTGATGCGGCCGTTTCGGATCGTCAGCACCAGCATCGAGTGGGCCGGCGCGCTGCGCCGTTCGGTCGGCGAGCCGGGGTTGAGGATCCAGAGATGCTGGAAGCGCTCGACCTGCGGGACGTGGGTGTGGCCGTAGACGACGGCCTCGCAGTCCGAGAACCGCGCCGCCAGCCGGGCCTCGCGGCGGAGCTTCGGCCCTGCGTCGTGAACCATTCCGATCTGGACGTCGGCGACTTCGACGACCCGCTGACGCGGCAGGGTCCGTTTCAAGGCCTGCTCGTCCATGTTCCCGCAGACCCCTTCGACCGGGGGCCCGAGCGCCCGCAGCTCGTCGAGGAACTCTGCCGTCACGAAGTCGCCACCGTGGAGAAGAACATCTGAGGCGGAAATCAGCCGGACGCACTCATCAGGTAGCGCCCGCGCGCCGCGCGGTAGATGCGTGTCGGAGATGACCGCGACGCGGGTCAGGAAGCAGCGACCGGCTCAGGCGCAACGCTGCGCGGGGAGTGCAGGAACTGACCCGCCTTCCACACGAGCTCGCCGTCGGCGTACACCTCTCCGTCGGCGCGGAGGTCGCAGATCATGTCCCAGTGCAGCCCGGACTCGTTGCGGCCGCCGAGCTTCTTGAAGCTGGAGCCGAGCGCGAAGTGCATGGTGCCGCCGATCTTCTCGTCGAAGAGGATGTCCCGCGTGAAGCGGTCGATCTCGAAGTTGAGGCCGAAGGCAGCCTCGCCGAGGATCCGCGAGCCCTCGTCCATGTCGAGGAGCGACTGCAGATAGTCGTTGCCCGTTCGCGCCTCCGCCTTCACGACGCGTCCGTCCGCGAAGCGCAGGCGCACATCCTCCACCCCGCGACCCTGGAAGATCGCGGGAAACGAGAACCGAATCTCGCCCTCGGTCGCGGTCTCGACGGGGCTCGTGAAGATCTCGCCGTCGGGCATGTTCAGCCGCCCGTCTGCGGCCAGCCAATTCCTTCCTTCGACGTTGAAGGTGAGATCGGTGTCGGGACCGACGACGCGCAGCTCGTTGAACGTGTCGAGCTCACGCGCCCGACGGTTCAGCTCGAGTGAGACCTTCCGCCAGTGCGCGACCGGATCCTGGTCGACGCGCACGTGGCAGGCGCCGTACACGAAGTCCTCGTACTCCTCGAGTGACATCTCCGCATCCTGGGCATGGGCCTCAGTCGGGAAACGTGTGCCGACCCAGCGAGCCTTCCCCTCGTCGATCCGCTCCCAGAAGCGGTTCGTCAGCTTGCGCCTCGACGCGATGCGCCGGCTCAGCCGGCTCGGATCGGCCTGGCTGAGGGCGCGGGTATTGCGGTCTCCCCAGATGGTCAGGACGGCGTCGAGCTGCTCGACCTCGAAGCGGTCCATTTCGGACACGAACGTGAGCTGCTCGTCGGAGGACTCCTGCAACGCGATCACGTCGGTCCCGTCGACGTCGATGCGCGTACGCGGGTTCGCCCCGGCCCGAAGCGTCTCGCGATAGATCTCGCGCACGAGCGGCGCCGCGACCGCTCCGGCGTCGATCCGCACGACCTGCCCGGGTTTCAGCTCCAACGAGTAGTCGACGAGCAGGTTGGCGAGCTTCGCCACGCGCGGATCAGTCATGTCGATTCTTATACCTCATTCCCGTCCGCATTTAGACCGGCCGGAAGCGACATGTCCTAGCCGCGGAAGGTGCGGGTGAAGGTCGTCGTGCGGTCTGCGTTCGTCTCCGCCCGCAGCGTCACCGTCACGCGGTAGGAGCCGCGACCGAGCTTCGGGAGCTTGAAGAGGAGATCGTGTGCCGCCTCCCCCACGCCCGTTGCACCGGTGAGCCGCCGGGTCTTGGCCGGCCTGGTGATCTTGACCTCGTACGCGAAGCCCTCTTCGGCGCGAACGAGGAAGGATCGGGGGAGTGTCTTGAAGGTCGCGCTCGCGCCGACCACGCGCTCGCTGTGGCTCCATTCGTGGAGCTTCCCGTTGCACGGCTGGTTCGCGACGATCGCCTGTTTGACGGCGGCATACGACGCTCGGTCCGTCCCGTCGGCCATCACCATGCCGCTCTGCCAGGCGGGGAGGCTCGTCTCGTCGACGGCGTGGAAGAAGTTCAGGAGGGCGACGTTCGGGTCGCAGGCCATCATGGCGATGAGCTGCGAGTAGTGGGCGGCCTGGGTCGCCTCGTCGACGGTCGGCACGTTCTCGGCACCGGTGTACAGACCCGCCTTGTCCGGCGCGATGCGAGCCTGGTAGCCGACCTCGTCGACGTAGATCCGCACGAAGGGCCCGTCGCCCGACTGGCCCGCCTCTCGGAAGAGTGGCTGCGCAGTGCCGTGGAACGCGTCCCACCACGCCTGCTTGAACCGGTCGAGATTGACGCAACCGACCTTTGGCCACTGGTAGCCGACGGACGGCGCATCGGTGTTGAGGTTCGGGTAGCAATGGATGGAGACGTCGTCGGCGATCGGCTTCGTCCGTCCGCTTGCGCGATAGGCGTCGCCCACCTCCTTGAGGAAGCGGATCGGCGAATGCGAGACGTTGCTGACCGCGTCGAAGTCGTCGTTGCCGCGTGGTGAGAGGCCGAACGCGATCACGTCGATCCCGGGATCTACCGCCTTGAGCGCGTCGTAGCAGGCGGCCATCGCCTGCTCTTGCACGTAGCCCGAGATCCCGTTCCCGGCCTCGTCGAACTGCGGCTGATGGAAGCGCGGCTGGTTGCCCTCGTTGAGACAGATGATCTTCCGCACGTAGGGATAGCGCTGCGCGACCCGGGCTGCGTACTGCGCGAAGAGCTGGACGCCGTTCGGTGTGTCCACGAGGGCGCGCGCCTTCAAGGGGTAGATCGCGAAGATCACCTCGAGGCCGCGGCGCATGGCTTGGGGAATGGCTCGGTCGAGGAACGCCTGGTCGACGATCGTGGTCGGGTTCGCCGGGTCCCAGAAGACCGCGATCCGGTTCTCGGTCATCCCGAGGTCGGTCAGCATGTTGAAGAAGTTCGCGCCGCCGTCCTCGGCGTACTTGCCGGCGTCGTCAGCGACGCCGAACGTCGTGCTCGACGCCGCACCTGCCAGCGCGAGCGCCGTGCAGGCGCACGCCAGGACCGCAGTGATCCGCCACATTCCCCACTTGTCGGCAGATCAGGGTGCGGCGTTGAGTGCTCGGTCGGGTACTACAAGCGGCGGCAGCCCTAGAAGTCGGTCAAAACGGCTGAGCGGGCAAAGCCCACTCAGCCTCTAGGCGGCGCCGCCAAGTCGGCGCCTTGGAGCACTGCATCGAGGAGTTTTCCGGCGCCGAACCGGACGGGATCGTCCGCCGGCAACCCGGTCTCCTCCTCTGCGGCGGCGATCGCCTTCCACGCTTCCTCCTCGGGCACGCCCGAGCTGTTGAGCGCGATGCAGGCCACCGTGGCCGGCCTCAGCTTCAGCGACATCCGCTCGTGCAGGTCGATCAGCTCGCGCAGGCCGACGATCGGAGAGGCGGTGGGATCGCCCTCAACGACCGTCCGGCCCACCTCGTGGCAGAGGACGTACAGGTGGGGCGCGCTTCCGTGCATCAAGCCGACGGTGACCCCCGAGTAGATCGGATGCAGGATCGCGCCCTGTCCCTCGACCCAGAGCAGGTCGCCGCGTTTGCCGCCCTCCACCACGAGCCGCTCGGCGGCGCCGGCGAGGAAATCGGACACGACGGCGTCCACCGAGAGCCCCCAGCCGGCGATTGCGATCCCGGTCTGGCCCGTGGGGACGAAGACGGACTTCAGGCCGCGCTTGCGCGCTTCGAGGTCGAGCTCGCAGGTTGCGGTCATCTTGCCGATCGCGCAGTCCGACCCGACGGTCAGCACGATCGTCGCGTCCACCTCGAGGTTCTCTCCGGTGGCGGTGCTGAGATCGGGCGGTGGTTCGCGCAAGTCTCTGAGCTCCACCCCGTGCTGCGCCGCGAGCTCGGGCAGCCCCGGAATGTCGTGGAGGCGAACGTGCAGGCCGTTCTCGAGGTCGAGCCCGTGCGAGACGCACGTCTTCAAGAGTTCCTGCCAGTCACCGGGAAAGTGGCCGCCCTGCGTGACGACGCCGACGAGTGCCGTATCCGGGTTGTAGGGCAGCGCGTCCTGGACCGAGCCGACGACGGGGACGCCGTCGTCGGTCTCGCCGGCACGCTTGGAATCGAGCATCGCCACAACGGACTCGCGCCGGTAGCGCATCACGCCGCGCGCAGTCTTGGCGTAGTGCGGGTCGTGCGAGAACTCCTCGGCGAGGATCACGTATCGCTTCGGCGACGCTTCAGTCACGGTGTCCGAGGATCACGTATCGCTTCGGCGACGCTTCAGTCACGGTGTCTGACACCGGCCTTTTCCCCCGCTGTGGCTGGGATCGCGGAGCTCACCTGCGCGCGGCGTGTGTTTCTCGTGACACGTTCGCGCGGGTCCCGTCTTGGTGTCTGACACCGGCCTTCGAGACGCCAAGCCCGGGCCGGTTCGGGGGGAGCTGCACCCCCTCGACGAACTCGACGCCCGGCCACGGGTCCTCGGCGATGAGGAGGTTGCCGTCGAGATCGACGTGGTCGCAGAGGCTCGCGATCTGAGCGGCTGCCGAGATTCCCAGTCCCGATTCGATCATGCAGCCGAGCATCACGCCCAGGCCGAGCGCGCGCGCCGCATGCGCCATGCGCATCGCCTCGCGAATCCCCCCGGACTTCGCCAGCTTGATGTTGATGCCGTGCGCACGCTCCGCGCAGCGCGCGACGTCGTCGAGGTGATGACAGTCCTCGTCGACGTAGATCGGAACCGGAGACGCCGACTTCAGGCGCGGCCCGTCCGGGTCCCCTTCCGGCAGCGGCTGCTCGCAATACTCGACTCCCAGCTCGGCGAGCTGCGGCAGCGAGTCCCGCGCTTCGTCGAAGCTCCAGTACTCGTTGACGTCGACCTGCAGCGGAACCTGGGTCACCTCCCTCACAGCCCGCACTCGCTCGACGTCGAGACCGTCGCGGCCGCCGAGCTTGAGCTTCAAGCGGGAAAAATCCTTCACCTTCGCCGCACGACGCGCCATGTCGTCCGGGTCGCCGAGCCAGATCGTCCAGGACGTCGGGGGGCCCGAGCGCCGCAGGCCGAGCAGGCGCCACACCGGCAACTCGAGCAGCTTCCCCTGCAGGTCGTGCAGCGCCGCGTCGATCGCCGCGCGCGCCGCCCACTCCTGACGCGGTAGCCGCATCTCGATCTCGGCGAGCGCGAACGGATCGTCTCCGAGCACGCCTGCGTGCTCCTCGAGATAGGCAAGCGCGCTCTCGGCGGTCTCGCCGTGGTAGTCGACCGGCGCGGCCTCGCCGAACCCGGACACGGATCCGTGGCGCAACTCGACCTGTGCAACATGCTCCGTCTCCGTCGCCCCGCGCGAGATCACGAAGGTCTCGGCGAGGTCGAGCGTGACGATCCGGGCGCTCAACTCCATCGGGGCTACACTAGTCGTCCCCACGCGCCTGTAGCTCAGGGGATAGAGCGTGCGCCTCCGGAGCGCAAGGTCGCAGGTTCGATTCCTGCCAGGCGCACTCCCGAACGAGATCCGGCCGGGCTGCGCCCGGCCATGATGATCTCGTTCGGTTCGGGTCTATCGGACATCGGTTGCGGCGAACGCCGGCTGAGCCGGCATTCGCGGCGAATGTGCTTCGACACCCGTGGAGGCGTACTCTGAGTTGCGTGAAGCCATTGCGGGCTTTGCTTGCAAGTGCCGGCGCGGTGGCGGTTGCCACCGGTCTGGTCTATGGACTGCGGCCGGTTGCGCCCGACCTCAGCCTCGGCGTTCTCTACGTGCTCCCGGTCATGGCAATCGCCGTCGCTTTCGGAGTGGTCTATGCGGTCGGTTGCGCGGTCGCGAGCATGCTGGCCTTCAACTTCTTCTTCCTCCCGCCGGTGCACAATTTCTCCCTGCGGGACTCGGAGAACTGGGTCGCACTCGGCGTCTACCTGGGGACGGCGATTGTCGTCGGCCAGCTGGCGGCTCAGGTGCGGCGCCGCGCCAGCGAGGCGGAGCAGCGCGAGCGGGAGGCGACGCTCGTAGCCGGCGTCTCACTCGGCCTCCTCCGCAGTGAGCACGTTCAAGAAGAGTTACGCGGAATCGCTGCGCGGACGGCTGAGGTCCTCGGTGCCAAGGGCGCACGAATCGAGCTCGGTTCGCTCCGACGACCGGAGCGGGACGAGATCGCATTCGACCTCGAGGCAGGCGATCGCTCCGTCGGACGCGTCTTCTTCAGGCGAGGATTCGAGCCGAGCAGGGACGCGCTCGACCGTGTCCTCCCCGCGCTCGCGTCGATCCTCGCGGTAGCTCAGGATCGCGAGCGACTCGGACTCAAGGCTGTCGAGACCGAGAGCCTGCGCCGAAGCGACGCGATCAAGACCGCGCTCCTCCGGTCGGTCAGCCACGACTTCCGCTCGCCGCTTACCGCGATGCGCGCGGCAGTTGACGGTCTCTCGAGCGCGTCGCTCCAACTTCGCGCGGCCGATCGCCAGGACCTCCTTCAGACGATCGACGTCGAGGCGCGGCGGCTCGAACGCCTGGTCCACAACCTGCTCGACCTCTCGCGGCTGCAAGCCGATGCTGCAGAGCCGCGCCCAGAGGTCTGGACGGCCGACGGCATCATCGGACAAGCCCTCGAGGCGCTCGGTGACGGAGCCGAACGGGTTGCCGTCAACCTCGGCGTCGAGTCGCCCACTTTCCGAGTCGACGGAGCTCAGGCCGAGCGTGCACTCGTCAACCTGATCGAGAACGCACTCAAGTTCTCTTCACCGACCGACGTCGTCGACGTCAGCGTGGAGACCGCCGAGGGCGAGGCTCGGATTCGCGTGACCGACCGCGGGCCCGGCTTGACCGAAGCGCAGCTCCGGCGAATCTTCGATCCATTCGAGCGGGGAGCATCGCAATCCGGCACCGGCCTCGGGCTCACGATCGCGCGCGGCTTCGCAGAGGCCAACGGCGGCCGCGTCTGGGCAGAGTCGAAGGAGGGAAGCGGTGCGTCGTTCGTGCTCGCCTTCCCGCTTGCCGAGACGACAGTGGCCGCGCGCCAATGACCGGCCCGCGTGTGCTCGTCGTCGATGACGAGCCGCAGATCCTCCGGGCCGTCAGCGCGAACCTGCGCGGCGCAGGTTACGACGTCGAGACGGCCGCCACGGGCGAAGATGCGCTGACGAGCGCTGCAATGCGTCCGCCGGACGCCGTCATCCTGGATCTCGTGCTGCCGGGAAAGAGCGGCACCGAGGTCACACGCGAGTTGCGCGAGTGGAGCACCGCGCCGGTGATCCTGCTGT
>Ga0066709_100003391_pt1 | contig 12194 bp, 10 predicted proteins | sample GraSoiAngelo_158_FD_79665 | JGI IMG/M metagenome (GOLD analysis project Ga0066709, IMG submission 79665) | Grasslands soil microbial communities from the Angelo Coastal Reserve, California, USA - 14_1009_16_30cm | ecosystem: Environmental > Terrestrial > Soil > Grasslands | place: USA... | reverse complement strand
TGCAGTTCAGCCTTCGGCGGGTGATCGTGAGCGTGTGGCCGGCCTGAGAGGACCGACGGTCACGCGAGCAGGGTCTTGATGCTGATTTCCGACGTCAGCGTGCGGTGGACGGGGCAGTTATGGGCGATCTCGAGGAGCCGCGCGCGCTGCTCGGCCGTCAGCGCGCCGCGCAGCGCGATGTCGGTCTCGATCTGGTCGAGCAGACCCTCCCGGGTTTCGCACTCGGCACAGTCGGCGGCGTGGATCTTCGAATGCTGAAGCCGCACGGTCACGTCCTCGAGGGGCCACTGCTTGCGTCGCGCGTACAGCGCGATCGTCATGGACATTCAGGCGCCGAGCGCCGCGAGCAGGAAATCGTAGGGCGTCGGGCCGCTCTCGGTTCCGCCGGCCGCCGAAGGCTCGTCGGCCGCGAGACGATGGGATCCGACCGTGATCTGCTGTGCGAATCCCGACGCCGCGCCCCGGACGATGACGATTGCCATAGAGCTCGCTCCTTTCTGTCGTGGAGTCCCGAGGGATCCTATAATGCGCCCGCGGTGCGTGAGGAGGCCAGCCGAGGCGGTGCGCGCCGGCAGACCGTCGCGGGGTGGCAGTGATCGCCGCGCCGGCGGAGGCGCGACTATGAAGAGAGGTCGACGATGAAGCACTACGACGTCGCGGTCATCGGTCTGGGCATCGTGGGCGCGTCGGCGGCCTACGCGGCCGCGTGGGCGGGAGCGCGCGTGCTGGCGCTCGACGCCGGAGCTCCCGGCGCGGGGACGAGCGGCACGTCGTTCGCCTGGCTGAACGCCGTCAGGAAGGAGCCCGAAGTCTACCATCGCCTGAACGCCGCCGGCATGACCGCGCATCGCGAGCTCTCGCGTGAGCTCGGGGGCGACGCCGGCTACCACGACGGCGGCTCGCTCGAATGGGCCGCTGGCGGCGATGAGGAGCACGAGCTGCGTGAGCGCGTCCACCGGCTCGCGAGCCGTGGCTATCCGGCGGAGTGGATCAGCCGAGAGCGAGCGACGGGGAGCGAGCCCGGCCTGGCGATTCCCGACCACGTCCACGAGGTCGCCTTCTATGCGGCTGACGCGTGGCTCGATGCGCCGCGGTTGATCGGGCGACTCCTGGCGGCGGCCTCGGCGCGTGGCGCCGAGGTCCGGGACGGGACGCCCATCCGCTCGCTGCGCGCGCGAGGCGATCGGATCGAAGCGCTCGTCGGCGACGCGAGCGAGACGGTCGCGACGTCGTTCCTGGTCTGCGTGGGGCCGGCGACGCAGGCGTTCCTCGAGCCCCTGCGCGTCGTCATCCCGGTGGGCCGTGTTCCCGGCCTGCTCGTAGTCACCTCCCGCTCGGCGGAGCCGCTCCATCGTGTGGTGCACTCGCCCGGCATCCACCTCCGTCCCGACGCGAGCGGCGGTCTCCTGCTCGGCGCCGAGGACGTCGACACGCTCGCCGCGAACGCGGACGCGCCGCGGCCGCCCTCGGAGCTCGCCGCGCTCCTGCTCGAGCGGGCGGGCCGTGTGTTCCCCTCGGCGCGTCACGTGAAGGTCGTCGACGCTCGCATCGGCGTGCGGCCGATGCCGGGCGATCGCCACACGATCGCCGGGCGGATCCCCGGCTTCGTCAATGGCTGGGTGATCGCGACACACAGCGGGGTCACGCTGGGGCCGTTGCTCGGACGATTGCTGGCCGACGAGATCGTCCGCGGCGTGCCGAGCTCGATGCTGACCCCCTTCCGCCCGGAGCGCTTTATGACCGCGGGGGCGACCACCGTGTGAGGAGGCAGGACCATGGGACGGCTCGAGCAGAAGGTAGCGATGGTGACAGGCGCGGGCGGCGAGCACGGGCTCGGGCGAGCCATCGCGCAGCGGTTCGCCGACGAGGGCGCCGATCTTGTCTTGACCGACGTGATCCCGACCGGGCTGCGGGTCTCGGCCGCGACGCCACCGGGGGCCTGGGGGGGTGTCGACGCGGTCGCGGATGAGATTCGCAAGCGAGGGCGCCGGGCGATAACGGCGATCGCCGACGTCCGGTCGGCCGAGCAGATGGCGAAGGTTGTCGCGCGCGCGCTCGAGGAGTTCGGGCGCCTCGACATCCTCGTCAACAACGCCGGCGCCCCGGGAAGCCTCGACCGGACGCCGGTGGTCGAGCTGCCCGAAGAGGCGTGGGACACGGTGCTCGACACCAACCTCAAGGGCACGTTCATCACCTCGCAGGCCGTGGTGCGCTCGATGCTCGAGCGGCGCGTGCGCGGACGCATCATCAGCATGTCGTCGCAATGGGGCAAGAAGGGTGGGGCGCGGCGGGCGGCGTACTGCGCGTCCAAGTTCGGGATCATCGGCTTCACGCAATCGCTGGCGCAGGAGCTGGCGCCGGCCGGGATCACCGTGAACGCGATCTGTCCGAGCGCGGCCGACACCGAGCGCCTGGACCACATGGGGCTGCGCGCGGACGGGACCTTCGACCCCAAGCAGCGCGAGGAGCGCATCAAGCAGACCGCCGCGACGACCCCGCTCGGCCGGATCGCGAGGCCGAGCGACGTGGCCGAGGTCGCGGCGTTCCTCGCGGGCGACGCGGCCGAGTACATCACCGGCCAGTCGATCAACGTGACCGGTGGCGGCGTGATGCACTGAGGCGCCGCCGCGTGCCCGCCTCTCGTGCGCGCCGCAGGCCGGGCCCCGCCGGCCGAGGCGCGGCCCAGTGCTAGGCGCCGGCGGCACCGCCTCCCTGCGCCGTCCGCCCTGGATCGAGGCGCCGGCGGTGGCCTGTACGGTCGTGCTGCTCGGCGTCGCGTTCTGTGTCGTCTACCCTCTGCTGCTCGTGGTGCTGGAAAGCTTCCAGGTCGCGCCGCCGGGACAGCCTGCGCGCTACGGGCTGGACGGCTGGCGCGCCGCCTTCGCCGAGCCGCTCCTGCGCGCGGCGCTCCTCAACACGTTCAAGGTCACGCTGGCCCGGCAGGTCGTGTCGCTGGCGCTGGCGGTCCTGATCGCCTGGCTGATCGCGCGCACGGATCTGCCCGGTCGCAACTGGATCGAGTTCGCGTTCTGGGCGGCGTTCTTCCTCCCGACGCTCACCGTGACGCTGAGCTGGATCCTGCTGCTCGATCCCGACTATGGCCTGATCAACACGGGGCTCGCGAAGCTGCCCGTGATCGGCAAGGGCCCGTTCGACATCTACTCGTTCTGGGGAATCGTCTGGATCCACGTCATCACGGGGTCGCTGACGGTGAAGGTCATCTTGTTGACGCCGGCGTTCCGCAACATGAACGCCGCCTTCGAGGAGGCCTCGCGGGTCGCAGGCGCCGGCACGACGCGGACGGCCCTCTCGATCACGATCCCGGTGATGGCGCCGGTCGTCCTGTCGGTGTTTCTGCTCGGCACGATGGTCTCGCTGCAGACGTTCGAGGTCGAGCAGGTGCTGGGAGTGCCGTTCCGCTTCTTCGTGTTCAGCACGATGATCTATGACCTGCTCGTCACGCGCGTGCCCCGGTACGACGCGGCCACGGCGCTGGCGGTGCTGGTCCTGGCCGCGATGCTCCCGCTGGTGTTCACGCAACAGTGGCTGACGCGCGGCCGTCGCTACACGACGATCACGGGTCAGTTCCAGAGCCGCCGCCACCGGCTGGGCCGCTGGCGCTGGCCGGCGTTCGCGCTGATGCTCGCCCTGGTGCTGATCGTGCTGGGCGTGCCGCTCGTGTTCGCGGTCCTGGGCACCTTCATGAAGCTCTTCGGCTTCTTCAACATCCCTGATCCGTGGACGCTCAAGAACTGGACGACCGTCCTGGCCGACGAGCTGTTCCTGCGCTCGCTGTGGAACACGGTCGTCCTGGCCGGCAGCACGGCGGTGGCGGCGGTACTCGTCCATTCGCTGATCGCCTACATCGTCGTGCGGACGCGTTACGTCGGGCGCCGGGCGCTCGACCTCATCTCCTGGCTGCCGTTCACCGTGCCGGGCATCATCCTCGGGCTGGCGCTGCTGTGGCTCTTCCTCGACGTGGGGGTCCTGCGCCCGCTCTACGGGACGATGGCGGCGCTGGTCATCGCCGGCCTCGTCTCCGGCATGCCCCTCGGCGTGCAGATCATCAAGAGCGGGCTGATGCAGCTCGGGGGCGACCTGGAGGAGGCCTCCCGGGTCGCGGGCGCCTCGTGGTGGGCGACCTACCGGCGCATCGTGCTGCGGCTGATGGCGCCGACCCTGGTCGCGGTCGCCATGATCACGTTCGTGGGGGCGGCGCGGAACATCGGCAACATCGCGCTGCTCGCCACCAGCGCCAACCGGCCGTTGTCGATCCTGCAGCTCGACTACATCGCCCAGCGCAAGTTCGAGGAGGCGATGGTCGTCGCCTGCATCATCATGGTCATCTCGCTGGGCGGCGCGCTCGTCGCCCGCCTGCTCGGCCTGCGCAGCAACCTGGGATGACGACGGCGGGGTGAAGCGCGCCTCACCGGCGCCAGCCAGTCGTAGGGCGCCCGGCGGCGCCGCCGAGCGCGGCCTCGATATCCTTCATCCGGTGCTCCGCCGAGTGACCGTCGAAATCGGCGGGCCAGTGGGGAGAGCGTTGTCGTCGCCCGAACCACGCCTCGGGGTTCTGCGCGAGGGTCTTCAGCACGTCGGCCTGGACGCGGCGATGCCACGCGAGGAGCTCGCTCGGTCGCCGCCGCCGCCAGCGCCGGTAGACGAGGCGGTTGATCTGGGTCACGTCGAGGCCGCGCATCTCCGGGAGCCGTCGCTCGCCGCGGAACACGCGGGCGCTGTGCTCCTTCCAGTAGACGATGTGGGCGAGCGCGTCCTTGACCGTCCATGGATCTCGCGACGGCGGCCGCGGGACCCGTCGCTTCCAGTCCGCGGGAGAGAGCCGTGTCACCAGCCGGTCGAGTGTCGCGAACTCGCGCCAGGTTCGAGCCACGACCGTCTTCTTCGTGTGCCGCATGGTCTACTCGCCGCCCGGTCCTTCCTTCGCCAGCGGCGACTGGACTTGCCAGAACGGCGCGTCCTCGGTGGTGACCACGTCGAGCACGATCGGCTCTTTCGCGCCCTTCACCCGGTCGAGCTCTCCGACGAGGTCCTTCAGCGTCTCGACACGGACGCCCATGCAACCCATGGCCTGCGCGATCCGCGCGTAATCGTTCCGGCCGAGCTCGGAAGCGATGAACCGATTGCCGCGGCGCCGCTGGCCGTCCTTCACCCAGCCGAGCACGCTGTTGTTGAGCACGACCGCCACGACGGGGATGCGGTACTGGGCGGCGGTAAACAGGGCGTTCATCGTCATGGCGAAGCCGCCGTCGCCGCAGACCGCCACGCAGTCACGCTCGGGCGCCGTCAGCTTGGCCGCCATCGCCGCCGGCAGCGCGTAGCCCATGCCGCCGATCGAAGAAGGTTGGTAGACGGTGCCCGCGCCCCTGCTCTGAAAATAGTGGGTCATATAGAGGCGATTCGCTCCTGCATCCATCGTGACCAGCGCTCGCTCGTCCAGCCGTCGCGCGAGCTCCGTGATCACGCGCTCGGGCCGCAGTGGAACGTCGTCCAGGCGCTGCTCGGGCTCGGCGAAGTAGCGATGCAGGGTTTTGAGCTCGGCCAGGTGCGCCGCCCGCCGGCGTGTCGTGTCGCGCTGCGCGGACGTGACCCGCGGCCGGAGCTCGGCGACCAGCGCCGCGAGCGCCTCGCGCGCGTCCGCGACGATCGCCGCGGCCACGGGAAAGTGGCGGCCGACGTTGAGGGGCTCCACGTCGACCTGGAGGAACGCCTGGCGGTCGGCGTCGAGCAGCTCGGGGTTCTCGAAGCACGTGTCGGTCGGCGCCAGGCGCGACCCCACGACGAGCACCGTGTCGGCGGTCGAGACCACCTCGTTGGCCACCGCCTGGCCCCAGTTGCCGAAGACGCCCAGCGCCTGAGGATGCACCTCGGCCAGGGCGCTCTTCCCGGTTGCCGTCGTCGCCACTGGAATCGCGAGAAGGTCGGCCAGCTCGCCGAGCTCGGCCCAGGCCCGGGCCGAGTGGACACCGTTGCCGGCGAGGATCACCGGGCTCGACGAGCCGAGCAGCAGGTCGGCGACCCGCGCCACGTCGGTCGCCGCGGGCCGCGCGGCTCCGTGCGCCAGGTGTCGGGCGGTCGCATGGACACGGGGCGGCCGCCGGGTCTTCACGGTGCCGCCGAGCGATCGGCTCCCGAAGACGACCGCCACGGGCCCAGGCGTGCCCGTCGTGGCGTGCTTGATGGCGAGCTGGATCGTCTGGACGGCTTGCTTCGGCTCGTACACCGCCGCCGTGTACTTGGTCGCGCTCGCCAGGAGATTGCGGAGGTCGTGGTTGCCGTGCTCACCGGTGCCGGACTGGTAGGGCGCGTGGTGCATGAAGGGCGCCATGTCGGTGAAGTCGCCGAGGAGCAGCATGGGGGACGCGCCCTTCACGGCCTCGAGCGCGCCGAAGAGCGCGTTGCACGCCAGGAAGATGCCCTGGCCCATGACGACGCCGGGCTTGCCCGTGAGCCGGCCGTACATCTCCGCCATGATCGAGCCGACCTGCTCGTGGCGGACGAGGATCGTCTGGATCTCCGTCGAGTCATGGAGCGCGTCGAAGATCCGCCCGGTGTCCCCACCGGGCATGCCGAAGACGAACTGGATGCCCGCCTCCTCGAGGACTCGCACCACGGCGTGGGGAACGTCGATCTCGTCGGGGATCATGTGCGCCTCCGGTCTTTTTTCGTCTCGCTAGCGCCAGAGCTGAGCGGACGCGAGCCGCGCGCCCTCGGCCATCGCCTTGAGCTTGGCCCACGCGATCTCGGGCTCGACCTGGTTGACGGACCGCGCGAAGGTCGCGAATCCGCAATCGGTGCCCGCGATCACGCGCTCGCGCCCGACGACCTCCGCGTAGCGGACGAGGCGCTGGGCGACCAGCTCCGGGTGCTCGATGAAGTTGGTCGTCGAGTCCAGGACGCCGGGGATGATCACCCGATCCGCCGGCAGGCGTAGCTCGCGGAACACCACCCATTCGTGCTCGTGACGCGGATTGGCGCCCTCGAAGGACAGCGCCTGGGGCCGGGCCTTCAGCGCGATCGGCAGGAGCAGTCGCAGCGGGATGTCCCGGTGGTGCGGCCCCTCGTAGTTGCCCCAGCACAGATGAAGGCGGATCCGGTCGGCCGGGATGTCGCGCAGCGCGTGGTTGAGCGCCTCGACGTTGGCCTCGGCGATCTTCAAGAACTCCGCCGTGGAGAGGTCCGGGAAGGCCAGATGCCGCCCCATCGCCAGGTCGGGACAGTCGACCTGGAGCACGAACCCGGCCCGATGGATCGCGTCGTACTCCTCCTTCATGATGTCGACCAGTCGCGCCAGATAGGCCTCGCGGGTCGGGTAATGCTCGTTCTTCAGGAAGTGCGCGATCACGCCTGGCGAGGCGGCCGTCATGAACGAGTCGACCGCCTTGACACCGGCCAGGGCCGCGCTCAGGTTGGCGGCGTCCTTCTGCACCGCCGTCCTGTCCTTCCAGTCGATCGGCCCGTTGCACGACGGGCGCGAGATCGTCGAGCGTCGTTCGGACCGCGCGGCCGCCTCGGGGAAGTCGGCCCAATCCGCCCGCACGGGGACCGCAGCCTGTCCTCCGAACCCGGTGAGGCGATGGCGCACGTAAGTGGAGTAGCCGACCTTCCCCTGCTCGCCGTCGTTGACGATGTCCACGCCCGCGTCGATCTGTTGCTGGACGACGTCGGCGACGGCGGCTCGCACGCGCGCCTCGAACGCCGCGGCGTCCGGCGCGCTGCCGGCGTCCAGCGCCTCGAGCGTCGACGTCAGGTCGCGCGCCCTGGGCAGGCTCCCCGTGTGCGTGGTCAAGATGCGTTCGGTGCTGAGCTTCATCGTGAGCCCTCCTTACAGCCGCGCCATGACCTTCTCGGCGAAGTCCTCGATCACGCGATACTGCCGGTTCAGCGGCGGATAGAGCATGCGACGTGCATGGTCAGGCCGGCCCCCGCGGCGCCCCCAAGATACATCCTCCGGACCTCGGGGTTGTCGAGAAGCTCGTGCCCCGTGCCCTCGAGGGCCCGCGCCGCGGGCTACGGCTCCTTGTACCAGTGCGCGATGTTCCAGAGGTTCGAGTCCCAGCCGCTGATCTCGGTGCCGCGCAGACGGTTCGACACCGCCGAGGCGTTACCGCGCCAGAGGAAGGGCACGACCACGACGTTCTGCGCCAGGAGGTCGTTCATCCGGATGAAGTGGGCCGCGCGCTTGAGGGGATCCATCTCGGTCTCCGCGGCCTTGAACGACCGGTCGTACTCCTCGTTCCGCCAGCGCGTCGAGTTGCGGCCGGCCCACTTATTCTCTTTCTGCGCGATCTCCCAGGACACGAAGGGATCCATGAACCGCTGGGGATCCGGCGAGCCGCTGTTGAAGCTGTACATTTGCAGGTCGGCGGTGAAGTGAGACGACGTGTCGAGGTTGGCGGGATCGGTCGAGAAGTACACCGCCGGCACCACCGACTTCAGCTCCATCTCGATCCCGGCCCTGGCGGCCGCTTGCTTCACGATGGCCTGGGTCTTCTGGCGTGGCGCGTTGATCGAAGTCTGGAACAGCATCCGCAGGCGCTTGCCATCCCGGGTCCGGATGCCGTCCGGCCCTCGCCTCCACCCGGCGTCCTCCAGGACCTTGTTGGCCTTCTCGACGCTGAACTCCCAGCGGGTGTTCCGGGACCTGAACTGGGTGGGCGCGTTCAGGTAGTTCGCCGTGGTCTGCCCCAGACGGCCGTAGATCTGCTCCTGGATCGACGCGCGGTCGACCACGAGACTCAGGGCCGAGCGCACGGCGGCGTCGGTCATGAAAGGATGCGGTGCCTTGAGGCTCGACCGCTCGCCGTCGACCTCCTTCAGCGGATCGGAGAAGTTGCAGAGGATGTGCTCGACCTGGCCGCCCCAGGCGATGTCGACGCGGCCCTTGCCGCCTTGCTCCATCCTCCGGAGCACGTCGTCCTCGACCTGCATGTTCCAGGCGAAGTCGTACTCGCCCGTTTGGATCACCGCGCGCGCGGCCGACACGGCGTCGCCCCCGCCCTTCATTTCCAGCCGGTCGAAGAAGGGCCAGTTGGGCTCGTGATACGCGGAGAAGAGCTCGGCACGGACGAGGTCGCCGGGCTTGAAATCGACGAAGCGGTAGGGGCCTGTGCCGATCGGCCTGAGATTGGCCGGAGCCTCACGCGACCTGGCGCCCTTGAAGGGTTCGAAGACGTGCTTGGGAATGACGCCGCGGAAGGCGTTGGCCCAGAACGGGTTGGGCGTCTTGTAGACGATCTTGACCGTGTGCTGATCGAGCCTGTCGATGCGCGCGATGTCGCGATAGGCGCCGGACGACACCGCCGTCGTCGCCTGGTCGGCCGCGTACTCCCAGGTGAAGACCACGTCGTCGGCGGTGAAAGGCTTCCCGTCGTGCCACTGGACGCCCTTCTTCAGCTTCACGGTGACCGAGAGGCCATCGCGCGCGATCCCGCCGTTCTGCAGGGTCGGCAGCTCGGCGGCCAGAACCGGGACCGAGTTGCCGTCGGGATCGAAGGACACCAGCGGCTCGTAGAAGATGCGGGAGCCGTCCCCGTCCTTCACGCCGATCGCCAGATGCGGGTTCAGGATCGTGGGCGCTTGCCACCACAGAAGCTTGAGATCGCCGCCTCCGCCTCGACGGGACGGAGTGAACCCCGTCCGCCGCGGCTGAGCGTCCGCAGGTCTCACCGGTCGCGGCAGCTCAGCGATCAGCGGCGGCACGAGCCCGAGCCCCAGCAGCGCGCGAGTGAACTCACGGCGGCTCAGCGAGCCGCCGCGGAGACCGCGAAGCCACTCGCTCAGCGCACAATCTGTATTCATCGGCTCGCCTCGCACGCGGGGGCCCCAGCCCCCGGCCGTGCTGCGGCTCGCACTGGTCTATTCATCGGCTCGACCTTCAGGGCCATCTTCGCCTCCGTGAAGCCGCTGGGCTCGCTCTCCGACGAATGCTGCCCGCGACGGCCGGTGCCCGTCAAGCAGCAACGCGCTTGACGCCGAACGGCCACCGTGGTGGCTCGGCATCGCCCTCAGCGCGGCATTGACGTTGGTGCTCGTGGAGTCCGCGGTGCAGGCCCAGACCGGCGGCACGCTCGTCATCGGGCTCGACCAGGAGCCGCCGACGCTCGATCCTCACGCGTCGCCCTCGGCCGTGACGTATCAGATCATCGCGTCGGTCACGGAGAACCTCATCTATCGGGGCTCGGACGGCAAGCTCGTGCCCTGGCTCGCCGAGTCGTGGCAGAGTGCTCGCGACGGGCGCAGCGTGACCTTCAAGCTGCGGCGCGACGTGAAGTTCCACGACGGCACGGCCTTCAACGCCGAGGCGGTCAAGTTCAACTTCGACCGGATCGTCGACCCCAAGTTCAAGGCCGGCGGCGCCCGCGCCTTGCTCGCGGGCTATGCCGGATCGAAAGTCATCGACGAGCACACCGTGCAGGTGAGCTTCGAGAGTCCCTACGCGCCGTTCCTTGCGTACACCGCGGCCGGTCCGCTCAGCTTCGTCTCGCCGAAGGCCGTGCGCGAGACGGGTGACCAGGTGCACACGCGCCCGGTGGGCAGCGGGCCGTTCATGGTCAAGGACTACGTGGCGAAGGACCACACCACGATGGTCCGCAATCCCGCGTACACGCGCAAGGCGCCGTGGAGTGACCGGGCCGGGGGGGCGGCGCTCGACGCGGTCGTCTGGAAGTTCGTCCCCGAGGCGGGCACGCGCGTGACGACCCTCGAGAGCGGCGAGACGCAGGGGATCTATCTCGTCCCCGCCCAGTCCTTGCCTCGGCTCGAGAAGAACGTGGCCCTCCGCGTCGAGAAGATCCCGTACCCGGGCGCGCCGCGCATCTGGCTCCTGAACACGACCCGGCCACCGATGGACGACGTGAGGGTGCGACGGGCGATCAACTACGCGGTGGACAAGGACGCGCTCCTCGCCACCGTCTTCAAGGGCATCGCGCGGAAGGCCTTCGCCCCGCTGACCGCGGCGATGCTCGACGACCCCACCCTGCGTCAGGCCTATCCGTTCGACCCGGCGAAGGCGCAGGCTCTCCTGGCCGAGGCAGGATGGCAGCCGGGAGGGGATGGGATCCGGACCCGGGGTAGCCAGCGGCTCGAGGTCGTCCTCAACGCCATCGAGTACGGCGGCGGCCCAGAGCCGTCGGCGCAGCTCATCCAGTCTTCCCTGCGCGAGGTGGGGATCGACGTCAAGATCAAGGCGCAGGCGCGCCCGCCCTGGTACGAGGACAACTATCGGTGCGCCACGCACGGGCCCGTCATGTTCCTGCGGGCGACCGATCCCGACGGCCTGTACGCGCTGTTCCACTCTTCGTTGGTCGGCGGCAACTTCAACTGGTCGTGCGTGAAGAATGCGAAGCTCGATCAGATGCTGGAGCAGGGCCGGCGCGAGTTCGACGGGGCGAAGCGGCGCGCGCTCTATCTCGCGATCGAGCACCTGGCGCTCGAGGAAGCACTCACGGTGCCCCTGCTCGACGACCTCTCGGTGTGGGCGTTTCGCGCCACCGTCCAGGGGGTGAAGTACACCTTCGCCACGTATCCGGTCCTCAGCGACACCGCGATCCGCAAGTAACGTCGTGAGAGCGGCCCCGGCGTGCTGATCTATCTCGCCCGGCGCGTCCTGGGGGTCGTCCCGGTGCTGTTCGGCGTTATGCTGGCCGTCTTCAGCATGCTGTTCCTCGTCCCCGGCGACCCCGTGAAGATCATGCTCGCCGAGTTCGTCACCACGCCCGACCAGATCGCGCAGATGCGGGCGCAGCTCCATCTCGACGAGCCCCTGCTCCAGCAGTACGGTCGCTTCGTCGCCGGGGCGCTCCGCGGTGATCTCGGAACCTCGATCCGGAGCCGGCGACCCGTCGCGACCGAGATCGGCGAGAACGTCGCCAGCACGGGAGGGCTCGCGCTCGCCAGCATGGCCGTGGCCGTGGCGATCGGCGTCCCGCTCGGGCTGCTGGCGGCCCTCTTTCGGAACTCGTGGCTCGATGTGGGCTCGATGGTGGTGGCGCTCCTCGGCGTCTCGATGCCGAGCTTCTGGCTCGGGCTCCTGATGATCTTCGTCTTCTCGTTGCACCTGGCGTGGTTCCCGGCGACCGGCGGCGGCGATCTCCTCCACCTCGTGCTCCCGAGCCTCACGCTCGGCACGATCGCCTCGGCGATCATCGCGCGGCTCACGCGGTCGAGCATGCTCG
>Ga0066709_100003389_pt1 | contig 12195 bp, 7 predicted proteins | sample GraSoiAngelo_158_FD_79665 | JGI IMG/M metagenome (GOLD analysis project Ga0066709, IMG submission 79665) | Grasslands soil microbial communities from the Angelo Coastal Reserve, California, USA - 14_1009_16_30cm | ecosystem: Environmental > Terrestrial > Soil > Grasslands | place: USA... | reverse complement strand
TTGTCGGCCTGGCGATTGAAAATATTTAGTCCTAAACCTGCTGCCACAGCGCTGCGCATAGTGCTTTGCTGCCACAATTTCCCGAATTTCTTCTCGTCTTCTTCGGCGATGCGATCCCACACGCCCCATTCATCCAAGACCAGTGCGATCTTGCGCCCCTCGCGATAGCTGTCAAACAGCGAGCGCTGCTGCACAATGGCTTCTTCGACGCGGGAAAAAATGGCGAGCTGTTTTTTCACATGCTCCGCTGTGAAATGGAGGGGGTGATCATCCCCGCCCTCGTAGTAGTGCATGGAGACACCTTCGGGCGTTCCCCCTTCGAGGGTATCCATGAACCTGCGGGACCAGCGCGTGTCATTTCCATTCGGGCCGCTGGCAATTAGAAACGGGTCCGTCCCACCGTACTTTCGCAAATAGACAGAAAATCGCCGGTAATGATCGGCATAGACTTCAGGGCGCATCCATCCACCGCAGCCCCATGCTTCGTTCCCCACGCCCCAGTAGCGCACGCGGAAGGGTTCGGCCGCGCCGTTCTTGACGCGTTCCTCGGCCAGCGTGCTTCCCGAGGGCATGTTGCAGTACTCCACCCAATCGCGCATTTCCCCTGGCGTTCCGCTTCCCACATTTCCGGCGAGGTACGGCTCCGCATCGATCAGTCGGCATAACCCTATGAATTCGTGCGTCCCGAAACTTCCGTCTTCGACGTAGCCGCCCCAGTGGATATTGACGCGCTTGGGACGGCCCTGCAGCGGACCAATCCCGTCACGCCAGTGATAGTCGTCCGCATAGCAGCCACCCGGCCAGCGCAAAACCGGGATGCCCAATTCCCTCAGATATTCGACGGCCTGCTGGCGATAGCCGTTGGTATTGGGAATCGGTGAATTTTTGCCAACCCATAGACCGCCGTAGACGCAGGAGCCGAGATGCTCTGCAAAATGTCCATGAAATTCCGGTCGCACGGTGCCAATTTCTGAATCCGCGCGCACGGTAATCTTTCGGGTCGCGCCGGTAGCGGCGCCGATAAACCGCGGAATCAACGAGCACAGAGACACAGCCGCAGTGTTCCCGACAAATCTCCGGCGGGAAATTTTCGAGAGCATCGCATCTCCTCGTTGGGAGTTAATTCGGCCCGACGTGCTTGCTACTTTGCGTGCAAAAGAGAAATCCGTGACGACGCTCATCGCAGCGGCGGTTAGGCGCCTTTCCGGTTCACTTTCCAATAGACGGTGTACCGCTCGTTATACAGTTGATAGAAAGGAGCCAGATCGATCGTTTCTTTCTGCCCTGTGGTTTGGAAAGCCAGCGTTTGCCCTTTCATTTGTTCCAGCCAATCGGGGGCGTCTACAGAACCGGTAAGCGGAGGCACCGGAATGGCTCGTGCCTCATCCGGCCCCAACGGCCCATAAATGTGGTCTTGCATGAGCCCCTTCGATCCCAACCTTCCTGCAAGAACCAGGGGCCCATACATTGCTGCCTGCATGGTGGGCTCATCCGGAAGCGGAGCGAGATGGAGGCCCATGGGCATGGTCAATTCAATTTTGTCGCCATCATTCCACGCGCGATCGAGCGTGAGATAAGAACTCGGCTTGGCCGTCACATCCTGCTTTTTTCCATTGATCGAAACTGTCACGCCGCGCGTCGCCCAATAGGGCACGCGCACGTGTACCGGCATTTTCACAGGCGCGGATGTTTTGATCATGAGCGTCGTACCCTCTTCCTCCGGGAAGCGCGTCTCCTGCGTCAACGAAACTTTCTTCTCTGGCCAGGTCAGATCCGAAGCAATAAACAGGTTCACGTATACGCCCTGTGCATCGTGGAAATAAATCGTGTCGCCCAGCTTTGCAAATTCCTCCGCGCCGGTTCCTGTGCAGCACCAGAAGGCGTCCCAACGCCTCCCGAATGTTTTCCAAAGCCCTGGCATCAGCGAGAGGTAATACATCTTCATGCCGTCGGTGTCCTGCGTGCCCAGGCGGCTGTTGAAGAGCGTCCGCTCGTAGTAATCCATCGTCGCAGGCTCGCCCGTCCAACTAAAAAGGTGCCGCGTCAGTTTCATCATGTTGTAGCCGCAGCAGCATTCCTCCGCCGCTTGGCCAAGTTGGTCGGCAAGTTTTCCCGGCTCGCTCTGCCAGCCTTCTCCGTTGCTCGTTCCACCGGTGCAATACGTGCGTTGTGAAACGACTTCGTGCCAAAAATAATCGGCAATGTCGTGGTAGCGCTGGTCCCCGGTGAGCTCATAACCGCGCGCCGCGCCAATCACCTTCGGGATGTTGGTGTTCGCGTGCAGCCCCTTCAGTTCATCTTTACGCTCCGCCAGCGGGTCAAAGAATTTCTTGTGATCGAACCGCCGAGCCAACGCTAGGTACTGCTCTTTGCCAGTCAGGGCGTACAAATTGAAGAGTGATTCGTTCATCCCGCCGTGTTCGACCATCTGCATCTTGGCCCACTGCTCGTCGCTTAGCGGCTTCAAATATTTGTCGGTCCACTGGGCCATTTTTTCTGCGCTAGCCAGCGCCTGCTCGTTTCCGCAAAGCGTGTACATGTCGAGATGGCCAGCCAGAATCTTGTGATAGGTATAAAAGGGCGCCCACACGCGCTTGCCGTCGCGCAGACGGTCGTAAAAGCTCGTTGGATACGCGCTCAGGTAGCCATCCGCATTTAGTTTCTGCTGGCATTTCGCCAGTTCGGCCACCAGCACGTTCCCTTTTTGTTTGATGGCGTCGTCGCCCGTCGCCGCGTGCAACAACGCACACGCGGAGAGTACGTGACCGCCCGCAAAATGGCCGCGCAGCTCCCCGCGGGGATGTTCCCATCCCCCTAGCGGGTCCGCCGTCGAAGGGATTCCCGCCGTCAGGCGAAACGTGTGCAGCAACCGGTCGTTCGGCAACGATTCGACGAAGCTCTGATTGCTCTCCAGTTGGTCGAGGAAAATGCCAGGTCGCAGCCGTACTTGGGGCAAAGGAAACGCTTTAAGTTTCGTGTCGACCGCCTCATGCACTGGTCCGCCCGCTGGACTTCCGAATACGCGTCCAAGCGAAGCAAGGCCGCGACTGGGAATTACAGCGGCCGTCCCCACTGCGGTCGCCGCAGCCGAAATCCACTGCCTGCGATTCCAACGATACATTCCCCTCATGACTGCCCCCCAGTAAGAGTTTCTCCATCAACACCCTGGCGCATCACCCTTATGCCAGTGCACGTCCCAATTCAGATAGCGTGTCGTGGCTTCGTGCACCGCAGAAGCCGTCGTCGAGAAATTCGCCGCCACATGGTGCTCAAAACCGCGCTCGCAGATGAACCGCAACAGTTTCTGCAATCCCGGGATACGCACCACGCCCGCTCCTCCAAAGGTTTCCAGCGGATCGTTGGTAAATTCGCCTTCGCCGACGTAGCCGGACATCTTTCCTTCGCGGTCGTTGGTCGAAAAGCGCGCGAAGCTCATGGGGCCGCTCTTCACCTGGCCCACGCAAGTCCCAAACGTATTTTCCTTGCCAACCGTTCCGGCAATGATCTCTTGGAAGTCCATGCGCACATCGCGGAAGAAATGCTTTGGCAGGTTGCTGCAGTGAAAGCACACGGCTTTGTCCGGATCGTCTGCGTAATTGTTGTTCCAGTCGAGCAGCGCGCTCGGCGTTTGCGAAGCCAGTTGTAACGCGTGCATTCCAATCACGCCTGCCACGTCCACTTCGCAGGCGCTTGATAACCCAGAGTCGCTCATCATGCTCATCACCGTGCACGGCACGACGCCAAAAAACTCTTCAAGCGAGGTCCAGCACTGGATCGCGCTGATGGTTACTTCCGTCTCCTGCATCCAGGTGTGGATCACCGCGCCTAGCTTGGCCATTTTCACCAGCGCGGCTTCCGGAATACCGTTCGTCGAAACATAAGCGCGAATGGCCTTCAGCCTTTCCACGACCGAGGTATCGCTATCCTTCAGCCGCCCTATTCTTCCCATCACTTCGGAGAGGTCGAGCGTTTCGACTGAAATTCCCGCTGACTCCAGAAGTTTTTCGCTGTACCGCACTGTGTTGAACGCCGCCGGCCGTGCCCCGATCGCCCCAATCCGCAATTTCTTCAATCCCTTAACCACGCGGCATACAGATTGAAACCAGTCCAGGTCATCTTGGAATTGTTGCGAATTCGGCGCTTCGGTGTGGAGCGTGGTCAACGAATAAGGGATTCCGTATTGCGCCAGGTTGTTGCAAGCGGACATCTTCCCGCAAAAGCTGTCGCGCCTGTCCCGGATGGTCATTTTAGATGGTGTGTCGGGCGTTGCTTGCATGAGCACCGGCACTCCCAGGTTCGCCATCCGCAGAGTTTCCGCAATCGCGCGCTCATCGCCGAAATTCGGCAACGTTACTACGATGCCGCCGATTTCTTCTCGATGTTTCTTGAATAAGTCCGCGCAGCGCGCCGCTTCTTGCCGCGTTTCTACTGCGCCGTGCTTGGAATCGTTCTCGCCGAGCACAATAGGCTTGATCCCCTTGGCTGTCAGTGCCGCGAGCATTTCTTGGCGGCCCGAGCGCGCCAGATGATCGGGGAAAAAGCCGCGGTTGCCGACAATGACACCGAACACCATCGGTGGGTTGGAAAGTTGCGTCATGGCTTTGCCAGGGGCGATTTCTGCAAACGCTTGCATCGCAGACCTTACAGCGCTTTCTCTGACCTTGTCAAGCGCTCCGCCCCAGCTCCTTTCTTTTCCGTCCTTCTCTATGAATGCCTCTATGCCCTATAGCTTAATGGATTCTTTAGCTACCGTCTGCCTCAAATCTGGATTCGGGCCGGAGCGTGCGTCCCTTGTCCCGTGCACTTCCAGGCGCGCCGGAAGGGCAATTTTCGATAGAATGTGCCTGCCTACACTTGAGGTGCTCTTCATGCGCAAAAGGCGCTCGCTGGCTATGAATCTCGACGCCGTCGCCCAAAAGGCGGGTGTCTCCACGTCCACGGTCTCGCGTGTGCTGAACAATCTCGAGATCGTCAAGACCTCCACGCGTTCCCGCGTTCTGAAAGCCGCCGAAGAACTCAACTACCACCCTAACCTCCACGCCCGCTCTCTAGCTCGCGGGAAGAGCCGCATCCTCGGCATCATCGTTTCAAATATGGAGAATCCCTTTTTCCTGGACATCTACCGCACGCTCGAATCGGACGCTCATGCCCAGGGCCTCGAGGTCGTCGTCGCTAATACCGACTACCGCTCGGAACAGCTCCTCGCCAGCGTGCAGCTTATGATTGGACTTCGCGTGGCCGGACTTGCCGCCATCGTTTCTGAAATGGAAGAGCATTTGATCCAGACGGTTGCTGGCAGCCGCATTCCTGCCGCCTTCTATGATGTGGGAACCCCGCAGAAGAACATTACCAACATACGCGTGGACTACCGCAAAGGAATCAAGAAGACCGTCAGTTATCTCAGCGCTCTCGGCCATCGGCGCATGGCTTTCATTGGTCATCATTCTACCCTCGGACCCATCAGCGAACGCCGCAAAACCTTTCTGGAATCCGTCCACCGTTGCTCTCCCAGTGCGGAAGCCAAGATTTTCGCCGGGCCCGACGGGCTTGATGGTGGCCGCCAGGCAGCTCGTGAACTCCTTGAATCGGGCTTTCGGCCCACCGCCATTCTCTGCGTCAACGATTTCATGGCCGTCGGCGTAATGCGCGAGTTGCGGGAAGAAGGCCTGCAAATTCCACGCGATGTCTCCGTCACTGGGTTCGACAATATCAAGCTTGCGGAATTCTGCTCTCCGCCGCTTACGACGGTCCACATTCCGCGCGAGCAAATCGGACACATCATTTTTGATAACGTTTTTGGCGACGGCCGCGCGGAGCACGACACCGGCCGCGAAATCGTGATTGACCCCGAACTCGTTGTCCGCGATTCCACCGGGATCGCCGCTAAAAGCTAACAACATTTGGATTACATTCCGATTTGTGCCGTGAACCGCCTGAATTGCCCCATACGCAATCAGAAACCGCAGGCGCCAAGGCCTACTTCCAGACGCGCACCAGCACTGCACCGTGACGCGGCACTTGCGCCGTGAACTCACCCTCAAATGAACCCAGGTCCTTGTGCAACCAAAGATCGCGCACATGCACGCTGCCGGTGAAACCTAAATCTTTGAAATTCACTTTCACGGGAAATGCCCCACCACGGCTGAACAAACCGACGGCTACGCTGCCATCTGCCAGCGGCTTTGCCCAAACTTCCAGCGGCCCCTCCGCCGATACGCGATGCCCCTGCGCGCTCTTCGGGTCCTGGTCCACGGCAATGACTTCCTTGTTCAGCAGAATCGCCTGGTCCTCGGGCGTCACTCGCGTCAAATCATTCCCTGCCAGCAACGGAGCGGCTAGCAGGCACCAAAGTGTCATGTGCGTGATGTACTCGTCGTGGCGCATCCCGCCGTTGCCAATCTCTAGCATGTCGGGATCATTCCAGTGCCCCGCCCCGGCGAACGGCTCTAACCCTGCTTGCCCGAAACCAATTGTAGCCATCGAGTCATATCTGTCCTGGATGTCTCCCGTCGTCCGCCACAGATTTCCGCCCACGTCTTTGCCCCATCGCCAAACCAGGTCCCAGCCGTATTGGCACAGGCTAAACACTATCGGCCGCCCCGTCTTCTGCAACGCATCGTGCATTTTCTTGTAAACTTCCCTAATCTGGCTAACCGGATAGACCTGCGACGCGCTGCACCAATCGTATTTCAAATAGTCCACACCCCATTCCGCGTACGCCTTCGCGTCTTGCTCTTCGTGCTGATAGCTTCCCGTAAAGCCCGCGCACGTTTCCGGTCCCGGCGACGAGTAAATCCCGAATTTCAAGCCTTTGCTGTGGACATAATCGGCCAGCGCTTTCATATCCCCGAAATTCTTGTTGGGCTGAATGCGTCCTTGCTCATCTCGCCCGGCCTGCCAGCAGTCATCCACGTTCACGTAAATGTAACCGGCTTCCTTCATCCCGTTGCTTGCGATCGCGTTGGCCGCGCCTCGAACGTCGGCGGCCGTGACCTTGCACGCGAAGTGATTCCAACTGTTCCAGCCCATCGGTGGCGTTGGCGCAGGGGAGGTTTGCGCATGCGCGGACAAAATGGCGACAAAAAGCAGCATGAAGAAGCTAGCAGGGATTCGAATACGCATGGATGATGCTCCTTGGACGTAAGGAAATAACTGGCAGCAAATCTCTACTTGAGCAGACTCCTATTTCTCTGTAGAAAACTTGTAAATCGTCGTCGTGTGATAGCGTTCCCCTGGTTTCAACTCCGTGGAGGGAAACTTCGGCTGATTCGGCGAATCCGGAAAATGCTGCGTCTCCAAGCACAACGCCGAGCGCTTCGTATAGCTAATGCCTCCCTTGCCGTGCGCGGAACCATCCAGAAAATTCCCGGTGTAAAACTGCACGCCCGGCTCGGTGGTCCATACTTCCAGAACCCGGCCGGTTGTGGGTTCTACCACCCGCGCCGCCAGAGAAATCGGATCGCCCGCTTTTCTGCGCAGCACAAAATTGTGGTCGTAACCGCCACCCAGCTTGATCTGTTCATCGTCTGAATCGACGCGGGCGCCAATCGCCGTTGGCTTGCGGAAATCAAACGGCGATCCGGCCACGTCGCGGAGCTCCCCTGTCGGAATCAGGCCGGAATCCACGGGCGTGAATTTATCCCCTTCGATCATCAAAACGTGGCCGAGAATATCTCCCGAACCCGGGCCCGCGAGATTGAAGTAAGAATGGTTCGTCAAATTGACGACCGTTTTCTTGTCGGTCGTCGCGGAGTACTCGATTTTCAGCTCATTCGAATCGGTCAGCGTATAAACCACGCGCACGCTCAAATTGCCCGGGAATCCCTCTTCACCGTCTTTGCTCAAATAACTTAACTCGAGCGCTTGTCCATTCTTCGCGGGAATCTCTTTGGCCCCCCACACAGCTTTGTTGAAGCCCTTGATCCCACCGTGAAGTGTGTTTTCACCATTATTCTTCGCCAGCGTGTACGTTTTTCCGTCAAGAGTGAATTGCGCGTGTCCGATACGATTTCCGTACCGGCCGATGAGGGCCCCAAAATAGCTTTTGTCGCTCACATAGCCGTCAACCGAATCAAAGCCAAGCACCACATCCCCCGGCTTGCCGTTGCGATCCGGCACCTTCAACGAAACAACCACTCCTCCGTACGTGCTGATGGCCGCTTCGACCCCGTTCTTGTTGGTGAGCACATAAAGGTCCACCGGCTCGCCATCGGGTGACTTCCCGAAAGAAGATTTCTTCGTCGAACCGGATTTTCCCGCCGCGCCCGCTGTCAGCGTGCTCATAAGAATGGCCCCCGTAATTGTAATCCATAGTCTTCGCTTCATTCGAATCCCCCGCTTTTAATTTCGCACGCAACGCGAAATCCTGTGCTCCCTTATTGACTCACGCGCTCTTTGCCTTCTGAATGATTTCCGCCATCACGTCGCGATACTTTTCAAACGTGTCATCCACCACCGTGATCGTGGGAATCTGTTCCTTCCCCAGGTTGAGCGTCTTCGGGTCGAAATGTCCGAAGCCGGATTCGTGCACGCCGCTGCTCCCGCGCCCGGGCGCGGGCAGGCTGAGGTGCTGAAAGGCGCGCACATATTTTTTCATGGCTGGAGGATATCCTCCACCGGAAAAAACATGAAACAGGGGCATGAAGCTCATCAGCGCATCGTACGGCATTTCCCCGCAAACCACCACGCTGGGGCATTTCTTGCGCAGGCCTTCGACCAGCAAGCGCGTCCCTTCGTGGATGTCGGCCTTGGTATTGTTCTCCCAGCCGGCTCTCCGCGCGAATTTCCGAAAGCCCATGCCCAGCCCCTCAAAAAACAAGCGGAAGAGAGTGAAACGCAAAAGGTTGCGGAGTGTCAAGGAATAAGTGCAAGCGCTTGCACCATGCGATGGAGGCATCGCGCGAGAATTTTGCCTGCCCGCGCAGGTTCCCGGCCAACTCCTTGAGTTGTCCTTCCGCCGGCGCTTCTTTGGACTCGTACGGCGTGTTAGGAGTGCCGCTCGCGATGACGTTTAATAAATTCTCTCAGGTACTCGCCGGCCTCCGTGATGTGCTTCCATAGGGCCGTGGACGCCAGTTCAGGGTCCTTCTTCCTGCACACATCCAGAAGTTCTCGATGCGCTTGACCCGCGCGGTGTAAGTCCCGCGTAAAAATGAGGTGTAGACGCGTGTAACGGTCACAATTGATGTTCAGAGTCTTTAAGAAGGACAACATGACCGGGCGAGTCGCCGCAGCGTATAGTGCTGAATGGAAACTCCAATTCCATCGTCCCCAGGATTTCACTTCGGAGTCCTTCTCCAAAGATTCCTCATAAAGCTTGAGGATATCTTCGGCACGCTGGAAATCTTCAATTTTCATGTTGGGAATGGCGCAACGCAGCATGTAACACTCCAAGACCGCGCGCGTCTCGAAGAGTTGCATGATCTCGTCCGGCGAAAGAGCAGACACCACTGCGCCGCGGTTCGCATAGATGGTAATCAGTCCCTCGGCGGCCAAATGACTGAGCGCCTCGCGAACAGGGATGCGACTAATCTGAAATTCATTGGCAATAGCGTCCTGACGAAGCTGCTCGCCCTCGCGCAGTTCACCGCTGAGAATCTTTTCTCTAAGTCTTTCGACCACCGCAGCAGAGAGAGATTGCCTGGGAATGGGTGCGGACTTCTTTTGTGTGGCTGTCTCCATATCTTTCAGTTCGTGTTCATAAATCAATAAAGGACCTGCTCTCTGCACGGGGACACGGCGTCAAAAGTTCCCGGCATTTACGCATTCCAGATACGAGACAGCAGGGCATGGGGACGTTTGCATACAATATACTCGGTACCGACAGTCGCAATCAATTCCTGTGCTCCTGCCAAGGAACTTATCCACTCTCTTGTTAGCGATTTCACAACTGGGCTAGAAAATATACCATTTTCCCCCTAAAATGCAAAGAATTTGTCGTATGCAAGCGGTTGCAGAAAGTGCTTGACAGCGCATTGGATATCTTATACAAAATCGCCATCGTTCCGGTCCTCGGCGCCATCAGGCCTCTCGCTACCATCGATGGGCATTCCGGCCTTGGATCTTTCGGTTTGGGTTGCTGGATTGCGAATCTCGGCCCGTGCATTTCAGGGAGGATCGCAAAGTTTGGGGTGTTTCATAGGAGGAGTTGGTTATGTTGCGCAGATTCTTCTTCATTTTCGGCCGCTTGGGAATGGGAATAGGTTCGACTGCTATTCTGCTCTGCTGGAACGTTCTGCCCGCCCGGGCCCAGATGGGCTCCGTAGGAACCGTCAATGTGATTGTGCTCGACCCCAGTGGCTCTGCCGTTCAGGGAGCTATGCTACAACTTCAAGACCTGGCCACCAACGAAACTCACTTAGCGGAGACACAGCAAGTAGGGAGCTATAGCTTCGTCACAATACCTATGGGAACGTACAAGCTGACCGTTAGGAAGACCGGCTTTGAGACCTTAGTCTTGAGCTCCGTCGTGGTTCAGGGCGGCCGTGTGACCGACGTTAAGGTGACGCTCAAAGTAGGAGCGGCCACGGAAACAGTGATCGTAGAAAGCGCCACACCGCTGGTCGAGGCAACTTCCAATGCCATCGCCACAACGATCGACATGAAGCAAATCAATGAACTCCCCTTGCAAGGGCGCAACATCGCTACGCTCGCTTTCCTGTCGGCAGGATACAGCGGCACCCCCGTCGGCGGAGGAGGAACATGGAACGGCCTTCCGGTCATTGCGCAAGGTAACAGCATTGACGGAGTTATCTCCTCAACCAGCCGCATGAAGTTTAGCGGGAACGTGCAACCGGGGTTGCAAGCCAGGCTCGAAGACCTGGAGGAAATGACCGTCCAGACAAGCCAGGTGGATCTGAATCAGAGCCTGGGAACGTCCGCCATGCAGGTGAGTTTTGTGACAAAGCGAGGCAGCAACGACTACCACGGGCAGGTGTTTGAGGATTTTCGTAATTCGGCTTTGAACGCCAACAGCTGGCGTAACAACGCGATCGGGTTGAAGAAAAACCACTTGATCCTCAATGACTTCGGCGCAAGCCTTGGCGGGCACCTCATCAAGGATAGGCTTTTTTTCTTCGGATCCTTCGCGATGGCCAAACAGCCAGGAGGATTCACCGCCGGCACCGGCATTCCCGGGATCCCGTTAAGACTGGTTCTGTCACCAGCCGCGCAGCAAGGGATCTTTACGTATACGAGCGGACCGCAAAAGGGGCAGACGGTGAACCTGTTTACCCAGGTAGCCCAACCTAATGGTCTGCCGGACTGCACAACAAACGCATCGCTTTGCCAGGCTTTCAACACACAGCAGGCCCTGATCAACAAGGCGACGAGCAGTGGAGGCGTGGCTCTCGCATCACTGGCCAACGACCCGAATCTTCTGAATCCCAACTGGGCTGTTTCCTCACCGATTACCCGCTATTTTCCAGCCCTGCGCTTGGATTATAACGTTTCGAAGAAGGTCCGAATCGATTTCTCCTGGGAGGAGACGAAGTTCAGCCAGCCAAATGGCGCTGCACCGATTCTTCCAGGCTCCGATTTTGCGAATCAGGCGGCACAGAATAGAACCAACAATTACACAACCTCTGTTGGCGTGAATTGGACAATCACGCCGACTTTGGTGAATCAGTTTCGCGGAGGTTACTACTACAATGCAGCTTGGAACGCGTTTGGAGCGCAACCTCTTTGGTTAACGCAGCCGCAGGTAAGCTGGGCTATTCCAAATTTGGCTTCGGGCCAGTCGTTTAACCTTCCAGTATCAAATTACTATCCGCTTGTAAATTTCCAAGACAACGCGACTTGGCTCCATGGGAGGCATTCGGCGGCGTTTGGAGTTAATTTCTACCGGGAACAGGATCATTATTGGAACGCGCCGGATGGGATCCCAAACATCGCCCTGGGCCTCGTGACCGGCGACCCCGCTCTCAACACATTTGAAAACTATTTTGCCAGCGCTTCCGCCGCTGACCGTACCGAAGCAGAACAACTCTATGCAACGCTCATCGGCCGAATCTCGGGCGTGGGCCCAATCGGGAGCGGTTTTCCATACAGTGTAAAGACTGGACAATACGCTACAACATCCGGGTCAGCTTACAATCTGGACGAATTGCAGAAAGGCTGGGGGCTCTACGCCCAGGATTCGTTCCGCCTCACCCCGCATTTCACCGTCAATTACGGGCTGCGCTGGGATTTCACGGG
>Ga0066709_100003387_pt1 | contig 12196 bp, 9 predicted proteins | sample GraSoiAngelo_158_FD_79665 | JGI IMG/M metagenome (GOLD analysis project Ga0066709, IMG submission 79665) | Grasslands soil microbial communities from the Angelo Coastal Reserve, California, USA - 14_1009_16_30cm | ecosystem: Environmental > Terrestrial > Soil > Grasslands | place: USA... | reverse complement strand
CGCCCCGTCGACCTGCGGCGCATTCACATCGGCTTTCCGTTCAAGCAGCGCACGAACCGCTGCTTTGTCGCCTTTCATCGCCGCATCGGCGACATCGCTACGGCCGGCTGCGAGATTCAATCCTGCGAGACAAAACAGAAAAATGGCGGCAGAAGCAAGGACAGTCTTGTACTTCATTTACACTCCCGGCACTCCACTAGAGCATAATGAACCCGGAGAGAATTTCCAAATGAGAACGGATCCCAAGCGAGCCGGAATGCTTTCGATTGTTGCGGCTCTGCTGACGCCCAGTTGATGAGTGCTTCCGCAAGTCCTGGCAGGACTTGGTCTAGTCGGGTTACTAAGCGCCGGTTGTCTGTTTTGGCTCGAGCGCCTGCAGCCGCTGTTTTTTGTAATGGCTATTGCCACACTCGTGTATCAAATATGGACCGTCGGCAAACGTCCGCCTTCGATGCGGACGTGGGCAATGAAAGCCATTCTTGGAATCAGCCTGGCGTTGAACGGATTGCTCATTGCGGGATGGATTGTCATAACGATCCGATATCAGTAAAGTAAGGAACGGCGATGAACCTGTATAAACACATCCTGGAACTGGGTGCTTTGACGGTGATCACGGCTCTTCCGGCCGCTGCCCAGGTCGAGAAGGTGGCAATCAAAACGACCGGCATTTCCTGCGGCACCTGTGCCGCAGTTTCGGAGATCTACTTGAGACGCCTGCCGAGCATCGACAAAATCAACATCAGCATGAAAAACGAAGCGGTTCTCGTGTCCTATAAGCCGGGATCATCGTTCCAACCCAAGGACCTCCGGGAAGTCTTTCAAAAAACCGATGTCGGTGTCACCCAATTCCAGATCAGCGCTCGCGGCCGCGTCCAGGAGCAGGCCGGCAAACGATTCTTCATTGCCGGCAAAGATAAGTTTCTTCTGATCAGCGCCGCAAACAGCCCTCAAGTTCCCCTGAACACGCCGGTAGCGGTTGAAGCCGTCATCAACGATCGCGTGGATCCAATGGAGCTGCGCGTCATGACGGTCAAGCCGATCACAGAATAGCCGTGCCAGTCTTGGCGTACCATTCTTTTTCAATGTTCGACATGACGAAGGACGTGGCATATAAAGGCACGGTGGTCGAATATAGGTGGGTTAATCCTCATGTGCACATGACGCTTCAAGTCGATGCGGATTCCGGCGATCCTACGACAGTGGGCACGTCGGACATCGAAGGGGCGAGCACCAACATCATGGCCAGGCAAGGTTGGACGAGAGCATCGTTCAAGGCGGGCGACAAACTCACCGTTATCGCACACCCGTTAATGGATGGCTCAAAGGGTGCGTCGATGTTTTACGTCATCTTGCCCGACCGAAAACGTCTTTACCAGGACATCGCACGGCCCAAAGGAGACCAGTAGCGGTGGAGATCAAAACGGTGCGGAGAAGAAGCTGTTTCATGAACCGATTCGGCTGGCTGGCGGCGATGATTGCCGCCTTCGTTCTCGTGGTGCCCGCGACCGCACAGAATCCGCAGGCGCCCCGCGGCGCACAGGGAGGTGGAGGTTTTATCGCGTATCCCCAAAGGCCGATTACGGATCCCGCGGCAGTCGCACGCGGAAAAGTGCTGTTCGAGGTGAACTGCAGCTTTTGTCATGGCGCCGATGCGCGCGGTGGTGACGACGGGCCCAACCTGCTTCGATCGGAGTTGGTCCTCGATGATCAAAAAGGGGAATCGATCGGTCCCGTCCTGCTGAATGGCCGCGATCGGGGAATGCCGAAATTCACCTTTACCGCCGATCAGATTTCCGACGTTGCCGCATACATTCATAGTTTCCCGGTCAGCAGCCGCACAGGCCCGGCGAATATCAACATCGTGGTTGGCAACGCAAAGGCCGGTGAAACGTTCTTTAACGCGAAATGTGCTTCATGCCATTCCGTCTCCGGCGACCTGAAAGGACTGGCCTCAAAGTATGCCGATCCCAGGGCGCTCCAGCAGACGTGGATTTTGCCGGGCAGCGGAGGCCGCCTCGCAGGTGCCGGACCCGCCAGAACGGCGCCGCCGATGACAGCCGTCGTCACATTGCCTTCCGGTGAAAAGATAGAAGGAAAGATCGACCGTATGGATGATTTCGTGATCTCTTTGACACTAGCGGATGGCGCGCACCGGTCGTTTCAAACCGAAGGCAACACGCCGGCAGTCGAGATTCGCGATCCGCTCCAGGCGCACAAGGATCTGTTGCGCACGTATGCCGATGCGGACATTCACAATGTAACGGCCTACCTGGTGAAGTTGAAATGAGCGTGGTGCAAAAATCGCAGAGCGTGACGAAATCGACTGTAGCGGCGGTTCGCGAAGCGCCCCTACAGCGGAAACGGGAATACACAGCCTTGTTCGTCACTATTTGCCTCTTCCTAACGCCCGTGGTGGTTGCCGCGCAGGGGCTCGATCCCGCGTCGCTACTAAAGCCGCTTTCAGACTCCTGGCCGACGTATTCGGGCGACTACAGCGGCCGGCGGTATAGCTCGCTGATTCAGATCAACCAATCCAACGTGAAGAACCTCACGCTGGCGTGGACGCGGCGCCTGACCAACGGATCCAGTGCGGGCGGACCGCCACTGATCATTGGTGGAGAGGGTTCGGGCGACATCGTTGCCGCCGGCGCCACCCAAATCAAGGGTGCAGTGCTCCACGTCAACGGCGTACTTTACGTCACCACACCCGACAACACATGGGCGCTCGATGCTCGCGATGGGCACGAGCTATGGCATTACTTCTGGAAGACAAGAGGCGGCACGCACATCGGCAATCGCGGTGTCGGGATGTGGGGCAACTATCTGTACTTCGTCACGCCCGACGATTACCTCATATCGCTCGACGCTCGCACCGGCAAGGAGCGGTGGCACAAAGAAATTCTCAGCTTCAACCAGCAATATTTCGCGACGATGGCCCCCATCGTCATCCGCAACCATGTGCTGGTTGGCTCGAGCAACGATCTTGATGAGCCGGGATTCATACAATCCTTTGATCCCGAGACCGGCGAGCTTCAGTGGAAATTCTATGCGGTCCCGATGAACCCTGGAGATGCCGGCCTCGAAACCTGGAAAAATCTGGATTCCGCCAGACATGGAGGAGGCCAACCGTGGGTTCCCGGGTCATACGATCCTGAGACCAACCTTTATATCTTCGGCACAGGTAATCCGTCTCCCGCATACACCTCGCAAACTCGCGGCGAAGGCGACAACCTGTTTACGTGCGCGATTGTCGCAATCAATGCCGATACGGGTAAGATGGCCTGGTATTACCAGACATCGCCTCACGATACGCATGACTGGGATTCTGCGCAGACCCCGGTATTAGTCGACGGAGAATTCAACGGCAGGCCTCGCAAACTGGTTCTCACAGCCAGCCGGAATGGCTACTACTTCACGCTGGATCGTCTCACTGGCGAACATCTGGTGACCGGAAAGTTTTCAGAAAGCGCAAACTGGGCGAGCGATCTCAACGCGAAGGGCCAACCGGTTCGCAATCCTGACAAGGACTTTCACATTGGCGGCTCTCTCGTCTCCCCCGCCAACCAGGGCGCCACCAATTGGCCGCCTCCGGCTTTCAGTCCGGAAGCCGGGCTGTTCTACGTCCCCTCCACCGATACCTACGCCATGTATTACCTGACGGAAATCGATCCGCGCGGAGCCATGGGATTGGGCGGCAAGGAAGAGTTAAATGTGTTAACGGCGGGCAGCTATCTGACGGCGATCGATTATAAAACCGGAAAGATCGCGTGGCGTCACAAGTATCGTACTTTGGGGAATGACGCGCGCGCACCCGGACTCCTGACCACAGCGGGGCGGTTGCTTTTTTCCGGTGACGTTTCAGGAAATCTGATTGCTTTCGATCCGGCTAACGGGAAGATCTTATGGCACAGCTACGTCGGCCAGGTGACGAATGCACCGGAGACCTACATGATTGATGGCCGCCAATACGTATTGGCGGCGGCGGGAGACACGGTCTATGCGTTTACTCTGTATTGACAGGGCAAATGCAGGCTCTGAAGATCAATATATTCACGACCAATCAAACCCGATACTGGAAGGATGAGCAAGAAATTTTGAAATCGGACGATTTCAAATTCCCTCGGCGGGACCAGTACTGGACCGGACGATCAGTTTGTGTGGAAGCGTAATCGACTCAGGGGGCGCGGTTTGGCCATTGAGAATTTGCAATAAGAGTCGCACGGTTCCCTCGCCAATTTCTCGCATGGGCTGGGCCACAGTGGTGAGCGGCGGATCGGTGTAGCGCGCAAACCGGATATCGTCAAAGCCGGCGACAGAGAGATCTCGCGGAATACGAAGGCTCCTGCGTTTCGCGGTATCCATCACACCAATCGCCATTTCATCATTGAAGCACAAGATTGCTGTGGGAGGTTCATCTGTTCCGAGCAATTGGTCCGCACCCGCGTGGCCCGATTCGATCGAGAAATCACCATTCACGACAACGCAATCCTTTTCGGCTCCGTGATTCTTCGCGCTCGAGAGAGCGCCTCTGAGCCGATCACGGCTCAGCGGACTGACTAATGGCCCCGTAATGACGCCGACGCGCCTGTGCCCCAGATCATAAAGATGGTCCATTGCCTCTGCCGCGGCCTTTGCGTTATCGATGTGCACGCTGGGCACGCCTAAGCGCGGACTGAACTCGCAGCCATTGACCACAGGCGCGCATCGCGGCGCCATGGCCTTGATGAGGCTCGCTGCTTCTTTAGGCAAACGGTGCCCGAGGAAAATGAGGCCATCCGCCTCCCGGCGTTTGAGCATCTGGGCGTAACGCTCCTCGCGTTTGACGTCATGTTGGGTATCGCCTACCAATACCGAATACCCCTGCCCCAACGCAGTGTCCTCGATTCCCTGAAGGATCAACGAAAAAAACGGATTCGAAATATCCGGAACCGTAACAAGAACTTTGCGCGATCTCAGCGTGCGCAGATTCTTAGCGGCGGCATTCGGCGCATAACCTAGAAGCTCGACGGCGCGCATGACTTTTCGGCGCGTGCTCGGCGCCACGATTTCCGGCCTGCTCAGCACACGCGAGACGGTCGCCGTAGAAACTCCGGCCCGTTTTGCGACAGCATAAATATCGGGGACAGACGTTTGAACCATGGCGCGCGTCATCATAACATCTATTGTCTTGCTGTATTTTTTGCCGCCAGGATCGGCGCACTATGAAAACGATTACATCATGGATGGAAGACGGTACAATACGTCGTTGATCCGGGAATGGAGAAAGAATGGGTAAAGATCGGCTAGGGATTGGAATCATCGGCAGCGGCTTCAACGCCCGTTTTCACCTGAAGGCTTTCGTGGGCGTTCGCGACGCCGATATCCGAGGCATCTGGAGTCCGAACGCGAACAATTCTGCGGACGCGGCGAATCTTGCGCATTCCCTGGAAGTCGGTGAACCCAAACTCTACGCGTCGATCGGGGACATGGTTGCGGACCCCGGAATCGATGCGGTCTGGCTTTGCGGTCCGAACCATACCCGTGTCGAAAATATCGAGGAGATCGTGGAAGCCGTCGACCGTGGGCGCGCATCACTCAAGGGCGTCGCTTGCGAGAAACCTCTCGCGCGAAATGTCGCTGAGGCGAAGCGGATTGTCGAACTTGTCGAAGGCGTGGGTCTTCTTAACGGCTATCTCGAAAATCAGCTTTTCGCGCCATCCGTGGAGGCCGGGCGGGAAATTATTTGGAACCGCGCCGTTCCCTGCACCGGCCGGCCTTATCTGGCGCGCGCAGCCGAGGAACACAGCGGCCCACACAAACCCTGGTTTTGGCGCGGCGATTTGCAAGGCGGCGGCGTATTGAACGACATGATGTGCCATTCAGTCATGTTGGTTCGACATCTCCTGACATGTCCCGCCGCCCCCTATTCTTCTCTTCAGCCGGTCCGCATCTCCGGCCAAATCGCCAGCTTGAAGTGGACGCTGCCGGAATATGCCGAGCGGCTCGGAAAGATCATGGGAGACGGTGTGAATTACCGTGCCAGGCCTGCGGAAGACTTCGCCCGTGTGACGATCGATTTCAAAACGGATGACGGAAGGCTTGCCATCGGAGAAGCTACGACCTCATGGAGTTTCGTCGGAGCGGGCCTTCGTCTTTCTGCCGAATTGCTCGGTCCCGAATATTCGATGCTATGGAATACGTTGGACAGCGCTTTGAAATTGTTCTTCAGCCGTGAGGTGAAGAGCCAGTCCGGTGAGGATCTGATCGAGAAACAAAACGCGGAAATGGGCCAGATGCCCGTCGTGGCGAATGAGGCCGCGGCATACGGATACGAAGCGGAGGATCGTCACTTCGTGAGGGCTTTCCTGAAGAACGAAAAACCGGTGCTCACTTTCGAAGATGGTTTAGAGGTCGTCCGAATGTTGATGGCCGGATATCTCAGTGCCGAACAAGGCCGCACCATCGACTTCCCGCCTCCGGGTCTCGATACTTTTATACCCACGGTCGCACAGGGCACGTGGAAACCCAACCGGTGGTGAATCCCTCTCCCTCTGGGAGAGGATTGATTTTACCCATGCGAAAAGACATTCGACTGAAACTCTCAGCCATGATGTTCCTCCAGTACTTTGTTTGGGGAGCATGGTCCGTCACCATGGGAACGTGGCTGGCTGAGACTTTACACTTTTCCGGCGAGCAGATCGGGTTGGCATACGGCACCACCGCATTGGCGGCAATGGTCTCGCCATTTTTCGTCGGCATGGTTGCGGATCGATTCTTCGCAACGGAACGGATCCTTGCCGGTCTGCACCTCATTGGCGGGGTGGTGTTGTTCTACGCGTCTACGCAGACAACGTTCGCACCGCTGTATGTGGTGCTTCTGGTCTACACGCTCAGTTATATGCCGACGCTCGCTCTTACAAACTCACTCTCGTTCCGGCAAATGGATGATCCCGGGCGCGAGTTTCCGGCGATTCGTGTCCTTGGGACCATCGGTTGGATCATCGCGGGGCTCACTGTCGGAACCCTCGGCATCGAGTCAACGGCAATACCCATGCGCATTGCCGCCGCGGCCTCGATCGCGCTTGGAGCATTTTGTTTCCTGCTGCCGCATACTCCGCCGCAGAAAACCGGAGATCGAGCAACATGGCGGGACGTTCTCGGGATCGACGCCCTCAAGTTGATGCGTGATCGTTCCTTCGCGATCTTTGTCCTGGGATCGTTTCTTATCTGCATCCCTCTTCAGTTTTATTACACGTTCACGAATCCTTTTTTGAACGAGCTGAACGTGACGAATGCAGCCGGCAAGATGACGCTCGGCCAGATGTCGGAAATTTTCTTCATGCTGGTCATGCCCTGGTTCTTCCGAAAGCTCGGGGTCAAGTACATGCTGCTGACCGGAATGGCAGCATGGGCTGCTCGATACATGTTATTCGCCGCCGGCAACAACGGATCTTTGGTATGGATGCTCTATGCCGGAATTCTCCTCCACGGCGTGTGCTATGACTTCTTCTTTGTGACTGGACAGATTTACGTCGACCGGAGGGCGCCGGCCGATTTGCGCGCCGCGGCGCAAGGCTTCATCGCTTTTGCCACGCTTGGCGTCGGCATGTTCATTGGTTCCTGGTTCTCCGGAAGAATTGTCGACGCGTTCAGCATTCTCTCGGGTGCTGAAGTGACTCACATATGGGCAAAGATATGGGTTTTGCCAGCCGCAGGCGCAGCGGCAGTTTTGATTCTCTTCGCCCTCTTCTTCCGGTCTGCCGAAGAAGCAGTCCAGGCTGCGGCACCGGCCATTCCGGCTGTCCTGTCGACGGGATTGGAGAAAAAATTATGAAAGAGAGCGCTGACGGCGTGATCCGCCGCGATTTCGGCAAGATATGTAATCGTCTTGCGCTCACACCCTGATACACTGCTGCGCTTCTGAATCCCTGCCAACCCGGAGATTTTTGCTTGCTCCGTCGCATCGGCGCTGTTAAGATCGGCGACCATCCATGAAATCGTTTACATCGTTGCATAACCGGCCGCCGTCGCTAGTTGCGATGGCGTGTAGAAGTGGAGATGCGAAATGCCCATTCAACGTTGCGTGTTTAAAAAAACAAACTTATTGATTGTTGCGCTCCTGTTCGCCCTGACCGTCTGTGTTGCTGCACAGGTGACCACCGCGGATGTCGTTGGCCGAGTCACCGACTCGAGCGGAGCCGTTTTGCCGGGCGTGACGGTCGTCATTGAAAACCTGGGCACAGGTGCGGCTCGTTCTGCGGTGTCCAGCGACACGGGAGATTACGTTTTCAACCTACTGCCCGCCGGCCGATATAGCGTCCGCTTCGAATTGCCGGGTTTCAAGACATACACCGTTGTCAGCATCGTATTGGCGGCTGGCGATCGCGCTCGCATCGATGCACAGATGACCGTGGGCGCCGTGAACGAAACCGTGAATGTCGAGGAACAGACGCCTTTGCTTCAGACCGACACTGCGACGTTGGGAACGGCTATCACGGGCAGACTCGTTCAGGACCTGCCATTGAACGGCCGCAACTACGTTCAGTTGACGCAGTTGGTTACGGGCGTGAGTTCTGGACCCGGAAACGGCTTGGCTACCGGCACCCGGCCCGATGACCGGCGCTTGAACTCATCGTACTCGGTGAATGGCCAGGATCCGGTGACGAATAACAATCTGATCGACGGCATGGATAACAATGAGCGGTTTATCGGCACGATTGGTGTCCGGCCGTCGATTGACGCGATCGAGGAATTCAAAGTTCAGACGAGCCTGTACAGCGCCGAAATTAGCCGCACCGCCGCCGGCGTCGTGAACATCCTGACGAAATCGGGCACGAACATGTTCCATGGTTCCCTATTCGAATTTCTCCGGAACGACGCCCTGGATGCGAACAGCAATTACAACTTCACAGGGACGCAGTTGCCGAAAGCGAAGTATCGCCATAATCAGTTCGGCGGCAGCATTGGCGGCCCAATCAAAAAGGACAGGACGTTTTTCTTTGGCGATTACGAGAGGCTGAGCATCCGCCAATACATTCCTATTGATGCGATCGTCCCAACCGCCCGGCAACGCATTGGAGATCTCGGCGAGAACTGCACTTCTCTGGGCGGAACCTTCGATTCCTCGGGCGCATGTTCGGCCCCCGCCGGTCAACTAAATGTTGCCGTTCCCGTTCGCGGCATTCCAGCCGGTCCGGTGCCGTTCAATGATCTTACGCGCGCCCCATACGCAGGCGCTCTCGATCCGGTTGGGCTGAAATACGCATCTCTTTATCCACTCCCGATCTCCAGTCTGGTAAATAAATCCAACTTTGCCTCCTCGCCGGGGAGGCCGCAGAACGCACACACGTTCGACGTTCGCATCGACCACCGCTTCACCGACAAGACGACCTTCTTTTCGCGGTACTCGTTCAACGACGTGGCGACGTTTCAGCCCACAGGGTTCCCGGATACAACGGTCAACGGTGTTCGCTTGAATCCGGGTGGGAATTTTACGGCGTCCAACTTTTCCGGTTCGAATGGCACCCGCGCGCAGAACTTCCTTTTGAATCTAGTTCACATTTTCCGGCCGAATCTTCTCGTGGAACTCAAGGCTGGCGTCGCCCGGACAGCGATTCAATCGCGCGCGGTGAATGATGGCCTCAGCGTCGCAAGTGCGCTGGGGTTCCCCTGCAATGCCGTGAGCTGCGTCAACCTTGGGGACGAACAGACCTATGGAATTCCCCGCGTCATATTCGGCGGAAACCAATACCAGGGATTGGGCGACGTCAGCTTCGTACCCTTACTCCAGTTTGATAACACCTACCAATATTCGGGAGCAGTCACGTGGACCCGCAGTGCGCATAATGTGAAGTTCGGAGCCAGTTTGATCTTCCGTCAATTTTCCCTGGTCCAAAGCCCCAGCGCGCGCGGCGAGTTCACATTCAACGCGGATGCCTCCAATGCGCGATCCACAACCAACGACGCTCTGGCGAATGTGTTATTCGGGACGCCGACGATTGTGGGACGGCGCGCATCTCTCTATAAGCCAGGATATCGCGCGAAGGAGGCGGGCTTCTACATCCAGGACGACTGGCGGGCCAGAGGTTGGCTCACACTCAATCTTGGCATTCGCTATGACCTGTTCCCGCCCAAAACGGAACAATTTGGCCGAATGGCGAATTTCGATCCTTACACCCTGAAGACCCTGGTTCCCGGTGTGAACGGGGTTAGCGATACGGCGGGAATTATTGCGGATTACAAGACCATAGCCCCTCGGCTCGGCTTTGCGGCGACACTCGGGCGTGGCTTTGTAGTCCGTGGTGGATGGGGCCTAAGCTACTTTCCAACCGACTATACCTCGGGCGTTGCTCTTCGCAACCTTCCCATCGCGAGTGTATTCGCGTGCGGCACGGGAGCCGGCAATCCGTGCCCTGCGGGCATCGGATTCCTGTCCCAGGGTGCCCCCCGTCCAACTTCGCCGGATGCCTACGCGAAGCTGCCGGACGGCACACTGGATTTGACGCAGATCCCTCCGGCACAACTTCAAGCCGTGGACACGAATTACCGGATTGCGCACACACAACAATTCAACGTATTATTTGAAAAACAATTCGGGAACAGTGTGATTTCGGCAGGTTACGTGGGTATGCGCGGAGCAAATCTAGCTCAGGCAATGGCCGACATCAACCGCGGGCTGCCCACCAGTACGTCGGCGACTTCTCCACGACTGTTTTCGACGTTTCCTCAGATCGGGCAGGTCGGATATTACACTGCTCACGGGAATTCCGAGTATAACGCTCTCCAGATCAACTTTAATCGCCGGCTCGGTAATGGACTGAGCGTTACTTCTGGATACACGGAGGCGCGTTCCCATGACAACGTGACGGGCCTCGGTACGGGCACTGGAGGTTACGGCAATTTTATCGGACCGCTGCCGGGTGCATTTGATCGCGTCAACCGGTACGATTGGGCCAATAGCGACTTCAATATTCCAAGGCGGTTCACTTTCGGTGGAAACTACAATCTTCCTCTTGGACGCAGTCTGAAGGGCGCCGCCGCACAGGCATTTGCAAATTGGCAGGTCAATGGTTCGATGGCCTGGCAGACTGGTCTGCCGCTGACCGTTGTGGATTCCGCAGCCCGGTCCGGAATTGCCGGCGTCGGCGGTAGCGTAGAGCGGCCGAATCTTACCGGCCTGCCTCTGCTTGTGGACCATCCGACGGTAGGATCCGGCGGTCAATATTTGAATCCCGCCGCGTTCGCTCTTCCTCCTGCCGGCACGTTAGGAAACGCCCCCCGCAACCTCACGTTTGGGCCGAATCAGAGTGTGATCAATCTCTCGCTGTTCAAAACGTTCACGTTCAACGAACGCTACAACCTGCAATTCCGTGCAGAGACATTCAATTTGCCCAATCATCCCGTTTTTGATCGGCCGGCGTTCAATAACTTCGGTACGCCCGCATTTGGTAAGATCACTGGGCTGGCGCCCGGCTATTCCATGCGTCAGCTTCAGTTCGCGTTGAAGCTACTGTTCTAAGTGGAGTGACCTGCGAATGAGCATGACGAGACGAGATTTCGTGAAAACGTCTTTTGCCGGATTGCCCTTATACGCGGCACTTGCCGGAAAAATCGATTCGACAGTGAACGGCGTTCGATTGGGAACGATCACCTACAGTTTCCGCGAACTGCCGCGCACTCCGGGAGCGTTGGACGCCGTAGATGTCGACATCAAAGCGCTCACGGAGTGCGGAATCGGTGAGATTGAACTATTTTCGCCGGACCTTCAACCCCGGCTGCCACGCGAGGACCTGCGAAAGTGGCGCCTCTCCACGCCGATGGAACACTTCAAGGCACTGCGCAAGAAATTTGAGGATGCCGGCATCGCGCTGTTCGCGTACACGGTCAATTTTAGAAACGACTTTACGGATGACGAACTGGAAAAGTCTTTCGAACAGGCCAAAGCGCTCGGTGCAAGCATCATTGCCGCGTCCACTCAGCTGAGCGTCGCCAGGCGGCTGGTTCCGTTCGCGGAGAGACACAAGGTGTACGTGGCGATGCACGGCCATTCCAATGTACAGGACCCCGATGAATTCTCCGGACCTGACAGTTTTTCCAAAGCGCTCGCCATGTCGAAGTACTTCAGGATTAATCTGGATATCGGGCACTTCACGGCCGCAAACTTCGACGCCGTGACCTTCATTCGAGACAATCACGACAACATCACCCATTTACATTT
>Ga0066709_100003386_pt1 | contig 12196 bp, 13 predicted proteins | sample GraSoiAngelo_158_FD_79665 | JGI IMG/M metagenome (GOLD analysis project Ga0066709, IMG submission 79665) | Grasslands soil microbial communities from the Angelo Coastal Reserve, California, USA - 14_1009_16_30cm | ecosystem: Environmental > Terrestrial > Soil > Grasslands | place: USA... | reverse complement strand
CCGGCCGCGCCGCAGTGCCGGCCCACTGCCAGCGGCCGGCAACAACGGAATTGTCCCCAAAGCGCCCCGTCCCTCCGGGTTGCGGCCAAACGGCGCGCCTGCAGCGTTGCTCGACTTGCGAATAAGCCAAGCTATTCGCTGCGCCGAGCGCCTCGCAATCATCACCGTTTGGCCAGCAACGCATACGTGAGAGCAAGCCCGACAGGCTCCTAGGGTTCGCCGTACTTCCCGACGATCAGGTCCTCGAGAAAGCGCGCAACCCAAGCACGGCCCGGACCGCCTAAATACTTGACGCTTCGCCGGTTGTGGATGTTCGCCACGCGCACCAGAAATGTCGGCGCTGTCGAGCGGGCGGACCGCTTCCCGGGAAGTCTCTCAATGTCGAGGGCGAAGTCATCAGGAGCAAATCCGAAACGGACCACCTCCGCGGCAAACGCGAGTTGGTCGCCACGAGCAAGAAGATACTGATGAGAGTCACCCGTGAGCAGCGGCTGACGCGTACCGCTGAAGCTCAGGTGGCCCTGCGCAGAGTCTGGCGACAAGGTATCGCTATCGAGCTTATCGGTCATGGTTCTAGCCTGGGCGACGCGGGCGCGAACCTGCATGGCTTAGCAATGTTTGCGCCGACAAAGAAGTTTCCGTTATGTTCCGGAGAGTTAGCAGGTCGCGTCCAATTACAGTGACGTGGCGATGTAAAAAAGGCCGTCAACGGCCAACGAGTTGTAGCAATCAAGCGTCAGTCGACGGGTTTTGGACCGAAGCGCCTGCGCTGCGTTCCGTTCTGCCCCCGTCGAGCTTCATCTTGAGCTGGTCCGGGCGCAGCGTGTCGTAGGCCTCGAAGGGCTGGTGAATCCAGGGATTTTCAGGAAGATATGAGACGAAATAATCGGGCTTGCATACCGAGCATGCCTTGTACCAGAGCACCGCGGTGCGCAGCGCTGTGATGTGAGGAAAGCGCTGCGGCAACTCCTTGAACACGGCCTCCAGCGTGTGGCCCGAATCTACCATGTCGTCGACGAGCAGCACACGCTCCCCCAGCCGCGGTGCAGTCATGGTCATGTGCTCGGCGATGACCAACTGGCCGCGCAGCATGCCACCCTCTGCGGTGTACGAATGGGTCGACAGAATCGCCAGGGGAAGCTCGAAGATGCGCGAGATCACGTCACCGACGCGAAGCCCGCCGCGAGCGATGCAGATGACCTGGTTGAATGGCCAACCCGACTCGTGCACCTGCAATGCAAGGCGCTCGACGAGCGCATTGTATTCCTCCCAGCTGACATGCAGGCTCATGGCTCGCGCTCTTTCTCCACTAATGAAACGGGTGATGCACCAGGATGGTCTCGTCGCGTTCCGCTCCGGTGGAAACCATGGCGATGGGCACGCCGGTCAATGCTTCGATGCGCTTCAAGTAGGTGCGCGCATTGGCCGGCAACGCGGCGAAGCTTTTCACCCCGAAGGTACTTTCGCTCCAGCCCGGCAACTCTTCGTATACGGGCCGACATTCGGCGACTGCGTCCGCACCCGAAGGAAGCAGCTCGGCTCGACTTCCCGCCACGGTGTAGGCGGTGCATATGCGAATCAGCGGCATGCCGTCGAGAACATCGAGCTTGGTGATGGCCAGGCCATCGACGCCATTGAGCTGAACTGAACGCTTGAGCGCCGGCATATCGAGCCACCCGCAGCGGCGCGGCCTGCCAGTCACCGATCCGAATTCGTTGCCTCGCTTGGCGAGGCCGGCGCCCGTCGCATCAGCGAGCTCCGTGGGGAAAGGTCCGGTGCCGACGCGAGTGGTATACGCCTTGACGATACCGAGCACATAGTCGAGCAATTGCGGCCCGATGCCGCTGCCTGGCGCGGCGGCTCCCGCCAGGCAGTTCGAAGACGTCACATAGGGATAGGTTCCGTGGTCGATGTCCAGCAGCGAGCCTTGGGCGCCTTCGAAGAGCAGCGATTCTCCATCGCGCCGGGCCTTCTGTATCAGCGCCGCCACGTCGGCCACCATCGGCTTGATGTGGTCTGCGATCGCGAGCGTTCCGTCGAGCGTTTCGCGCAGCGACACGACGCTCGACTTGAAATAGTTCACGAGCACGAAGTTGTGATAATCGAGCACCGCCTCGAGCTTGGACGCGAAGCGCTCGGGATAAAAAAGATCCTGCACCCGCAACGCGCGACGCGCGATTTTGTCTTCGTATGCCGGACCGATGCCGCGGCCCGTCGTGCCGATGCGCGTCTCGCCCATCGCCGCCTCTCGGGCCTGATCCAGCGCGACATGGTACGGCAGCACCAGCGGACACGCGGGTGAGATCGCCAGCCGGGAGCGGAGCTCGACACCTGCGGCCTCCAGTTCGCCAATCTCCTGCAGCAGGGCTTGCGGCGACAGGACAACGCCATTGCCGATGTAAACCCGCACGTTCGGGCGCAGCACGCCGGACGGAATCAGTCGCAGCACCGTTTTCTTGTCGCCGATGACCAGCGTGTGTCCGGCGTTGTGCCCGCCCTGGAAGCGCACAACACCTTGTGCATGCTCGGTCAGCCAGTCGACGACCTTGCCCTTGCCTTCATCGCCCCACTGCGTTCCGATGACGACGACGTTTTTGCCCATAAGTAGGGTCAGAGTCGAGTTTCTGTGGAATCGTAGCCTATGAGCCGGAGGCGTCGAAAGTCGACTCTGACCCTACTTCGCGATCAGCGCCGCCAGCTGGCGCAGATCGAGCGTGAAGCCTGTTGCGGGACGCGCGCGGCCGAAGGCCTTGCCGATGCCGTCGTAGCGTTCGCCGCGGCCGATGGCATTGGGTTCTCCGGCAGTGAACACGGAGAAGCTCGCGCCGGTCTGGTAGTGATATCCGCGCAGATCGGCCAAATCGATGTGCAACGCTTCGACCATTCCTTCCGCAGACTGAGCCAGAGTTCTGAGCGCGGAGAGGGCGCCGGCGATCGCAGGCGTGTCGGGCAAGCGGGTGGCCGCATTGGCAAGCACCTCGTGCACCGGCCCGTAGAGCGAAGGAAGCTCGTTGAACGCATCGCGCCACGCCGTTGGAAGTCTCGCCGTCAGCTCGTGCACAGCGGGCAGATCCTTGTTGCGCAACGCGACAAATAGATCGCTGTCTCCTCCGTCACCGCCAATGCGGGCGCCGTTGGCTAGCGCTCGATAGACGCCGACATGGCCGAGGTCGAGATGCAGTCCGCGCACGCCAGCAGCGCCGAGCGATGAAAGCAGCAGTCCCAGGACTTCGCGATCGGCGCCGATCTGTGGATCGCCGTAGAGCTCGGCGCCAATCTGCAATACTTCGCGGCTTTGCGCCACACCGGAAGTGACCGTGCGCAGAACGCTTCCCGTATAGCATAAGCGCGTGACTCCCCCTTCGTTCAAGAGATGCGCGTCGATGCGCGCGACCTGCGGCGTGATATCGGCACGCAGGCCCAGCAGACGACCGGAGAGGGGATCGATGACCTTGAAAGTCTGGATCTCGAGATCGTGACCGGTCCCTGTCAGCAGCGAATCGAGGTGTTCGATGAGCGGTGGCTGCACAAGGCGATAACCATGGCTGCGAAAGTGATCGAGCAACGTGCGGCGCAGCGCCTCGATCGCCTCGGCCTCCGCAGGCAGGATGTCATCGATGTACTCGGGCAGGACCCACTTACGCATAGAGCACGATCAAAATAGTGCTTCCGATGAGTATCGAGATGAGACCCACGAACCGCAATTGCCCATCCGAGAGCTCAGTCACGCGGCGGAAGACATCGCGCCAGGTTCGGGGCGCGAGCAGAGGCATCAGGCCCTCGAGCACCAGCACCAGCGCGCACGCCGCCAGCAGGATTTCCGGCACTGCGTCGCGCTCCTGAATTTCCGGCTACTTCGGGCGCGGCGCGCCCTTGACGCCGGGTTGCTTCAGGAACTGAAAGAAATCCGAGCTTGGATCGAGCACCAGCATGTCGTTCTTGCTCTTGAACGTTGCCTTGTAGGCTTCGAGGCTGCGGTAGAACGAGTAGAACTCCGCATTTTGGCCGTAGGCTGCGGCGTAGATCGCGGAGGCTTTGGCGTCGCCCTCGCCCTTGGTTTTCTGCGCCTGCTTGTACGCGTCGGCGAGAATCACTTCGCGCTGCCGATCGGCGTCGGCGCGGATCTTCTCCGATTCCGCCGCGCCCATCGAGCGCAGTTCGTTGGCGACTCGCTTGCGTTCCGATTCCATGCGTTGATAAACCTGCGCCAGCACTTCGTCCGGCAGCTCGACCCGGCGAAGGCGTACGTCGACGACTTCCACGCCGATGTTTCGTGCATCGGCGTCGGCCTTTTGCCGTGCCTCGGTCATGATCTTGTCGCGCTCGGCGGAGATCACCTCATGGATGGTGCGCTTGTTGATCTCCTGCGCCAGATTGGCGCGGATGGTTTGCGCAAGCCGGCGCTTGGCCGCTTCCTCGTCGCCAGTAACGCTCTGGTAGTACTTGCGTACATCGATGATGCGCCAATACGCGATGAAGTCCACCTTCAGCGGCTTCTTTTCCGAGGTGGTGATGCGGTCGGGCTCCGGCGCGTCCAGCGTGAGCAGCCGCCGGTCGTAGAACTTGATGTTCTGTACCAGAGGAATCTTTGCGTACAAGCCCGCTTCGGTCTTCGCTTCGATGAATTCACCGAGCTGGAACTTGATGGCGAACTGCTTTTGATCGACGGTATAGAGAGACTGCGAGAGCACCAGCACGATGGCAACGAGCAACGCGAGCGCGGGCATCACGGTCTTCATCGGCTCGCTCCCCGGTCACGCTCGCGAGGCAGTTCGCGGGCGCGGGACGGATCCACGGAGACCGCCGCCTCCGGCGTGGAGGGCCGTCCGGCATCGCCTGCGCCCGCTGCAGCCCCGACGGCCTGGTTTTGCCGGATAAGCTGGTCGAGGGGCAGATAGAGCAGATTGCTGCCGGCCCTCTGATCGACCAGCACCTTGCTCGAGTTTCCGAGCACCGATTGCATCATGTCCAGATAAAGTCGCTGACGTGTCACCTCGGGAGCCTTGGCATACTCGACCAGGACCTGTTTGAAGCGGCTTGCGTCGCCCTCCGCCTTCTGGACGACGCTCGCCAGATACGCCTCGGCTTCCTGCAACAGGCGTGACGCCATGCCGCGTGCGCGAGGAACCACGTCGTTGGCGTACGCCTGGCCTTCATTCTTCTGCCGCTCCCGGTCCTGGCTCGCCTTCACGGCATCGTCGAAGGCAGCCTGTACCTGCTCCGGCGGCTGGGCGTTCTGCAGCGTCACCCTTTGGATGTAGATGCCGGTCCCATAGCGATCGAGCATCGCCTGCATCAACTTTTCGGTCTCGGTGGCGATTTGCGCTCGGCCCTCATAGAGCGCGAAATCCATCTGGCTGCGGCCGACGACTTCGCTCATCGCCGTCGCCGCGACCTGCGCGACGATGTCGTCAGGCCGGCGGGTATTGAAAACGTACTCGGGACCGCTCTTGACGTTGTACTGAACCGCGAACTGGATATCGATGATGTTTTCGTCGTCGGTCAGCATCAGCGATTCTTTGGCGATCTTGTTCTTGGGGTTGCTGTTGCGATACCCGATCTCGACCGTACGCACCTGCGAGAAATCGATCACCTCGACCGACTCGATGGGAAAGGGCAGATGCCAGCGCAAGCCTGGCGTCGTCGTCTCGGTGTATTTCCCGAAACGAGTCACTACGCCACGGCGTCCTTCGTCTACGATGTAGGAGCCGCTCACGAGCCACACCACCACCACGAGTGCGACCAGGAGGCCGGCACCGCCCAGCGGCAGCTGCCTGCGCGGCGGCGGTGCGCCCTCGCCGGAATCCCCGGGTTCTTTGCGCCCGAAGAGCTCATTGACTCGGCGATTGACGTTGCGCCAGATCTCGTCGAGATCGGGCGGCCCGGTACGGCCGCGCTTACCCCACTGCGGGTCGTTCAGAGACATTCGGACAAACGCGCCGGCGGCGCTTTCTGGAGCCTGTGGTGTAGAGGGTGGATGGGCGCCTGGAGCGCGTCAGCCGGTCGCCACACGCGCCTCGGCGCGAGGGAACCGCTCGGCCAACGCGGCACGCAATTCCGGGACGCCGGCGCCGGTCAGCGCGCTCAAACGAACGGCGCGAATTTTACCATATTCATCGCGTTCGACGCTCGGATCGAATCCGGCTGCATCGATCTTGTTGAGCACGAGTATCCTCGGCACGGCGTCGGCGCCTATTTCGCGGAGCACGGCGTCGACAGCCTCGATCTGATTTTCCCGTGCGGGGTGGCTCGCGTCGGCGACGTGCAGCAGCAGGTCGGCGTCGACGGCTTCCTTGAGCGTAGCCTGAAACGCGGCAATCAAGTCGTGCGGCAGCTCGCGAATGAAGCCCACCGTGTCGGACACTACGATCGAAGCGGCGCCAGGAATCACCACGCGTCGCAGCGTGGTGTCTAGCGTCGCAAAGAGCTGATCGGCGGCGTAGCCTTCAGCACCGGTCAGGCGGTTGAAAAGAGTCGATTTGCCGGCGTTGGTATAGCCAACCAGCGCCACGTTGCAGATCGCTCCGCGGCGCCGCGCGCGCCGCTGCGTGTCGCGCCGGCGCGAGACCTGAGCGATCCGTTCGCGCAGGAGCTTGACACGGGAGCCGATCAGGCGCCGGTCGCTTTCGAGCTGAGTCTCGCCCGGCCCGCGAAGTCCGATGCCGCCTTTTTGTCGCTCGAGGTGAGTCCACCCGCGGACGAGTCGCGTCGAAAGGTGCTGGAGTTGCGCAAGCTCAACCTGCAACTTGCCTTCGGCGCTTTGCGCGCGCTGCGCGAAAATGTCGAGAATGAGGCTGGTGCGATCGATCACCCGGCAGTCGAGCTCCCGCTCCAGATTGCGCTGCTGCGCGCCGGAGACTGCATGGTCGAAGATGACGACATTGGCAGCGGTAGCGGCTCGCAGCGCGGCAATTTCGGCGACCTTGCCGCGCCCGGCGAAAAGCGCTGCGTCGGGCCTGCTCCGGCGTGCGGTGACAACGCCGGCGACCTCCGCACCAGCCGAGGTCGCCAGCGCTTTGAGCTCGGCCAATCGGTCGCCAAGCTCTCCGTCGCCGAAATCGAGCTCAACCAGGAGTGCGCGTTCCGCCGCGCGGAAGCCCTCAGCCACTCCCGTCCCCGTGGATTCTCTTCATCGCCGGGATGGCCGGCGAACGACGATCAAGTTTCGCGTTCAGTGTCGTGCGCCGGCATGCTCACCGCGCGTGCCGGAACGACGGTTGAGATTGCATGCTTGTACACCATCTGCGTGACCGTGTTCTTCAGCAGGACGACGTACTGGTCGAAGGATTCGATCTGACCTTGCAACTTGATCCCATTTACAAGATAGATCGATACCTGGATGTGCTCCTTGCGGAGGGTGTTCAGGAACGGGTCTTGTAACATTTGCCCCTTGTTACTCATTCGCGTGCTCCGAGGTTTTATTGGCCGCACCGGATAGCCTTCTTTAGCCGCGGTTCGCAGCGCGCCGCGAGCGGCGTTCCTGCCTGCGACCCCGCCGGTGCGCGGGGGTGTCCGCGTAGGGGTTCGCTGCCGTCTTGAATTGTATCCTAAGCGGCGTTCCCCGCAGTTGGAACGCCTCGAGGAAGAATCGTTCCAGGTAGCGCCGGTAGGTATCCGGCACCGTTCGCAGAGCGCTGCCATGAATCACGATCACCGGCGGATTGACGCCTCCCTGGTGCGCGTAGCGAAGCTTCGGACGAACCAGTCCTGTGCGCGGCGGCTGCTGCTTGACGACGGCGTCCTGGAGCGCTCGCGTCAGACGCGGCGTCGGCAATTTTGCGACGGCAGCCGCATAGGCCTGGTCGACGGACTTCAGTAGCGGTGAAATGCCGGTGCCATCGCGCGCCGAGATCGTGTGGGTTTGCGCAAAGGCAAGGAAGCCCAGCTTGCGATCGAGATCCCGCTTGATATCGTCTCGCGCTGCGGAGGGCAGATCGTCCCACTTGTTGACCGCGACAACCAGCGCACGTCCCGCCTCGACGATGTAGCCTGCAAGATGAGCGTCGTGCTCGGCGATCCCAGCCTGTGCGTCGAGCACCAGCACGACGACGTTGGCATCCTCGATCGCCTGCAGCGTCTTGATCACCGAAAACTTCTCGATCGCCTCGTTCACTTTGCCGCGGCGGCGCAGGCCGGCGGTGTCGATCAGGGTGTAATGACGCGAACCCCTGTCGAAGTCCAGATACAGCGAATCGCGCGTCGTGCCCGGTTCGCCGAATGCGATGACACGCTCCTCGCCGAGAAGCGTATTGACCAGTGTCGACTTGCCGACGTTGGGACGGCCCACGATTGCGACCGCGATCCGTCGGGCAGCGCCCTGGTCCGCGTCTTCCTGCAACTCGGCTGCGGCGTCCTCGCCACAGAGCGCGAGCGCCGCTTCCGCCAGCTCACGGACGTTTTCGCCATGCGCCGCCGATATCGCAATCGGAGTTCCCAGGCCCAGCTCGTGAAATTCTGCCGTCGCGTTTTCCGGTGCCAAGCCCTCGCACTTGTTGACTGCGAGCACGATCGGCCGTCCCGAGCGACGGAGCATGTCTGCGATGGCGCGGTCGTCTGCGATGAGCCCTTCACGGCCGTCAACCATGAATATCACGGCGTCTGCTTCCGCGATCGCAGTGCGCGTCTGCTGCGCCATGGCATGCATGATTCCGTCTGCCGCCTCGGGCTCGAACCCTCCGGTGTCGACGACGATGCAGGGACGCTCGCCAACGCGTGCGCGAGCGTAGTGGCGATCGCGCGTCAGGCCGGGGTAGTCAGCGACCAGAGCCGCACGCGAGCGCGTGAGCCTGTTGAACAGCGTCGACTTGCCGACGTTGGGACGGCCGACCAGGACGACAGTCGGTAGCATCAGGGTTCTCGAAGAATAGCCGAGGGTGCGGCTCGACTAGCTCGCGCCGGCGCTGATCAGATTGCCGGCGGTACTTTGCCAGACCGCCGCAGAGCCGCTCGCCGCGGGTTGCGACTCGGCGCCCGTCCCGTCGGTGGCGACGCGGCCCACAAGCGCACCGTCGTTGCGATCGAGCAGATGCAGGTAGCCTTCGCCGTCGACGATGCCGACGTAATCGCCGACAAGGACGGGACCGCTTGGAAACCGTCCAACCAGCTTGTCCTGCTTCCACACCGAGGCACCCGTGGTCTTGTCGAGCGCGTGCACGGCGCCCTTGTCATCGGTGAGAAAAAGATAACGGTTATCGACGGTAATGCCGGCGAGACTGGAGAAGTCGCGCGACCATACGAGCGTGCCGCGCACGATTTCGAAGCATGCGACGCGGCCTTGATACGCCGCCGCGCACACCTGGCGCTCCTCGACGACGGGAAGGCTGGTTACATCTGCGATGCGCTCCAGCTCGGTTGCGCCCTTGGGAGTCGCAACACTCGCTTCCCAGCCCAGTGCTCCGGTCGCGAGATCGAGCGCCAGAAGTTTGCCGCCTGCGGTGCCCGTGAACAGCCCGCCGCGACTGACAACGCCACCGGCTACACGCCGAACCGTGAGCGGCGGATTCGTTCGCTGGTAGACCCACTTTGGTTTACCGTCCGCGCCGCTCAGTGCAAAGATCTTTCCGTCGATCGACCAGGCGATAGCAAGTCCTTCGGCGACCACCGGCGGGCCGGCGACTTCGCTGGAAATTTTAGTTTGCCACAGCGACTTGCCGACCGCATCAAAAGCAAGCACGTCAGCCTTATCCGTCCCCACGACGACCAGATCTGAGCTGGCGCCCACGCCGGCGGAAAGATTACGCCCTGCGCGGATGCTCCATTTCGGCCTGCCGCTCGCGGGATCGACGCTCACGATGCTTCCGTCGACACCTGCTGCAACAACCGCGTCGTTGCCGACGACCGGAGTGAAACCGGAACCTTCCTTTCCGCCCAAGGCTACCTGCCAGTAGACTCGTGGCGTCGCTTTGGCGTCGAAGGGAGGCAGAGGCGCCATCTTCTTGGAGCTGCCGAAGGAGAACCATTGCCACGGAGGCGGGATGCTCGAGAGCTGCGGGAACCACGACGACATGGTCTCGCAGCCGCCCAGCAGCAGCGCGGCCGCGGCCAAAGCTGTGCGCGCACGCAGCGTCACGATGCGCTTCCTCCAAGAGCATCGTATTTCACCTGGATGTAAGCGCGGTACGGAGACTTGGGATCGATCTTGGCCAGCGCAAGCTGGTACGCGGCCTTGGCCTCGGCCGGCTTGCCTGCAGCGATCAGCACATCGCCTCTCAAGTCAGCGTACATCGCCGCAAAAGCATCGTCGGTCTTCACGTCGAGCGTACGCAATGCCTCATCGTATTGCTTGTCATCAAGTAGCGCTTCGGCGAGACGAAAGCGTGCGACGGTCTTGAGCTCTTCCTCGCTGGAGTGCTCGACGACCCATTGCAACTGAGCCCTCGCTCCGGCGCGATCACCGGCGTCGTAGAGCATGCGGGCGTAGAGCAACGCGGCGCGCGGGGCATACGCGGTGCCGGCGAAGCGATCCTCGATCTGTGTCGCCGGCTCTTTCGCTTTGGCGACGTCATTGTTGCGCCCGGCCTGGCTCACCGCCTGATAGAGAACGCTGGCCTGCTCTGATTGGTGGCTCTGATACCAGCGCCACCCCTGGGTCGCGACGACTGCCACGGCGATGACGCTCAATGCGGTGCTGATGTATTTGCCATACTGTTGCCACCATGCTTTGAGGTCATCGAGCTTTTCCTGCTCTTCGAGATCATAGACGGCCATGGTCGTTTCCTAGGGACAATCAGTTGGAGCTCAGATGCGTGGCGAGCTCGTCCGGCGCAAGGTCAATCTGACCACCTTCGCCGCGCAAAGACTTCACCGCAACGCGATTCGCGGCGGCCTCATTTTCGCCGACAATCAAGGCATAGCGCGCACCGCTTGCGTCGGCGCGTTTCATCTGCGACTTGAAGCTCCCGCCGCCGGCGTTGACCACGACGGCAAGCCCCGCATCGCGCAGGCTTTCTGCGACCGAGCGCGCGAGTCTCGCTGCCTGTTCGCCGGCGTGCACTACGTAGGCGTCCGGAACGTCGAGGACGGTGCGGCCTGCGGATTGCAAAAGCAAGATTATGCGCTCGCTGCCGATGGCGAAACCGCACGCCGGCGTCGGCTTTCCGCCAAGTTGCTCGAACAGTCCGTCATAACGGCCTCCTCCGGCGACGGTTGCCTGCGCGCCGAGGCGGTCGGTCATCCACTCGAAAACGGTGCGATTGTAATAGTCGAGGCCGCGCACCAGACGCGGATCGATGGTGAATTCGATACCGTGATCGGCGAGGCCCTGTTGCAGGCCGTCGAAGTGCTCGCGTGAGGCTTGCCCGAGCCGGTCGACCAACCGCGGGGCACCCTCGATGAGCGTCTGCATCGCCGGGTTCTTGGAGTCGAGGATCCGCAACGGGTTAGTTTGCAATCGACGCTGCGAGTCCGCGTCCAGCGCGTTCGCATGAAGGCTGAAGTATTCGACCAGCGCTGCGCGGTGAGCGCGTCGCTCGTCGGGATCTCCGATCGAGTTGATATGCAGAGTGATGCCGTCGAGATCGAGCGCGCGCCACAGCCGGGCAAGCATGACGACCTGTTCGACGTCGACGTCGGGACCGGCGAAGCCCAGAGCTTCGGCGTCGAACTGGTGAAACTGACGGTAGCGTCCCTTTTGTGGACGCTCGTGCCGGAACATCGGTCCCGCGGTCCACACCCTCTGAGGCCGCTCGTAGGTGAGACTGTGCTCAATGGCGGCGCGCACAATGCCGGCTGTCGCCTCGGGTCTCAGCGTGAGACTCTCGCCGTTGAGACGGTCCGTGAAGGTGTACATCTCTTTCTCGACGACGTCGGTGACTTCGCCGATCGCGCGCACGAACAGCGGGGTCGATTCGACCAGCGGCACCTGGAGGTAGCGATAGCCGTAATGGGCGAAGACTTCCCGGACCACGTCCTCGAAGTGCTGCCACAAGGGCGCCTCATCGGGCAGCACGTCGTTCATGCCGCGCACGGCCTGGATGACGCCGGCCATCGGTATTACGCAACCGCCTTGATCGCGACCGATTTCCTGTCCGGCTTGAGATGACGCCCCGGCGGCTCGCCGCCATAGGTCGCACGCACATAATCGGCGACGATCTGCTGGAATTCCTCGGCGATGCGCTCTCCCTTGAGCGTTACGGTTTTCTGTCCGTCGACATAAACGGGAGCGACTGGAAGCTCGCCTGTGCCTGGCAGGCTTATT
>Ga0066709_100003384_pt1 | contig 12207 bp, 6 predicted proteins | sample GraSoiAngelo_158_FD_79665 | JGI IMG/M metagenome (GOLD analysis project Ga0066709, IMG submission 79665) | Grasslands soil microbial communities from the Angelo Coastal Reserve, California, USA - 14_1009_16_30cm | ecosystem: Environmental > Terrestrial > Soil > Grasslands | place: USA... | reverse complement strand
GAACTGCCCAGGCGCCGGTGACGTGCGGCGTGGCCATCGACGTCCCACTCGCGTAGCCGAACGCACCCCCGGTCACCGAAGAATAGATGTTCACCCCGGGTGCGAACAGCGACATGAGCGGAGAGACGTTCGAAAATGAGGCGACGCCGTCAGACTTCGTCGTAGCACCGACGCTAATCGCCGTCGAGATACAGGCTGGTGAGTTCAGGCCGTTGGTAAGCCCGCCATTGCCCGCTGCCACGACGGTGGCGATGCCCGCAGAGCGCAAATTGTCGATGATCGGTTTCGTGGGGTCAGTATCACAGGCCGTCGTCGCTCCGCCACTTCCAAGGCTCAGGTTAGCGGCGGCGATATTCCGTGTGCCACGCACGGCGTAGACGCGCTCGAGTCCCGCGATGATATCGGACGTCCATGCGAGCACACACGGAGGAGACCCGCCACAACTGCTCGCACTGTCGAAACGCGAGAAGATCTGGACGGCCATGATCTGCGCTCCCTTGGCCATCCCAGAGAACGTCACGCCGGCGCCCGCCCCGTTCCCCGCCGCGATGCCGGCAACGTGCGTGCCGTGATAACAACCGTTCACGGGGCAACTGACGCCTGCCCCGGGTCCGATCTGTTGGTTTTGACCATTGGGACATACGCTCACGCTGCTCGATGTCGTCGACGAATAGCAGGCCTCTTCGACCACTTTTCCACTCAGGAATGGATGGGTGGCCTCGACGCCTGTATCGAGAATCGCCACGGCTCTGCCGGTTCCGTCGAACCCGCGGCTCCAGGCCTGGTCCGTCCCCGTCAGCGGAACGCTTTCCGGAAGGCTCGGGGCGTTCAGCGTGTCGATGTAGATGCGCTGAACGAGCCCGCCCGCCGCCTCGAGCTCTTGCAGACCATCGGCGCTCACCTCAACTGCGAGCAGCGGAACAGTCGCGTATTCATGGAGGACACGATGACTCCGTCCCGCGAGTCGGGCGAGCAGCTGCGTCCTCGTCGTGGCGATGTCCATCCGCTGCGCTTGAATTTCGCCATGCGACAGGACTCCCTCGGCGACGTGTCGACCCCGCGCGAGTTGCAGTTGCGCGATGACCCGAACTCGTCCGTCCTGAGCGGCGCGTTGTCGAACCTCGGCATCGACGACCGAATCGAGGGGGTACGCGCGCGGCGCTGCGATGGACGCCGCGCCTGTGAGGAAAAGGACGATGAGAAAGAGCAGCGATCGGCGTTGCGAACCGAACAGTGCCATTACCGCGTCATCACCTTGCGACGGACTTTCACGAGATCGTCACCTCCGTCATGTGTTGAACGATTCCGGCGCCCGTACGTCAGCGAACGATTCAACTGAGGCCGATACGGACAATCGCGCAAAGAAAAGACACAAACACACACACCGCGTTCGGCTCAGACGGCGCGACACCCGCGCTCGAACGCGTTTCGTCCGCGACCAGGCCGCGGCATCTTGTCAGCACGATCCCGGTGATGTCAACGCGACAGTACGAAATGACGCGCGAATGACGTCCACTGATGCAGCGACGCTGAATCGTCAGCGGCTCACCGAAAACGTGTTGCTGATTGCCAGGCGCGTAAAGCCGTTGGCGGCGAAGACACGAAGCTCATAGGTACCGCCTGCGAGCGTGGTCGGCACCGCGAAGCCGCACGACCCGGAGGCCGCCGCCGCGAGCGCCGTCTGCGAGCAGCTCACGTAGATCCACGCCAGATACGCAGTGTCGGCCGTTCCGGGCACGAACAGCCCAATCCAATCCGTCGCTGTTGGCGACCCTATGCTGCTCCAGCTTGCGGTAATGGGTGCACCGCCGAGCGCACTCGCCGGGCTCTCGCTGAGACTCGCCGCCGGCGCGCCGACGGCAAAGAGACCGCTTGTGGCAATACGCACGAAAGCGTCATTGGCGAATGCTCGCAGTTCGTAATTTCCAGGTGTCAGCGTGGCGGGCAGGCGGAAGGCGCAGGAGCCCGCCGTGGCGGCGTTTCCAGCGCTCTGCGAGCAGCTGACATAGACCCACGCCAGATATGCGGAATCTGGCGCGCCCGCGGCATAGAGGCCGATCCAGTCACTCGCTGTCGGTGACGCGATGCCACTCCACTGCGCGGTGACGATGGCGCCCGCGACAGCGCTCGTCGGACTTTCACTCAGCAGTACCGTCGCGGCGTTCACGCTGACCGGCCCGCTCGTCGCCACCCGCGTGTAACCGTTATTGGCAAATAGCCGAAGCTCGTACGCCGCTGGCGGCACTCCAGCGGGGACTCTCAGCGCACATGAGCCCGCCGCCCGTCCGATGTCGGGAGTCTGTGAGCAACTCACGTAGACCCAGGCAAGGTATGCCGCGGCCGGCGTTCCCGACGCGTAGAGCCCAAGCCAATCGGTCGGCGTGATCACGCCCATCCCGCTCCACGTCGCGGTCACGGCACTCCCCGCGGTAACCGCGGTCGGTGTCGCGTTAAGTGTGGTGTTGTCAGCACCGCCGTTGGCGACGACATACACGTGAGCGGCGAAGGGGCCGAAAGTATCGGTGAACGTCGCTCCGGTCGGCGAAATCGTACGGCCCTCTGCGTTGACGGTAATGCTGGCGGCCGCCGCGCTCAGCGTGAACGTCGCCGACTGGAGAGTTCGCGTGTAGTTATACGCAAACACATATCGCGTAGCTCCGACGACCTTCACTTTCGTCTTGATCGCCGCGGCGTTCGAATTTGCGGTCAAGACACCGGGGGCATCGTCGGCGAGCAGCGCGGGCTCGAGCGCGGCAATCTCGTTGACGACGGACTTGAGATTGTTCATGTACGTCGTCTTCTCGGCGCACCAGCCCGCGCAAACGTCCTGCAGCGCGCTGGTTCCCAGACTCCACCACCACAGCCCGCGCGCGCCTTCGACGATCGCCATGTACGCCATGTTGCGCATCTCGGCGAGCGTCGGGAACCGGCCCTGCGAGGTGAACTTGAAGAACTGCAGCACGGTCATGAATGGCCGCGCGTCCTTCACCGCCGTGCGCGTGAGCGCCGTCCAGTCCGCGACCTGCGCCAGGTTGTAGCCGCCGCTGGGCTCCGCGCCGAACAGCGGGTACGGATCGCTCCCGAGCACATCCGCGCTGTCGCGCCACAGCACGATGTCGGGATTGCCGAGCAGCGGACCGAACGTCATGCTGTCGGCGTCCAGCGAGCGAAGCCGCTGGTACTGGGCGAGCGCGCCCGCCTGCAACGACGACAGACACTCGTCGATGGTGTAGTAGCCCGCGCTGCCGGCGTGCGCCCCGAGCGTGGCGACGTAGCTATCCGAGCTGTTGATCGGGAAGGTCGGATCGGCCGGATACTTGTCGAAGCAATTCCCGGTCTGCAGATACATCACGCCGTGCTGCTGCAGATTGTTCATGAGCACCGTCATCGCGGTCGTCGGCGCCTGGCCGTAGTGATAGTTCAGGTACATGTTGATGCCGAGGCCCGTCATGCGCCGGTCGCCTGTCGGCGACCACAGCGTGTTCTCCCAGAACGTCGGGTCGGAGCTGTAGCCGAGCCCGGAATCATAGACGCCGAGCACGAAGCGCGGCACGCCTTTCAGCACGATTCGATTCTTGGCATCGACGGAGACGTTCATCGACTGCCGCGCGCTGCCCGCGACCTTCGACACGCGATAGGCCGGATATGTCGACACGATGCTGTTCGGCGCACCGTCGGGAACCGACAGATCCACGAGCGAGACGGTCGCAAGGTAGCCGCGCCCGGACTGCATCGCGCTGCCATCGACCGCCGCGACCAGGTGCGACGCCGCCGGAAACGACTGCTGCGCCACGAGCTGCCCACTCGCCTCGTCGGCCAGCGTGGCGCGAACGCTATAGCGGCCGAAGTCGCCGCCGGGTGGCGTCACCGTGACGTCGAGCTGAACCGTTTGCGGTTGATCGTCGAAGATCATTCCGCGGTAATTCGGGTAGAGCAAGAACGCGTCGACCGCCGCTGGCAGGACCTGAATCAGGCTGACGTCGTCGAACCACGCGGTTCCGGAAGCCGCGTTGTAGTTCTCGAGCTGGACCGCCGCCGTGCGGTCGGTGTCGACGACGATGGGCCCGATCTGATAGAGCTTCCAATCGGTGGTGCCGTTGATGACGTCCGAGGGCCACCAGGCGTTGATCCCGCCCGGACGAAAATCGAGCGTCAATCGGACGCCGCTGGTGGCGCCGCTACCCAGCGTGTCGGTCTTGATCCACGCGCTCAGGAGATAGATTCCCGCCTTGAGCTGGAGCGTCTGCGCCGACGTGCTCGCGCCCGTCGTTCGTCGATACGCCATGCGCCCGCCGTGAACGACGAGCTGGTCGGCGCTCCAGCCACCGCCGGACGTCCAACTGGCCGGCAGCGCGCCGCTGAGTGTCTCGAATCCGGGGTTCTGAACCAGATTCGGGCCGTAACTCGTTGATGGGAGCGCAGTGAGACCGCCGGCGATCGGCGTCTGGGAGAGGGCCGGGGCCGAAACGAATAGCGCCACAACTCCGACGACTACTGCAGATCCGAACCGACCCATTCTCCCCCTGCCGTGTAAGGCTTACACCGTTAGGAAAACTCTTACCGGGGGGCGGGCGTGAGGCAAGGACCGGACCAAACTAAGCGATGTATCTGTAGTGTCGCGATATTTCTAGAGTGTTCCTCCGTCCGTCCGAAACTAGTTCGGGTGGGAGCGTCCGCTCTCTGACACACGGATGGTCCTGCGGCGAACGTAATGCGTGCGAGGGGGTGTCGTGCGCGGCGACACCCGCAAGTTTTGCGCCCCGGCGGTCCGAAAACAATTTTCTGCGTGCACCGCGGAAGCTGGAGGCTTCGAGTCGGCGAAATAAATCCGACATTTGAGACGCGACAGGCCGGGCATGCACCTTGCGAAGCAGCAGACGCCGGTCATGGCCACAGAACTCGACGAATATTCGCCTGCCCCCATCTCCGAGGCGGCGCCTCTGCCTCGATTTCTCGAGACATGGCGTCCGCTCGCCATGCCGGCGCTGATGTTCGTCACGCTCCTGGCCGTCCTCTACTGGAGCGTCGCCGTGAACCTCGTCCACCAGTGGTGGAGCGATGAGAACTATTCTCACGGCTTTCTCGTGCCGCTCTTCTCGGGGTATTTGGTCTGGCGGCGGCGCGGTGCGCTGACCCCTATGCCGGTCCGGCGCCATTGGATCGGATGGCCCGTCCTCGTCTTCGGGCTGGGGTGCCTGGTCATCGGCGACCTGGCTGCGGAGAATTTTCTGCAGCGCTCGTCATTGATCGTTGTGGTGGCCGGTCTCGTGCTCGTCAACCTGGGAACGTCGGCATTTCGACTCGTCGCATTTCCGCTGGCGTATCTCTTTTTCATGATTCCGATGCCGGCCACCATTTTCTACAAGCTCGCATTCCCGCTGCAGATGCTGGCGGCAGACAATTCTGCGGCCGTGCTCGATCTGCTCGGCGTTCCCGTGCTGCTCGACGGCAACGTCATCCACTTGAGCCGCGTCACCCTCGGCGTGGCCGAGGCGTGCAGTGGCATCCGTTCGCTGATCTCGCTGCTCGCGCTGGCGGTCGCCTGGGCGTACCTGACGCTGCCGAGTCTCCCCGCGATGGCCATCCTCGTGGCCGCCGCCATTCCGATCACCATCGCCGCCAACGCCGCCCGCATCGTCATCACCGGGCTGATCGGCCAGTCCTTCGGCATGCAGTATGCGCAAGGCTTCTTCCACACCTTCTCCGGGTGGCTGATCTTCATCGTTGCCTTCGTGTGTCTGCTGGCGGTGCACAGCCTCATCCGTGTTGTGCCGCTCGCGTGGCGCCGCGCACGAGCATGAGACCGCGCGTCGCCGTCTGCATCGTCCTGTTGGTGACGGCGCTCTTGTTCGTGCAGTTCCGTTCCCACGGCGAAGCCGTGCCGCCCCGCAAGCCGCTCGACACGCTCCAGCTCAGAGCCGGCGGATGGCAGCCACGCGAATCGAGCCTGTTCACGGACGACATTCAGAACGTCCTCAAGGCCAGCGATTACGTCATGCGTCGATTCACCGACGCCAGCGGCCGATCGGTGTGGTTGTTCATCGGCTACTGGGAGACGCAGCGCAAAGGCGCCCAGCCGCACTCGCCGCAGAACTGCCTACCGGGTGGCGGCTGGGAGCCGCTCGAAGTGTCGCGGGTAAATCTCCCGCTCGGAGGGACGCCCCTTATCGTGAACCGCATGCTGATCCAGAAGGATGAGCAGCGACAGCTGCTCTTCTACTGGTACCGAGCGCAGGGCACGTCCGTCGCCGGCGAGCTCGACGCCAAGCTGCACATGATGAAGAACGCCATCGTCCGCAACCGCACCGACGGCGCGATCATCCGGGTCTCGAGTCCTATCTACGGCGGCAGCGTCCCCGCAACCGCGGCACACCTGACCGCATTTCTGCAGGCGCTCCAGCCTGTGCTTTCGGAATACCTCCCGGACTGAGCATGAGGAGGATGCAATCGATGCTGCGTCTGAAGACTCTCTGCACCGTGGTCCTCATCGCCGGCCTCGGCGTCGCTGTCGGCGCCGGCTGTGCGCGCTCGCCCGAGGCTAAAAAGGCGCGTCATCTCGAGCGCGGCGACAAATTCCTGGCGAGGAAGGACTATAAGGATGCCGTCATCGAGTACCGCAACGTGTTGCGCATCGAGCCCAGCAACGCGGTTGCAATCCGCAATCTCGGCCTGGCGCACTATCAGGCCGGCGAGCTGAACGACGCGTTTCCGTTCCTGCACAAGGCGGCTGAGCTGGAGCCCAAGAACGAGGACGTCCGCCTCAAGCTGGCGACCGTCTATCTCGTGGCGCGGCGCCCCGACGACGCGCGCACACACGCGACCAAGGTCCTGGACCAGGACGCGAAGAACTTCGACGCCCTCATGCTTCTCGTAGACTCCGCGACGCGGCCCGCGGACGTCGACGCGGCGCTTTCCCGGTTCGAGCAGGTGCAGGCCACGTTCGACGAACGCCCGACGTTTCACATCGGGCTCGGAACCCTGTATCTCAAGAAGCGCGACATCGCCAGGGCCGAGCAGGCGTACAAGCAGGCGGTGGCGCGCGATCCGAAGTCGGTGCACGCGCACAGCGCGCTCGGGAGGTTCTACCTCCTCACGCGTGATTCCAATCGTGCCGAGCAGGAGCTCAAGGCGGCGGCCGAGCTATCGCCCGCCGGCTCGCCGGCGCGGATGGAATTGGCGGAGTTCTATGTTCGCACAGGCAAGCGCGACGCTGCCAAGGCCGTTCTCACGGACATGACGACGAAGGACGGTGGCTATCTGCCGGCCTGGCGACGGCAGGCGGAAATCGCGCTCGCCGAGGGCCATCCGGATGAGGCTGAGAGCAAGCTTCAGCCGGTGCTCAAGAAGAACCCTTCCGACATCGAGGGATTGCTCATTCGCGGCCGCATCCATCTCGCCAAGCGGGAGACGACCGAGGCGATCTCGGCCTTTCAGCGGGTCATCAAGCTCGAGCCTCGACTCGGCATGGCCCGCTACCAATTGGCGCTGGCCCAGCTGCAGGCCGGCAACACGCAGCAAGCCAAGTCTGAGCTGACCGAGGCGGCACCGCAGCTGCCCGAGGCGCGACTCCTGCTGGCGCAGCTAAATCTCCAGACCGGAGGCGTCCAGCCCGCGATCGACGACCTCGAGAAGCTGACACGATCGATGCCCGGCCTGCGCGACGGCCATCGCTTGCTGGGCACGGCCTACCTCGCTGGGCGCGAGCCCGCGAAGGCGCTCGAAGCGTACCGCACCTTCGCGTCGCTGGCGCCAAGGGATGCTCAAGGCCCGTTCCTCGTAGGTGTCGCACTCCGCGCCCAGGGAAAGCGCGCCGAAGCCGCCAAGCAGTTCGAGTCGGCGCTGGCGCTGGCGCCGGGCTACGCGGAGCCCCTGGCCCACCTCGTGAGCTTCAAGTTCGAGGACAAGGAGCCGGCCGGGGCCGTCGAGATCGTGAAAAAGCAGATCGCCCTGGCGCCGAAGTCCGGCCCGCTGCACCAGCTGCTCGGCAACGTCTATCTCGCGCAACGTAAGCCGGATGACGCGGAGACGGCATACCTCAAGGCGCTGGAGCTCGAGCCAGGGCTGACCGCCAGCTATGCGAGCCTCGCCACGATCTATAGCAGCCGCAAGCAGACGGATCAGGCGGTCGCCAAGCTGGAGGAGGCGCACAAGATCGCTCCCCGCGACCTCACACCGCTCGTGATGCTCGGCATGCTGTACCAGCAGCGCGGCGACACCGCCAAGGCGCAAGACGTCTATACGAAGGCGCTGGCGATCAACCCACGCTTTGCGCCGGCGGCCAACAATCTCGCCTGGATCTACGCGCACGAGGGTGGCGACAAGGAAAAGGCGCTGCAGCTCGCGCAGACCGCGAAGGAGGCCGCGCCTGACGATCCGCACATCTCCGACACACTGGGGTGGATTCTCTACAAGCGCGGCGTGTACCAGCGCGCGCTCACGCTGCTCGAAGAGAGCGCCGGGAAGTTGCCCGACGACCCGACGGTGCAATACCACCTCGGCATGACGTACGCCAAAGTCGGTAACAAGGACGCGGCCCGCAAGGCGCTGGCCCGCGCGACCGGCGCCAAGCGCGAATTCACAGAGATGGCGGAGGCCAAGCGGGCGCTGATGGAGCTCAATTGACGATGGGGTCGAGCGGGCGATGATCTCGCTGCAGATGCTCGTGCCGATAGCGGCGGCCGTCAGCAGCCTGGTGCTGGCGGCGCTGGCGCTGGCCGCGCGCCCGCGGCTACGGATTCAGTGGATGTTCGCGCTCGGGATGCTTGGTTTCGCCGTCGAATCCGTGCTCGCGTTCATGTTGCTCACCGCGGGCAATGGCCACGGCGCGATCGCGTGGCTCAGCGCCGTGCACATCGCCGGGTTGCTGCTGCTCTTGCCCTGGGCATTCTTCGTCGCGATGCTCGCCGATCTGCAGATGCCCATGGTGCCGCGCTCATGGCGGCTGGGGCTCGGTCTCGGCGTCGCTCTGACGGTGACAGCCGCCACGGCCGTCGCCCTCTGGCCGGCATTCACGGTCGACGGCGCAGCGTGGTCGGCGACCGGCGCGGTGCTGCTCGCGCCGGCGCGCACTGCGGCCGTCGTTCAGCTTCTTCTCACCGTGGGCGTCCTGACCGGGCTCGAGGTGTGTCTGCGAACGTCGCGTGGGACCAATCGGCGTCGCGTCAAGTACCTCGTGCTCGGCCTCGGCGGGATCTTCCTCATCCGGTTCTACATCTTGAGCCAGGCGCTGCTGTTCCAGTCCGTCCTGCCGATCTACTTGAAGACGTCGTGCGCCACCCTCTTCCTGGGCACCCTGCTGCTCGCCATACCGATCGCCCGCGACCAGCTGCGCGGCACCCCGATCGGCGTTTCGAGGCAGATCGTCTATCGTTCCGTCGTCTTCGTGCTGCTCGGGCTCTACCTGTTCGTGGTCGCGGCGCTGGGATCGGTGCTCACCTATTTGCAGATCCCCGAGGAAACGTTTTGGGGCTCGATCGTCGTCTTCGTCTCCGCGCTCGCGCTCACCGCTGTGCTGCTCTCCGACCGGCTCCGCTGGCGGCTGCAGCGCTTCGTCGCGTTTCACTTTTATCGCACCAAGTACGATTACCGTCAGCAGTGGATGCTCTTCACCAAGCGGATGAGCTCGCGGCTGACGGCGGCGGAGATCGGTCGCGAGCTCATCGACGGCGTGGCCGAGGCCTCGGGCGCGACCGCCGGCGCCGTGTACCTGTCCGAGTCCGCAGAAGCCCCCTATCGGTTATGGGGTCACATCGGGGCGTCGACGTTCGTTCCTGCCCTCGCCGGCGGCTCTGCGATGGCGACCTGGGTCGCCGGCCAAGACGGCTCTCGGCTCCTCCCGCCCGAGGTCGCCGGCTCGCTCGCCAGCCCGCCGCTGCCATCCGGGATTGCGGCGCCGCTGCGCTGGCGCGACAGCGTCATCGGCTTCATCGTGCTCGGGCCGGAGCGCGGTGGCCGCGAGTACACCCTCGAGGATCTCGATTTCCTCTCCACGGTGGCCGAGCAAGCGGCGGGGACTCTCGTCACGGCACGTCTGTCTGAATCGATCGCTCAGGCGCGCGAGGTCGAGACGGTCGATCGGGTCACCGGCGCCGTGATCCACGACATCAAGAACTCGGTGTCCGCGCTCTCAATGCTGTCGCGGAACGCGCTCCGTCATTTCAACGATCCCGAGTTCCAGCGCGACGCGATCACCACGCTGGCACGCACCGTCGACCGCATGCGCCGAGTGCTCGCGAAGCTTTCGGCACCGGGCGGCGAGACACAGCCGCTTCGCATGCAAGCCGTCGACCTCGCCGACGTCGTGCTCGAAGCGACCGCGCCGCTGGCGGGCGACTCGAGAATCCGTCTCGTGCGCGAGCTCGGCGCCGTAGGCAAGGTCACCGGCGACCGCGAGGCGCTGCTGCGCGTCGTCCAGAACCTCGTCACGAATGCCACCGAGGCCATCCGCGCGCAAGGCACGCTCGCCGTGACGCTGGCCGAGGCGCAGGACCAGGCCATGCTCACCGTGAGCGACACCGGTTGCGGCATCCCCGAGGACTTCCTGCGGCACCATCTCTTTTCTCCGTTCCGGTCGACCAAGCAGGGCGGCTGGGGCATTGGACTCTTTCAGAGCCGACAGATCGTCGAACGCCACCAGGGCGAAATCCTGGTCGATAGCATCGAAGGGACCGGCACGACGTTCCGCGTAAAGCTGCCGCTGCGCCGCGAGACCGATTCGGCGGCCGACGACGTCGCGCTCGGGGCAAATGTGTGGGAGACAGTACGATGAGCCAGTCACCACGGAAGCTGTTGATCGTCGAGGACGACGAGGCCGTTCGGACGCAGCTCAAATACGCGTTCCGCGAGGAATACGCGTTGTTCTTCGCCGAGAGTCGCGCCGCGGCACTCGCGCTCGTGAACGAGGTACGCCCGGACGTCGTCAGCCTCGATCTCGGGCTGCCGCCGCATCCTGACACGGCTGAGGAGGGGCTCCTCACGCTCGGGGAGCTCCTGCGCGCGGCGCCGACGACCAAGGTCATCGTGGTGACGGGCAATGGCGATCGCGCCAACGCCCGACGCGCCGTCGAACTGGGAGCGTTCGACTATCTGTCCAAGCCGATCGACCTCGAGGAGTTCGAGACGATCCTGCGCCGCGGCATTTATCTGCAAAGCCTGGAGATCGAGAACACGCAGGTGGCGGCGGAGGCCGAGGCGTCCATCCGCTTCGAGGAGATCATCGGGGCGACGCCGAGGATGCGCGAAGTCTTCAGCATGGTGTCGGTGGTCGCCAAGACCGACGTCACCGTGCTCGTCCACGGCGAAAGCGGCACCGGCAAAGAGCTCATCGCTCGCGCGATCCATCAGCGCAGCCGCCGGCGGAACGCGCCGTTCGTCCCGATCAACTGCGGCGCCATTCCGGAGACGCTGCTCGAATCCGAGCTGTTCGGTCACGAGAAGGGCGCCTACACGGGCGCACACGTGCAGCGCAAGGGCAAGCTCGAGCAGGCGGAGAGCGGCACGGTGTTCCTGGACGAGATCGCCGAGATGAGCCTGCCGCTGCAGGTGAAGCTCCTGCGCTTCCTGCAGGAGCGCGAGATCGAGCGCCTAGGCGGGCGGCAGCGCATTCCCGTCGACACGCGCGTGATCTCCGCCACGAACAAAGACCTGAAAGCGGAGATCCTCGCCGGCCGCTTCCGTGAGGATCTCTATTTCCGGCTTTCTGTCGTTGCCATCACCGTGCCGCCGCTTCGCGAGCGGTCCGAAGACATCGGGATGCTCGCCAACGCGTTCCTGCGTCGCAACTGTCATCAGTATCGCCGACGCCTTCAGTTCAGCAGCGACGCCCTGACGGCCATCGCCCGGTACTCCTGGCCTGGCAACATCCGCGAGCTCGAAAACGCGGTTCAGCGGGCGTCGATCCTCACGCGTGGTCGCTTCATCGAGCCGGCCGACCTCGCTATCGCGCCGGCTCCGGCCAGCGAGCGCGTTTCGCTTCGCGAGGCCCGCAATCGGCTGGAGCGGCAGATCGTCGCGGAGGCGCTCGTGCGCATGAAGGGCAACATCAGCCGCGCGGCGATCGAGCTGGGCATCAGCCGCCCGGCGCTGCATGATCTGCTGCACAAGCACGGGATCAACCGCAAGGAAATGCGGCCCACGGCGACGGGATAGACCAAGTCTAAGCCGCGATCACGTGGTTTGATTCTTGTCACGCAATCTCCGTCTGCGTGT
>Ga0066709_100003383_pt1 | contig 12208 bp, 12 predicted proteins | sample GraSoiAngelo_158_FD_79665 | JGI IMG/M metagenome (GOLD analysis project Ga0066709, IMG submission 79665) | Grasslands soil microbial communities from the Angelo Coastal Reserve, California, USA - 14_1009_16_30cm | ecosystem: Environmental > Terrestrial > Soil > Grasslands | place: USA... | reverse complement strand
GCCGCCGGCACGGCTGGTGATCGTGGACGATCATGACCTTGCACGAGCCGGGCTACGCAGCATCCTCGCCGGGGACTCCCAGCTCGAGGTGGTCGGCGAGGCGGCGAGCGGACGGGAAGCGCTCTCGCTGTGTCGCCGACTACGCCCGGACGTGGCCATCATGGACGTGCGCATGCCGGATCTGGATGGCCTCGCCACCACCCGCGCCCTCAAGCAGGAGCTGCCCGAGCTACACGTGATCCTGATCACCATGCATGAGAACCCGGAGTACCTGATGGAGGCGCTCAGGTCAGGCGCTTCTGGCTACGTGCTCAAAGGCGCCACCAGGCAGATGATCGTGGGGACGGTCCACCAGGCGCTGCACGGCAAGACCGCGCTCAACCCCGAGATCGCCACGCAGCTGTTGCGTCAGATGGCCGTCGGTACGAATGGCAGCGGAGCGCCCAGCGCCGCTTCGCGCTTGACGGCGCGCGAGCTCGATATCCTGCGGCTGCTCACCCGCGGACTCACCAACGGCGAGATCGCCCGCGAGCTGCAGGTCAGCGTGAGCACCGTGAAGGCACACGTCGAGCACATCTTCGCCAAACTGGACGTGTCCGACCGCACTCAAGCCGCCGTTCGCGCCCTCGAGCTGCACCTCCTGCGCGGCTAAAAAGCTCTCAGCCTGGCGCTGCTCTGTCAAGACCGAGGTTTGCGCGGCTCCCCGCGATAGGTCCCGAACGACCACCGGTTACCCTCCGGGTCGCGGACCGCGAATTCGCGCGAGCCGTAGTCCGTCTCGTGCAGCGCCATGAACACCTCGGCTCCAGCCGCGGTGGCACGCGCAAGTAGCTCGTCAGGCTGATCGGTTACCACGTAGGCCCCGAATGACCCGGGCTGAAGCGGCCACGGGTCCTGATCGCTCGCCGCACGCGCGGATCCCAGCATGATCCCGCCGCCGAGCGGCCAGGACAGCTCGGCGTGGTGCACCACATCGCCGTCGGCGTAGACGGCCGTCTCCTCGAAGCCAAACGCGTCCACGAGGAAGCGGATCAACGCCCGCGCGTCGCGTGCACGCAGCGTGGGCCACACCTGGGGTGGCGGCGTAGTGTCGGCCTGTCCCGCTAGCGTTGCGCTGGCAGTGTCTGTCATACAGACCAGTCTGCGAGATCGCGTTCCGCGAAGGCTTGGATATTTCGGAACTCTTCTGCAACCCACTGGCTGGGCGAGCAGCCCGCCAGGTCGCGGAACTCGCGAGCAAGGTGCGCCTGATCGTAGTAGCCGTACCTCGCGGCGAGGTCGGCGAGCGAGCAAGGCGCACCGCTAGCCACCTGGTGCCCGAGCTGGCGGCGGGCCCGATCGAAGCGAATAACGCGCGCCGCCGCCTTGGGCGAGAGGCCAAGCTCACCACGAAAGCGTTCGGCGAGGTGTCGGCTGCTCCAGCCGATGGAATCGGCCAGGTCAGGGATGCTGAGCGCACCGCCCGACTGTTTCAGCGCGCACCACGCCGCGGCGATGGCCTGCGGTGCGCTCCGCTCTGGTTGCAGTCGGCACAAGAGCAGTTCGTCGAGAATGGCAAAGCGCTGGGGCCACGACGGCGCCAGACGGATCCGCGCGTAGAGCTCAGCAGCCAGCGGCCCCAGCACGTCAGACGCTGGTACGTCGAGGTTTGCCAGCTCAGCCGCGGGCAAGCCGAGGAGCGCTCGCGCCCCCAGCGGCTCGAGCGCGAGCTGGATGCCGGACTGCCTGCCCGGGTGCGAAATGATCGCCGGCGTGGTGTGCAGCCCGCCGAGCAGCGTCTCGTACACCTCGGGTCGTTGGCGTGGATCGGAGTGCACCGCGATCTCCAGTGGATCGCTCAGCGTCAGGATGAACGTGACGTACGGCGAGGGCAATCCGCGGTGCCGCCCGGGCGCGCTGCCAGTCTGGCAATAGCCGACATACCAGGCCACATACGCCCGCAGCGGCGGCGTGGGGCGCCCTCGTACGGACTCCAGGCTCTCGGCTGGCATCGCCAGCGGTCAGTGTAAGCGCTTCAAAAATAATTGAACGTTGAACTATAATCCCGTCAATCGCCGCGGCCCTGGCAGCGGCCCGCAAGGGAAACTCGCACCATGACCACCATCGCCTCCCCGAACTCGACCGACCAGAGTCGCCCGCCCGCTGTGTACCTGGGCCACGGCGCGCCGCCGCTGATGGACGATCCGCTCTGGCCCAAGCAGCTCGCCGACTGGGCACAGGCGTTGCCGCGCCCGAAGGCGATCCTGGTCGTCTCGGCCCACTGGGAGGCGGCTCCACTCATGATCGGCGCGACCACGACAGTGCCGCTGGTCTACGACTTCTATGGCTTCCCCGAGCGCTACTACCAGGTGACCTATCCCGCGCCCGGTGCGCCGCGGCTGGGCGAGCGCGTCCGCCGGCTGGTATCGGACCTGACGCCCACTGCCCAGGATCCGGGGCGCGGTCTGGACCACGGGGCGTACGTGCCGCTGCTGGCGATGTACCCCGAGGCCGACATCCCGGTCCTCCAGATGTCGATGCCCAGCGAGGATCCGCGCGTGCTCCTGGAGATCGGCCGACGCCTCGCGCCACTGCGTGACGAGGGTGTGCTGATCATGGGCAGCGGCTTCATGACCCACAGCTTCGACGCCATTCATCGCTACCTGCAGGGCGACCTGTCCGGGCAGGCGCATGTGTTCGAGTTCGACGCGTGGGCGGCCGAGGCGCTCGCCCGCCGGGATCTCGATACGCTGCTCGATTACCGACGCACCGCGCCGGGCGTCGCTTACGCCCACCGCACCGTGGATCACTTCGTCCCGCTGTTCGTCGCCCTGGGCGCCAGTCTGGACAGCGGCGCCGAAGCAACGACCGCCATCGACGGCTTCTGGCTCGCCAACTCCAAACGCTCCGTCGAGCTGCGTTAGGTATTCAGCATCTCGGCAGCGCACGCGGCATAGGTGAGTGGGAGCACCTGCGCATGTGCTACTGTATGTGTATGTTGGATCACCGCGTACAGATCCTCCTCGATGACGCCCGCTACCAGAAGGTCTCGGGCGAGGCCAAGCGTCGCGGCGTTTCGATCGCCGCGGTGATCCGCGATGCGCTGGACCGCCTCCCATCAGATGCCGACGTACGCCGAGGCGCGATCGATGCCCTCCTGGCAGCCGAGCCGATGCCCCTTCCGGCAGATCCAGCCGAGCTCCGCCGCGAGCTCGATGACGCCCACGCCCGATTCCACGGGTGATCCTGCTGGATACCACCGTGCTCAGCTACGGCGTGGGCGCGGAGCACCCGTTGCGCGAGCCATGCCGCCGCGTGCTGCGCGCCCACGGTGATGGGCGCATCGAGGCTACGACCACAATCGAGGTCATCCAGGAGTTCCTGCACGTGCGAGCGCGTCGCCGATCGCGCTCGGATGCCGTCGCCCACGCCCGCCACTACGTGGCCGCCCTCTCACCGCTGGAGACGCGCGCCGAGGACCTTGAGGCGGGCTTGACCCTCTTCGAAGGCTACCCCGCCCTCGGCGCCTTTGACGCGGTGCTGGCCGCCGTCGCCCTCAACCGGCGAGTCGAAGCCCTGGTCTCGGCCGATCGAGCGTTCGGCGAGGTGCCCCATCTCACCTGGGTCGACCCCGCGACGCCGAACCTGGAGCGGTTGATCGGCCTTTGATCCAGTTCCTGGTGGTCGCCCCGCACCAATAATCGCCAATTGGTGCGTCTGGCGCCGAGTTGGCGGAGCCGACGAAGGGATTCGAACCCCCGACCCATGCTTTACGAAAGCATTGCTCTACCCCTGAGCTACGTCGGCGTGAGGGCGACTCGAGGCGCCCCGGGTAGCGGCACCCAAGTATATCAATGGGTCTCCGGGCAGATCGAATCAGCGCGCGGGCGGCGGGATCTTCAGCGTCTGACCGATCTGCAGCTTCTGCGGATCATCGATGTTGTTGGCCGTCATCAGGTCATCGGTCTTGATCCGAAACTGCTGGGCGATCGAGGCGGGGCTGTCGCCGGCTTTGACGATATAGGTCTGCTCGCCGATGGTGGGGGTGGGCTGCGGCGTGGGTGGCGCGACGACGGCGATCGGCGTGGGTGTGGGTGGATTGGCCAGCGCGGCCACACGGCCCGGGCCGGTGGCCCAGTTGAGCCCCAGGTACAGGAAGCCGGCCAGCGCCAGCACCACCACGGCGAAGCCGATGACGTACGGCATCTGGCGGTTCTCGCGGCGCGCCTGATGGCCATACACAGGATGGCGGTGCTCGGCACGCGGGAAGGCATGGCCACGCCGGCTCGCGGGGCGCTCGCTCGGGCGAAGACCCCGCCGCCGATCGCGTCCATCTGACGGGTCGCGGCCGTCCATCGTCCCGCGATGATAAACCTCGCGCCACCGCGGCCCACCGCCAATCCGGCGAGGCGAACGGAGAACGGCTCAGTCTTCGCGATCGAGCTCGAAGGCCTGATGCAGGATGCGGACGGCGTCTTCGGCGCGCGCGCGAGGGACGACGCACGTGATGCGGATGTCCGACGTGCTGATGATGTTGATGTTGATCCCGGCGCGCGCCAGGGCGCCGAACATCCGCGCCGCGTAGCCAGGCGCGCTCTGCATGCCGGTACCGACGATGCTGACCTTGGCCAGGTCATCGGCCGTATCGATCGAGTCCGCGCCGATCTTCGGCGACACCGACTCGGTGATCTCGACCGCGCGCTCCAGGCTGCCGCGCGAGATCGTGAACGACAGGTCGGTCGTACCATCGGCGCCGCTCGACTGTGCGATCGTGTCCACGCTGATGTTGGCCTGCGCCAGCGGCTCGAAAATGGCGGCGGCGACACCCGGCCGGTCGGGTACGCGTACGAGCGTGATGCGGGCGACGTCCGTGTCATGGGCGATCCCCCGCACGTTTTTGCGGATCTCCATCGGCATCTGTAGGTCTCCGTAGCGGTGGATGAGCGTGCCAGCGACGTCGGAAAACGACGAGGCCACCAGGATGGGCATGTCATACAACTCGCCTAACTCGACCGCCCGCGGGTGCATGACGCGCGCGCCGAGCTGCGCCAGCTCGAGCATCTCCTCGTAGCCAATCTCGGACACCTTGCGCGCATTCGGCACCACGCGCGGGTCGGCCGTGTAGATGCCCTCGACATCGGTATAGATCTCGCAGCGCTCGGCGTCCAGCGCGCACGCCAGTGCCACCGCGGTCGTGTCCGATCCGCCGCGGCCGAGCGTGGTGATGTCCTGGTCTTCGGTGACGCCCTGGAAGCCGGTGACGATCACCACCTTGCCGTGGCGCAGCTCCGTCGAGATGCGCTCTGGGTGGATGTCGGTGATGCGCGCGCTCGAAAACACCCGCGTCGAGCGAATGCCAGCCTGGGCACCGGTCAACGAGACCGCCGGTTGCTGCAGATCGTGCAGCGCCATCGCCATCAAGGTGGCGCTGACCGTCTCACCGGTCGACAGCAGCAGGTCCATTTCGCGATTGTCCGGTCGGCTGGTCACCTGACAGGCAAGCTCGATCAGGTTGTCAGTGGTGTCGCCCATGGCCGAGACCACGACGATGACCGGCCGACCACTCGAGGCGGTGCGCGCGACACGTCGCGCCGCGGCGCGGATGCGTTCGGCGGTGGCCAGCGACGAACCGCCGTACTTCTGCACCAGCAACGCCTGGCCGTCAGACAACGACCTGGGCTCCCTGCTCGGTCAGCGCCAGCCGCAAGATCGTGCCCGGCACCTCGAGGTGCCGCGCGGTCGCCTCAAACGTGGCGGCGACGGCATCCGCCTGGGTGCCCGAGGCACACAGCGCCAGAAGCGTCGGGCCGGCCCCTGACACGAACGCGCCGACGGCTCCGGCATGCATGGCTCCTTCAAGAAGCGTAGCGCCAGCAGGAAACAGCGGCAGCCTGAAAGGTTGGTGCAATCGGTCGCGGGTAGCTTCGGCCAGCAGGTCAGCCTGGCCCGAGGCGAGGGCAGCTACCAGGAGGCTCGAGCGGGCCACGTTGAAGACGGCGTCGGCCATGCTGACACTCACCGGCAGTAGACCGCGCGCGTGAGCCGTGGGGATGCCCATCTCGGGCACAAAGCACACCGCGCTCAGCTGGATGGCGAGCGGCACGCGCGTCTGCAGCACGCGGCCGTCATCGGCGCACGTGGCCACGCGCACGCCGCCCAGCAGCGCCGGCACCACGTTGTCGGGGTGGCCTTCGAGCATGGTCGCCACACGCAAGAGCGCGGCTTCGTCCAGTGGGTTGCCCAGGAAGTGATTGGCGAACAGCACGCCGCTGGCGATCGCGGCAGCGCTGCTTCCCAGCCCGCGGTTGAAGATGACGCGGTTCGTGCAGCGCAGCTGGTAGCCCGGGTAGGCCGAGCCCGCCATCTCATGCACGGCGCGCGCGGAGCGCAGGATCAGGTTCGTCTCGTCGTCGGCCGACAGGCGGCCGGGTATGGCTTCGACTTCGTTCCAGAGGTCGAGCGCCAGCCCGAGACAATCGAAGCCTGGGCCAAGGTTGGCGCTCGTCGCGGGCGCCCTGACTACAACCGATCGCAACAAGTCAGACTAGTGTGGCGTAAAGGTCGTCGACCAGGTCAGCTGCTGATCATCGACCTGGGCGAACGCGTGCACCGTGACGGGGTAGTTTGGCGTCGCCGCGCCGATATTGAAGGTGATCGTCGCCACGCCTGACGCGTCCGTCTTTACTGATCCGGTCTGCGGCCAGCGCTCCTCGGTGGTGCGGTACTGGACCGTGGTCCAGACGTCGAGATTGGCCGCGGGCTGGCCGTCGCGTCGCAGGCGGATGACCACGTTCTCGGGTGTATTCCGAGGCGGTTCGGGATTGGACACGGCGACGCTCGATCCCAGATAGCGGGCGGCGACACCCGGCCGCGGTGTAGCGGTCGGCACCGCGGTAGCGGGCGCGGGCGTGAGCGTCGGTTCAACGGGCCGTCTGTTCGACGCATTCGAAAGCGGCAGAACGGCCTGGAGCGCGTTCAGCGCGGACAGATTGATGGACAGGCGCGGGATGATCAGGGCACCGGCCAACACGGCCAGCCCGACGACCGTCAAGACGACCAGCACGTCGCCCAGCCCGGCATAGCGCGGCTGGACAACTTGCCGCGGTCGGCGCCGCCGCGTGACCACCGTGGACGCCTTGACGCCGGGTCGGACTTGCGGCGGAGCGGCTGGCGACGTGAGCTGCATCAGGCGCAGCCGGTCGTACTCGGCGCGACGGACCGGGTTGCCGAGGACTTCGTAGGCGACGTTCAACTGTTTGAGCGCCTGGACGTCGTTGGGCCCGCTGCCGAGCAGCCTCGCCGCCTGACGTCGGTAGGTGGTCTGGATCTCGACGTCCGAGACGGACGGGTCCAGGCCCAGCACCGCATACAGTCCGGGGTCGGGCGCAAGCCGCGGCCCAGGAATCGCGAGCGGCGCATGGCCGCGTTCGATCACGTCCAGCGCATGGCCGTTGGTGGCGCCCTCGTCGGTAGTGCCGTTGACCGGCGTCTCCGCGTCCTGGTCCACCGCGTTTTTGGATCGACGCGGCACGGCACTCATGGTACAGCGTGCGCTCCGTAGCCCAGATTGGCCAGCACCTCCGCGGCGACGCGCGCGTCGTTCCATGGGCGGCGCTCGTCGCCGACGACCATGCGCTGCTCGTGGCCTTTGCCCGCGAGCAGGACAGCATCGCCGGGTCTGGCGTGCTCGAACAGCAGCCGCAGCGCCTGGCGGCGGTCCAGCTCGATCGTGAAGCTGCCGCCCTCGGAACGGGCGCCGGCCGCGATCTGATCGGCGATGCTGGCCGCATCCTCGTGGCCGGGATCATCCATGGTGATCACAAAGAAGTCTGCCTTCCTGGCGGCCAGCGCGCCCATCACCGGCCGGTTGGCCGGGTCGCGCCCGCCAGCCAGGCCGAAGGCGAGCAGGAGGCGCCCGCGGGTGAGCGAGCGGATGGTGTCGAGGGCTTTCTCCAGCGCCTGGGGCGTGTGCGCGAAATCGACAACAATGGCGAACGGTTGGCCGACGTCGACCAGGTTCATGCGACCCGGCACTGGGGGCTGGATCGAGGCCGCGCTGCGCAGGTCGTCCGGCGTGGCGCCGAAGTACGTTGCAGCCGCGTAGGCCGCCAGCCAGTTCGACACGTTGAAGCGACCCACCAGTCGGGTCCGGATGCGCAGGCCGCTGGGCAGCAGGGTAAATGTCGTGCCATTCGCGGCCAGACGAATGTCCCCGGCGGTGAGATCGGCCTCGAGCCTGTCAAGCCCGTAGCTGAGGACGCGCGCGCGCGTTGCGGCGCGCATTACCTCGCTACTGGGATCGTCCGCGTTCAAAACGGCGAGACCCTCGGTCGGCAGACACTCGAACAGCTTGCGTTTGGCAGCTCGGTAGGCCTCGAACGAGCCGTGGAAGTTGATGTGCTCGAGGCTCAGGTTGGTGAAGACGCCGAGCTGAAAGCGCGTGGCTCTGACACGTTCCAGCTCCAGGGCGTGCGAGCTTGTTTCGAGGATGGCGACGTTCAGCCCTGCCTGGCGCATCTCGTTCAGCGTGCGCTGGACGATCGGCGCCTCGGGTGTGGTGTGGTCGGCGGCGTTGGCACGCAGCGCGTCTGCGATCTTGGTGTTCACCGTCGTGAGCCAACCCGTCTTCAAGCCGCGTGCCTCGAGAATGGCGCTGAGCAGTTGGGTGGTGGAGGTCTTGCCGTCGGTGCCGGTCACGCCGACCACAGGCAGGTGTCGTGAGGGGTGGTCGTAGAAGGCGGCCGAAAGATCGGCCAGCGCGCGGCGGGCGTTGTTGACGACGATCAGCGGGACGCCGATCGCACCGGCAGGCATGCTCTCCGCCGCGACCGCCGCGGCGCCGCGGGCAATAGCCTCCGGTACGAACTCCAACCCGTCACGCTCGAAGCCCGGGATGGCGACGAACAGGTCGCCTGGCTCGAGGCGGCGGCTGTCCTGCGTGACGCCCCCAACGCTCGTGGCCGGCTCGCCAACCACCAGGCGAGCACCTTCCGTTTCGGCCACCAGCTCACCCACGAAACTGCGGGTCGGAACAAAGTCCATCTTCTTACAATTTACGCGCGATGCTCCAGACGAGCCTGCCGATCGAGGAACAGCTGGCCAGACTGCCTGACCAGCCGGGCGTCTACAAGTTCTATGACGCCAAGGCGGCGCTGCTGTATGTCGGCAAGGCCAAGTCGCTGCGCAGCCGCGTGCGCTCCTACTTCCTCAAGACGGCCACCCTGGAGCCCCACAAACGCCAGATGGTGACCGAGATCGCCGACATCCAGTACCTGCTGGCGGAGACGCCGACCCAGGCGCTGCACTTCGAAGCCGATCTCGTTCGACACGAACAGCCGCGCTACAACATCAAGCTGCGCGACGACAAACACTACCCATACATCCGCATCAACGTCCAGGAGCCGTGGCCGAAGACGATGGTCGCGCGCAAAATGCAGCGCGATGGCGCGCGTTATTTCGGTCCGTTCACTGACGCCACTTCTGTGCGCCAGACACTCGACACGATCAATCGCCTCTTTCCGCACATCCTGTGCAATCGGGTTATCACCGGCAACGATCCGCGCGCTTGCCTCTATTACCACATCAAGCGCTGTCCGGCGCCATGCATCGGGGCAATCAATAATGCGGACTACCGGCAGATCGTCGATCAGATGGTCGGCTTCCTGGATGGCAAATCGGATCGTGTGCTCGCCGATATGCGCCACGAGATGGAAGACGCCGCCGAAGCGCTGGAATTCGAACGCGCGGCCGACCTGCGGGATCGGATCCGTGCCGCCGAACGCGTCGTCACCCAGCAGCAGATCGTCTACTCGTCGATCGACGACGAAGACGTCATCGGCGTCCACCACGAGGGGCCGTACTCGGCCGTCCAGGTGTTCCTGGTCAGGGGCGGCCGACTGATCGGCCGCGAGCACTTCGTCCTCGATGGTCATGGCGAGGACAGCGAAGCCGAGATCGTCTGGTCGTTTGTGGTGCAGTACTACAGCCAGAGCAGCGACATTCCCGATGAGGTGGTGCTGCCCGTCGCGGTCGACGACGTCGAGTCCATCCGCATCTGGCTTACCGATCGTCGCGCCGAGACGGGTAGCAAGTCCAGGAAGAAGGTGCGCGTCACGGCGCCGCGCATGGGGGATAAACGCAAGCTGATCGAGCTGGCCACGAGCAACGCGCGCGAAGTGCTCGAACGGCTGCGGCAGCAGTGGCTGGCGGACCAGGCGCGCACGACGGGCGCGGTTGTCGAGCTTCAAGAGCTTCTGGATCTGCCGCAGGTGCCTCTGCGCATCGAGTGCTACGACGTCTCGCACGTGCAGGGCACCAACCAGGTGGCCAGCATGGTGGTCTTCGAAAATGGGCAGCCGCGCCGCTCTGCGTATCGTCGCTTCAAAATCAAGCACGAGCTGGGCAGCAACGACGTCCTGAGCATGCAAGAGGTGATCGGGCGCAGGTTCAAGCGGGCGCTCACCGGTCAGTTGCGGCGGGCGGGTGAGCTGGGCAGCTGGGAGTCCGTGGAAGCAGCGCCCGTTGACGGAACTTCGGTGGACGGCGCGGCAGCTGAACAGGATGCCGAGCCTGAAGGCGGCTGGGCAGAGATGCCGGACCTGGTCATCATCGACGGCGGCAAGGGCCAGCTCAACGCGGCGCTGGAGATCCTCGACACGATGGAGATCACCGAGCTGCCCGTGGTCGGACTGGCCAAGGAGAACGAGGAGATCTACGTCCGAGACCGCGCCACTGGTCGGGCGCTGGCCGATCCGGTGCTCCTGCCGCGCACATCTCAGGCGCTGTACCTGGTCCAGCGCATCCGTGACGAGGCGCACCGTTTCGCCATCACGTACCACCGCAACGTGCGCGGCCGGACAGGGCTGCGGTCGGCGCTGGACGAGGTCCAGGGCATCGGGCCGAAGCGCAAACGCGAGCTTTTGCGACGCTTCGGCTCGGTGCGCGGCATCCGCGCGGCGACGCTCGAAGAGTTGGCCGCGGTGCCGGGCATGACGCTCAAGCAGGCCAAAGTCCTGAAGTCGAGCCTCTAGACGCGAGACACCGCGAAACTACTTCTCGTCCGTAGCAGACGGTACCCTCTGAAAGAATGATCTTGTTTCTTCACGGCGCGGCGGGCGGTTGGGATGAGCTGATCATCGCCGTCGTCGCCTTCGGGGTGCTGTGGTTCGCGGTCAAGCTCGCCGGGCGCAAGCCGGCCCAGGATGAGGTCGAACGAGCCGCGTCCGACGAAGCGGCTCCCCAGACTGACGAGCAAGACAAGGATCCTGCGCATCGACGTGCGACCAAGTTGAGCTGACGTGCGCCGCTCCAAGCTCACCGCCGGCCTCGGGCTGGCGGGCCTCGCCTTCTGCCTGGCGATCACCAGTTGTCAGGTGCTGAATCGATCGAGCGGTCCGCAGGGGCTCCAGGGGCGGATCGCGTGGCCCAAGGACGGCGACCTGTGGGTCTACGACCTGGCCAGCAGGCAGCAGACGAAGATCACCAATCTGCCGTCCGGCGCGGCGGTCACCGGCGCGACGTGGTCGCCGGATGGCCAGCGCGTGGTCTTCGCCCAGTTCTATCGACGGCCAAACGAGCGTTCGAGCGGCGCCGACCTGATGGTGGCCAACGCCGACGGGTCAAGCGCGCACAGCTTTGCCGAACGCGACGCGGCCAACACCGTGCTCGAGACCCCAGAATGGATGCCGAGCGGGCGAGTCTATTACACCGTTCGCAGGGTGACGAACGGGCGCGAGGCGCAGTCCATCGTGCGACAGGCTGAAGGCGGCGAGCCCGAGACGTTGATCGACAACGCGTACGATCCGGCCGTCTCGCCCGATGAGAAGACGCTGATCTACGTGCGCAGCACGCGCGCCGGCCAGGCGATGTTCAAGAAGACCATCGGCGAGGCTGGCGACGGTTGCGAGCTGATCTCGGACCAGGTTTTTCAGTATCTGAGCCTGCCGCGCATCTCGCCCGATGGCAAGCGGGTAGCGCTGGGCGGCAGCGGCGAGGCGAACATGGGGCCGAGTGGGTGCGGCGGCGACCCGCGCTCGCACACGCCCGCGGCCAGCGCGGCGCCCGGGCTCGACTTGCTTGCGCTGCTGCAGCCCGCGGTGGCGGAGGCTCACGGGTTGCCAGCCGACGTCTACTCCATGAATCTCGATGGCAGCGACATGACCCGTATCGCTGACATCAAGGACGACGATCCGACCGTCGCCTTCTCGCCCGATGGCTCGAAGCTGGCGAT
>Ga0066709_100003381_pt1 | contig 12210 bp, 11 predicted proteins | sample GraSoiAngelo_158_FD_79665 | JGI IMG/M metagenome (GOLD analysis project Ga0066709, IMG submission 79665) | Grasslands soil microbial communities from the Angelo Coastal Reserve, California, USA - 14_1009_16_30cm | ecosystem: Environmental > Terrestrial > Soil > Grasslands | place: USA... | reverse complement strand
GCCAGCATGCCCATGGTGAAGACTGCGGCCAGTGCCATGTCCATGGAGGCGGCGCGCGCGAATCCAATGACTCCCGCGCACGAAGCGGTGATGAGTGCGGCGTCAACTTCCAGACTCTGGCGGAAACGGCGGAAAAAGAGATATACGGTCACCACCATCAGAGCCGCGTCGACTGCGGACGGAATCCTCGCCGCCCAGTCCGTCACTCCGAAGAGGGAATATGCCAGCATCGCTTGCCAGTAATAAAGGGGCGGCTTCTCGAGCCAGGGGCGCCCGTCGAGCACGGGCGTGATCCAGTCATGGCGCTCCAGCATCTCGCGCGCGACCTGGGCGTAACGAGGCTCGTCAGCGCCGATGAGGCCGAATTGCGACAGTCCATAGAAGAACAGAAACGCGCAGAAACCTCCGATCAGCAGGACGTCGGTGCGGGTGCGGGTGGTCATTGGCAACCGGTCATTTTTTGACTGTTGATTTTGATTGAAAAACTACGCGGCTGACAATCAACAATCAGCAGTTAGCTATTTTTCTGGGCCGCGCGAGCGCGTACAGACTGATGATCGTCCACACTCCTTCGAGCACGATGAATCCAATCTGGAACGGATGCAGCGCGATGTACAGCAGGATCGCGGAACCGACGGCATTGAGAATGTTGTAGACAGCGGAGCGTGGGTTCATCCAGCCCATCTGGTGGCCTGAATAAGCGACGAGAATCACCAGCGCCCCTGCAAAGGACACGAGTTGACGGATGAATGCAGCGTCGAATGCGAAGGTCATGTTGGCTATTGTACGGAAGGTCCGCCGCGAAGCAGGGAAAGAACCTGGCGGACGGCGTCGGCTAATGGTCCGTCGACGGCACATCCACTGGCGCACTGGTGTCCGCCTCCGCCGAAACTCTCGGCTACCCGGGAAACATCCAGTTGCCCTTTACTGCGCAGGCTCACCCGATAGCGGCCGTCCGGCAGTTCGCGGAAGAATGCGGCGACCTCAATCTCTCCAATGGAGAGCACGTAGTTCACCAGGCCTTCGCAGTCTTCTTCCTTCGCGCCACACTGTTCCATCTGCTTCTGTGTGATCCAGACCCACCCCAGATGGGCTTCCTGATTGAGGTTGCGCAATGCTTCTCCCAGCAGACGCAACTTGGCGGCGGAGTGCGCGAAATAGATGCTGCGCGCGCAATGTGCAGGGTCGGCACCGGCCAAGACCAGTTCACGGGCCAGCGCGAAGGTATTGTCATTCGTCCCCTGGAACATGAACGATCCCGTATCGGTCATCAGCGCGGTGTAAAGGCATGTAGCAATCTCCGGAGAGAACTTCACTCCCGCTTCGCGCGCCAGGCGGAAGACCATCTCGGCGGTCGCGACCGCATGGGGATCAATCCAGTTCACGTTGGCGAACGGACGCCCGCTGGCATGATGGTCGATACTGATGAGAAAACGATCTTCCAGGCCTTCCAGCCGCGTGCGGTGAATGCTGTCGCATTCCAGAACAATCGCAGCTTCATACGCCCCATTGATGACCTTCGACTGCACCACTTCGTCGGCAAAGGGCAGGGAGCGGTAGATGCGAGGCACACCATCGTGCAGCACCACATCGGCCTCCTTGCCCATGGCGCGCAAAACCTGGCAGCAGGCGAGAGCTGAACCGACCGCATCACCGTCAGGACGGGCGTGCGACGTCAGCACAAAACGGTTGCGCTGCTGGATGTGCTGCAGCACCTCCGTGAGCATGTCGCTATGCCTTTTTTCGGTCTGATTCCACATGGGACTTACTTCTCTTCTTGGCGCGCGCTAACAATTCTTCAACCCTGGCTTTTTCGCGCTCCGCACGGTCGAGCCGGAAGAATAATTCCGGAGCCCGCCTCAGCCGCAGATTTTCCGCGAGTTGATGGCGGATATAGTCGTGTGCCGCCCGCAAACCTTCGATGCTGCGGTCGGCTTCATCGTCGTCGCCGTCCACATCGATAAGCACCTGCGCCGAGCGGCTATCCTCTGCCATGTGCACTGCGGTCACGCTGACAAGGCCGATGCGCGGGTCGGCCAACTCGCCCTCGACTAGAGTTTCGATCTCCTCCCGGAAGGCCTCACCCAAACGTCCGCGATGGTACTTGACGGCACGCTTCTCCACATCTCACCTCAAGGTAAAACGCATGAGAATATCAGAAAATGGGCCGGAGGTCTCGCGTCTACGTAGAGTATTGTCGCTCTGTTTTGGAGGGAGATGTAAGTACAAAGGTAACAATGCGATAGGGGCTGACGCTTTGCGCCGTCAGTTGTCGCGTGTCGCTCACACTAGTACAGCGGGCTCGTCTTTCCAAAGCCGCCGCCGCGGCTCAGCGTAATTTATCTCCGGGTGGTACCGTCTTGGTGTTCCGCTCCGAGGACAAGCCAATGAGGAACATTATCTGGTTGCTGACAATTGTGGCCGCCGTTGCTGTCCTGCCGGGGGCAGGGGAACAATCAACCATCAAACGCTTGGACGGCAGCAAACTTGCCTCCGCAGAAATCGACTCCACCGTCACCCGCCTGATGCATGCAGCAGAAGTTACGGGTGTGGGCTTGGCGATTTTCGACCAAGGCAAGGTTGTCTACGAGAAGCCGTATGGTGTCCGCGACAAGGAGAAGAACTTGCCGTTGACCGAAGACTCCGTGATGACCGCAGCCTCCTTAACCAAAGTGGCGTTCGCTTACATGGTCATGCAGTTGGTCGATGAACGAATCCTGGACCTCGAGAAACCTGTATACCAATACTTGCCCAAGCCGCTGCCGGAATATGCCCCCTACAAGGATTTGGCCGGCGACCCACGCTACAAGAAAATCACGGCGAGAATGCTGTTAAGTCACACCAGCGGTTTTCCCAATTGGCGATGGTTCAATGATGACCGGAAGCTGAATATCAACTTCGAGCCGGGCTCAAGGTACGCATACTCGGGGGAAGGGATCGATCTGTTGCAACTGGTGGTCGAAACCATCACCAACAAGCCGCTGCAAGATCTGATGAGGGCCCATGTCTTTGAGCCCTTCGGGATGACTCGCTCCAGCATGGTCTGGGAGAACCGCTTTGAGAGTGACTATGCCAACGGCTACGACGAGTGGGGACGGTCGCTTGGTCCTGAAAGGCGGCCGAAGGCCGACGCCGCGGGGGGAATGCAGACCACACTCGGCGACTTTGCGCGCTTCATGCAGGCCGTGATGGAGGACAAAAGGCTTAGCAAGCGAACTCATGAGTTGATGCTCAGCCCGCAGATTCAGATTCTCTCGAAGCACCAGTTCCCGCCGATGGACAAGGAAACCAGCGAAGGGAACAAAGCAATTCGCCTCAGCTATGGCCTGGCTTGGGGTTTGTACTGGACTCCTTATGGCAAGGCATTTTTCAAGGAGGGCCACGATGACGGCTGGCGGAACTATACCGTCTGCTTCGAGAAACCCAAGACGGGCATTCTCATCATGACCAACAGTGCGAACGGCGAGGGCATCTACAAGGAACTCCTGGAAACCTTGCTTAAGAACACCTTCACTCCCATCGAGTGGGAGGGATTTACCCCTTACGATAAGTTGCCTCCGCGCGAGCCACTGAAGCAGCACACTGTGGTCGCCGTCGATTCCAAATTACTCGATCGATACCTTGGCCGTTACGGAGACCCTCCGAACCTGATCTTGGTCGTCCGGCGCGAAGGCGACCACCTGTCCTTACAGGAAAATGACGAACCGAAAGAGGAATTATTTCCGGAGAGCGAGCGAGACTTTTTTTCTAAGATGGCTGACGATGTCTTCACCTTCGAAGTCGACAGCCGGGGCCGCGCCACCCTGATGACCCTGCATACCGGAGGCAAGGACATACCGCTAAAGCGGATTGACTGAGGCCTTCTCAGCTCTGACGAGACGCTACAGGTATTCCACAAACGAATCCGCGATGTCCGCGCCGTGATTGTTAGCGATACGCGTGGCCTGGCGCTCCACGTTCTTCATCAGCCCGTCAAGATAGTCCTTCGAGTCGGAGATGCTCACGACCCCGATCGTAGCCCGATTCCAGAGTCCGCGGGAATCCAGTTCAGCTACGGAAACGTTAAAACTCGTGCGCAGGCGGTCTTTCAGGCTACGTACGACCTGTCGTTTGTCCTTGAGCGACTGGGCGGCTTCGATGTGAAGCTCGAGCGTGAGAAAGGCGATCATGCAGTGGTCAGTGGTCAGTGATCAGAAAAACTGGTCACTAGCCACTGATCACTGGCCACTGTGTTTAGGCAATTACTTCCGCCGCAATCCGCTCGGTGACGAAGGCTTCGATTACGTCGCGAGCCTTGATGTCGCCATAGTTAGCGATGGAGATGCCGCACTCCATGCCGTTCGTGACTTCCTTGGCGTCGTCCTTGAAGCGGCGCAGCGATCCGATCTTGCCTTTGAAAACGACCACGTTGTCGCGCAGCAGGCGCACTTCGGAATCGCGCTTGATGAGTCCGTCGCTGACGCGGCATCCGGCGACAGTTCCGACCTTCGGAATGCGGAAGGTCTCAAGAACCTCGGCGCGGCCCTGGTAGGTCTCCTTGATGGTCGGTTCCAGCAGCCCGCTCATGGCGCGCTTGATCTCATCCTGCAGTTCGTAAATGATCGAGTGCAGGCGGATGTCAACTTCTTCTTGCTCGGCCAATTCCTGCGCCTTGCGTTCGGGCCGCACGTTGAAGCCGATGATGATCGCATTCGACGCGGAAGCCAGCAGCACGTCGGTTTCGGTGATGGCGCCGACTCCCGAGCGAAGCACTTTGAGGCGAACTTTGTCGTTCGAGAGCTTCGCGAGCAAATCGCTGAGCACTTCGACCGATCCTCCGACATCGCCCTTCAGGATGATGTTCAGTTCCTTCGTGCCTGCCGTCTTGATCTGCTCCGCGAGCCCTTCGAGCGACACGCGGGAACTCTTGGCCAGAGCGGCTTCGCGAGCTTTTTGTTCGCGGTATTCGGAGATGCCGCGGGCCTTGTCGCGATCCGCGACCACAACGAACTGATCTCCCGCTTGCGGCAGACCTTCCATGCCAAGGATTTCGACCGGCGTGGAGGGTGGCGCTGATTGTAGCGCGGCTCCGCGGTCGTCGAACATGGCGCGGATTTTGCCGTAGACGTTGCCTACGACAAAATTGTCTCCGGCATTCAGCGTGCCGTTCTGCACCAGCACGGTGGCGACAGGTCCGCGGCCGCGATCGAGTTTCGCTTCGAGAACCACGCCAGTAGCAGCCCGCTCCGGCGTAGCCTTCAGCTCTCCCAAGTCGGCGACCAGGCAGATCATTTCCAGCAGGAGATTGAGATTTGTTTTCTTCTTCGCCGAAACGTCGACGAAGACGGTCTTGCCGCCCCAGTCTTCCGGCATCAGGCCACGATCCGCCAGTTGCTTCTTCACGCGGTCGGGCATGGCTTCCGGCTTATCAATTTTATTGACCGCGACAATGATCGGTACCTCGGCGGCGTGCGCGTGATCGATCGCTTCCAGCGTTTGCGGCATCACGCCGTCATCGGCGGCGACGACCAGTACGACAATGTCCGTCGCCTTGGCGCCGCGGGCTCGCATGCGGGTGAAGGCTTCGTGACCGGGCGTGTCGAGAAACACGATTTCGCGTCCAAACGCCGGTGACTCGGGGTCAGAAATTCGAACTTTGTAGGCGCCGATGTGCTGGGTGATGCCTCCGGCCTCGCCCCCAGCGACATTGGTGAGGCGAATGGCGTCGAGCAGCGTGGTCTTGCCGTGGTCGACGTGGCCCATGATGGTGACCACGGGCGGCCGCGGTGTGGCCTCGATGGTCGACTCTTCGCCGCTGGCGGCTGCGTCGATATCTTTCGCAGCCTGCTCCTCGAAGGTGATCACATTCGTCTCGGCGCCGAAGAAACGCGCCATCTCGCTGGCCAACTCCGCGTCGAGAGTCTGGTTGATCGTGGCGAAGACCCCGCGTCCAAGCAGACGGGAAATCAGATCCTTCGCACGAATGTCGAGCTTTTCGGCCAGGTCCTTTACGCTAATGCCTTCAGTGATCGTGATGTTGCGCGTGATCGGCATCGGCTCGTTCGACACCACCATGCGTGGTGGCGGAACGTAGCCCTTCATCGGGCCTTCCTTCACGCCTCGCGGTACATAGCGCTGGCCGGGCCGCCGAGCGGGTCCACCGGGACGGCTTCCGGGGCGCGTCGATCCCGGCGGCGGAAGTCCGGGGCCTACACCAAGGGGACGCGTACCGGTCGGCGAAGTGCGCGTGGGATGCATAGGACGCCGCTCGCCTGGCCGCAGCGGAGAACGTGGCGCACCAACTCCCGCAGCTTGCGGACGAGGACGCTGGAAAATGGGCTGACCGGGGACTGGCCTTCCGGGCGCAGGACGCGCGGTCCCAGCCGCTGGAGCACTGGCTTGGGCCGCAGGCGCAGCTGGTCTTGGTGGCGCTTTGTACACGGGCCGTGGTCCGGTCTGGGGCACGATCATGCGCGGCGCCGGAGAACTAGGCGTAGCAGTTGCTGCGGGGCGGGGTGCTGCCGCCTGAGGCGCAGCGGAAGCCGCAATTGACGGCGTCGTTGTGGCCGGGTGAGCAACCGGCGTCACTGGACGTACTGGAGGCGCAACGACCGTGGTCGCAGCTAGAACCGCAGGTCTTTCCGCCGGGACGATAGGCGGCCTTGATGGAGCCGAAGCTGGGGGTGTCGCCGGGGCAACGGGCGCGACAGACGCAGGCGGTGCAGCTGGCCTGGCACCGGGCGGCACAGCCACCGGCTTTGGCGCGACCGGAGGTGCTACGGGCCGCGGGGCAGGCGCTGCTGCTTCCTTCTTTTGTGTGATGGCTTTGAGCACATCCCCCGGGCGCGAGATGTGCGAGAGGTCAATCTTGGTCTTGATTTCCTCTTCGCCACGCAGCGCGCGGGCGGACTTAGCGGCAGGCGTCTGCGCTTCGCTGGAGGCGCGGAGGTGGAGACGTACTTTTTCTGCTTCGTGTTCCTCCAAAGAACTGGAATGCGTCTTCTTCTCAGTCACCCCGACCACCGGCAACACGTCGAGAATGGCTTTGCTTTTAACTTCCAGCTCCCTGGCGAGATCGTTAATTCGAACCTTACTCATCCGGCCTTTCCTGCGCCCCGCGTTGTGCTTAGGTCTTCATCGCAGCCTCACGGAGTCAGCTTCTTGGACTCGCACGCGATCAAAAATACGCTTGCGCGTGCCATGATTATTCTTTTTTTTCGGGAGCAGCGCCTTCTTCCGGCGCGTGCTCGGCTTCTGATTCGGGCAAGGCAGCTTCGGCTTCCCCCGCTGCCTCCTCGGTTGCAACCTGCTCACTCTCGGCAGTAACTTCCGCCGGAGCTTCCGCGGCTTCAGTGGCGACACCTTCCGGTGCAACTTCGCCGTCTTCGCCTTCGGGGGCGGAGGCCTCTTCCACAGGAGCCTCGCCCTCGGCAGCGATACCTTCGCCAGCCTCCAGGCTGGCAAAGTAATTATTCACCGCAAGACTGATTTTTTCCACCGTCTTGGGCCCGATACCGTCGATGGCTTCCAGTTGCTCCGGCGTCATATCGGCCAGAGCCTCCACGGTGGTTACACCGGCGGCGCTGAGCTTTTCCACCAGCCCTTCACCGAGGCCCGGAACGTTCTCGAGCGGCGTCGCTGCCTGCGGCGCGAGCGCTGCCATCTGCTGCTCGACTTCCTGCCGCTTCTCTTCCTCGCTCTTGATGTCGATCTTCCAACCCAGTAACTTCGCCGCCAGGCGAACGTTCTGGCCCTTCTTCCCGATAGCGAGCGAGAGCTGGCTGTCGTCGACAACCACTTCGAGATGCTTGTCTGCGCTGTCAACGACGGTCACACGGCTGACCTTCGCGGGCTGCAGCGCCTTCTCGGCGAAAGTGACCGCGTCTTCGTGATACTCGATGATGTCGATTTTCTCTCCGCGCAGCTCGCGGATAATCGACTGCACGCGCATACCTTTCATGCCGACGCAGGCGCCGACCGCGTCCACATCCTTGTCCTTCGACATGACCGCAATCTTGGTGCGCTCACCGGCCTCGCGCGCAATCGCGCGGATCACGACGGTTCCGTCGTAAATCTCCGGCACTTCGGTCTGGAACAGATGCTGGACCAACTCCGGCGCTGCGCGTGACACGACTACGCCCGGCCCCTTCGAAGCTCTCTCCACGCGAGCGATGATCACGCGAACACGTTCACCGATCGCGAACGATTCCAGCCGAGACTGCTCTTTACGCGGCATGCGGGCTTCCGCTTTGCCGATGTCAAAGATCACATCCGGCCCTTCCACGCGCTTCACTGTCGCATTGACAATCTCGCCGACACGCCCAATGTATTCGTTGTAGACAGTGTCGCGCTCAGCCTCGCGCACCTTCTGGAAAATCACCTGCTTCGCCAACTGTGCGGCAATGCGTCCGAGAATGCCTTCGGTGATCTTCGGAATCTGCAGCTCTCCGCCAACTTCCAGGTTGGGATCGACCTTGCGCGCATCTTCCAGTGTGACCTGCAAGTTCGGATCTTCCACCTGCTCGGGAGTCTCCACCACAGTCTTTACCGCAAAGGCATGAATCTTGCCCGTTTCCTTGTCCAGCTGCGCGCGCAGATTCTCCTGCGACTTGTAGTACTTGCGCGTAGCCATGACAATGGCGTCTTCCACCGCGCTAACTACAATCTGCGGATCAATGCCTTTTTCCCGGCTCAGCGCGTCGATAGTGTTGTAGAGCTCACTTGCCATAAGTCACTTCTTAGTGGTCAGTGATCAGTGATCAGTGTTCGGCCTTCGGCCGAACTTGATCTTGCTGACCACTGGCCACTGCTCAGTGGCCACTTCTTCAGATCTCCGGCACTAAATTCGCCTTCTCCACATTGGCGAACTCAATTTCAATCTTCTGCTGCTCGGTACTTGCCGAACTCATCTTCTTGCGCGACTTCTTGCTCGCCACGCTCAGGTCCAGGGTCAGACGGCCGTCGCGAAAACTCTCCAGGCGGCCTTCGAAATACTGGTTGTTGTTCACCGGCTGCCGCGTCATCAATTTCATGCGGCTGCCGGTAAAGCGCTCAAAGTCCGCAGGCCGCGTCAATTTCCGATCCAACCCCGGCGACGAAACTTCCAGCGTGTAGGACCCGCCGGACATCGCATCCTCGACATCAAGGATCGTGCCAAACTCCCGGCTGAAGTTGGCGCAGTCTTCGTGCGTCACTCCCGCCAGCGGATCGGTGCCAGCCGCAGGCTTGTCCAGAAACACGCGCAGCATGCGGCTCTTGCCTCCGCCGCGAAGCTCCACGTCAACCACTTCCAGACCGCTGGAGGCCGCTACACGCTCCGCGATTTCCCGCACGCGATCAACGTCAAGCGCCATGAATCCAGTCACTTAGGGGCGAGCCGCCCGGCCGTCCACCGGCCGAAAGTAAAAAGTGGGCTTGCGCCCACTGGTGTGCTCCGCCAAATGCTGGTTACTACACAACAGTTCTCAATTCCCTAATATACGCCGGGGAGGGGTAAAAAGACAAACGGGGTGCAGCGTTGCCAGCTCGGAGAAGCTCTGGTTCTACGCAACGATTTGCCTCAACCCGCTGCCGTCTCTAGAATGAAGTCTCACCCGCACCGCTGGGAGATTCCCGAGAGAACTTATGATTCATTTTCCCGTTCCCGAGGCCCTTACTTTCGATGACGTCCTTCTCCTGCCGGCACGTTCCGACGTTGTTCCGGCACAAGCCAGCACGCAGACGCAATTCACGCGGAACATCAGCCTGAACATCCCGATCGTAAGCGCCGCCATGGACACTGTCACCGAATCGCACATGGCCATTGCGCTGGCGCAGCAAGGCGGACTCGGCATCATTCATCGAAACCTGACCATCGAACAGCAGGCCAACGAGGTCGACAAAGTGAAGCGCTCCGAGAGCGGCATGATTGTTGATCCCGTGACCATGCATTCCACCGACAAGGTTTCGGACGCGCTTGAGGTCATGCGCAAATACAAAATCTCGGGCGTACCCATCACTGAGCGCGATGGCAGGCTGGTCGGCATTCTGACCAACCGCGACCTTCGCTTCGAGACTCGCTTCGATATCCCGATCAGTCAGGTAATGACCAAGGAAAACCTGATCACGGTACCCGTGGGCACAACCCTTGGCGACGCCGAGGAAATTCTGCATAAGCACCGGGTGGAAAAACTGCTGGTCGTGGACGACAAGTACATCCTGAAGGGCCTGATTACCGTAAAAGATATTCAGAAGAAGCTGAAATACCCGAATGCCGCCAAAGACTCGCACGGGCGCTTGCGTGTGGGCGCCGCGATCGGAGCGACCGGCGATTTCCTGGAGCGGGCCCAGGAACTGGCAGAAGCCAAGGTGGACGTGCTCGCTATCGACAGCGCGCACGGTCATTCCACAAAAGTATTGGAAGCGGTGAAGCTGGTGAAATCGAAGCTGCCGGACGTCGAGTTGCTCGCGGGCAATGTAGCCACCTTCGACGGCGCCTGTGAGTTAGTCCGCGCCGGGGCCGATGGCATCAAGGTCGGCATTGGCCCGGGTTCGATTTGCACCACGCGTGTGGTCACGGGTGCGGGCGTGCCTCAGATTACGGCCATTGCCGAAGCCTACCGCGCGACGAAAGATGCCGGCGTGCCCATCATCGCCGATGGTGGCATCAAATACTCCGGCGATGTTACAAAGGCGCTGGCTGCGGGCGCGAGCGCCGTCATGATTGGATCGCTGTTTGCCGGAACCGACGAAAGCCCGGGCGAGCTGATTCTGTATCAAGGCCGCTCGTTCAAGTCCTATCGCGGCATGGGCTCAATTGGCGCGATGGCTCAGGGCTCGAGCGAACGCTACTTTCAAAGTACCGAAGGCGACTCCTCCGCCGCGGTTTCGGCGTCCGATGGCGAATCCAACCGCCTCGACAAACTGGTTCCTGAGGGCATCGAGGGGCGGGTGCCCTATCGTGGCTCAGTCGCCATGATCGTCCATCAAATGGTGGGGGGATTGAAGTCTGGCATGGGCTATTGCGGATGCTCGAGCATCTCCGACTTGCTTCAGAAGACGCGCTTCGTACGTATCAGCGGCGCCGGTCTGCGCGAAAGCCACGTACACGATGTCATGATTACCCGCGAGGCGCCCAACTATGCGATTGAGTAGAACGGCTGCCAAGGAAGGGAAGGGCACGACTTCCGGTCGTGCCGTCAAATGGCCCAACGATCCTGGGCTTCAGCCCCTGAGGGTTTCTGCCGCAGCGTACCCTTCTCCACCCATTGGGCCAGATCGAGCTTGAGTTCCAGTCGGCATGAAGTTCTAAAAGCGTGGATCGCCGCAATTCTGTGGCTGATTGTGATCGCCACCGAATCGAGCACTCTGCTCTCCGCGCGCAACACCAGCCGGATTCTCTACCCAATCCTGCACTTTCTGTTTGGCCTTGACTTGCTTCACTTTCAGCATTGGCACTTCTTCATCCGTAAGGGCGGTCACGTTGTGGGTTATGCGATTCTCAGCGTTCTGCTCTTTCGTGCCTGGCGCGCAACCTGGGCAGCTTTGGATGGCTCAACGTGGAAGCTCCGCTGGGCCAGTATCGCAATGCTGGGGACCTTGCTTGTAGCCGCCCTCGATGAGTGGCACCAGAGCCTCATCCCCTCGCGCACCGGCAGGTGGGAAGACGTTGCCCTCGACACCTGTGCCGGCTTGGCCGCTCAACTCCTGCTGTTTTTCTGGGCAGGCTTCAATAACAGGAGCACGGCAGCCACCACGGCCAGTCCTGCCGACAAATAGAACGGCACCGTCCCTCCGTAGTGCTTCCACAGCTCTCCGGTAATCAGACTCGCGGCCAGCGTGGCAATGCTGGTCACGAAAAAGTAAATCCCAAGCGCGCGGCCGCGCACATCCTCACTCACAGACTCGACCACCAACGCCTTCAGCACCGGTTGCGTAAGCGCGTAATACACACCGTAGATCGCCATCGAGAACCAGATCGCAAGTGCCGACGGGGCGCGCCCAAACACGAAATACACCACTGCAAAGATCAGATAACCCGTGGCGGCAATCCATTTTCTTGAAAGGCCGCGGCGCGAAAAGCGGTCGCTGACCCATCCCGCTGGCCAGGAGCCGAGCGTATAGGTGATGTTGAAGACCAAACCAAGTACCGGCGCCAGCGATACCGGGATTCCGATGTTCTCAGCGCGCATCACCAGAAACATGTCACTCGAATTGCCCAGCGAGAAAAGAGTGACCGCCACCAGCACGAAG
>Ga0066709_100003380_pt1 | contig 12210 bp, 13 predicted proteins | sample GraSoiAngelo_158_FD_79665 | JGI IMG/M metagenome (GOLD analysis project Ga0066709, IMG submission 79665) | Grasslands soil microbial communities from the Angelo Coastal Reserve, California, USA - 14_1009_16_30cm | ecosystem: Environmental > Terrestrial > Soil > Grasslands | place: USA... | reverse complement strand
GCTTGCAGAGCATGCATTCGCGACCAACCGAAGGCGGCGATCGGAACAGGGAGATATCGTGCCGCACCGGACATCACTCGAATGTGATAAACGGAAACGCGGACAAGCCGCTGGGAATGCTGGTTTTCCGCTGCGGAACAGGTCAGATGATGTTGGAATTGAGCGTGGCCGCGGCGGGTTTGTAAAAACGCTCGTCTTGCAGGGCGGCAGCCTCTAAAACAGCGGGCGGCCCTCGGGGATAAGGCTCGAGGATCAGTCCGCGAACGGGCTGGCGGAGCTAGGGAGGAAGGCGTTGGGAGCCTATCTGGTGCGGCGGTTCGGCCTGATGGTGCTGACGCTGTTCGGCATCTCCATCATCATTTTCATGCTGTTGCGGCTGACGCCCGGCAACATCGCCGACATCCTGTTCGATGCCGGCGGCTTTGTCGATCCGGCGGACAAGGCGCGCATCGAGGCCGATCTCGGGCTCGACAAGCCGATACCGGTGCAATACGTCAAATGGATCAGCGGGTTGCTCAGCGGCGATCTCGGCATCTCGTACCAGACAGAACGGCCGGCGATCCAGGAGATCGCACCGCGGATCCCGATCACCGCGCGGCTTGCCGGCCTGGCGCTCTGCTTTGCGGTATTGATCGGGGTGCCGTTCGGTGTGATCAGCGCGGTCAAGCAGAATACCCGGCTCGACTATATCTTGCGGGTCATCAGCCTGACCGGCCTGTCGATGCCTGCGTTCTGGCTGGGGCTGCTGATCCTGATGGGGTTTGTCGCCTATTTCGGGACGATCCCGATCTATAGCGATGCGCCGACCGGCTTCTGGAATGCGTTACTGATGTACAGCGTGCCGGCGGCGGCGGTCGGCTTCCGCAGCTCGGCCCTCTTACTGCGTCTGACGCGATCCTCGATGCTCGACGTGTTGCGGCAGGACTATATCCGCACCGCCCGTTCGAAAGGCGCTCCCGAAGTCGTTATCAACTATTACCATGCGCTCAAGAACGCGCTCCTGCCGGTCGTCACGGTGATCGGTATCGAGGCCGCCTTTCTGCTGGGCGGATTGATCGTCACCGAGACCGTCTTCAACATTCCCGGCGTCGCGCGCTTCCTCGTCGAGGCGGTTCGCTGGCGCGACTACCCGATGGTGCAGAACCTGGTGATGTTCATCGCCATCGTCGTCGTATCGATCAACTTCATCGTCGACATGCTGTACGCGGCGCTCGACCCGCGGATCAAATATTCGGATTAGAACAGGCAGCCCTCTCGCGATCAGGAGAGCAAATTGAGCACGCTCGATTTCAACGCCGAATTGGCGGCCGCTGGGGCAAACGTCAAAAGCCGCTGGGGTGCGGTGCGCTTCTTCATCCGGCGCTATCCGCTGGGTGCGGCCGGCGCGGTGATCATCGGGATATTTCTGTTCGCCGCAGCCTTTGCGCCGTTCCTCACCGTGTACGATCCGCTGTCCACCAACGCCGCCGCCTCGCTGGCTCGGCCGAGCGCGACTCACTGGCTCGGCTGCGATTTCATGGGCCGCGACGTCTGGGCCCGCATCATGTACGGCGCCCGCATCTCGCTCGAGGTCAGTCTCGGCGCGATGCTGCTCGGCTCGGGGATCGGGGTAACGGTCGGGCTGTTGTCCGGATACCTGCTCGGCTGGTTCGACCTGATCACCCAGCGCATCCTCGAAATGATGCAGGCACTGCCCCTGCTGGTGCTGGCAATCATCATGGCGGCGGCGCTCGGGCCGTCATTGCACAACACGATCATCGCGATCGCGATCCCGCTGGTGCCCTATGTCGCCCGCGTCATCCGCTCCAGCACGTTGAGCCTGCGCGAGCAGCCCTTCGTCGAAGCCGCCAAGGCAATCGGCATGCCGGAAACGCGCATCGCCATCCGACACGTGCTGCCCAACACGCTGTCGCCGCTGATCGTGCTGGCCACCGCCCAGCTCGGCTCGGCGATCCTGGTCGAGGCGACGCTGTCGTTTCTCGGCCTCGGCGTCCCCGAACCACACCCCTCCTGGGGCCGGATGCTGTCGGAATCGGCGGCCGAATACGTGCGCACCGCGCCGTGGCTGGTGATCTTTCCGGGGCTGGCCATCTCTTTCGTTGTGTTCGGCACCAATCTCCTGGGAGATGCCTTGCGCGACCTGCTCGATCCACGGCAACGTAGCTGATCGGCGTAACCTCCCAACGGAACAAGGCCTGGAGACCCCCCACTTGGCCATCGCGACCGAAGCAAGACGAGCCGAATACGCGCCTCTGACGCAGCCGGGCCATAACGCCGAGACCGTGCTCGAGGTCGAGGGGCTGCAGACCTACCTGTTCACCCGTCTCGGGGTCGTCAAAGCAGTCGACGACGTATCCTTCTCGATCCGCCGCGCCGAGACCCTCGCGATCGTCGGCGAGAGCGGCTGCGGCAAGACGATGACCGCGCTATCACTGCTGCGCCTGGTGCCGAATCCGCCGGGCCGCATCGTCAGCGGCTCGATCAAGATCGACGGCAAGGATCTCGTTGCGCTCAGCGAAGCCGAGATGCGCGACATCCGCGGCAACGAGATCTCGATGATCTTCCAGGAGCCGATGACCTCGCTGAACCCGGTCATGACGATCGGCCATCAGATCAGCGAGACGATCCGGCTGCACGAGAACGTCTCGAAGGCCGCGGCGATGGAAAAGGCCATCGAGATGTTGCGGCTGGTGCGGATCCCCGAAGCCAAGCAGCGGGCCAAGGAATACCCGCACCAACTGTCGGGCGGCATGCGGCAGCGCGCGATGATCGCGATGGCGCTCTCTTGCAACCCGCGGGTGCTGATCGCCGACGAGCCGACAACGGCGCTCGACGTCACAATCCAGGCGCAAATTCTCGATCTGATCCTCGCCCTGCAGAAACGGCTCGGCACCGCGGTGGTGCTGATCACCCACGATCTGGCGGTCGTCGCCGAGACGGCGCAGCGTGTCATCGTCATGTATGCCGGCAAGAAGGTCGAAGAGGCCGATGTCGAGGAGCTGTTCGGCGCTCCGATGCACCCCTATACACACGGGCTGATGGCCTCGATCCCGCACCTCGCGGTCATCGGCGGCGATACCGGCGTCGTGGCCAATGGCCGCCTCAAGGAGATCCCGGGCCAGGTGCCGGCGCTGACAAATTTGCCGCCGGGTTGCTCGTTCGCGCCGCGCTGCCCCTATGCCGACGAGCGCTGCCGCTCGTTCTTCCCGCCCTATGAGCAGAAGCGCCCTGGGCATTGGGCGGCCTGCTGGCACTCGGAGAAGCTTTATGGCTAGTGCCGCCGCCGGCAACGGGGTTGCGGTCGGCGGGGCAGGTCACAACAGCCCGCCGGTGCTCGACGTCGTCAATCTCAAGAAGCATTTCCCGGTCAAGAAGGGCGTGCTCCGCCGCACCGTCGGCCAGGTCTACGCGGTCGACGACGTCACCTTTTCGATCGGCGAGGGCGAAACCCTCGGGATGGTCGGCGAGAGCGGTTGCGGCAAATCGACGGTCGCGCGCACCGTGCTGCGTCTGATCGAGCCGACCGACGGGTCAATCCGGCTTGACGGCCATGACGTGACCCGGCTCGGCAAGAGAGACATGCGGCCCTATCGCCGCCAGATGCAGATCATCTTTCAGGACCCGTTCTCCTCGCTCAATCCGCGCATGTCGGCCGGCGACATCGTCGGAGAGCCGCTGCAGGTGCACAACATCGCGCGCGGCAAGGCGAAGGACAAGATGGCCGCCGAGCTGTTCGACCAGGTCGGCTTGCGGCGCAGCCAGATGAGCGCCTTTCCGCACGAATTCTCCGGCGGCCAGCGGCAGCGCATCTCGATCGCTCGAGCCCTCGCGCTCAATCCCAAGCTGATCGTCGCCGACGAGCCGGTCTCGGCCCTCGACGTCTCGATCCAGGCGCAGGTCATCAATCTGATGATGGATCTGCAGCGCGAGAAGCGGCTGTCCTATCTGTTCATCGCGCACGACCTCGCCGTCGTCGAGCACATCAGCCACCGCATCGCGGTCATGTATCTCGGCAAGATCGTCGAGTACGCCGACAAGAGGACGCTGTTCACCAACCCGCTGCACCCCTACACCGAGGCGCTGCTGTCGGCGGTGCCGGTGCCGAACCCGAAATTGAAGCGCGAGAGGCGCTTGCTGCAGGGCGACGTGCCGAGCCCGATCAACCCGCCGTCGGGCTGCGCCTTTCACACCCGCTGCCCTTATGCCGAGGCGCGCTGCAAGGTCGATACCCCGAAGCTCGTCGAAGTGAGCCCAGGCCACGGCGTCTCCTGCCACCTGCGGGTGAACTAGCGCCAGCCGGGCCCCGGCGCGCGCTGCCCCCCATACCCCAATCGCGTTCCGGCGAAAGCCGGACCACCCTTCCACCTATCGCTGAAGCCCAACCGTTTAGGTCCCGGCGCAGGCCGGGACCTATGACTGCAAACGCACGAACAACTGGCGAATGGATCCCGACCCTCCGCCGGGACGCGAGTTTACAGTCGCACACCGCCCCAAACCGCTTTGCCCGGGCTTGTCCCCGGCCCTTCCAGTCTTAAGAGCGTTTTAAACAAACCCGCGATCTACTCTGCCTTGAATATAAACTTTGGGTTGTACGCGCCTGGTCCGGCGCATGAAGCAAAAGGAGCAAGGTGTGAGATCTGTTGTTCTGTCCGTCACTGTCGCCGCCGCCTTGACGCTCGGCCTGTCGGCTTGCACCAACCCCTATGATCCCGGCCAGCGCGCGATCGGCGGCGGCCTGATCGGCGCCGGCAGCGGCGCGCTGATCGGCGGTCTCGCCGCCGGCGGGCCAGGTGCCGCGATCGGCGCTGCCGTCGGCGGCGGCGTTGGTGCGGTGGTCGGGGCGGCGACAACGCCAACCCCGCCGCCCCGCTACGTCGCCTATCGCGGCTGTGGCCCCGGCGGCCATTGGGTGCGGGCGCATTACACCCCCGACGGCCGCCGGATCCGTGGCCACTGCGCGCCGAACTACTAGCGGCCGCAGCCCTCGGGCGAACGATCTATCGCCCAAGCTGCCTCAAATTGGTGTCCCGTGGGCCTTCAGCCCACGGACTTGATCCGTGGGGAAAGCCGGGACCGATCCTTCAGCGTCTCGGAAGCGGGTCGGTGGGTCCCGGCTTTCGCCGGGACGCGGTTAATTTCTCAGAAGCGATACGGCGCGAACGAGCCGCTCGGGCCGCATCGCCGGCGCGGGTTACGCGTTGATGTCGACGAGTTCCTCGATGCGCAGCCCGTCGCGCACCTGCTTGACCAGCTCCTCGGGGTCGAAATCGATGCCGACCGGGTTTTTGTCGTCCTCGCGCCGGTTGCGCATGTAATTCTGGCCCTCGATCGCCGTCGCGAAATTATCGACCAACAGTTCGACCTGGTTGTGGTCGGGGTCGTAGTAATACATCGATGTCGTCATGCCGTGATTGACGCAGCGATGCGGCTGGATGCCCTGCTCCTTGAGCTCCAGGTAATGCTCGGTCAGCTCATCGAGACCGCTAAAGGTGAAGGCGACGTGGTGCAGGCCCACTTCGCCGCCGGCCCGCGCCGTCTTGCCCTCGGCCGGCTTCTTGTCGGCCAGCGGCCCGGGATCGATAAAGGCGACCCGGTGGTGCTCGTCATCATAGCTGATGAAGGCGATGTGCTTGTTCTGGAACAGCACCTCGGCTCCGAGAGTGGTGCAATACCAATCGACCATCTGCTCCCGCCGATTGGTCTGCAATACGAGGTGCGACAGCTTTTTCGGTGATGCCATTTGTGTCCTCCCTGGCGCCGATGCCGCGCCGGTCCGTGTGAAAGAATATAGCCCAAAACGGCTTTTGAAAAACGGTCCGCGCAGGCTCAGCCGCTCGGCAGCCGCCCGCCGCGGCCGCGGGGCAGCGTGTTGAGCCGCAGCTCGACCGGGTTGCCGAGCCAGATCGCAAAGCTGCTGTGATCCTCGACCGCATCCTCAGTCAGCGGGTGGACCAGGACGTCGAGCCCCTCGCGGTTCAGCATCAGAAACGGCAGGACATGCTCGAACTCGTCGGGCTTGAAGATGACCAGGACATTGGCGATCGGATGCGGGCCGACCGGGCCGTCCCGGAAACCGTCGATCTCGACGCGGAATTTCTCGCCGATCGCGGCGCACACCCGCTCGGCGATCGGGCGCGTCTTTGCCGGGTCGTAATAGATGTGCGCGTGATAGCCGAGGTTTTGCACGGATCGTTCGGCTGCATCGCTCATGCTGCAACCTCCAGGCTGGGCGCGGCTCAAGCCGCGGGGCCGGATTGTCGCACAAACCCGGGTCAGCCGGAATTCCGGAATCGAAGGATCAGCCGGAATTCGCCTTTTCGGCGTGATGGGCCGCACTGCGCTCAGCCCATCTACGGGGCAGGAAAGAGGTCTAAAGGCGGAAGGCTAAAGCTTTGTTCGGTTGCGCGCCGCGAGCTGCGCGTAGCGCCGCGCCAGCTTCGCCAGTTCGGCGTGCTGCGCCTGGCTCGGCGCGTCGTCCGCCAAAACGCGGAATTGATCGGCATAATGGCGGTAATGCGCCGTCCGTTCGGCGCGCGATTGCGGATTGGCCGCGCTGCGCGCCTCGGCGCTCCTCCCCGATGCTCGAGCCCTGGACATGTTGTCCTCTCGGCTTCGTCCGCCGTCGCAAGAAACACCCCATACGCTACGGAAATTCTTGCGCCAGACCTGTGACCGTTTTGTGATCGCCTCGGCTCTGCGGCTAACAGCCCAATAAAGACAAATATCCCCTGCCCGGCCCTGTGTCACAGCCGGGGCGCTTCAAGACATCGATGGCCGGGACAAGCCCGGCCAAGGGGCCTTCACAATGGGGGCTACAGTTCGCCTTCGGCCTTGAGCATGCGGACGCTGTTGCGCATCGCGGCGACGGTGTCCTCGAGCTCCGCGTCGCCATGGGTTGCTGAGACGACGCCGCCGGGGTGACTGGAGAGGTCGACCCCGTGCACCATCATCGCCAGGCGCATCTTGTGCACGACACCGGCGTTGCGATCGCCCTTGAGGCTGGCGAAGGAATATTGCAGCGGGTCGAACCGGGTCGGCGTGACCGGCTCGCGCTCGGGGTTGGTGAACAGCTCCAGCATCGAGAAGGTGCCGTAGGCGGCCCAGGGCACGCGCTCCTCCTCGAACACCTCGTTAAGCCGCCGGCGCAGATCCGCGCTGTATTGGTTGGCGCGGGCGCAGGCGTCGCTCTCGGCGACGATCTTCAAGCAGGCGATGCCGGCCGAGGCCGAGAGCGGGTTGGCGTTGAAGGTGCCGGGATGCGCGATCTTTTCCTTGCCGGCGCCTTTGGTGACCTGGAAATCGAGCAGGTCGAGGATGTCCTTGCGCCCGGCGACGGCGCCGCCCGGCAGGCCGCCGGCGAGGATCTTGGCGAGGGTCGTCAGATCGGGCCGAATGCCGTAGGCCTGCTGCGCCCCGCCCGGCGCGACCCGGAAGCCGGTCACGACCTCGTCGAAGATCAGCAGCACGCCGTGCTCGGCGGTGAGCCGGCGCAGCGCCTGCAGGAAATTCGGGTCGATCGGCAATTTGCCGCCATTGGCGCCGGTCGGCTCGATGATCGCGGCCGCGACTTTGCCCTCGTTCTGCTCCAAGAGCTTCGTTAGCCCGGCCTCGTCATTCTGGTCGCACAGCAGGACGTTGCCGGCGACCGCGTCGAGCACGCCAGTCGTCGCCGTGCCGTCGAAATGGTTCTGGTGGCCGGAGGTCATATGGTCGTGCCAGCCATGGAAATTGTAGTTGAAGCGGATCAGCTTCGGCCGGCCGGTAAAGGCGCGGGCGAGCCGCACCGCCATCAACGTCGCCTCGGTGCCGGACGAGGTAAACCGCACCCGTTCGGCCGACGGGATCAGCCGCATGACCGCCTCGGCCCAGCGGATCTCGAGCTCGTGGCTGGCGCCGAAATGGGTGCCGCGATCGAGCTGGGCATGCACCGCCGCCATGACCTCGGGCCGGCAATGGCCGAGCAGCATCGCGCCGTGGCCGCCGAAATAATCGACATAGCAGCGCCCGTCGACATCCCATTTGCGCGGGCCTTTGGCATGGTCGATGTAGATCCCGTAGGGCTCGATATAGCGGGAATCATGGGTGATGCCGCTCGGGAACAGCTGCGCCGCCGTGGCGGCGCGCGCGGCCGAACCCGGGGTCGCGGCGCGGTAGGCAGCAATGATCGGCGAATTTGTCGTCAGGCTGTCGGGCATGTCAGGCTCCGGGTGCAATCGGCGACAGTTGTAGGCCGGCCGCTCGCCGCGGCCAAGCGGGTTACCCTAAAATGAGCCGCGAAGGAGAGCGACATGGCAGAAACTTACCGCGACGAGTTGCGCGCTCGCTTCGGCCTCGATGTCGAACTCGGTCTTGATCTGGGGGACGAGGCGCCGGACCATCCCTGGCTGCATCAGCTGCTGCTGCGTCGCACGCAGCGCCGCTATGCCGACCGGCCGGTCCCCGAATCGCTGGTCCGGCTATTGCTCGCCGCCGCCTTCTCGGCCTCTTCGAAATCCGATTTCCAGCAGGCCTCGGTCGTCTGGCTGAAGGACCGCGGCCGGCGCGACCGGCTGGCGGCGCTGTTCCCGGACATGCCGTGGATCGGCGCCGCGCCGGTGTTTCTGGTGTTTCTCGGCGATGCCCGGCGGCTGGAAAAGATCGGCGAGTTGCGCGGCCATCCGCAGCCGAACGGCGCGCTCGAAGGGTTCTTCAACGCCGCAGTAGACGCCGCTCTCGCATTACAGACCTGCACCTTGGCGGCGGAAACTCTCGGGCTCGGCTGCTGCCCGATCAGCGTGCTGCGCAATCATATCAAGACGGTCTCCGAGATCCTGGAGCTGCCGGATAAGGTCTTCCCGGTGGCGGGGCTGTGCCTCGGCTATCCGGCGCAGGCCGGCTTCATCAGCATGCGGCTGCCATTGGACGCGACGGTACATATCGACCGCTATGACGAGTCCGGCCTCGCGGCAGCGGTCGATGGCTACGACCGGCGGCGCGACGCACGCCATTCGATTGGTGACCGGCAGCGCGCGCCGGAACGGTTCGGCACCGCCGAGTTCTATGGCTGGTCGGAGGACAAGGCGCGCCAGGCGATGACGCCGGAAGGAGTCGGCTTTGCGGCATGGCTGCGGGCCCACGGCTTCACCTTCGATGACCCGGCCTAAGGGGGGCCTCCCCCGCACCGCGGAGAGGGTTCGGGAACTCGCCCGCCGGCCTGCGGGTTACGACTAGACGGCGGGCGTTGCCGCCGCTCGCCTGCGGCTTCACAGGGCAGGCGCGAGCATCGCAGACATGCCGGATACCGTTACCCCGTCATCGGATGCGGATCTGGCGCCGGGCGAGCCGATGGAAGCCGGGCCGGTCGAGGCCGAGCCGACCCCGCGCGAGAGGCTCGAACAGCTTCGCACGATCTTTCTCGGCGGGTTGTTGGCGTTGGCGGCGCTCGCCGGCTGCTATATCGCCGCCGAGATCGTGTTGCCGATCCTGCTCGCCTTTGTTCTGAACCTGGTGTTTCGGCCGGTGCTGCGCCTGTTATTGCGGGCGCGCCTGCCGCAGCCATTAGCCGCGCTGATTATCGTTCTGTCATTGGTGGCGCTGTTTATCGTGGTCGCCGTCCTGTTGTCCGGGCCGATCAGCAGCTGGATCGGCCGGCTCCCCGAGACATTGCCGCGCATAGAACAGCGGTTGAGTTTTCTGGGCAGGCCGATCAAATCGCTGCAGGCCGCTCTCGAGCATATCCAAAGCCTGGCAGGCGGGGGCGACGCCGGGCAACACGGAGCGGTACAAGGCGTGGCGCAAGGCGCTCCGCTGGTTCAGAAGGTCCTCACCCAGGTTTGGCTCGTCGCAGGCGGGGCGTTACGACTCTGGTGGCGCTGTTCTTCATCCTGATCTCGGGTGAAACTTTCCTGCGACGCCTGGTCGAGATCCTGCCGCGCTTCAAGAACAAGCGCCAAGTCGTCGATATCTCGCAGGAAATCGAGGACGATCTTTCGGTGTATCTCGGCACGATCACGATGATGAATGCCGCGGTCGGGATCGCGACGGGGATTGTCGCCGGGCTGTGCGGCCTCGGCGATCCGCTGCTATGGGGGATTTTGGCGTTCCTGTTGAATTACGTGCCGATCCTCGGGCCTACCGCAGGGGTTATCACATTCTTCATCGCTGGGCTCGTGACGCTGGACCCGCTATGGCTGGCCTTTGTCCCGGCCGGGCTCTACATCCTGATCCATGTCGCCGAGGGCGAGACGATCACGCCGCTGCTGCTGGCCCGCCGGTTTACCGTGAACCCGGTGCTGGTCATGATCGGGGTGTTCTTCTGGTATTGGATGTGGGGCGTCGCCGGGGCGATCCTCGCCACCCCGCTGCTGGCGATCACGAAGATCATTTGCGACCGGATCGAGCCGCTGCAGCCGGTCGGCCATTTCATCGGCCGCTAGGGCATGCGCTAAATGAAAAGGCCGCCCCCGACTGATCGCCAGGGACGGCCTTCGTCGAAAACCAGCGGCCTTCGCGGCCGCGCCGGTGCCTAGTTAGGCACGGATCTCCGCGATTGCAGGGATCCTGGTCACGGCAGCGGTAGACCGCGGTTGATGATTAGACACAGGATCACCTCCTTTCAGTTGTTGCGCCGAAGGCCCTAATGTACGGGCGCGCCACCCGCGAAACAAGCGCCCTCGACGAAAACGGCAGAGGCCCGCGTCCCGAGCCGTTTTGCCGCCGAGCGCCAGGGTTGCGCACTCGGCGCGGCGATGCGCCGCAGCGCGAATCGCCTCGCTTTCCAGCGCCGCGGCGGATATCGCCCTGCTGCCGCTTCATGGCATGATTACGCCGAGAACCAGGCGAGATGCGCGACGATGTCGACCGATCGGATGACCGTCAACGGGATCGAGTTGGAGGTGCTGCGCCGCGGGGCCGGGACGCCCGTGCTGCTGCTGCACGGCATGGATACGGTGCACCCGCAGGCCCGCTTTCTCGACCCGCTCGGACGCGACGCCGAGATCATCGCCCCGTCCTCGCCGGGGTTCGGCAACACCGAACGCCCAGCCGATTTCGACACGATGTACGACCTCGTGCATCTCTATCTCGCGGTGCTCGACGAGCTGCCCTACGACAAGGTCGCGCTGCTGGGGCTCTCGTTCGGCGGCTGGCTCGCGGCGGAAGTCGCGGCCGCCTCGTGCCATCACCTGAGCAAGCTGGTCCTGGTCGATCCGGTCGGCATCAAGCTCGGCGGCCCGACCGACCGCGACATTCTCGACGTCTTCAATACCAACCCGACCGAGGTGCGGCGCCGCAGCTGGCACGATCCCGCGAAGGCCCCGGATTTCGACGCGATGAGCGACGAGGAGCTCGTCATCCACGCTCGCAATTGGGAGGCGCTCTGCCTCTATGCCTGGCACCCCTTTATGTACAACCCGCAGTTGAAGCAGTGGCTCGGACGCGTCCGGGTGCCGACCCTGATGCTGTGGGGCGACAGCGACCGCGTCGTCACCCCGGATTACGGCCGCGCCTACAGCCGGCTGATCCCGGGCGCGCGCTTCGAGATCATCGACGAGGCCGGGCACCATCCCGAGCTCGAACAGCCCGAGCGCTTCGCCGAGCGGGTCGCCGCCTTCCTCCGGGAATAATCGGCCGCGCGATCAAGCTGTTCGCGCGCGAAGTGTTGCCGCGGCTCAAGGAAGTGGTGCACCATCGCGATTGACCGAAGGCGGCGCTGAACGCCGCCTCGGTTTCGCGGCTTGGAGGGGAAACGTCATATGGCGGAAATTCAGGGTGGCGCGGCTGCCACGCAGGGCGTCCGGATCCGCGACATTACCGGCTATCAATGGCTGGTGCTGTTCATCGCTTGGGCCGGCTGGTCGCTCGACATCACCGATTTCACGCTCTATGGGCTGGTCTTGCGCCAGTCCCTCACCGAGCTGCTCGGCGGCAACCCGACTCTGGCTCAGATCGGCTCCGTGGGTGGGCTGATCACCACGGTCGGCCTATTGGGTTGGGCGGTCGGCGGCTTCGTCTTCGGCATCATCGCCGATTATATCGGCCGGGTGCGCACGTTGGCGCTGAGCATCCTGATCTACAGCGTGTTCACGGCGTTGCAGGGGCTTGCTCAAGACCCATGGCAACTCGGCTTGTTCCGCTTCATCGCCGGGCTTGGCACTGGCGCCGAGCTGATGATCGCGATCCCGCTCGTCGCGGAAGCCTTTGCCGAGACGCACCGGGCCAAGATCCTCGGTT